>Ga0307514_10006483_pt1 | contig 10197 bp, 6 predicted proteins | sample 16_EM_MG_FD_203088 | JGI IMG/M metagenome (GOLD analysis project Ga0307514, IMG submission 203088) | Populus trichocarpa ectomycorrhiza microbial communities from riparian zone in the Pacific Northwest, United States - 16_EM | ecosystem: Host-associated > Plants > Roots > Unclassified | place...
CACCGGCCGCGAGCATGCTCGAGAAGTTCCGGCTGAATCGGGCGATCGCGAGCTTGTTGTTGAGCGTTCCGAACACCGGGATCTTCAGCTTGATCGGGTCGAGGAAGCCGCGCACCCGCTCGGTGTTCTTGTTGCGCTGCCACCAGACCGCGAAGATGGCTCCACCGACAACCACGACGGGAACGACGAACTTGGCACTTTCCGAGCCCCACACCAGGATCTGGGTCGGAAGCGGAAGCGCTCCACCGAATCCCTCGAACATCTCCTTGAAGATGGGGACGATGAAGATGAGCATGCCGGCAACGGCGAGGATCGCCATGATGAGCACGATCACGGGGTAGGTGAGCGCCGACTTGATGGTCGCGCGCAGCTTGACCTCTGACTCGAAGTTCTTGGCGACAGCCATGAGGGACTCGTCGAGGAAGCCGCCGGTCTCACCGGCCCGGATGAGGCTCAGCATGATGGGCGGGAACGACTCGCCGTGCTTGCCGAACGACGCGGAGAGCGAACCACCCGTCTCGACATCGCGGGCGACGCCGGCGAGGATCTTGGCCAGATCCTTATTGCTGGTCTGCTCGGCGAGAATCGTGAGTGTGCGCAGCAGCGACAGGCCCGAGCTGATCATTGTCGCCATCTGACGGCTCATGACGGCCAGATCCTTGAGGCTCACCTTTGCCTTGAACGACCCGATGCTGATCTCACGCGAGAGGCCCGTGCCCTGAGGAGCGGCCTTCACCGTGATCGGCGAGATGCCCATCCCGCGCAGTCGAGTGGCGACGACAGCCTCGTTCGAGGCGTCGATCTTGCCCTTGACGAGCTTTCCAGCACCGTCGCGACCGGTGTAGGTGAACGACGGGGTTGACGCGATCGCGGTTGCCACTAGTGCGAGCCTCCCTGGTAGGCGACCGGGATGTTGCCGGTCGACGGATCGGAGTAGGAGGAGCCGATCGAGTCGGCGCGGTGGATGAGCTGCTTGAGGTCTTCCAGGTCCTGCGCCTTCTCGTAGGCGGCGGCGTGGCTGACCTGCCCGGCGTTCACCAGGTCGGCGAGGTGCTGGTCCATGGTGTGCATGCCCTGCTCGCGGCCGGCTTGCATCGCGGAGCGCAGCTGGTACGTCTTGCCCTCGCGGATGAGGTTGGAGATAGCAGGGGTCGTGATCATGACCTCGGTGGCGACAGCACGGCCGCGGCCTCCGACCTTCTTGACGAGGGTCTGGCAGACGACGCCCTGCAGTGTTGCCGCTAGCTGCGCGCGAACCTGGGGCTGTTGGTGCGGCGGGAAGACGTCGATGACACGGTCGACCGTCTGTCCGGCATCCTGCGTGTGCAGGGTGGCGAACACGAGGTGGCCGGTCTCTGCCGCGGTGAGGGCGACGGAGATGGTCTCGAGGTCTCGGAGCTCACCGATGAGGATGACATCCGGGTCTTGGCGCAGAACGTGCTTGAGGGCGTTGGCGAAGCTGTGCGTGTCGGCCCCGACCTCGCGCTGGTTCACAAGCGACTTCTTGTTGCCGTGGATGAACTCGATCGGGTCCTCGACGGTCACGATGTGATCGGAGCGGGTCGCATTGACGAGGTCGATGAGCGCGGCGAGTGTCGTCGACTTGCCGGAACCCGTTGGACCCGTGACGAGCACGAGCCCACGCGGGAGCTTGGCGAACTCGCCGATGCGGTCTGGAACGCCGAGCGCGCCGAGCTGCTTGATCTCGGTGGGAATGAGTCGGAACGCGGCGCCGATGACGTTGCGCTGCATGTAGAAGTTGACGCGGAACCGGGAGGTCTCCGACAGCGTGTACGCGAAGTCGAGCTCGAGCTTTTCCTCGAACTTCGCCTTCAGCTCTGGCGTCAGGATGCTCTCGAGTGCGGCGGTGACCTTCTCCGCGTCCCACGGCGGAACTCCGGGGATGGCCTTGAGCGCGCCGTCGACGCGGATGGACGGTGAGGCGTTGACACTCACGTGGAGGTCGGAGCCCTTCGAGGTCACGACGGCGTTGAGCGCGGCAACGAGTTCAGGATCGCTGCCCGCCTGCCCAGAACCGACCGAGGGGCTTAGGTCGGAGAGAATCTGGGCAGGCGAGGCAGCGAAACTCTGCACAGGGGCGGCGGGAAGGCCGAGAACCTGCGCTCCGCCGGGAGGCGGAAGCTCTGCCGACGGGAGCTGCTGTTGGGCGCTCCGTCGGGGGGATGGCTGGGCCGGAGCGGCCGGTGCCGGGAAGGTCGCGGTCGCAGCGGACGGCGGCGGGAAGCCGAGCGCCGCGGACGGCGGCGGGAACGCGGTGGCAGCCGATGGCGGCGGGTAGCTCGCCTGCTGCGCGCTTGGCGCAACGGGGAGCGGGTACGCGGCCTCGGGGAGCGTGAAGCTCTCGACGGTCGGCGGAGAGAACGACGCGGCCTGGGGCGCTACCGGCAGCGGGTACGCGGCCTCGGGAAGCGAGAAGCTGTCGGCCGACGGCGGCGGGTAGCCACCGGTGGCGGCGTTGTTCGGAACGGCGACTGGCGCTCCGTACCCAGGCGCGGCAGCACGACGACCGCTGTTGGCAGCGGCGTCGTCGTCAGCGCCGCTCGAAAGGTCATAGACCGGCTTGTTCATGCGACCACCCTCAGGATCTCTTCGACAGATGTAAGTCCGATCAGCGTCTTCTCCCAGCCGTCCATGCGCAGGGTCGCCATGCCCTGGGCGATAGCGACATGGGTGATCTCGGCGCTCGAGGCTCGCTGCACCGCGAGGCGCTCGATCTCCTCGGTGACCAGCATGACCTCGTGCAGCGCGATGCGCCCGCGGTAGCCGGTGTTGGAGCAGTTGGTGCAGCCGACGGCGCGGTGCAGGGTCGGAGGCGCGTAGCTTCCGTCGTAGCCGACGCGGAGGGCGATGAGGTCCTGGGCGTTGGGCTGGTACGGCTCCTTGCACCGGTCGCAGAGACGACGCGCGAGTCGCTGGGCGACCACGCAGTCGAGCGCGGATCCGACGAGGAATGGCTCGATGTCCATCTCGGTGAGTCGCGTGATAGCGCTCGGGGCGTCGTTGGTGTGAAGCGTGGAGAGCACGAGGTGACCGGTGAGCGACGCCTCGATGGCGATCTGCGCGGTCTCGTGGTCTCGGATCTCACCGATGAGCACCACATCCGGGTCGGATCGGAGGATCGACCGGAGGGCACTGGCGAACGTGAGCCCCGCCTTGGTGTTGACCTGCACCTGGTTGATGCCGGCCATGCGGAACTCGACCGGGTCCTCGACCGTGATGACGTTGATCTCGGGCTTGGCCACGGTCTGCAGCGTCGTGTAAAGGGTCGTCGACTTTCCCGAACCCGTCGGGCCGGTGACGAGGATCATGCCGTACGGCTTGGTGTACGACGACTTGAAGGCCTCGAAGTTACGCGGCATGAGCGCGAGGTTCTCGATCGCCAGCGAGCTCGACGAGTTGTCGAGAATACGCATGACGACCTTTTCGCCCCACACCGTGGGAAGCGTCGCGACGCGGAGGTCGATCTTGCGGCCGCCGTGGCTGACCGACATGCGGCCGTCCTGAGGCTTGCGGCGCTCGGCGATGTCGATCTCGCTCATGATCTTGAGGCGGGAGATGACACCGTTCTGGATCGCCTTCGGAGCCGACTGCATCTCGTGCAGCACGCCGTCGATGCGGTAGCGCACCTTCATCTCGAACTCGGCCGGCTCGATGTGGATGTCCGAGGCCTTGTCCTGGATGCCCTGGCTGATCAGGAGGTTGACGAAGCGCACGATGGGTGCGTCATCCTCAATCGCCTCCTGGCCGGCGACGACGACGTCGGTGCCGGAGCTCTCCTCCTCGAGTGCGGTGGTGAGGTCGCTGAGCTCGCCGTCGGCGCGGTGGAAGCGGTCGATGGCCGCGCGCACGTCCGACGCCTCTGCGACAACTGGTCGCACCTGCATGCGGGCGATGGCGCGAACGTCGTCGATGGCGAAGACGTCACCGGGGTCGGCCATCGCGAGGGTGAGGGTGTCACCGACGATGCCGATTGGAAGGATGTTGTAGCGACGGCAGATGGCCGACGGCACGAGAGCGACGGCGGTGCGCTCGACCGGGAAGTCGATGAGCTCGACGAAAGGCAGCGATGCCTGCGCGGCGCGAGCCGAGGCGACCTGCACCGGCGTGACGATGCCACGCTCCACAAGCTGTTTGACGGCTTCCTCGTCTTCGCCCCACGACCCCGAAATGGTGTCGAGGTTCTCGATCGGGACGACGCCTCGAAGTATCAAGATCTCTGTAAGGGATGCCATTGCACTCTCCTCACGTGAAAAGCTCCGTGGGCCCCCCGGGCACGAAACTCATGAAGAACGATTGCTAAGTCCTAACCGTAACTCCGACGCTCCCGTAACGCAGCCCCCGTTTTAGGGGGTACGTCTTGTGTGCCCCGACGGTGTGGCGTCCCGTATCTAGTAGAAATCCCTAGTAGACAGGGCGGTCGCGCTCATCGGCGGCAAAAAGCTCGAGAAGCCCACGTTCGCATTCCGAACGCAGGTAGGCATCGAGGGACGGCTCGATGCACTGCTCGAGCACGTCGCGCATGGCCGCACGCCTGCTGCTGACACCCGCGAGCACGAGGGACTCGGCGTGCCGGGCGAAGGCCGCTCTGCGCACGAGCCTGTCGTGCGGGCTCAGATCGAGCGCGGCATCCTCATCGAGTTCCTCGAGGCTGAGACGCACATGGCGCACGGCGGCGGTCAGTCCAGCGGCGAGCGCGTGCTCGATGTCGTGGGGCCACTCGCCGAGCCCGTCGATGCGGCTGAACGGCGAATCGGCGCACAGCTCGCAGCCGGAGCCCCCGGTCTCACCGGGAGCCTCCCACGAGGCGAGATAGCTGTACCAGGCATCGAGAGTCATGTCGAGAAGGTCGCGCATCGCTTGGTTCACGTCGCTCCCTCCAGCTCGAGTTGACCTGTCAGCAGGGTGGCAGACACACAGACATGTCCGTAGTCGTCAGTTACAACGACACCACAATGGGTTACGCGGGTTTCCACTCCTTTTGTGCGGGATGCCGAATCGTGGCAGTCTCTGGAGAACCGATAGCCGACGGGGGACGAGCAATGACCGATGGTGTGACACCTCGCCTTCGCATCGCCCACGTCGACGATCACGAGACCGTTCAGCTCGGACTCGCGTCGATGGTGAGCGGCGAGGACGACATCGAGCTCGTGACATCCGCCGTCAGTGTTGAGCCGCTGCTCTCGCGACTCGACGAGATAGACCTCGTCGTTCTCGACATCCGACTATCCGACGGCTCGACCATCGGCCACAACATCGAGCAGCTGCACGCCAGGGGCGCGCGGGTGCTCGTGTTCACCGCGGCAGACGACCACGTCGCCGTTCGTGAGGCATCGAAGGCCGGGGTTCTCGGCATCGTGCGCAAGTCGGAGTCCCGTGGCATCATCCTCGATGCACTGCGTTCCGCCGGCCGCGGGGAGAGCGTGCCGACCACCGAGTGGGCGGCGGCGCTCGACGCCGATCCGGAGCTGCCCTCGGCCGGCCTCAGCCCCAAGGAGCTCGAGGTGCTCGCGCTCTACGCCGCCGGCGACAAGTCGGTGACCGTCGCCTCACGCGCCGGGCTATCGGCGAACACCGTCTCGGAGTACGTGCGTCGCATCCGCCACAAGTACGCGGCGGTCGGCAGGCCGGCCCACACCAAGATCGACCTGTACAAACGGGCCGTCGAGGACGGCATCCTCCCCTCGCCGGAATGACCTCGGTCGTCGCGACCCCCTCGGAGCACCAGGCCGAGACGCGGGTTCTGCGCACCATCGTCTACATCTTCGGCATCTCGACAGTCGCCTTCCTCTTCCTCACCATCGGCAGCATCGTCGACGAGTGGCGCTTCCTCTCCCCCGTCTGGTCGATCGTCGCCGTCGCCGTGATCTTCGGCTCCCCGCCCGTCATCGCCGTGGTCAGCACCCACCTCGGCCTCACCACCATCAAGCGGATCCTCGCCTGCTACGCGATTGCATCCCTTGCCATCACGCTCGGATATCTCGTGGCACTGAGCAACGGGCCTGTGCCGTTCGAGTACGCGCCGTGGCCGCTCACGATCATCGCCCTCGCCACGGTTCCGGCCGCGCTCGCCTTCTCCGAGATCGTCGCCCTCTGGTACCTCATCGCCTACTCGCTGTCGGTCGGTGTCGTTCGCTACTTCTCCGGCATCGACCCCCTCATGCACGTGGCGGTGCAGGACGCGGTGTTCTCGTTCACGCTCGCCGGCCTCTTCACAGCTCTGGCCATCGTGACGATGCGAAGCGCACGAGCGCTCGACAATGCCGCCGGGTTCGCGCGGGAGATGGCGGTGCGTCGGGCGAGCTGGGAGTCCCGCCAGCGCGAGCAGGCTCGGCTCGACGCCCTGCTGCACGACGACGTGATGTCGACGCTGTTCTACGCGTCGAAGGGCACCCCAGAACTCGACGTCGCAGTGCGAAAGCAGGCTGCCCACGCCCTCGCCGAGCTTCGAGCGGGCGACGAGGCGGCAGACGCCCCCGTCGACGTCGCGGCGTTCACCAGCCGCCTCCGCTCCGTCGCCCTTGCCGCAGGACCAGACGAGGCTTCCGGCTTCACCGTCCTCGGCGACCGAAGCACTCCGGTCTCTGCCGCGGTCGACGCGGCCTTCGCAGAGGCCGCGGCGGAGGCGGTGCGCAACAGCCTCCAGCACGCCGGCCGTGACGGTCGCCACGTCAGCCGGTCGACCACCCTCACACTCAGCGAGTCGCGGATCATGCTCGCGATAGAGGATGACGGCGTCGGCTTCGAGGCGCGCGACGTGCGCCCGCACCGTCTCGGCATCCTCGTCAGCATCCGCGGTCGCATGAACGCCGTGCCAGGCGGCTCCGCCCGCATCGAGTCGAGCCCCGGTCGCGGTGTGCTCGTCGAGCTCGAGTGGAGCGAGGCATGAGCGTCGGCCGGCGTGCCCAGCGCCTTGAGATCGTGCAGCTCACTGGCACCGGGGCCAAGGTCATCATCTGGGTCTACTACGCCACCAACGTCATGCTCGCCATCTGGACCCTCGACGGCGTGCGCACTCCCGGCCCCACGATCGTCGCCCTCGCGGTCTTCGGCACGGTGTGCGTCGCGGCGACCATCGACACCGGCGACCGGCTGAGCCGCACGACCACCGCGCTCATCCTCGTCTGCGGTCCGCTCATGGCGGTGCTGGTGTCGTGGAACCTGATCTACGGCGGGTACACCCAGTGGTACTTCGGCGCCGGCACGGTCGCCCTGTTCTACCTCGGCCTTCGCGGCAACGTCGCCCTGTCGTGGATCGGCTATGCGGCACTCAGCCTCACCATCCTCACCTGGGGAACGACGACCGACATCGGGTTCGCGAACGCCGTTGTGCTCGTGGCACGGCAGGCTCCGATCCTCGTCGTCGGCACGCTGTTCGCCACCGGGCTGCGCCGCACGGGCGATGCGATCGAGAAGGTGACTGCCGCGGCATCCATGGGGGCGGTCGCCGAGGCCTCGGCGACCGCCGCGCGGCGCGAGCGCGACCAGCGGCTCGCAGAGCTCGGCGAGTTCGCCACCGACCTGCTCGAGAAGCTCGCGAGCGGTGAGCCGATCACCGCGCAGGACCGCATCGAGTTCGCCGTTGCCGAGGCAGAGGTGCGCGACAGCGTGCGCGCTCGCTCGCTGCGACTTCCCGACGTGGTGACTGCCGCACGCGAGGCCCGGCGCCGCGGCGTCGAGGTGGTGCTGCTCGATGACAGCGACCCAGCCGCGACAGCGCCGGCCGATCTCGACCGGGTCGGCGGGGCCCTCGCCTCTGCCCTCGACGCTGCGAAGGACGGCCGCGTCACCGCCCGGCTGCTGCCGTCTGGTCGCGCCGTGCTCGCCACGATCGTCGTCGACGGATCCGAGTACTCCCGGGTCGACGTTCCGGCCGTCCCGTAGACGACGAATGGCCCCCGCCGGAGCGGAGGCCATTCGTGGAACCAGGTCTCGATACAGCCGCCCGGTAGGGGCGGCCACTCGACCTAGCCGAGCGCGGGGCTCATCGCCCCGCGCGTCGACTAGTTGTACGTACCCGGGGTGTAGTCGTCAGAGCTGAACGTGTCGAAGTCGACGAAGCTCAGGTCGGACTCGGAGAACACCGCGTCATCAGTGAAGATGCGGTTCGGGTAACGGTCGGCCTTCGCCTCGTCCGTTGCGTCGACCGATACATCGCGGTAGCGCGGGAGACCCGTGCCGGCCGGGATGAGCTTACCGATGATGACGTTCTCCTTGAGGCCCATGAGCGGGTCGCTCTTGCCCTCCATGGCGGCCTGCGTGAGAACACGCGTGGTCTCCTGGAACGACGCAGCGGACAGCCACGACTCGGTCGCGAGGGACGCCTTGGTGATACCCATGACCTCCTGGCGAGCCGAAGCCGTCTTCTTGCCCTCCTGCAGCGTCGAGCGGTTGAGCTCGTTGTAGCGGGCGCGGTCGACGAGCTCACCCGGGAGCAGGTCGGTGTCACCGTGGTCGACGACAGTCACCTTGCGAAGCATCTGGCGAACGATGACCTCGATGTGCTTGTCGTGGATCGGCACACCCTGCGAGCGGTAGACGCCCTGCACGCCGTCGACGAGGTGCAGCTGCACCGCGCGGACGCCCTTGACGCGAAGAACTTCCTTCGGGTCGAGGTTTCCCACGTGGAACTGCTGGCCGAGCTCGACGTGCTGGCCGTCCTGGATGAGCAGGGTGGCGCGACGCAGAACCGGGTACGCGATGGGCTCGTCACCGTTGTCGGGCGTGAGGATCACCTTGCGGCTGCGATCCGTGTCCTCGATGGTGACGCGACCGGCGGCCTCGGCGATCGGGGACGCACCCTTGGGGGTACGAGCCTCGAACAGCTCGGTGACGCGCGGCAGACCCTGCGTGATGTCGTCAGCGGATGCGACACCACCGGTGTGGAAGGTACGCATCGTGAGCTGGGTTCCGGGCTCGCCGATCGACTGGGCCGCGATGATGCCGACGGCCTCGCCGATGTCGACGAGCAGGCCGGTCGCGAGCGAGCGGCCGTAGCAGGCAGCACACACACCGACAGCCGACTCACACGTGAGCACGGAGCGCACCTTGATGTCGTGAACGCCAGCGGCGAGCAGGGTGTCGAGGAGCACGTCTCCGACGTCCGCGCCAGCTTCGGCGATGACCTTGCCCTTGGCGTCAACGGCGTCGGCAGCGAGGCTGCGAGCGTAGACCGAGTTCTCGACGTTGCTGTCGAGCACCCAGGTACCGGAGGCATCCTGTGCGGCGATCGGCATGTCCAGGCCCTTGGAGGTGCCGCAGTCCGCCTCGCGGATGATGACATCCTGCGACACGTCGACGAGTCGACGGGTCAGGTAGCCGGAGTCAGCGGTACGCAGAGCGGTGTCGGCGAGACCCTTGCGGGCGCCGTGGGTGGAGATGAAGTACTCGGCGACCGAGAGTCCCTCGCGGTACGAGTTGACGATCGGGCGAGGGATGATCTCACCCTTCGGGTTCGACACGAGTCCACGCATACCGGCGATCTGGCGAACCTGCATCCAGTTACCACGGGCTCCGGAGGAGACCATGCGGTTGATGTTGTTCGACGCCGGCAGGTTGTCCTGCATGGCCTCGGCAACCTCGGCGGTGGCCTTGTTCCAGATCTCGATGAGCTCCTGGCGGCGCTCGGCCTCGGTGGTGAGGCCCTTCTCGAACTGGCTCTGAACCTTCGATGCCTGCTTCTCGTAGCCACCGATGATCTCGCGCTTGTTCGGCGGGGTCAGGATGTCAGAGAGCGCGACGGTCACACCGGAGCGGGTTGCCCAGTGGAAACCGGCGTCCTTGATGCGGTCGAGGGTCGCAGCGACCTCTACCTTGACGTACCGCTCGGCGAGGTCGTTGACGATGGCCGAGATCTGGCCCTTGTCTGCGACAGCCTCGATGTACGGGTAGTCGACCGGGAGCGCCTCGTTGAACAGGGCGCGACCGAGGGTCGTCTCCTGCAGCACGACGTCGCCCTGCGTGAAGCCCTCCGGCTCCTCGCCCTCGGCGAAGTGAAGGTTCTCGAGGCGGATGCGCACCTTGGCGTTGAGGTCGAGCGTGTGCTGGTCGAACGCGAGGATCGCCTCGGCGACCGACGAGAACGCACGGCCCTCACCGACGACACCCTCCTTGAGCGTGGTCAGGTGGTGCAGGCCGATGATCATGTCCTGGGTAGGAAGGGTCACCGGTCGTCCATCA
>Ga0307514_10006484_pt1 | contig 10196 bp, 8 predicted proteins | sample 16_EM_MG_FD_203088 | JGI IMG/M metagenome (GOLD analysis project Ga0307514, IMG submission 203088) | Populus trichocarpa ectomycorrhiza microbial communities from riparian zone in the Pacific Northwest, United States - 16_EM | ecosystem: Host-associated > Plants > Roots > Unclassified | place...
CCGGTTCCAACCCGTCCCCGAACCCGCTGGGTACCCCTGTTTTCCGGGTAACAACCCGAACTGGACCATCCGGTCCGGTTCCAAACCCGGACCGCAGCCGGGTAACCCGGAACCGTTGCTAACACTACTCCCAGTCGGCCATCGTCTGAGCGCGATCCATCTGTCCACCACATCCAGACCCCTGCTCCAATTTTGGCTTCTTTCCCCCTTGCCCAGCGCTACGCGGCGCCTTTGCCTGCAGCGGTGTCGTCCAGTATTGTGGTCCTGACCGCTGGTTATTCGCCCGGGGCCGGCCAGCTCATGCGTTCAATTGTCCGGCCATGCTCATGCTCTTTCCTCACTACTCTGGATATCGGCGCCCCGGAGGAGGGGTTGCTGTGTAGTATCCTTTGGCTTGGTGCTGGATGCGTTTTCTAGTCTCGCTGCGAATCGCTGTTGTCTGGAGCCTACGGCCACCAGCGCCGGTGTAAACCCTGACTCTCTCATTAGTGCGCCTCGCGGGGTCGTGGGTAGCGCGCCCAGGATGGACCTGGCCTGTAGATTGAGGAGGAGTTGAAGGTCGTCTCGCCTGCCTACTTCCCTGGGGTCACACCAGAGCTCGCTCCCATATTGTGCGACCGCGTGCACGCACGCCACTTGGATGGCCCATACGCTCTCAGGGACAACGCCGTATGTCTTGGTAAGCGATCGGAGTCTGGCATCTGGGGCCCTGGCTTTCTTCATGCATCGGTTATGGTGCTCCTTAAACGTCAGATGCGAGTCAATCCAGACGCCCAGCCAGCATGTCGCCTGCGCTTTGAATCGTATGGACTCGTTTCTGACTCTGATCTTTGCTGTCAGTTTTCGCCGGAGGTGTTTCCTGTGGCCCCGTCTGGGTGTGAACAGCGTCGCCTCCGTCTTTGCAGTGTCGAACTGTAGCCCTTGTCTGCTTGCCCACTCGATGCTCTTTGCTGCGCTTGTCTCGAGTATTGAGACGACATGGTTGACATCACTTCCGGTCGCCACCCAGCCGAGCTCGTCTAAAAAGGATAGCCCCTCGGCCTCTGATATATACTCTTCGACCCACTTGATTAGTCCTGAGGTGTAGATCGCAAAGAGGATCGGTGCCACAGGTGAGCCCTGCGGGACCCCTGCCTCCACTGGGTGTCTCTCCATCGCGTTGCCCTTGATCATCATCTCCACCGTTCTCTCCGATACGAAGCTCTCTGTCAATCGTACAAGGTCTCCGTCCACTTGGCTGACCTTTATCAAGTTGACTAGCCTTCCTTTTGCCACGCTCGGGAAGGCTGCCTTAATGTCCATGAGAAGCACGCCTGTTATGTGGCTGTTTGTCCACGCTGCGTGAGCTAAGTCGACCATGATGGCCGCTGCATCGATGGCTGACCGTCCTGTCCTGCTCCCGAATTGTTGGTCGCTCAGTAGCCCCCTTCTTTCGGCCTCCTCTGACAGCAGCTCTGCGGCTACTTTCTCGACCACTTTTCCCATGCAGCTAAGCAGCGATATCAAGCGGTAGGCCTTCAGCTTTGTATAGTCATCTTTGCCAGGCTTGCGAATCACCACGCCGCGAGCCCGCTTCCATATCGCTGGGTGTCTCCCCGTGCGAATTCCTGCCCTCGTCAGCCTCACAATCCTCTCTTTGTCCCACTTCCAGAGCAGCCGTATAGCGCCAAGAGACAACTTGTCTGGTCCTGGTGGTTCCTTGACCGACTGAGAAAACAGGTCTCGTTCGACTGGTTGCTCCGTGAACAGTGTGTGCACGATCCCGGTTGGAGGTAGTTCGTAGTACTGGTCGCCATCGTTCGGGGGAAAGGATTCGTGCCTCAGCATCTCCTCCATCTCCAATGATGTGTTTGCTTGCTTCCCATTCCTGTCTGTTAAGGCCTCCACGGTCGTGCCCGCTCGAGGGTTCGCGTATCGTGCCGCTCTCCACACCTCGGCTCCCCTAAGCTTCTGCAGGTATTCGCCCCACATTCTTCTCTTGAACTCCCGGATTGACTTCTGAAGCTCTGCCTTCGCCCGGGCTGCCTCCTCAGAGTGCCGTCTTCTCCTTCTCTCTCTCCCGACCGTCCTTCTTCTTTCTTTGATGTCGGCGTTCCACCATCTCTTTGACCTGGCACAGATTCTGATTTTCTTTGCCGTGGCGTCGAGAACGCTGCTCATTGCTTCCTGACACCATGCGGCCTCCTCCTCCACCTCGTCTTCTGTGAACCCTGCATCTAGTTGAGTTCTCTCCTTCGCCAATTCCATCTATAGCTTCTCCGCTGCTTCCGCGTCCTCCTCCGTCATTGCAGCTAAATTCCACCCTACTACCCTCTCATGATCCGCCTCCTCCTGCCTGTCTACTCCCACCTCCCATTCCATGACCTCATGGTTGGATCGAGTGGCGTGATCATTGGCCAGTATGGTCAACCTTACCATTTGTCGGTTTGCCAACATCAGGTTGATGACCGACTTGCCTTCCTGGTACTCTCTTGTCCAATGGTCGGTGGGCCTGCCGTCATTCCCAATCTCCAGTCCGTTCTCATCAATCACGCAATCCCAGAAAGTAGCATCCCTCTGCACATGGCTTCTTGGCTCCCATCGTTTGCTGTGGGCATTGAAGTCTCCTGCGAGGACTGTACCGCCCTGCCGAATGACTCTCTGCCAGTCCAACTTTCGCCCTGGTGTCTCTCCCGACCGCGCGTCTTTTTGATCATAAATATTGACAATCCTCCTGATCTTTTCACCTCTCCTTCTGACGTCGGTAGCGATAACATCGTCATTGGCCCCTCTGTTCAGATCCGTCCGCTCATCAACCACCAAGCCACTCCCCTTCTGTATCGCTGTCCACACTCTTTTTCTTTTTCTTATTTCGTATGCCGAATGGCTGATCCCAATCACGCCTCTTTCTCTCTGTGGCTCTTGCAAGCACACTACGTCCGCACGGTGTTCGACTCCCATCTCCAGCGCCGCAATAGTCCATTCGTATGACCTTGCGCAGTTGTGCTGGATCACTCTAATCATCAGTAGCCTGGGCTCCCGTTCCAATCTCAGTTTCGGTATCAGTTGCGGTCCTGATCGCAGTCTCAGTTTCGGTCTCGGCCATCGTGACGTCTCTAGCCTCCCCAGGTGCCTCCTCTTCTTCTTCGTCCACATCCGCCATCTCTTCTTCCTCATCTCCCCCTCCTTCCGCCACACCCTGGGGCCTAGGGCCAAGCACGACTGTGTTCGGGCCCGTTGCCATGTCCTGAGCTGCACTCGTGGGCACTCATCCTGCTAGCCCTATTTTTCTGCTCTGCCGCGCCACTTCGGTGGCTTCCCTCTTCTTCACGCAACTGCTGCTTAACGCGATGTGATTTCCCTTGCAATTAGGGCACTTCTCCAGCGTGTGGCCGCAGAGTGATGCCTGCTTTGCAGTGCATCCCACCACATTGCACTTGTGGTCGCTTGTCCGGTGATGGCCTGAGCAGTAGCCACGTTTTGGCTTGCTGCCGCACTTGTTCTCGATGAGGCCCCATCCACAGCAGAGCTCACACCTGCTGTCAGGTCCTTCATTCGTGTACGTTTCGACTCGGTACCACACCCCCGCCGGCTTGATGTCTTTCTTGACTAAGCTCTGTGCCACCTTGCTCCCATTTACGACGAAGACTACCGACGACGGGGCATTTTCTCCATTCTGCATCCTCTCCCTGATAGTACGGGGGTTTGCCAGCCACCTTAATTGGGTGGGGATCACTATACCCTCGTTCTCCGCTTCCAATTCTTCTCGCATCTTCTGCAGGCCTTCCGTGCCCTTCCCCATTCACCGTATGAGAGGGACTGCGTGGATCTTCAGCCTTTCCCAGGACTCATTCTCTTCGACGTCTACAACTCATTTGTTGACCGTACTCACTGCGGTGATGATGATGTCGCGGTACTGCAGAGCCATCTCCGCTGTCGCATTTGGGTGCGTGATTGCAGTAATTGCGCCCTTGGCATTCCTTTTGGCGTTCATGATCCTAATGTGGGCCGGAGCCTTCTGGTGGAAGAGCGCTCAGTTGATCGCTGACGCGATTTCCTGGTCCATTTTATTGGAGAGCAGTACACTCTGGTCTCATCTTAGTATCAGGCGTCTCTCTGCCATGCTTGATCCTGCCGTCGGGGCGGAGACTGGGCCTGGGCCTGGGCTTGCGCAGACGGGTGCCCTTTGACTCTTGGCTCGGGGTGGGACGGTCTCCCACCGTCTCGCTGGTGTGGGTGCTGACTTTGGCTTGGGCATAGGCTGCTGTTTTGGTTTCAGTTTGAGCTGCAGTTGGGCCCTGGGCTTCGGTTGCTGCTGCTGCTGCGGCTGTTGGCGATCTTTTGGTCCCTCTTCTCGCGTCGTGTCTGCATGTCGGGGGGCCTCCAGCCCCCCACTGTCCGTCCTCGCAGTCACTTCTCTTTCTCTCGCTCTCTCCTCTTGGCCTTGTGCTACCCCTTTCATGGTCTTTGCGATCATGTTCGTGATGCCCGCCACCCACACCTTGTCATCCTTGTAGCGGGCGTCCCACTTCTGCTGTCTCCCCTGCATCCACGTCATCATTGGCAGCCGCTGTGCCTCCTCGCGGGCTGCCCGGGGTTCCACCAGGTTTGCGAGATGTCCAACTGTTCGGTGCAGTTGCGTAAGTTCCTGTGCCTGCATTCGTATCGTCCTCTCCATGTGGCTCCTCCAGTCCCTGGGGGCCGCCGGGCCTTCGCTTCTCCTTCTCCGTTTTCCGTTCTCGTTTCTCTCCATCGGCTCAAATATGGTTGTATCGGCAGTCTCCACGGCGTTTGGTGTCGCCGCCATCGCCATCTCCATCGCCACGTCCATAGGCGCGTCGCTCCTCCCCTTTCCAGCTTTTCCCGCATGCAGGTCACTCCTCCCGCTCACTCTGAATTCGGGCATCACTCCCGTGATGCAAGCCTCTTTGTCCTGGTGGTCGCTTGCTCGTTGGTTGACGGGTCGCGTCAGTCGCGTTCTCTGGCAAGCCTTTACGCGAACCCACTCCGTTGTGTAGATTCCTGTGCGCACCCTCCTCCTGTGGCCTCACTGGTGCTGGGACTCTTGCTCCGCGGTCAATTCGACGTCTAGAATCGCTTGCCGCCATCCTTTTTTCAATTGGTATCGTTCTTGTTGACTTATCACGCTGTTTCTGTTTCGGCAAGACTTGTGAGGTGTGACCAGTGCATGGCGACTTGCGAATGACAAGTGAGCAATGATTTGTGAGTCCATTTGTTGACTCAGTACAAAAATAACTCCCCGCGTATTCGACCCGGTTCGGCCCAAGTGGACCGGTCCTAAGCAGTCCAGGCCAGTTCCGTCCAGGTCCAGAAACATTGGGGATTGGTCCGAGCCTGGTCCAAATATTACTCGGACTAGATTGGACTGGACCTGGACGGACCCGGTCCGGACTGGTCCATTACTGCACTGGTGGAATCATTGCGTATGCAAAGGTGTTTCTATTGTATCGTGTAACGAGACATGTCGCATCGACATATGGTCGATTGATGAATAATGGCGCTAACTACAAAAGAGGCAAGTTACATCATAGTCTTTGGCATAGTGATATCCGTACTTCGAATCAGCTCAACAGGGAGTCGGTTGCCATGCTCAAACAGGCCGGGAATGGCAAAGTTACGATCCAGGGGATCCACTATGCCTAAGGTCTCCCGAAGCTAACTTCGATTCTGCTATCTCGCAGCCGTAATTTGAGCAACCATTGGAATAAGGTGGTACGCATGAGTCAGTATGCCATCTATAACCAATCAAAAGAAGTCGTTGGGTCCGGACGGCAGCTCTTATCTATTGAATGCCGGCAAATGGATCTGGTTCATGTTAGACATGGTCTACACTGTATGTAATTGTCCAAGGCGACTTACAAGATGTAGAAAACCGTCATCAAGCTCATTAGCAAAGCTCACCATCTGGAAATTACTTGAGAACTCACCTTCTGTAAAATTAAGTGATTGGCTGAGGTTAGTGAACATTGCTAGAATGAGGGCTGTGAGATGAGAAGCTCACATGCTGTCAAAGTCGCCAAGTTGAAGTTAGGTAAGCATTTTACGGCTATAACAAGATATACTTACATGCTACAATCGGTAAAAACTGACCACGGTGAAATTAGCAGGTTGGACTGGTAGGGGAATGGTAGAACCAAATTTCTGCGGAATTGAAACATTCGTTTATTATGAATTACTGGAAATGATGGAACGGAACAATGCATTATGGACTCACCGCCTATATCCAAACCACCAGGGTTTTATCAGCCACGGGCAGTCCCGACAGGAGAGATGGAAAAAACTCACAAGTTTTCGTATTAGGTTCACAAAACAAGCTCCTATCACCACACAGCACTGGGGATAACAAACATCAGTGAGAGACTCACTTGGTATGAGATCTTGCCATTGGCTAGTATTAATATTCAATGCTTATCTAGGGAAACTTCAAAACCAACTGTTGTAGAACAACATCAACCGAGTGGCGAGTGATGAAAAGGGAGCAATCGTGTTCAATGCAGTGTTCCTAAGCGGCCAGCCCGCCCTTAGCGGCGGCTTTTAAATGAGGGCCGGGCCTGCAGGCATTTCCGGCCGGGCCTGCAGGCTTTTTCTTGGCGGCCGGGCGGCCAATCTGCAGGCCCAAGCCGGGCGGCCGGCCTGCAGGCTTTATTTGCCAACGTATAAGTTCAATTGAACAAGCATAAATATATTTCGTTTAAATGACACCCATTGCTACTGCCTAAAGTCTTAAACTCAGATAGCCACCAAAGTAAACTCAGCCATCGTCCATCATAAGTTCATAACCTTGCCATCCATTGTGGTGAAATGGCGGGAGCTAGAAGGCAGAGAGCCCATCATCAACACTCCGCCGCTCGTCTCGCCGCATCCAAAGAGAATTCCTGAGAAAGAGCGGTTCTGCCTCGAGGAGCATCGGAAGAGCGTGAGATGTTACGGGGGTGTTTAAGCCACGTTTCAATAAAACATTTATTAACTTAAATACAGCCATCTATCTAACTTCTTTTTCTTTCCTCGTCTTATCCTAAGACTCAACCTCTTGTCCTTCTACAAGAGCGCCCTCTAAAAACAGTCCACGTTTTCTTCCTGATCGTGATAATGGGGCGTATCGATATGTTCCTCGAAAGGTAGTCTGTCTGTCTAAACGAATCTGCAGACGTCGTATGTGATGCCAAGATACTCGGCAGATTGCAAGACCCAGTACTGCCCAGAGGTATTCCTGGTTTCCTCGTACCAGAGAAACAACTCTCCGAACTGTTGGACGAGATGATCGTGGGCCGTATGTTTCCTCAATTGATTCAAGGTAAACATATATTTGGAATTCACTAATATGAAGTACTGAAGAAATTTTGAAGTTTTTGTGTAGATAGAATTCTTAATAATATTTTAAGGTGTTCTTCGCTGGTAATGTCTGACTGTGGATTGCTGCTAGAGCTTGGTTCTTTTCATTGTCGGGGAGACAATGCGAGTTCTTTATAGTCTTTAGCTGGCTCAAGTTTGGCCGCCATTCCTCTGACTATGACAACGGACTTGCTTGATAGCTTATCTCAGGATACTGTCCCGAGAGCCGCCACAAATTCCCTCAAGGTTATCGTGTGCATGCATAATTGGTTTGAAAGCTTTGCGCTCCTCGTATGAGGCCATCATCATGTCATGATATCAAACGCATCGTGTGACAACTCGTAACTTTACGTAGACATCTTGCTTATCGTTTGTTCAGTAGTTGGAACGTCCGACGTCATATAGACTGATCAGCGCTTTATCGCAATATAATAATAACTTGAAGTTATTAATGCCTCACCATACCAATTGGGCTATTCGGCATTGCGTTAGAGATTTATGTCGGCGACCCACCGATACTCTGCCAACGTAGATTATGACACCCTCTTGGGGTTGCGATGCATACTAACTCAAACCAATGAGCAGGGTCGCTTCAGGCCTTATATCTTCAGCCAATGCCATTAATCCCTCACGCATTGCATGCTTAGGTTCCGGACTTCGGTGAACCAGGGAGTGCCCGCATGATTCCTTATCTCTGAGAGATAGGGTGCGACGATCCCTCGTACTCGCATATTGCATAACGCGTGCTGCACACCACTTTGGATGTGTTGTCCCGCTATCAAGGTATAGTTGGTGTAATGTATAATTATGTGCACCACTGATGGTTTTTCACATCCCGGTTATGGCGACATAATTGCGTCATCTTGCGAATCCGCATGATAGGACTGCTCTCTATCACATCATTACACACGGCTCAGATGTAACCCCGCTAAAGGCCGTCTGACCGATCACATGTTTCCATTCGCAAGAAGGTGTTTTGCTTCTATTGACTAATGGTACCCACTTCCGAATGGTAGTCAAGAGTACTTGCTTGAATAACATGTATCATTACCGCTATCAGGAGAGAACCCCTAACATGAGAGGATGTGATGCTACCCGGCCGTGAGGATCCACACAAATAGCGTGGATCTATGAAAACTTGCGTGGGAACCAAGAACTGGGAAAGATAGAGTGTGTATTTTCGTTATATGATAAGATGAGCTCTATCAGCCCTGGGGTCTCTCAAATATATACTCCCGTAGCCCAGTCCACTTCCGTCATCCCTCTATCTCCGTACACCCGCCATCGCTCAGTCCTCTGCCAACCTGAGTGGCGGCGGTGGTGAGAAACGGATTTTCCCGCTACACCGGGCCTGCAGGCTTTTCGGCCGGGCCTGCGGGCTTTTTCTTGGCAGCCGGGCGGCCGGCCTGCAGGCTTTTTCTTGGCGGCCGGCCGGCTTTCTTGGCGGCCAGCCTGCAGGCTTTTCTTGGCGGCCTGGAGGCTTTTTCTTGGCGGCTTCTGACCCAGGCCGGGCCGGGCCGCTTAGGAACACTGGTTCAATGTGTTGAGATCAATCGAGTACGAATAGAGATATTGAATTGACTATCGTACCAAAGTAATTGTCTAAAGAGTAAGAGAGAGAAAGACGGGCAAATATATATGGGAAAGAAGAGGGCATACTCGGCGAAGCCGAGTATCACATCCGGAGACCGGTGCCGAGCATCACTGCCGGGGCTAGACCTACTCTTCGGCATGGGGGCCGCAAGCCACCGGCCTCATGCCTGCAGCCTTAGGACAAACGCCACACAAGCCATTGGGCCAAATCCCGCGCCAACCCAATGTTTTCACCTGTCCGGAAGGTTCCGGTCTGGGGTAGGGTACAGTACTGTCCAGTCCAACAGATTTGAAAGACTGGACTGGACCACAGACTGCCGGCCTTAGACTGGACGGTCGCGGTCGGTATCAATACCTGCAGCATGACTTACTCATACACATAGATTCATTCACAAAGTATCACTCGCCACTCGCCGCCCACCATCTGTTCAAATAGTGATACTTAGAGAAGCTTTTTTGTATATTATCTAAGAGTGCCACAAGGCCATATATATATGAGTACAAGTGTGAATTCGTGCGTAAGAATCTATGTATAGACTCTTCAGGCCGACAGCAATCTCCGGTCATACGAGGCTCACCTCCGGCCATACGAGACTCATCTCCCGCCACAAAAGACAGAGACCTATCATGCAATACCATCTGTTGAAATGTACTGATTCCTAGATGTTTTGTACATTCTAAACTCAGGAACAATCGTGTGATCTTATATACGGCGTTCAGAGTATGCCTTGTATGCATGCATGCGCACTCAGCTGGCATCTCCAGCTGAGTGTGGAACAACCATGATCATGATCCCCATCAGCCCAGCTGAAGCCCATAAGCCGTACGTCAGGGAGGCGATCCATATATGAAACACCATACAGTGTTCGAAACGGGCCCGGCCAGCCCGAGGGCTTTCAGGCGGGCTTTGAGGCGGCCGGGCCGGGCCGGCAATCTCAAAGCCCACGAGGCCTCGGGCTTTTTAATTAAAAGCCCGGGGGCTTTGTCAAACCCCGCAGGCTGTATGGGCTTTCTTCAGAAAAGGAGTCAGACGAAGCAGTTTTGAGCTGAATGGGTGACATGGAAGCAATTATAAGTGGTTGAGGTGAAAAGTGTGGTCGTATTACTATACAGCCTATATCATTATGTAGCTTAGACCAGTGTTCAAAACGGGCCCTGCCGGCCTGAGGGCTTTTTATCGTGCTTTGTGAGGGCCAGGCCCTCTAATAGCAAAGCCCGGGCTAGCTGGGCTTTTAAATCAAAAGCGCACAGGCCTTACCAAAGCCTGTGGG
>Ga0307514_10006485_pt1 | contig 10196 bp, 8 predicted proteins | sample 16_EM_MG_FD_203088 | JGI IMG/M metagenome (GOLD analysis project Ga0307514, IMG submission 203088) | Populus trichocarpa ectomycorrhiza microbial communities from riparian zone in the Pacific Northwest, United States - 16_EM | ecosystem: Host-associated > Plants > Roots > Unclassified | place...
GCGCTGACCGTGTCGGGGCGCACGCCGTGGCGCAGGTCGGCGAAGGCCCACAGGAGCACCTGGTCCCAGCCTCGGGCGGGCAGTTCGCCGCGGCCCTCGGCGTGGAGGGCGAACGGCACACTGTGGGCCTGCGCCACGACCTCGCCGCGCTCGTCCTCCGCGAACAGCAGGTGCCGCGGGAGTTCCGTGGCGATCCGTCCGAAGTGGGCGTCGCACACGGCGTCCTGGACCACGAACTCCGGCCAACTCTCTGCCATCCCGACGACCCGCTCGTACATGTCCGGGCGCTCGGCGAGACTCGACACCTTCAGCTCCATACGGTCACCGTAGGCCAGGTGCGGGACGGGGCGTCAGATTTCACACCCTGTTCCCAACAGCCGTGCGCCTGAGGCCGGTTGGTGTCCGCAGAGCTCGGCGACGTAGGTTGGCGGCATGCTGGAGGGGGAGAGGACCACGGGGAAGACAGCGGGGACGGGGACGACAACCGGGAACGCCACGACGGAGGACGGATCGGAGGCCGTACCGGAGGCCGCGTCGGCGATCACCGCCGGATCCGCCGGTCTGGCCCGGTCCTCGTTGCTCATGGCGGTGGGCACCGTCGTGTCGCGGGCGACGGGACTGATCCGTACGGTGCTCCAGGCCGCGGCGCTCGGCACGGGTCTGCTGGCGACCACGTACAACACCGCGAACACCGTGCCGACCAGCCTCTACACGCTGCTCATCGGCGGAGCGCTGAACGCGGTCCTCGTACCGCAGCTGGTGCGGGCCCGCGCCACGCACCCGGACGGCGGGCGGGCCTACGAACAGCGCCTGGTGACCCTCGTCCTGACCGTGCTGGGCGTCGGGACCGCGCTGGCGGTGTGGGCGGCGCCGGAGATCGTCAACGTGTATGTCCGGGACACACCCGACACCCACCAGTCCTTCGAACTGACCGTGGTCTTCGCACGGTTCCTGCTGCCGCAGATCTTCTTCTACGGCGTGTTCGCCATCCTCGGCCAAGTCCTCAACGCCCGGGAGAAGTTCGGGGCGATGATGTGGACACCGGTCCTCAACAACGCCGTACTGATCGGCATGTTCGCCGCCTATCTGGGGCTGATGACCGTTCCGGACGGGGTGGGGGAGGTCACCGCGGGTCAGGTACGGCTGCTCGGCATCGGGACCACCGCGGGCATCGCCGTGCAGGCTCTGGCGTTGGTTCCGTTCGCCCGGGCCGCCGGATTCCGGTTCCGGCCGCGGTTCGACTGGCGTGGCACCGGCCTCGGCTCGGGCATCCACGCGGCCAAGTGGACGCTGTTGTTCGTGCTGGCCAACCAGGTCTCCCTGACGGTCGTCACCAACTTCGCCAACAGCGCCGACCGGAAGCTGCCGACGTCGGGCGTCGGCTACACCGCCTACACCTACGCGCAGACCATCTGGATGCTTCCCCAGTCCATCGTCACCGTCTCGCTGGTGACCGCGCTGCTGCCGCGGATGAGCCGGGCGGTGACCGAGGGCCGGATCGGGGATCTGCGGGCGGATCTCGCTCGGGCCCTGCGGGTCAGCGGTGTCGTGATCGTGCCCGCCGGTTTCCTCTTCGTCGCGCTCGGGCCGCAGCTCGCCGCGCTGCTGTTCGCGCACGGGACCGCCGACGCCGCCTCCGCCGAGCCGCTCGGGCAGATGTTGCAGGCGTTCGGACTCGGCCTGATCCCGTTCTCCGCCCAGTACCTGTTGCTGCGGGGTTTCTACGCCTTCGAGGACACCCGTACCCCCTTCTTCATGGCCTGCTGGATCGCCGCGGTGAACATCGCTCTGGCCACGGTGTGCCAGGTGGTGTTGCCCGTGCGGTGGGCGGTGACCGGCATGGCCGGTGCCTACACGCTGTCGTATCTGGCCGGACTCGCCCTGACGGCACGGCTGTTGCGCCGGAAGGTCGGTGGCCGTCTCGACGACGGGACCCTGCGTCGCACCTACGCGAAACTGCTGTGCGCCGCCGCTCTCGCCGCCGCGCTGGGCTGGGTCGCCGCGCGCGCCTGTGCCGCCTTCACCGATCCGGGCACCTGGTCCACCGCGCTCGCCCTCGTGGCGGGGACGGTCACCATGGCGCTGTGCTACCTCGGTCTCGCCCGTCTGCTGCGGGTCGATGAGGTGCGACGGCTGCCCGGTCTCCGGTGAGTGTCACCGATCGCCCGCAGAAGCCGCAGCACCCCCGAAGCCCGCAGCGCCCGCGGCGCCCTCAGCACCCCCGAAGCCCGCAGCGCCCGCGGCGCCCTCAGCGCCCCCGGCCGCACTGGCGATGCCTCACCCCTCGCACTGCTTCAGCATCATCTCCCGGTCCGGCGCGGTCACCGGCAGCTCGTACTTGACGGCGACCTGCGCGAAGCGGACCACATAGGCACATCGGATCTGCTTGCTCGGCGGCAGCCAGGACGCGGGTCCGGAGTCGCCCTTGGACGAGTTCGCGCGGCCCTCGGCAGGAATGAGGTTGAGCGGGTCGTTGGCCAGTTGCCTGCGTTTGTCCTCCGACCAGCGCGAGGAGCCCATCTGCCAGCTGTAGGAGAGCGGCACCACGTGGTCTATCTGCACCTCGGTGGCCTTCTGCTTGCGCCACTGGATGGTCGTACCGGTGTACGGGTCGTGCAGGGTCATGGCGATGATCACGCAGTCGGAGCCGGAGCGGAAGGTGACCTTCTGACCATCGCGCTTCAGCAAGTCGTTCCGGGTGTCGCAGCCGTTCCTCGCAAGCGGGACGCCGTCGGCCGTGTCCATCCACGCATAGCCGAACTCGTCCCGGTCGTAGCCCGTCTTGGGGCCGCGCCCCTTTGTCCGCAGGCTCTCGATGACCTTGCGGGCGGCGGCCTCGTCGGTTTCGCTCGTGAGGGGTGCGAGGCCCGGCTTCGTGCCGTCCGGATTCTTCAGCGGGCTGACGGATCGCCCGTCCGGAGCGGGTGCCGGCGCGCCGCTCTCCGGCATGGAGCCGCTCGTGTCGAGGCCTTCGCATCCGGCGACCAGTGTCACTGCGGCGCACGCGGCCAGTCCGGTCATGACGGCGGAACGCGCCCCACCCCTCAGACGCATCATGATGCGCCCCTCCCCTGCCTCCCGGTTCCGCCTCCGCACGGGCGGTTCTCGCTGTTCTCACGGTAGCGGCCAAGAGGTCCAGACCATATGGGGCCTAAATGGGCATTCATCAGATGTCGGGCGTATCGTCGATTGCGAGTCGCCTCCGGAAGGAGTTCTGGATGGGCATCTTCGACAGATTCAAGAACCAGGCGAAGGGCAGCAAGTCCAAGGACGCGTCCGACGCCGCGGAACGGAAGGCCAACGAGAAGACCGGCGACAAGTACGAGAGCCAGGTCGACGACGCGCAGCAGCGTGTCGAAGGCCAGGTGGGTATGGATCGCGACAGGCCCGAGCAGCCGTAGGACCGAGGGCTCACGGGGGGCCACGAGGCCTGTCCGCGCCGGACACGGCGGTCGACCGGTCCACTGAACCACCTTGGAAAGGGAAGCCGCCCGCGGAGACCCACCTCCCGCGAGCGGCTTCGCCGCTCACGCCTTCCCGATTCCCAGAGTCGTCTCCGAGGGCAGCAGTCCCGAGGACAGGACAGCGACCCAGAACTCACCCAGCAGGTCGGCGAGTCGGGCGGTGCTGTCCGAACCGATGGCCTGCCAGGGGGCGGCGGCGAGCCGGTCGGTGTCCTGCTCCACGCGGTGACGCAGCGCGCGACCCTCGTCCGTGGCCGTGCCGTCCGTGTCGACCAGACCGCGCGCGGACAGACGCTCCCGGGCGGCGGCCCATTCCGCAGCACTCCAGCCCCGGCTCTCGAAGCGCTCGGCACTGGCGGCACCTGTCGCGGCGAAGGACACCAGTGATTCCACCGGGTCCAGGCCGGCCACCAGCAGGGCGGCGACATGGCCGTCACCACGGTGTTCCCGCAGGATCGTCGCCGCGTGCCACAGCTGGAGGTGCGGGGCCTTGGGCCATTCCAACTCGGCGTTCGCCGCGGCCAGGGGGCGGCCCGCGGTGTTCACCGACTCGGCCGCACGTCGGGCCAGGGTGGCGGCCTCGGCCAGTTCGGGGCTGTCCACACGGTCGCCGAATATGGCGCGGTAGGCCCGGTCGATGCCGCGCGTTCTCGCCGCCAGCATCACCTCCGGGCTCGCGATGCCCCACGCGGGAGCCATGCGCTCGGTGACCATGCGCGGACTGAAGCTGTAGAACGCGGACGACACCCGTTCGCCGCCCACCGCACCCAACGGAGCGGCACGGTACGGGAAGTAGGTCGGCCAGCGCTCCTGGACCTCGTGCCCCAGAGCCGCCGCCTCCTCGAAGACCTCCGGCGCGTAGTACAGCACCGCGTGCAGGGGCTCCAGCAGGTGCCAGAGCTGGCGCACACGGGACAGTTCCACACCGCCGCCGCCCAGGGTCGCCGCCCCCGCGGCCTCACCGCCGTACTCCGACATGACGCGCCTCCTCGCCGTGTTCCCCACAGGCCCGGTTCCCGCCCGCATAACTTGACACTGACAAGACTGCCCGAGCACGCTCCAACTTGTCAATGCCTAGATTCGGCGTACGCTGCTTGCCATGGCCCCCACGGAAACGAAGCCCGGCAGCCGCCCGTACCACCACGGCGACCTGCGCCGCGCGATCCTCGCCGCCGCGCTCGACGTCATCGCCGCCGACGGCCCCGCCGCGCTCAGCCTGCGCGATCTCGCCCGGCGCGCCGGCGTGTCGCACGCGGCGCCCGCCCACCATTTCAAGGACCGCACCGGGCTGCTCACGGCGATCGCGGCCGAAGGCTTCGGGCTGCTCGCCGACACGCTGCGGGAGGCATCGGACCTCAAGGACGCGGGCGTGCGCTACGTACGCTTCGCCCGCGCGCGTCCGGCGCACTTCGCAGTGATGTTCGCTCCCGAACTGCTGCGCCCCGACGACCTCGAACTCACCACCGCCCGCGCCCTCGCCACCGACACCCTGCGCGACGCGGTCGCCGCCGTACGGTCCGAGGACTACGGCATCGACTCCCGCCTCGCCGGGGTCGCCGCCTGGTCGCTGGCCCACGGTTTCGCCACGCTGCTCCTCGGCCACAACCTGGACGCCGCGGTGGGCGACAAGAACCCCGAGGAGGTGTTCCGGACCCTGGCGACCACGCTGTTCCGCGCCCCGTGACGCTCCTGGGCGGCTGCCCTTGACCTTGACACCGGCGGCAGGGTCCGACCATCACCCCATGGACACCAACGCGCCGCCGAGCAGCACCGACGGCAACACCAACCGCAACACCAACCCGCCTCGAACCATCCTCGTCACCGGCGCCGGCACCGGAATCGGCCGGGCCACCGCCCGTGCCTTCGCCGCGCAGGGCGCACACGTCGTCGCCGTGAGCCGACGCGCGGCGCCGCTCGCGGAGACCGCCGCGTACGACGAAGCCCGCATCACTCCGCTCGCCATGGACATCACGGCCGACGACGGCCCCGAGACGATCGTCCGTATGGCACGGGAGCGGTACGGCCGTCTCGACGTCCTGGTCAACAACGCCGCGATCGTCACCAGCGAGTCCCTGCGCACGTACACACGCGCGGCTGCTCACACCCAGCTCGCGACGAACCTGCTCGCCCCCGTGCTGCTCACCCAGGCCGCACTCCCGGCACTGGAGGAGAGCCGCGGTGTCATCGTGAACGTGACGACGGCCGTCGGCCAGCGCGGCTGGCCCGGCAACTCCCTGTACGCGGCGGGGAAGGCGGCCCTGGAAGTACTCACCCGCAGCTGGGCGGTGGAACTGGCGCCGCACGGCATCCGCGTCGCCGCCGTGGCGCCCGGCGCCATCGAGACCCCGATCGCGGACCACTCGGGCCACACCCCCGAGCAGCGTGCCGCGATCCGTAGGTGGCAGCTCGACCACACCCCGCTCGGCCGGGTGGGCCGGCCCGAGGAGGTTGCCTGGGCGATCAACCAACTCGCCTCGCCCCAGGCCTCGTTCATCACCGGAGTGATCCTCCCGGTGGACGGCGGAGCCGTCGTCACATGAGACTGGACTTCATGTCACAGTCCCGCCCACAGCACCGTATGCGGATCGGCGAGCTCGCCGAGGAGACCGGCACGACACCGCGCGCCCTGCGCCACTACGAGCAGTCGGGGCTCATCACCTCCGAGCGTGCCGCGAACGGCTATCGGCTCTACGACCCCGCCACGACCGTCCGCGTCCGCAACATCCGCCGCGTCCTGGACGCCGGCCTCACCCTCGCCGACGTATGGGCGTTCCTGCCCTGTCTGGACGGTGACGTCACCGCCGGGCCGCCCTCCGACAAGGTCCTGCGGGTCGCCGCCGAGCGCCTCGCCGTGCTGGAGGAGCGCATCGCCGCCCAGGCCACCGTGCGCGACAGGCTGGCGGCGGCACTGCGCCAGGCCACCGGCGCGCGGGTACGTCCGGTGGCCTGATCTTCTTGCCGGGAAGGCCTACGACTCTCCTTGCCGGGAAGGCCTACGACCCCAGGATCGACGTCAGGAACTCCCCCACCCAGCCGAGCAGTTCCCGTCCGACCAGCGGCTTGCCGCCGACCTTCGCGGTCTTCGGGCGGGGGACCAGCACCTGGTGCGCGGCCGGCTTGATGACGGTGCCCGGGTACAGCCGCTTGAGCCTCAGTTCCTGGGACTCGCGCAACTCGACCGGGGCGAAGCGGATGTTGGTGCCCTGCAGGACGATCTCGCCGACGCCGCACGCGCGGGCGAGCATCCGCAGGCCCGCCACCAGAAGCAGGTTCTCCACCGGTTCGGGCAGCTTGCCGTAGCGGTCGACGAGTTCCTCGCGTACGGCCTTCACGTCCGCCTCGGAGTTCACCGAGGCGATCGCCCGGTAGGCCTGGAGGCGCAGCCGCTCGCCGGGGGCGTAGTCGTGCGGGACGTGCGCGTCGACCGGGAGCTCGATCTTGACCTCCAGCGGCGGCTCCTCCTCCACACCGCCCTCCAGGGAGGCGCGGTAGTCGGCGACCGCCTCGCCGACCATGCGGACGTACAGGTCGAAGCCGACGCCCGCGATGTGGCCGGACTGCTCGCCGCCCAGCAGATTGCCCGCGCCGCGGATCTCCAGGTCCTTCATCGCCACGTACATGCCCGCGCCCATCTCCGTGTGCTGGGCGATGGTCGCCAGGCGCTCGTGGGCGGTCTCCGTCAGCGGCTTCTCCGGCGGGTAGAGGAAGTACGCGTACCCGCGCTCGCGGCCCCGGCCGACGCGGCCGCGCAGCTGGTGCAGCTGGGAGAGGCCGAAGTTGTCGCCGCGCTCCACGATCAGGGTGTTCGCGTTGGAGATGTCGATCCCGGACTCGACGATCGTGGTCGACACCAGTACGTCGAACTTCTTCTCCCAGAAGTCGACCACCACCTGCTCCAGGGCCGATTCCGACATCTGGCCGTGGGCGGTCGCGATGCGGGCCTCGGGGACGATCTCGCGCAGCCGGGCCGCCGCGCGGTCGATCGACTCCACCCGGTTGTGGATGTAGAAGACCTGGCCCTCGCGCAGCAGTTCGCGGCGGACGGCGGCGCCGATCTGCCGCTCCTCGTACGGTCCGACGAAGGTCAGCACCGGGTGCCGCTCCTCCGGCGGGGTGGTGATGGTGGACATCTCGCGGATGCCGGTGACCGCCATCTCCAGGGTCCTGGGGATCGGGGTCGCGGACATGGTGAGCACGTCCACGTTCGCGCGGAGCTTCTTCAGTTGCTCCTTGTGCTCGACGCCGAAGCGCTGCTCCTCGTCGACGATGACCAGGCCGAGGTCCTTGAACTTGGTCTCCGAGGAGAACAGGCGGTGGGTGCCGATGACGATGTCCACCGAGCTGTCTCTGAGGCCTTCCAGGACCGCCTTCGCCTCCGTGTCGCTCTGGAAGCGGGAGAGGGCCCGCACGTTCACGGGGAACTGCGAGTAGCGCTCGGAGAACGTCCCGAAGTGCTGCTGCACCAGCAGGGTCGTCGGCACGAGCACGGCGACCTGCTTGCCGTCCTGGACGGCCTTGAAGGCGGCCCGGACCGCGATCTCCGTCTTGCCGTAGCCGACGTCGCCGCAGATCAGGCGGTCCATCGGGACGGTCTTCTCCATGTCCTCCTTGACCTCGGCGATGGTGGTGAGCTGGTCGGGGGTCTCCGCGTACGGGAACGCGTCCTCCAGCTCGCGCTGCCAGGGGGTGTCCGGGGCGAAGGCGTGCCCGGGGGCGGCCATCCGCGCGCTGTACAGCCTGATCAGGTCGGCCGCGATCTCCTTGACGGCCTTCTTCGCGCGGGCCTTCGTCTTCGTCCAGTCGGCGCCGCCCAGACGGTGCAGGGTGGGGGCCTCGCCGCCGACGTACTTGGTGATCTGTTCCAGCTGGTCGGTGGGGATGTAGAGGCGGTCGCCGGGCTGGCCGCGCTTGGCGGGGGCGTACTCCACGACCAGGTACTCGCGGGTCGCGCCCTGCACGGTCCGCTGCACCATCTCGATGTAACGGCCCACGCCGTGGTTCTCGTGGACGATGTAGTCGCCGGCCTCCAGGGTCAGCGGGTCGATGGTCTTGCGGCGGCGGGCGGGCATCCGGGCGCCGTCCTTGCCGGCCGCCTTCTGTCCGGAGAGGTCGGTCTCCGTCAGGACGGCGAGGCGCAGGTCCGGGTCCACGAAGCCGTAGTCGATCGAGCCGCACGCCACGTGCACGAGGGACGGCTCGATCTCGCCGAGCTCCGCGTCCAGTCGGGCCGCGATGCCCTCGCCGCCGAGCACCTCGACGGTGCGGGCCGCCGGGCCGTGCGCCTCGGTCACGAAGACCGCGCGCCAGCCGTCGGCGAGCCAGCCCTTGGTGTCGGCGAGCGCCTTGGCGGTGTCGCCGCGGTAGGTCTCCGGGGCGCGCATGCCCAGCTTGAGGGTGTCCCCCGCCGCATCAGCGGCGAATGTCTCCGTGAGCTCCTCGTCGGCCGCGAACGGCGACACCGACCACCACATCATGTCCAGCTCGCGCGCCCGGTCCCGGACGTCCGCGATGGACCACAGGGAGGCCGCGCCGACGTCGATCGGCGCCTCGCCGCCACCGGCGGTGGCCGCCCAGGACGCCTGCAGGAACTCCTGGCTGGTGGCCACGAGGTCCGCCGCGCGCGTGCGGACCCGCTCCGGATCGCATACGACGGCCATGGCGCCCTTGGGCAGGACGTCCAGCAGGAGTTCCATGTCGTCCACCAGGACGGGCGCCAGGGACTCCATGCCCTCGACGGCGATCCCCTCGGCGATCCTGCCGAGCAGTTCGCCGAGCTCCGGGTGCTGTTCGGCGAGGTCACGCGCGCGCGTGCGGACGTCGTCGGTCAGCAGGAGTTCGCGGCAGGGCGGGGCCCACAGACCGTGCTCGGCGACCTCCAGGGAGCGCTGGTCGGCGACCTTGAAGTAGCGGATCTCCTCTACCTCGTCGCCCCAGAACTCGATGCGCAGGGGGTGTTCCTCGGTGGGCGGGAACACATCGAGGATGCCACCGCGGACGGCGAACTCGCCGCGCTTCTCGACGAGCTCCACGCGCGCGTACGCGGCGGCGGCGAGGGCGTCGACGACCTGGCCGAGGTCAGCGGTCCGACCGGTCCTCAGAGCGACCGGTTCCAGGTCACCGAGGCCCTTGACCTGCGGCTGGAGCACGGAGCGTACGGGGGCCACAACGACGGAGACCGGGCCGGTCTCGGGGTCGTCGGGGCGGGGGTGGGCGAGGCGGCGCAGGACGGCGAGGCGGCGGCCCACGGTGTCGCTGCGGGGGCTGAGGCGCTCGTGCGGAAGCGTCTCCCAGGACGGGTAGTCCACGACGCCCTCCGGGGGGAGCAGCGAGCGCAGGGCCGCGGCCAGGTCCTCCGCCTCACGGCCCGTCGCCGTCACCGCGAGGACCGGGCGGCCGGACTCGCGGGCCAGGGCGGCGACCGCGAGGGGGCGGGCCGCGGGGGGACCTACCAGGTCGACGTGCATGCGGTTGCCGTCTGCGGCCGCGGTGATCGCTTCCGCGAGGGCGGTGTCCTTGACGACGGCGTCGAGCAGACCGTGCAGGCTCATTCGGGGGCGGCTTTCGTCCGAGGGTGGGCAACGCGAATCGCCCGACGCGGGTTAGGGGCCGGGGGGTCTCCAGCGTACGACGACGCCGTCGCGGGCGTAGGGGCCTGTGGATAACCTCCGCTGCGGGGTGCGCGTGGCGGGGGTGGCCCTCGGGGTGTCTCGCCCCCGCCGCCCCTACCCGTCC
>Ga0307514_10006486_pt1 | contig 10195 bp, 4 predicted proteins | sample 16_EM_MG_FD_203088 | JGI IMG/M metagenome (GOLD analysis project Ga0307514, IMG submission 203088) | Populus trichocarpa ectomycorrhiza microbial communities from riparian zone in the Pacific Northwest, United States - 16_EM | ecosystem: Host-associated > Plants > Roots > Unclassified | place...
ATTTCTCCACTTTTGCTCATCAACTTTTTCATGTACTCCTCTGTTATGGACCCATATTATTATTTGATATATTACGGGACCCACTCAGGAACACAATCAACGAAGCTGGACTCTCCATGCGGCCCCTCAAACAGTTTCTCTTTTTCATTTTTTCAAATTAAGAAATTAAAAGGAATTAGGTTTAAAAAAATGGGATTACCTAGCTGCAGGCATTTTGTTGAGCTAAATGCTAGTTACTAAGAATTATGAGCACTTCATAAGCTCTTAATGGAGTTACCTAGCTTGTGGCGGGCATCATCAGCGTTTAGTCACACACCACATAGAAGATTATACTTAAAATCTATTTGTCTGCTCCAAACAAGCAAGGCATGGAGGCAGGCACTTCGAGACGACTACAACAAAAATAATTTCAGCATCCAAACAAATTCAATTCCAATAGAAGGAAGATCCTAGTCACAACAGATAAGATTGAATCTCAGTCCAACTTACAAATGCATTATAAATTAAATAATTATGGATTCTATTTTCACATGACAGAAAAAATGTTTTTTAAAAAAAAAAAAAATGAATTCTAAATCAAGAGTATAATAGTTAAGATTGTTAATTTAATTCAATTATATAAAACACTTCAAGGATTGGATTTTCTAATCCCACACGCTATAAATACAAGCCTCGACTCTCATTATATAAAACAACCATTTGGCTGATCTCCCTAAGACGAAGCTTCATGATAAATAAATAAAAAATCTCATGGCTGATTTCACAGTAGATTTGCAAAGCTTTAAGCCCCCATTTCCTTTCTTAGATATTGATGCAAGCATGGCAGCAATAAACCAATTCACAGAAGTAAACCAGGCTATCCAGCTAGACAATCCAATAATGAATAATTTTCACAGTTTCACGCCTTTCACTAGTAACAACTTCTTTAGCCATCAAGCACCAGAATTCCCTGGAAACTTTGCAGGGAGTTTTCTTCCTGGTAGTTTCCATCAAAATGACCAAAATGTTATGCCTGTTTCTCAGACTTTCACCATACCTGCAAAGGAAAGTGAATTCCAAGAAAGCAAGAGAAGAGCAATGGATGTGTCTGAAAGCAGTTGTATGAACTCATATCCTCGAGTTTCTGAAAGCGGGAGTAAAAAGAGAAAAGTAATAATCAAATGAACTGTTCAACTTCTTCCTCTCTGGTTCTTGTTTAATTTTTGAGTTTGCTTTTTGTTTATTTGTTGGATAATAGCATCTTATGAGTTGATTCTGGTTTTTTGTGATCACAGAGCTCAAGAAGAGGAAAGAGAGTGAAAAGCAATGAGGAGGAGGAGGAGAAAACAAGAGAAGTTGTTCATGTTAGAGCTAGAAGAGGTCAAGCCACTGACAGCCATAGTTTAGCAGAAAGGGTACATTTACATACTTTTCAAACGCTCAAAAAACAATTTTGATAATTCATTTTATGTTGACCATTATGGGAAATGATGAATTTGGTTGATGAACCACAGGTTAGAAGAGGAAAGATCAATGAGAGACTAAGATGCTTGCAGGATATAGTCCCAGGCTGCTACAAGGTCAATATTTTATTTCCAGTTGAAAAATAAATCTTCTTGCTAATTTTATCTATTTGGTTGGTTTTCTACACAGACCATGGGCATGGCAGTAATGTTGGATGAGATAATTAATTATGTCCAGTCCTTGCAAAATCAAGTTGAGGCGAGTTGACTCTTCAAAGTTCATAGCAAAACATATGCTACTGTCAAAAGTTGCCTTTATCACTATCCTGACACTGACAAATATCTTCTCTCGGTTTTTCAACTCAGTTTCTGTCTATGAAGCTCACTGCAGCAAGCACGTTTTATGACTTCAATGCAGAGACAGAAGCCATTGAAACAGTGCAGGTGCTTAAATATTTTATCATAGTCTTCTTATGCTTATAATACAATTAAATGTTGAATGTTATAAAAATTTCAGAGGGCAAAAGCACAAGAGACAAAAGAGTTACAAAGAGCAATGAGAGAAGGATCCGGAGGACTTGCACAGTCCCACTCATCATGGCCCCTTTGACTTTAATTTTTGGATGCTATTCCTTACTGCCATACATCACAAGAAGATGCTCTATATTTCCAAAATATTTTTTAATGTATCAAAATTAGATCCCTAGCAATGTATGTGTAATCGTTCAATATGACTCAAACTTGTTTGGGAATACAATTTTACTGGCAGAATCCTTCTTGACTCGTTTCTTTTCCTTAGCTTGTATATCTTTGATTTTGCAATTTTCCCTTTTTTTTGTTTGCCCAATGGATACTGTTTATTGCAATGCATGCGGACGGCCACTAGAGCTTCACCAAATTAGATGAAGACAGAGAATTTAAGAAAATTTTCGTCTATAACCATCTTCCACCGTCAAAGCAAAGCGTTGGAGTCTAACCTAAAAGGCAACATAAAGTGTGAGGGTACTGCCGCTCGGTCCTCAAAAATAAAGATTTTGCTCAAACGTGGGTGGCGAGTCTGACAACATAAATATATCAGTTGTCCCATATCATCCAAAGCAGGATTAAACATGATTCATCTTGATTAGACTATAATTGGTTCTGTTGAATGTATGTGATTACCACAAAGTTGTTGTCATGCGGCCACTTATGATTTAGACTGAGGCCATAAGGAAAATTCATTATTTATTGGTGTCGGCATTGAAGGTTATTGCATGCTTTATAGCCCTGGCGAGGCTAGTTCAAATTGATGTTCATGATGGTCAGTAATATCAAGGATAAGTAACTTTCTTTACTAATGAAAGATATAATGCTTGTCCCGCTACTTGACTGATGGTGAAAAGACGTTGGATGAACATATTTTTTATTATGCTCAAGGACTTGCTTTTGTGTTAGACGCAATGATTTTGGGTGCTGTATTCATGAGGATGAGTTAATAAAGGTGCCTTACACAGGGTTTAATAAAGATGCCTTATACAGGGTTTAAATTCTCATGGTATAATGTTCAACATGAAGGGGATGCTATTATGAAGAAATTAGATTGGATTTTTGGTAACCCTTCTCTTTTCTCCTCTTTACTGCATGCTCACTCCAAATTTTTGCCAAGAGACTACTTAGATAATAGTATTATGGTTATTTTACCCTGTTTGTTTTTACATTTTAAAAACGTTTTTAAAAAAAATTTATTTTTTTCTTTACTTCAAATTAATATTTTTTTAGTATTTTCAGATCATTTTGATATGCTGAAATTAAAAATGATTTTTTAAAAATAAAATAACATTATTTTGATGCATTTCTAAATAAAAAGCATTTTGAAAAGCAATCGCAACCATACTCCCAAACAGGTTAGCTTGGTACTTTTGTGAGTCAAGTTCACTCTCATTTTAAATTACTGATTTTATAGGTTGACCGTGATGATTTCTTGGATGTAGTAGGAACAGTTTGACGATCACAAGTCAATGGCAATTCTATATACAAATTCATTTCCAATCGATGCTTGTTGTAGCCTAAGCTTAAGACATTGCATCACCACCACACTAGTCAAATATCTAGCAGGGTGACTAAGGAAAGATCCAGTGGACTACAGCTCAAGTTTTCCTAATAAAACTTCTAGTTCTGAGGAGCTTTTTATTGTTGAAAGGAATTTTATCAGAAAATACCTTCAGTTATACAAGGATGAGATGGCCTTTTACAAACAAAGGTCTAGGGTTCAGTGGCTTTAGCTTGGTGACAAGAATATTAAGTTCTTCTATAGATCTCTGATCCACAAGCCGATCAGGAATATGATTTATGAGTTAACTGATGGGGCAAGGATTCAGGTTCATGATCAGCAAGGTATTTATCAGTTGCAGTTCATTACTTTTCATAACCTCCTAACAGCCCCTATGTCCCCACCTAATTTAGATGTTTCTAGATATTATTCATTTACTATCTTTGATGCCCTGTTTTATGTCTTAGTTATAGATGTTATTTATGAGGGTATTAAAATAGTCTTGCTCTCTATACCAGATGACAAGACACCTAGGCTAGATGGCTTCACCTTTTTTTTTCTTTAAAAAGAGTTGGGTTATTATTGGGGTGGATTTCATAGCTGTAATCCAATATTTCTTTGATCATTGTACTCTTCCCCAGTGTATCAATGCTACTAAAATTGCTTAAGTGCCTAAGGTTGAGAACCGAACTTATTTAAATGACTTTAGACTTATATCTTACTGTAATGTTATACACAAATGTATCTCTAAGATCATTGTGAACAAATTGAAGCTAATATTATCAAACCAAAATTTTCTCATGAGTTCTATCTACTTTCCAGGGAAGATGAATGCCAAAACCCACCATCATCGAACTCTTCTCTTTTAATGGAACTCTTAGACATCAAACTTGGTCATTTTGGTTCCTGAAATTGTGACAATTAACAACTCTTTCTCTTCTGTCATTTTCCAGGGAGTTTCCCTCTCCTCTTTTTAATATAGAGATTAAAAAATAAGCAAAATAGAACTTTGGATCAAAATAAAAATTGTTGCGAGTTTGGAATTAGCCATAGATTTTCTCTGTTTTTTACCTTTTAGTTCTTTATCTTTTAATTTGGTATTTTTACAATAATTTCAAACCTAATTTCTTATAATTATATCGTAGAATGATATAATAAAAATAAAAATAAATAAAGTGAAGTATTTTATTGTTCACCATTACATTTCACCAAGTCTTTTAGATTTATTAGATAGTGGTCTTTTTTATTCACAATTCTTGTAGCGAATGCTTTTAATTAAATATAATATTGCTGGACTAGACACACACACATAATAATAAAAAATAAAAAAAACCCCTCTCAGCAAACATTTCGTTTTATTTAAACCCATGCCACTTAGCTTAATTTCACCAAATCCCCATGCTAAACATATTAACAACATTCTTGAAAAATTTAACCTAAGAACTTGTTAAGCAATACAAAGCTATTTTCAATCTCTATTTCTAGTTTATTTATTTATTTTTGGTTTTTCTTTTTCAATTAAAAAAAATGTTCATTAAAAACCGTGAAAATTGTTTGCACTAAAAAACAAAGAAATATTTCACAATTATAAGTATTATTCATGAAAATCAAAATTACAATTTACAATAGTCATCTTAATTTTTTTTATTTGTGATAATCTAACTATATATTATTATTTTTGTTACTTCCATATTATAAATTATCTAAGAATAAAAAAAAATATATGTTTTTTTTTTTTTTGTAAAATTTTAGTTTAAAAACATAGCCTTGAGTCTTTGAAAGGCTCAGCCCAATGACATGAACTGGGCTTTGTAACTCTGGCCAAAGAATCATTGTGGGCCTCCTCCAAAGAAAGAAAATATGGACCGTCTCTCCTAAAATAAACAAAAGCCTTATCCATGGAAAAGAAAAATGAAGTAAAATTTTGAAGCAAAGCCTGACCCTTAAACAAAAATAAATGTTCTCTTTTTGCTCTTGGAAGATCGAAACAACTGAATTAATGAATCCATACATAGCTCATGCCCATAAACCATGAACACGTAGCAAACAAATCACAGCAGATTTAGAGTTCTTAAAGAGCATAACAGTTATACCTCTATCAGCAGGGGTAGCTTGGTGTGTCCTGCCTTGAACAAATTAACACTGACCCAGTCTCTTTTTCCGTTTCTTCTCGTGCTATTTCTCCTGCATTTCCTTAACTTCTGCTGCTGTGATTGAAAATATCTGTTCTCCGATTGGTTAACCTGGAGATTTCAGGTTTTCTTGGTTACACTTGCAAAGTTGAGACTTTTGCGCCAAAGTTTGCCTCTTTCAGCTATAAAAACTCCTACCCTGTGGCTATGGGATAATCTGCAAGGCTGCAATTGATCAATATGTTGCAAGGGCTGCACAATGCACAATTTGTCAGGCTAGATCCTGACACCATCAAAGTATACATCTTTAAAATTAATTCCATTCGCTAATTTATATTGTTAAGCTCTACTGACATCCTATACATAGCCAAGATGTATTGAAGTTTCAACAAATCAGAAATAAAAAAAAAAAATCTTCAAATTTCTCTATCGTTTTGTAAGGTATTTGATATTTTTTATTTCTTACTTGTTAGAACTTCAATATATCTTGGCTATCTACAGCCTTTAGTTGAGTTTAACAATATTTTTAGAACTAATAAATATAATTAATCATAATCTATAATAAAAGATAATTTAAGATAATTGTAACAAATCAGAATCAGGAACAAGTCTGCCTGGTTACAGTTGCTGTCTTCAGTACTGTTTCGGCCGCACATTAGAACTGATCTTGTTTCTGGACTTTCCTTCTCCTTTTCCTTGTAGGATACTTCCTCTCCAGTACTTTCTGCTTGGAAACTGTCCTCTTAATGCTACTGCAAATCCTCTAGGAATGTTTCGTGTTCCTGCTCGTACAACTTTCAACTCTTCAAGGAATGCCGATGCTATAATTGGTAGCTTGGGTCATACTACACTTGCCAGATGGCTCAGTTTTTCCTGAATTCATTGGAGACATATTGCAGTCCAACACCCTTGCGTCTTGTGTTCTCTTTCTGGAATCAATGGAGGTTCATAATTAATTAGTGTTTTTTCCTCAATGCAGATTATGTTATAGATATGGACAACGAAGTTACAGAATCAATTTTTCAGATACAACCTTGGAGGAAGTCTTCTTTCTTTCTTCCTTTATTGGTGCCAATAAACTCTTCTTTGTTGCTTTTGCGACAAACGGTTTCATATTGTATGATGTACGCAGAAGATATAGCTCCAAGATTTTTGATAAGATAGGATAACACCGCTTCCATTTGCAGCAAGTCTATATATGCGCTAATGGATACAGTTTATGATCTCGTTCGATCTTCCTTTGTATATATTGATAAATTATTGTTGTCATTGTTGTTGTAACAAGGGACCGAGCAATTTATATGTTTCTTAAAAGAAACAATAACATGTAATCCTACACTGCTGTTGGGACGGTTGAAGATGAGATAAAGGCTGACGGTGCCACTGCTGGAGAGTCATTGCTGGACTGCTTTGTAGAGAGTCAGTGCTAGAATTATAAGGAGAATAGTTGCTTACAAGGGTTGTGCTGATCTGTGGAGGACAATCACTGTTGCTGCATGGAGAAGAACCTTGGACAATCAGCTGAGGCTAAGGTTCTGCTGGAGGCTCACGGTGGTTCAATGGAGAAAAGGAAGTCATGGTTCAGATGGAGAGTTCCACGGTGGTGCTGAGGAGTGCACGGTTGGAGCTGCTTGAAAAGGGGGGAGCTGCTGGGGATGAAGATCTTCCACTGTTGCTCACGGTGAAGAAATCATTGCTGCTAATGTGAAATGGCGCAACTATGGAAGAACTGTTGTCGCCACTCTCGATGGAATCAGCAACTGTTGGCCTTCATCAGTTGGTGAAGCTTGATGAAGCTTGCGGTGCTAGTCTGCCGTGGACAGTCTTTTTCAAAAAAGAGAGGGAGGGATTTTTTGTCCTTCAAAATTTAAATTTTTTTATTTTTTATTTTAAATTTTTTATTTTAAATTAATATATTTTTTATATTTTCATATCATTTTGATGTGCTGATGTAAAAAAATAATTTTTAAAAATAAAAAATGATTATTTTAATATGTTTTTAAATAAAAAACATTTTTAAAAACAACCGCTACCACACTTCCAAACATCCTTTTGATATAAGAGGAGAGAAAGAGAGAATGTGTGGGCCTTCTGTTTCATTTTTGTTACCTCCTGTTTTTTTTTTCCCCGAGGTCTGTAATGGCCTTCTGTTTCACTTTTAAATTCTTCTGTTTCATTTAATTTTCGTTAAAAATTAAATGCATCACAAGTAAATTTTTAAAATTTTAATTCTTTTAAAAAGATATTGAAATGACAAAAACGACACAAACACATCAAAAATATATTGTTTTTGGATTTATTATTATTATTATTATTATTATTATTATTATTATTATTATTTTGCTATTTTTAGATTTTTCAAAAAACATAAGAAAAATAGGTAACAAAATTAGGTTAGGACATTAAGTCAACATGTCTTCTAGTTTTTAGGGATCGTTATGGGTCTAATGCGACATTTTTATCTTTAAAATGAGTTTAATAATGAGTCAAAGAGTTTTTTATCAATTTTTGATGAAGCTTGAATTTTACGGTTAGGTTAGGTTAAGAGGTCTTTTATTTTTAAGGACTAATATAGGCTTAGCGTGATGATTTGAGATGATTTGATTGAAAATAAAAAATAAAAAAATTATCGAGTTACGAGACATTTGAATTAGGGCTCAACGCTTATTCAACAAATATTCATCGATAATAAATGACTCGTGAATAACCTTCAAAATAATTTAGATAATTAATGGCAAGTATAAAATAAATTTAAATAAAATCATATAACTAAGATAACTTTCGTTTGGTAGAATTATGTAAGAATAATGTCTATTTTTCTTTAAGCATAATCAACTGCTTACTTAGATCTTTAGAACCAATGTTTACTATGGTTTTTAATTTTATTAAAAACTAGGGAGCGGATCCATTTTACCAATTTTCTCTTTAAATTTTGGAGGTCTTAAAGCGACATAACTATGATGTTAAAAGAACAATAAGAAGCTTGAATTTACTTAAATAAAGTGTTTTCAAACAATAATGATGGTTGTACTAATTGCCACCTTAAGGAGTCATTGTGGCTATAAATGTTGAAGATTTAGTCCTCGTTTGTTTGATGAAAAATGGTTTCCTGAAAATTATTGTTCAAACTTTCATGTGTTTATTTATCATTAGAAAAGTTGGTCAATGGAAAACACTTTCTAGTCGAAGAAAAATTTGGCTTGGTTTCCAGGAAAGTGTTTTCCTTTTATTTTGGGCGGAAAACACTTTCTGGAAGTTGTGAAAAATTTAGAAATATCATATTATTTGTTGATTATGTCAAATTTGGTCCTCAAACTTTTGATTGCTATATATATTTTGTTTTGAATATTTTTTTTCAATTTCATCCTTTAGAATTTGATTTTTATATTAACTTTGGTCCTCATTTTTATAATTGTTATTTTCTTTTTTCTTATTATTTTTTAATTGAAATTTTTTATCTATCAAATTTGGTCATCATTCTTTTGATTGTTACTTATTTTATTTAAAATAATTTATGAAATGGTAATTATTATTATTTTAATTTCTTCATCTTTTAATTTTTTTTATTTGTTAGATTTGATCTCTATTATTTTGATTATTATTTATTTTATTTGAGATAATTTATGAAATTATATTTTTTTTCAATTTCATTCTCATTCAACTTTTTAATTTGTAGAATTTGTTCCTCATTATTTTAATAAACTTGAAAAAAAATAAAACATTAATAAGTTATTTTTCAGCTCATTTTCCATGATATAATCAAATATTATAAATATCAAGAATTGACTAGAAAAAATCTCAAAGTTATTATAAATATTCACCAATTTTAATTGAAAGTATTTTCCATCGTAATATTCAAATTACAAAAAATCTTTTCATAATAATTTATTTGGGTACACAAGCTCATAATAAATTCTTAACACCAGATTTATTCACACGAATAAATCCCAATCCTAAACCATAGATAGACTACCGATTAGGAACCCATCAAAACCTTTAAACCACATTTAAAACCACACAAAATAGCTTACCTCAGGTAGGGTGCGCTAAGATTGCTAATACCTTTCCTAGCCATAATCAGTCCCTTACCCTTGAATCTCTAATAAAATCAGTACACCTGAGTTTCTTAGCGACCCTGAACCAAATAACTAAGTGACGACTTCAACAACCCCCCGACGCCACGCGTCCACATGCGACATGCAAAATATTAGAAGCTAGATAAAAAACAACTAAAGTTAAGCAAGCTGAAAACTAACAAGAAAATAAAGGATATAACATGATTTTGGAGCCTAGATTTGATACCAATTGATATGGACATCTTGATCACATGGTCAAACAAACTCCAACGAAGTAGATGAAAACCCAAAAAGCTAAAAATCAAGTTTGATAGAACTCTGACTTAGAGGTAATCTTGTACCTAAGTGCCAAAGGTATTGGAAAAAGACTTGGAACTAGAGATAACCTTGTATCTAAAAGCCTTAAGTATGTGAATGATGCCACAAAACTAGTTAATCTTTGATAAGTTAGTGTATAATTTTTGTCCCTGCAAAGAAATATTGTTTTGTCACAAACAAACAAAAGAAAAACTCATG
>Ga0307514_10006488_pt1 | contig 10193 bp, 13 predicted proteins | sample 16_EM_MG_FD_203088 | JGI IMG/M metagenome (GOLD analysis project Ga0307514, IMG submission 203088) | Populus trichocarpa ectomycorrhiza microbial communities from riparian zone in the Pacific Northwest, United States - 16_EM | ecosystem: Host-associated > Plants > Roots > Unclassified | place...
TATCCTCCCCTCCTCGCAGAGAGGCACGCTTGGCTCTGCAGTGCTACCATGCGCTGACGGCGTGCCCGGGTGTCGAGGAGGGTTTTCGCAGGTTATCCTGGAAAGGTAGGATGTTGACGGCTCCCTGTAAGGTGGTATCCCCTCCCGATTTATGTGTGCGTCATTTAGTGTGGCGGCGCATGTATTTACGTACTGGCCCGGCGGGGGCGAAGACCACGATTGCGATGGCAACAAAGAAGAAGGCGGCGACAAAGTAGGGCCAATTTTTGGCTGGCCTGTGGGTTGGATTGGTGCCTAGGGGGCTGGTAGGGAGGTACCAGTTCGTTGCCTTCTCGGCTTGTGGATCTTTCCCGGCTGACCTATCGACGGGGGCGGTGGGAATAGTAGAAGTATTTGGAGTAGGAGTAGCCGAAGTGGTGGAGTTTGCACCGTTGGGGACAACTGTGCCATTGTCCTTTCTGTCTTCCGCTTGAACCCCACAGGTTGTTGCTAGAAAGATAACGACCTTCGCCTTCTCGACCACTGTCACGCAAGACTCATCGCATCCCCAACCCTTCGACTTCGACGTGATGAAGTCGCTCCCACAGAAACACTTGACGAGGTTCTCGACATTCTGGCAATCATACTGCGCCGAGTAGAGGTCGACACACGAATGCGCGCAATCCGGAAGACCGGTGTCGCCAAGACGAGGATGTCCTGTGCTCCGGCTTCAGCCACGAACAGCCAGGTTAGGATACCGATGACGCTGGGCATCGTGCGGATTGATATCGATAGCATGTATAGTTCCGCTGAGTCTTGAGACGGACCGGACCTTGAGTTAGAAGACAAGGGGAAATTGAGGCCGTCAAGTGGAGTGTCACTTGTTGTTATCAGACCCCTTTCCGTCGGTCTGTCGGAATGCTGCTGGAAGGAAAACACCAGGCAGGGCCTTGTCGTGATGCAGCAGGTGCAGACGATGGGTTTTGCGTTTTTCTTTTGCTTCATTTGATTTGATTCCGTAAACAAGACGTTGAGATTTTAATACTGCGGGGTGGATTCCACGATGGAGGGGAAGGGGATGGGTTTGCTGTATATAGCGATTGAGTGTATTGACTTGACTTGACAACTCACGTGAACCTGACTGGGGATATGTGTGCGCTGGCCGGATGCGGGAGGCGTAACCACGGAATCAAACGGCAGCTGAAGATCTACGCAGTTCTCATTGCAATTGGGGTTGGATGTCGGTCTCGGGCTCAGTCCGCATCGAAGGCGAGTCGCAGTAACTACACAAAGTACCTAGGTAGACTGGAGAATGAGAGCTCAAGTAAAAGAGGGGAAGTCACTCAGAGATTACGAGATACATTCACGCGGTGACGCCATTCCTCCATGGTTTCCCGACGCCCGACCGCCACATCCACATTCGAGGAGAAGAAGCCCCAGGCCCTTCCTCGCCCGCGTCTGCACGACCAACCCGCCGCCACTCCTACGCGATGACCACCACGACCACCGGCGTAACGCTCCTCCACCGGCTCCACCACTCCCGCAGCATCCTCTCCCTCACCCTCAACAGCGCGCACATCTTCGCGGGCTCTCAGTCCGGCTCGATCCTGGTGTGGTCCCTGGCCACGTACTCCCTCGTCTCCACCCTGCGCGGGCACTCGGGCAGCGTCCTCTCCCTGCACCTCTGCGACGACCTCCTGTTCTCCTCCGCCGGCGACGCGATCGTCCAGGTGTGGTGTCCGCGCACCTTCAGAAATCGCTACACCATCTACTCCACGTTCGACGTCGGCGATGTGTTTTGCATGGCGTACGAGCCGCGGGGTGGGACGGCGTATTTCGGTGCACAGAATACGAGCGTGCAGTGGATCGACCTGAAGAGCGCCGCCGCGGGTGGGGGGAGGAGCGTGACGGGGGAGGCGCATCCGAGCAAACGCGTGCACCGGTTTTTCGACTCCAAGGGGCCAGGGGGGACGTGCACGCCGAGGCCGGAGGGGGAGGCCGGAGGGGAGGGCAGCGGAGAGGGAAAGACATTGCTGGAGATCGAGCCGTGGAATATCGTGCAGTACGCCCACTTTGGATATGTGTACTGCATGCTTGTTCTACCCGCCAGCCAGATAGGTCTGGGCGCCGGGTCGCTCCTGCTCACCGGAGGCGGCGACGGGGACATCAAATTGTGGGCCATCGATCCCGTCACCGGCGGAATCTCGGTGTTGCGCACTCTCGCCGGCGGCGATTCGGGCGTGCTGAGCTTGGTGCTCAAGGATACCCTGCTCTACGCCGGGCTTACGGACGGAGAAATCCACATCTGGGATCTGGACACGTGCCAGGAGGTGCGCAGTGTGCGGGCGCACTGCGACGATGTGCTTACGCTGGCGGTGAAGGGGGAGTGTATCTTCTCTGGCAGCGCGACTGGGTTCGCGAGGAAGTGGAATACGAGGTTTGAGTGTGTGAATAGGTGGAGGGCGCACGAGGGGCTGGTATTGGCCAGTGCGGTGACGGAGCGGAATGGGAGGTTGCTGTATATCACTGGAGGAAACGACGATTGTGTCGGTGTGTGGGATGTCGAGCCGTTTCCGGTGAAGGAGGGAGGAATGGAGAGGGAGGGGGAGGGGGAGTTGCTTAGTTCTCTGGCCAAGTTGGTTGCGTTCAGGACTGTGAGCTCGGATCCATCCTGCGCGGTGGAGTGTCGGAGGGGTGCAACGTTCCTGAAGAGTTTGTGCAAAAGATTTGGAGCCACGGCGTCGCTGCTGCCGATGGAGGACGGGCGCAATCCGGTGGTGTTTGCGCGCTTCGAGGGGGCGAAGAAGAAGGCTGAGAAAGGGAAGACGCTGTTATTCTACGGACATTACGATGTTATTCCCGCCAGTTCCGAGGACTCGGGATGGAAGACGGATCCTTTCTCGCTCACGGGGGTGGATGGATACCTCTACGGCCGCGGGGTTAGCGACAACAAGGGGCCCTGCCTGGCTGCGCTGTTTGCCGCGGGGGAACTGCTGCAGTCTGGGAGGTTGGAGAGCGATATCGTCTTCCTGATCGAGGGTGAGGAGGAGTCGGGTTCGAGAGGGTTCGAGGATACCGTCAGAAAACATAGAGATCTAATCGGCGATGTCGACTGGATCTTGTTCGCCAACTCGTACTGGCTCGACGACGATACACCCTGCCTCACCTACGGCCTCAGAGGAGTTATCCAAGCCACGATTACCATCCAGTCCGAAAAGCCGGACTTGCACTCCGGCGTCGACGGCAGCTCCCTCAACCGCGAGCCGACCATCGAGCTGATCACGCTCCTCAGCCACCTCACCTCCCCCACCGGCGAAATCCTCCTCCCAGACTTCAGCACACCCATCCGCCCTTTATCCCCTGCCGAGGAAGGAATGTACTTGCCCATCTCCGCCTCCCTCCACGCCAACCCGACATCCCTCTACCACGGCCTCCCCCAGCAAGAAATCACAGCCCACCTGATGTCAAAATGGCGCTACCCCTCCCTCACCATCCATCGTGTTGACGTCTCCGGTCCCAGCAACAATAGCACCCTCATCCCGCGGTCCGCCTCCGCCACTATTTCCCTCCGTATAGTCCCGGACCAATCCGTCTCCAGCGTCACATCCTCCCTCCACACGCACCTCACCAGCTCCTACCCAGGCTCCAACTCCCTGTCAATCCACATCTCCCACAGTGCCGAACCCTGGCTAGGTGACTTCACCAACGCCGCCTTCTCCTCTCTGCAGAGGGCGATAATGCATGTATGGGGTACACAGCCGCTGTTCATTCGCGAGGGAGGATCCATCCCCGCTGCGAGGTTTTTAGAAGAAGAGTTTGGTGCACCCGCGGCGCACCTGCCGTGCGGGCAGGCTAGCGATATGGCGCACCTCGACAATGAGAGATTAAGAGTTACAAATCTGTCTGGAGCGCGGGAAGTGTTGGGGAGGGTTTTCGGGGAGCTGACCGCGGGTAGGTCGGATGGCGGTGAGGGGACAGCGCTAGTGAATGGCAATGAGAAGAAGGCACTGGCGAATGTGCAGGATGGAGTTTGATTCGGGGCGATCGGAATTTGCGGTGACGGGTTTCGGATGATGAGTAATGTAGGAGTTTGGAGTTGGCCGTTAGGTCGGACTGATTCCTCTCTGGTATATAGAGTAGTATAGGAAGGTGGGATGAAGACACGGAAGTTGATACCCCATTACATTCAGCAATCAGGACAGGCGCTCACACGACCTCTCACTCGAACACACGATTTCTCTGTCTCGTCCAAGGACACTCCTCCGTTACAGAACAGCCAGTGTGATTTGGCATTCATTTCATCCATTCCATTCATCACAATAATCACTCCCCCATCCTTCCATCCATACAGCCAGCCAGCCAGATCCAGTAGCCAGAATCCCACCATGGAACTATAAGGTATGTATGTATCAATCCAACCCAAACAAGTAATCCCAAGAACGCCATTTCCTCGTCAGCCCAGCCAGTCATTACCATATACGACTACCCCTCTTTGACAGTTTCCCCTTTGCCTTCTGTTTCCCCCTCTCCTCCTTTTCCTTCTCCTTCTCCTTTTGTTTCTGCCGCTCCCGTTCCCTCTCCCGTTCCCTCTCCCGTTCCCGTTCTCCATCGCCACTACCGCCGAAATTCAACCCCAAGAAACTCTTCCGTCTGCTCTTACCATCCAGCCTCTTCCCGGTGTCGGGAACCAGTCCCGCATTGAAGTGTTGAACCGGGCGTGAAGGGGCAGCGTGCCAACCGCCCCCACCGCCGACTACGGGTGGCCGGCAGATGCCAGCGTTCCCATTCGGCGGAGCATATTTCAGCGGTTTCGGGATGCGATCGGGGTTGGGGGTGGGTCTATCCTGCGGTCTCTGGGGATTCCGTGGCCTGCTCTGTTGTTCCAGCCTCTCCTGCTGCCCCCGACGGTTCCGACTCTCCTCCATCACCTCCTGCGGGTAAGCCCGCTTCAACCGCTCCGTCTCGGCATCGATCTCGGCCTGCCGTTGAGCGGCCACGCGCTCCTCGGCGGCCAGCATGCGGCGGATCTCGGCTTGTTCTTCGGCTATCTTCTGCTGGGCGATGAACTCATGGATGGTGGGGACGATCTTGTCTTCCGGCTCGGGCTGCTGTTTGGGGGCGGGTTTGGTGGGCTTGTCGGGTGGGTATGTTTGGCCGTTGAGCCGTTCCGTGGACGCGCCATTGCTGCTGTTGGCTGCCGGAAGCTCGTATACCGGATGTGATGGTTGCGGCGCTGGCGCCCCCATTCCGGTGCCTACGCGTTGGCTCGTGTTGAATATTGTCCCCGACCCGCCGAACCACACATCCCCCACCACCTTGGCACTTAGTAATAACACCATCTCGAGCCCCTTGAGATCCTGCATATCTACGCGCCTGAAATTACTCTCGTAGACCACTAGCTCCCCCCTGCCGCTCTTCTCTCCCGCGCCGGAGTACATAGCCAGCACAGTATCCGGATCGTCCCCGCCCGAGACTAAAGAGCACTTCAGCTGGCTGCGCGTGAACATTCCGATCCCTTCTTTGCGCCAGCGGAAGGTGAGGGTTTCGGTCACAGGCGGGCGGTAGGAGGCATCGAGGGCGGACTGCGTCGGTGGAGGGAAGGAGGACTTGGGGAGTGTGAATTCCCAGAAATTGATGCGGGTGATGTTGGTGTGTTTTTGGGTTATTGTTACGGTGGAGTCCGGGGAGTAGAGCTGGAGGGTGAAGGAGGATGGGCGCTGGAGTTCGCTGGGGTGCGTGGTGGACGGCAGGAGCGAGAGGGAGAGGCTGCCGTACGTGATTGATGGGAAGGAGGCGTCCGTGAGCGCGACGCTGTAGGTATTTGCAGGTTGGAGGAAGCGCGTGAGGGTGTAGAAGTGCTGCGGGATGGAGCCCGCGGCGGTGAAGTGGATGGATGTTGTGGCGGGCTGGTTCTTTGCGTCGGGAAGGGAGTATAGGTACGCTGGGAATGTTAGAAACCACGGGAGAAGCGGACGGGTGTACTTACTCGGGAAGTTCTCGTCGAGCGGCATGATGGCTGCAGTTGTGAGCGTCTCTGTCGTCGGCCTTCGCGTGGCTGTGAAATATCCCGCAGACCACTGTGCGTATGAAGAATTCTACTTTCTTTTCTCTATCAGTGCCTTGAGCGTCGTAGGTTTGCGGCAGATGCAGCGTGCTTGGGGAATAGGGCCACCTCGTGCCAGTATCAGGAACGCAGGGCTGGCAGGTGCTTCTAATTCAGGTGATCGTTTAAAATTCCGGGTGTTCAGGTTGTCGCATCTTCCAGAGGGCTGAAGAGATCGTCCAGAAAGCAGATCACAGCAGAGCAGAGCAGAGGAAGAGAGGAACTCGCCGAAGATATACTTGGTGTCTCCTCCATGAGGCTGTGCGGAACTGCCCCGTCCAGATTTAAGGCAGACTAGACTATCGCTGCCCGGCGGCAGCCCCCAGGCCAATGAGGGGGACGCGTGTTGCCGCGTACACACTCAGCATCGCATTCAGCACAGGTCAATCATAGACGCCCAGTAATCCATCCTCCAGCGCTTGGGGCACAGCACGGCGAAACAGATTTGCTAATCCCACATCTGCCTGACATTCAGATTGACCCTCTTGTCTCTCATCCACCCCTTCCAGTATTCATTCCCGCCATCCCACTGCTCCAGCCCCACAGGACACGTCTCCGCCAGAATCTTCGGAACACTATGCCACGCCCATCGACTGCTCCCCGCCATAACCACCGCATCTCCCGAGTTCAGCCTTACAGCCAACACCTCCCCTTCCTCCCCGCCATCGCAGCCGACAACAAACACCCCAGCGCACCCGATGCTAATGCTCACCAGCCCCGCCCGCGACGCCTCGGAGATGTCCCTATGCGGTGCTAGAGTATCTGAGGGGGAGTAGAGGTTAACTATCGCTGCCTGCGGGGTTATATCGGGAAAACACCCAGATATCAACCCCGCCACGTCCGTAGGGAACTCCGGGTATATACCAGTGGGGTATTGCTTCAAGGTCCAGTCATATTGGCCGCCGAGGGTCAGCCAGCGGAGTTTCTTGGAGAGGACTTGGGTAAGTGTTATTGGCTTGTGGATGGGGGAGAGAGGGGACACGACGGTGGAGGGGGCGAGGGCGAAGAAGGGGCATGGCGATGGGAGGAGGTAGTGTGCGTGCAGGTTGGTTTTGTGCGCGGATGTGGCGCTGAGGTTGGTGGTGAGGAGGGTGGTGAGGAGGGTGGACTGGGTGGAGAGCGGGAGAAGTGAGGGGATTAACTGGAGGCCTGGGGGGCGTCAGTGGCAAACCAATGCTGTGATAAAATGGGCGAACCAGGCACAGAGCTATGCTCCCAGATCTCCACAACCTGCTCCTCCTGCACTCTCTCTTCCTGCTCGCCCCCCGCTTCTGCCGCACGCCCAAACTGCGCAAATACGTCCCGCACCTTGTCTCTTGGTATGATACCGCGTAGCTTCAGTCGCTTCCGGTGGTACTCGGGAATGTCCCCACCGGCGGAGAAATCGAGGATCGAGATGTCGTCATTGCTCAGCGACTTCTGGAGCGCTTTGTGGATTGCGCGGATGTGAGGTGGTGGTGAGTGGTGCGCGTGGTCGAGCGGCGGCGGTGGTGGTGCGGGTGCGGGTGGTGGCGCCGCGGCGGCGGCCATGGGAAGCGAGAGAAGGAACCGTGTTTATGGAGCTTGGCGGTAGTAGCTAAGGGAGTCAATCGCTTCCGGTGACAAGTCAATCAGTGGAGTCAATCGTTTGTGATGCGGATCAATACGAGCCATTTAAATTGTGTGGATCCAAGTCTTTGAAGTGGTACCAAAAAAAGCCCTAAAATTGATACCAGTGCCAAACCGCAGTTTTCAAGTACGACGTCAGTCCTCACTCAACAAATGCCGAATCAATACCATATTTTCGCTATGTTCGTCGGATTCAAAGATTGATTGGCTACTATCGATTTTTGTGGGCTTTTTTGCTACTGTATGTACTCGTACTGCGGTTCTCGAGTCCTGCCTCTGTGCGGCTGAAACGCGGGGAAATCATGCACTTTCATGCACATCATAGCGTCCACGGTCTCGGCGGGCATGGGCGGGTCTCCTATGGTAGTTACTCCGCAGCTACCTCTACTAGTACCCACGTACGGCGGCCAACTCAACTCAACTCTTCCCCGTCAATTCTCTCGTCCCTACTCCACACAATTGCACTCGGGAAGGGCCCACGGCATTCCTTTACTGTGACAGACGGCAGACATCGCAAAGGAACAAAGGAAACAAACTCACGGCCGCCCAGCTGACTTATCCCCATCCTCTTCCTGCTTGCTACAACCTCGCACGTTCATCGAAGTCGGGGAAAACAGACGAGCCGCCTCCGGTTCACACAACACTAAGCAACTAGAGGGTCGTCAACACGACACGACAACAAGCTTCCTTCCCCTTGCCAGCTGAAGCTCATTGCAACCCCTACTCTACTCCACGGCACCATATCCCCCTACAACCTCCCATCACCGGCAAATACGGCCCCACACGCAGCTCAATCATGGACGGCTACCAGAGGATTGAGAAAATCGGTGAAGGTCTGCCGCTCCCTCTCCGTTCCATCGCCACCCGTCGCGCCACGTCCCCTGGTTAACCGTTCCGCGCATCCCAGGCACGTACGGAGTCGTGTACAAAGCCAAGGACCTAAACAACCACAATAGAATAGTGGCGATGAAGAAGATCCGTCTTGAAGCGGAAGACGAGGGGGTTCCCTCCACCGCGATCCGCGAGATCTCGCTACTCAAGGAGATGAGTGACCCGAACATCGTCAAATTACTCAACATCATCGCCGAGGGCCACAAGGTTTACCTCGTCTTTGAGTTCTTGGATCTGGACCTCAAGAAGTATATGGAGGCCATACCGGCGGGGATGGGGCTCGGTGAGGACATGGTCAAGCGCTTCATGAATCAGCTGGTCAGCGGTGTCAAGTACTGCCATTCGCATCGCATTCTACATAGGGATCTCAAGCCGCAGAATTTGCTCATCGATAAGGAGGGGAATTTGAAGTTGGCGGATTTTGGGCTGGCGAGGGCGTTTGGTGTGCCGTTGAGGACCTACACTCACGAGGTGGGCCGTGCGAATGCCCTATGTTTGTTGGTGTGCTGATGTGGAGGGGTGATAGGTGGTGACCCTATGGTACCGCTCCCCCGAGATCCTACTGGGCGGAAAGCAGTACAGCACCGGCGTCGACATGTGGAGTGTCGGCTGCATCTTTGCGGAGATGTGCACACGCAAGGCCCTGTTCCCCGGCGACTCGGAGATTGACGAGATCTTCAAGATATTCCGGTAGTCACCACCGCCATTGTCCATTTCAAGAACCACAGACCGCTGACAGACAGACATGACCAGACTACTCGGCAGCCCTGACGAGACCACGTGGCCCGGCGTCACCTCCTTCCCCGACTACAAGAGCAGCTTCCCACGCTGGGACCGCATCGACACCGAGCGGATCGTACCGAACCTTGAGCCTGCGGGCCTCGATCTTCTCGACGTTTGTTCCCCATCCCCCACCCACTGGCAACCCACTAACAACCAACCAGGCCATGCTCGTCTACGACCCCGCCGGCCGCATCTCCGCTAAGCAAGCCCTCCTCCACGAATACTTCATGACCGACCAAGGCGACATGATGACGATCGAGGCGAAGCCGTCGACTAAGCGCCGATAAAAAACGCACCTTGTTATGTGGGGGATGGGGGAAAGTTGCGCGCTAATACTTTACGGTTGCGGAGTGAGCTACTTGGGTGACATGGCTGGGGAGCCGAAGGGAGATTCTGGTTACTCTTTGTAAATAATCCATGAAACGATGATGGTGGATGGCGATGAAGGCGACAATGATACCACGCGTGTGGCGGAATTTTTTTAGGGTGTATCATTTCTGCAATTCTCGACCTATATCAAAACGTGTCACGTGATAGGCTGCTCTGTCAATTTTTTTAGGATGGCGAGCTATTGTATGTCATGAGTGCTGAATGAAACTTGTGGTTTCGAATGGTCGAATACACTATGATGAAACAAAAAAAGAAACTTGTGGTTTCGGGATATCACCGCTTGTATTTCCGGACCGCAGAGCGTGGCAGAGATTCACTCCAGTCTGTCTGGCCCTACTTAGTATCTGTGATGTTTATGAGCGCCAAACTGGAAACAGCCACTACCAATGGGAGAGACCGGAAACCGCTGGATGGTATCAGTAATCAGAACTTCCGCGGT
>Ga0307514_10006489_pt1 | contig 10192 bp, 14 predicted proteins | sample 16_EM_MG_FD_203088 | JGI IMG/M metagenome (GOLD analysis project Ga0307514, IMG submission 203088) | Populus trichocarpa ectomycorrhiza microbial communities from riparian zone in the Pacific Northwest, United States - 16_EM | ecosystem: Host-associated > Plants > Roots > Unclassified | place...
CAGAGACTCAGAAAACATGGATTTGATAGATTCATGTGCATTAACTTGGTGAGTTTGCAGAGAACCATAAAAGTGGTCTGACCCAAATATTCATGAGCATTTCATTCTCTGTGACCTGACTCTACTCCCAAGACCCTTCACCCACATGCACCTTCAGTACCAGGGGCACCAGGTCTATGGATGGATACTGAGGATTCCCCACAGTCTCTCAACAACATGCGGCTAATCGTGCGAGTCAAAGCCACATCTCCAACCCTCTGGCAATATATGGGCCAGTATAATGTTCAACCCAGTGATCCATTATCTCTTCAGGAGTGGATAATGCAGTCAGAGAAGGTATGGTCAAATTGTTCCTTTCCTGATGTTATCTGTTGTTGCTAATGCATTCAAGACTAAGAATGGTTGGGTGAAGTACATACATGATGCAGGTTGGGGAGGGGGTGTCCGCAAGCGCACCAAATTTAGAAAAAATGAGGGGAGGGAGCCAACCAAGGATGAGGAAGCTACACTGGATGAGGTGGGGCCAGAGGAAGTCACTGTTGGGGAGATCCGAGAGGCATTTGACAAGGGTGAGGAGGTGAGTTTTGTGTGGTGATCAACATTTGGTGTGTTACAGAATTGAAAGTTATATCCAGCGGCTTTACATGTACACCCTGAAGTGCCAGGGATATGATGAGAGATTCCAGAAGGCAATCTGCAAGGCAGCATCAGTGCAAGTCAAGAGAGAAGAGCCATAGGGTTGACATTATTGGAACTGGAGACAAAAGGATTCACAGCAACCACCATGTCATCTGGGATGGCTATGTTGCATCTACCAATACCTTAGTATTTATATGTGAAAGATACTGCTATGTTTCAACCAAATTTTCCTGAGCTGGAGACAGATTTGGGACCGCTCAGGAGAAATAACATTACAATGATGATTGACAGACACCTAACGCCTTTCCAAGGTTCAATATTGTCTTTTCGTGTCCCCATTGTCCAACAACACTGACTCCAACAGGCCATCCATCCTCTCCAAGTCCCATCGGAACACTCAACGCGGGCAATCCAGCGAGTGAAGCGGGAACAGTGAGTACATCTTGCAGGTAGGTGTCCAGGTTGGACTTTGATTCGGTATCATCCCTATCAAACCGCGGAGCGGTACGAATTGCAGAAGGGTGTATTAGAACATCAACGCCAGCTTGACTGGTCTCTAGGTGAGTGGACAGGACACTGGGAACCCTGAAAACACGGTCAAAATCCTGTCGAACGAGGCTCCGGATTCGCTGAGCTTGCAAAAAGTAGTTGTCAAACGCACTAAAGGGTTGCGTGAGCGAATGAATCTCGAACACCAAGAGACACATACTCTGCCGTCAAGGCGTATGTGCCTAGGAGTATCCTGCGTTTGACTTCGGGTCCGAACCCGCGAGATCTGGAGTGCGAGTATACGTTGGCGGTTTTTCTCTTGTCCGAACCGGAGGGTGTTTCGACATGGAGACCTAGTGATGAAATATCTAGTGGTCGGAATGACTATGGGTCGCTCACACTAACCGTACTGAACACCATCATATCTCGCAAGGTTGCTGCTGGCTTCTGCACTTGCAATAACGTAGTAGGCACTGAGGGCGTACGGAGTCGAAGGCAAAGACACTGGCACTATCGAAGCGCCATGTGCCTTTAGGTCAGCTAGCAAACCGCGTAGAGGGTCGACGACGCTTGGGTGTAGTTCTTCCGGGAAATAGTCCTGTGCGGGTCATATAAGTGGTCGAAGATTGTGACGGTCGGAAGAACGTACGGACGGAACCCCTATCCGTAGCCCTGAGAGACTCCCTGAGTCCAAGAAGCATGATAGGGCCGACTCCAGCACCTTTTCTCGAACTTCCCGGGTTGCAGCAGTCGGGTCCCGAGGGTCGTGGGTATTCAAAGCATCTGGACACTTGCGATAAGTAGGGTCGTTGATTATCTTTCGCAAATAGGACAAACCGAAAACAGATTCAACAACCTCTACATCTTTTGCGAGTATCCCGACACAATCTAGGCTGTCTGCAAAGGAGACAACTCCCCATCTACATCGAGTAGCCCATTCAGTGCCAAGTTAATGAGGGAGGCCCGTGCATACCTACTCAATAACCCGTACGAGGGTTTCAACCCAACCACTCCACAGTACGAGGCCGGAAGGCGGATTGAACCACCGGTATCAGTGCCAAGCGCGCTGGAGAAAGAATTAAGTCATACGCGATGGAAATCAGAGAACCCGCTTCTGACTGACGCGTCGCATAGTCCTGCAGCAACTGCAGCAGCGCTACCGCCGGAACTTCCTCCCGCAGAACGACCTTCGCTTTCGCCAAATGGATTGATGACCGGCCCGTGGACAGAGTGCTTGTTTAATGAACTGTGCAAGCACTTGAGACCGCCGTATTTGGGATAACAGAAGTCCGCTTACCCCATTCCAAATTCATCGCAGTTCGTTTTTCCTACGACTTGTGCTCCCGCAGCTCGAAGAAGTTGTACAACCGTCGCGTCATACGGGGAGGAAAAGTCTGGTTGGAAATCAGGATCGGTCCGGAAGAATGACGAAGCTCCAGATGCACCTTTGAGCATGAGGGACGAACACGTCGTAGGCATGTCGGAAGTACATATGTTATCCTTCACTGCGACGGTCATGCCTGATAAAGGGCCGTCTGGGGAGGTCTGTCTTGACTTGGAATTGCCTGCGAGGTGTACGAAGGCGTTGATTCTTGCATTGCGCAATTCAGCGAGGGTCGCGTAGGTTCTGGTTGAGGTGTGGATGCAGTGTAACCTTCCCCATGGTTTTGGTAGCACCTGCATGAGTTGACGCGGTGGAGGAGCAGGTCGCGACGTGATCGAGAAGGCCAGTTCCGATTCCGTTCCCGCTGACCGCGGAAAAGGGTTCCTTAAAACTTGTAGGCGTACAACTACTAGTTCTTACTACATGAATAAACATAGTACACTCTTTCCTCTATTCCCACACCAATTTTCAACGGAACGAGCAAAAATATCCTTACAAATCAGGATTAACTTAGCATGAACCAACGGTGATGCCATTATAGGGACGCCGTGGTCATGAGGGTCGGAATCTAATGCTGCATTGAGCATCAGTGTTGTCATGGCCAGGGCACCACTTCCAGACCTCTCCATCATCAATATGGGCTTCACCTGAATCGACCAGGGAGAATCTGCACAGGGTCCTTGTGTTGGTAATGCGAGCGAACCTGCCACCGAGTTGGGCGTCGACGTAGTTGGCGGAATCTCGAAAAGAATGTTAGACTCTCGAGAGTCGATGCACACTCGTGGAAGTCCGTAACCGTAGTGAGTGACGGTAAGTCCGGAGATGCGCAGAGGGAGGGAGATGGCGTCCAAGAGGGAGATGGCACTGTCAAGTGGGTGTCCAACGGTTGTTACGGACTCGATTCCGTAAGTGACAATACAAGCCATAACAGCAGAGAACAGAGTCGGTAACCCTTTACGATACATGAGCATAGTATACTTTGCCTTTGGGGATGACCCACTTCGCGTGTGCGTTTCTGAATCCATCGTAGGCCTTCACGGAAGAAGGCACACCCGGAAAGAGAGACGTGCTCAGCTCGTTGAGGAACTGATCTGCATCCGTCAAGATCGGGAGGCAGATGGGTTGATCTCTCACATTTTACACGTGTCTGTTCCTTGGTGAACAACGAAGATCGACTCGTGAGTCGGGTCATAACCGACACACCCTAATCAGCCCAATAGTAAGTACAACTCTCAAGAGACACCTGTGAAGAAGGCTACGGACAGTACCGAATGTTTGAATCATCTCCGCAAGAAGCAATGGGTCGGAATCCAGGGTCAGTGTCGCAGCTAGCTCCGCAGGTCCAGGTCTTAGTGACAGATGAGTTACAGCATCCAGTCGAGGTGTAGTACGTATATGGCGTGAGCGTACCAGCCTGAGCACTGGTCATAGGAGTGACTGCAGCAGGCGAAGACCTGGCTTCGACGTCAAGCGTGGATCGTAGGGTGGATCGCGGAGATGAACCACAAAAAATCTGGAGCCATCGCGCCAGATGGTTGGTTATTCGCCTTGACCACAAACAGCACGCAGAGAGCCGCCAAATTATGGGGCCATCTATTCGTGCGCCTGGTAGAACATATATTCCCCGGGGCATTGTTCACCATCAACACTTGCCGCCGGAGAAGGTCCGTTATTGTGGACTCCGTTCCAAACACATTCGATTTTTTTAAGCCCAAATTGCCCGATCAGAGTATCTGCGTAGTTTTTGTTCCGATGTCGACGCTACAACGTCGAGCATTGGCGTTTGCCGAGTCAAGTAACCTAGTCCCGACCTTGCTGGGCGACCCCGGTGCCGGCCATATTCTTAGTGGAGTGATCAAGGTCGAAGTTATGCATACCATTCAAAGTCGCCAATCAATCCGATGGAAGCACCTACTCCGCTGCCGGAGCCCACAGGTGGCCCTCCCACCCGCAAAATACCCAACCCCCGAGATTCTGACCCCTCACTGCAAGGTCAACAACGCAATGAAGTCGAGGAGCTGAAGAGCATGCAACCAAGGGAACTGAAATCTAGAGTTCCAGCGTTCACTGTGATGTTGGCGTTATCTCTGGACACGTGTAGATGGAAGGGGTCCTGATGTCGCTTCATACAGCCTATTGTGAGGGGCGACAAGGAACCGAGGTTCCATACACCTGGTGTAACTATCAGTACCTATCACAGGGAAGCGGGCCTCGGCGACCCGCAGCGGTACCGATACAGCAACCCGACAACACAACACGAAAGCAGAGAGCAGGCAGGACGTATCGATTTAGGGCCGTGTGTTTGCACGTTCGACAGCGGGTGGTGCGGACCGGGTTTGGGTGGGAGAAAGCGAACGTTTTGACGGAACCAGTGTGAAAATACACTGGACTGCCAGTTCATCCAACCCTGCGGGAGCGTTGGTCACTCCGATGACACTGAGGTTTTGGGTGGGCTGGAGAGTGGTATCCCCACCCCGGTGACCGGTCCCCTCCCAGATACACCGGATGCCATTTCCTCGGATAATCTGTTCCAGTTGGCCAGAGGCTGCGTGCCGAACCTCGATGAAACTGCTGGAGAAGAGTAAAATGTATGGGTGGTGATAGGAAACGCGTTCTGCAACTGCTTCCCACTCGACGGCGACGCGATCGTCAATCAAAGTTCCATGCTTGTCAACGTAGACGCCTAATGCTGATGAAGTGTTGAGCCACACACGCAATGAACGGCGAAGAGCAACTGAAACACCTACTGTCGTAACAGAGTAAGAAGGCTTCCGTCTGCAACCTGAATATCCCTAGCGCTTGGTTAGACAGACACCTTTTGATAAGGTTCCTGTGTTCCACATTGCGTTCAGCTGGCAGAGGGATGTCAACACATCGCAAACTGAAAGGCGCCATCAGTAATGCCCACTTGCAACATTCAAGGGGAAAACATACTCCAGCACACTAATTATACTGAAACTGTTACGGTGGAGAACGATGAGACTGTGACGGAGGAAGATTACGTCCGTGCAATCTAAAGGTAATCGGATATCCTAGATATCGTTGTCAATATCAGAGGCCCGCACTTGGTTACAGCACGCACGCGATATAGATGAAACCATTTCCCCCTCGCGTGTGACGATGTAATCGCGGATGCCTGTTCCACTGATCGCACGACTTCGAGAACCCGAAAAACCGCACCCGTCTACACGATGTTCATGAACAATCGTGGTGGACGTAGAGTTCACCATCATGTCTTACCCGTTTCCTCGTTGAGAAAATGACGTGAGCTTTCCCGTGAATCATTCCCACCCTGAAGAGGGATACTCCGCTTTTTGAATTCAGTTTCTGGGGAGGGTGGTAGGTTTTGGGACCCGTTGACGTTGGTACGCACGATTCTAGGTCGTAAGCACACAGATCCTACCGGAGATAATGTCAGGACAAGAAGACTAGACAAGGCAGAAACGGCTAACGCTGTGGGCAAGTATTAGGATAATTCCGAACTCTTCCAGCACGGCGCATTGCTGTATCATCTGGAGAGGGAGTACGCGGTGGAAGGCTATACAATGCCACGTCAGATTCCAACCGGCTGAATACAGACGGAGCATTCACACTGGGAATCGTATATGCTACCAACCCACAGACCCTCCACGCATCCAATAGCCATTAAATTTCTGCGGTCTCGGGTCGCTGATTATGTGGTTTAGCCAGAAACAAGAGAGTTGTGACGGTATGAGACGTACTGAAAGGTGTGATACAGTTTATCGTCCTCGTGAACTGTCTGCCCTTCGGAAGGTATCCGCTCGAGACCCCGGTCCTCATGAGGAACGACTCTCGGTTCAACGTCTTCATCTTGAAAACTCGACTGGACTGTTGTCTGAGTTGAATCGCTTCCTGCAATTTTGACCTCCACATCAACCGGGTTTCTTCGGTGTCCGCATACAGGGTGTATGAACCGCCGAGGCGCCCTTCATGGGTGATCGTGAAGGGGAACTTTCCCTGACGGCTATCGGTGACGCGATTAAGCGCGCCTAGTTCTGAGATCGCGGCGTTATCCCTGCCAAAAAAGATTGAAGATCTGCGTCTTGCTCGGGTCGAGGCATCCGCGTTTTCTACCCTTAAAAGGTCTAGGGGGATTGGCTATTGCCTCAATTGGTGAGATTGGCGGTGGAGACCCGGAGGATAAACTACCCGCATTCTCACCCTTTTGTAGACGTGAAACATCGTGTCTGGCCTCTTCCCCACGGGTTTTGCCATCACAACTGTGAAGAGTGGCTATCAGCGGCCGAGACGGGATTTGACGGTGGCGACATGGACTAACGATAATTATCGAACAACAAGACGAAGAGCTCAAATTGTCCCCTCCGCTCGAAGATGGAATCGGATTGGCAAAACAGTCTGCTAGAGCACAGCAGTCGTCTCTTCTTATCTACCAAGCCCATATCCTGAGCCAGTGTTTAGTGCTGTCGCAGATAAGGGGCGAAGAGGATGCGTACAAGAAATTCCCCGTCTTTGAAGACCAACTTGGCGTGGTAATGCCTGATCCTCTCGTGTTCCTTTGAAAAAGGGTCCGATTCGAACACCAAGCTCTTCTCCGAAAGTAAAGGGATGGGGTCCTCCACAATGGGAGAAACCGTCTTCTCCGGTCTCATTCCCATCGTCGCCTGAAAGAGTCGAGAAAGTGTCTTGGTCCTGCGGGAACTCATAGCGGGCGGACGGGTAGAGCGAGGATGGGGGGTATCAGGGCACCAAGCGCGTCGAATTTACACGGCACCTCTACTTATAATACCTCAAGCGGGTGGGCGGCATCGGCGAAAAGGGGCAAGATGATCTGAGGGACTCTTGTGAGTGCGTCGCCAAAATGAGCGTAATACTTGACGCCCTCGCACGGATTGATCACTCACACCGTTATCGGAAACGCTGGAGGTCCCGGAGAGCATGTGCCGGTGAGCGGAGGTGTATGTAAAGGAGGTATGCCTGTGTAGGCCATTGCTGCCATGTGAGTGGGTTTGAATCAAATGTACACGTGACTATCGGAAACGGTTCGGAATCGGAATAGACCTTAGTTTTCTGATTCTGTAACCTTACTTTCAATGTTTCATGCCTCCTCTCGCGTGCGTGGACGCGTTGTGCGTGAAAACAAGCTTATTTTCCTCAAAGAACATCCTATCCTCGATTAAATGGGTATCTAAAGAAGAGGCGAAGGGAAGCGAGTGTGAGGGTATGGAAAGGAAACCCGATTGAATAAATTAACAATAAATGTGCGTGAGCCCTCTCGTTTGCAAACCCGAATTTTCAGCAGCCCATAATAACACCATCATAGGGACCAGAGTGGTTGTCGAGTTTACCAACGAAGATGTTGGGAACATCACCGATGCTACATTGCTTGTTGGTGTTATCTTGGCCGGGGCATGTCTTCCAGATGCCACCATCGTCGATATGGGCTTCCCCAGACGGGTGTTTGTACCCAAAGGACCTTCCCGGGACGATCGGGATTGGATCCTTGAGATTGGTAATGCGGACGAATGCATCCAATTTGCTGTCGACGAGATTGGCGAAATCTTGGTTTCCGACCTAAAGAAATGGCGCGGCGCCATTAGGATGGGATCGGAGGGATCGAATGGAAATATGACTCACACGAGGCAGTCCATATCCATAGAACTTAACGGTGCTGCCCGGCACGTTGAGCTTTAAGTAGACGGCCTCGATGAGGGAAAGAGCGCCGCCTAAGGATTGTGCTTAGCGACTTGACACACTACGGCGCACGGAGAGCTTACCAAGAGAATGCCCAACCGTGGTGATGGTCTTCGTTCCGAATTTAGTAACAGCGGTGTTGACCGCGGCAAGGACATCCCTCGCGGTGCTATAGACAAACTAAGAAGAGGCTTCCATGCTGATGTGGCGAGAAAACGTACCGTTCATGAGTCTCACTGAACCCGTTATGAGCCTTTACGGATGAGCTGACGCCCGGGAACAGGGACGAGTCCAATTTATCAAGAACGAAGTCGGCGTCGGTAAGGAGTGGAAAACTGAGGCGAATAATACGCCATCAGGGGAACGTGAGATGAGACCATTGATGAATATTTGAATCCGTACATTTTGTTGCCGTCTGTACCCTGATGGCCAACAATGATGGTGGCCAAGGAGGGATCATAGCCAACATACCCTATGATCCAATCTCAGTGATCGTGTGCAAGGCTACCCACCAGGATATACACACAATATTGCACCACAGCCCCGTCACCACCAGCCGCGATTGGCAGGAAGCCAGAGTTCGCATGGCAGTTGGCTGCGATGAGCGTGACAATGAGCATCAATATTGCCACGCTTGGACCTTCTTCACGCACCCCCGCAAGTCCACGTCTTGAGAACAGACGGATTACAGTAAGCAGAAGCGGCGTAGAAACTGTACGGTTTGAAAGCAGAGATAGCTCCAGGTGAAAGGGTCTGGATTTCTCGTTTCTTAGGAGTGGACTCAGTAGGAGCGGCGAATGCGCCCAGCACAGTGAGGAGTGACAGGGAGGCGGTCAACAAACGCATCTTAGACCAATAAAAGAGCGACGGAGTTCTGAACTTTATAAACACTGGGGGCAACGGAAAATTTACCCGTTGAAGCCATGTTGAATTTATCGCCAAGTTTGAATCAGTATGTTGAGTAAATCCGCACACCAGCCAATGAGAACGGTTCCCGTTCAATGTCAAAGGTTTCCTTTCGCGCTTTTTTTGAAAAAAGATTATTTCAACGGGAAAATACCTCTTTGCTCGCGGTGAAATCAGTCATAAGGAGGCTTCACATGTACGGCAAAATCACTGTCTGATCACAAAGGGGAAAATGCGCCGAGGCTTGATTTGTGACAAAGACAGCAATGTCCACAATTGTGGCGGGCGGCAACTCGAAGACAATGTGCAACACAGGGCCATCTGATAGTTGGCTGTGTGGCATCGCAATGTTGGGAATCTGCAGATCAAATCTGGAGAATCCGCGCGGTTTTGGGTGATTGGCGATGTCGGGAAGGTGTCCGCTTTGTTGTAAAGAGCTTCCTGTTTAAATTTCTAGAGGATCCGAGTATGTAAGAGACCCTGCGAAAGTTGTGGCCGGTGCCTGGCTTTGTCGAGGACTCGAATATAATCGTAGAAGCCCTCTCAGAAGTTAGGAGAAAAGGATCTGTTCACCGACGCGTGCCGCGAAGTCTCAGTGGAATTAGCTCCCGTGTAGGACACAACCGTCGAGAAAAATCCGTCATGCATATAGGAACAGTACGTCGTGGGCCTTTTTATGGTTGTATCGCTTGTTCGTTCCGAAGCGGTGCAAACCTTATTCGGATCAATGAGTGGCGGTACCCGTATTTCTGAAACAGCGCGTTCCACGTTGTGGGCGTGGATACGAATGTTTCGCACCCGGCTACTCGTGTTATTCGACCTGCACATCCCCCGCGCATCTTAATCGTTTTCATTTCGCGTGTGATGAGAACCCTATGGAAAAACACATGGCCAGCGGTACTTCTTCTTTTAAGTGAGCTCTCGGCGGCGCCGACAGACCGATCAGTGAGACCACCAGGAGATTGACACTCTAGCTCCGAAAGCTCCGACACCGAGACATGACACTACTTCTGCCTCTGTGATATGCAAGTGCATAAACGGTACAGAAGTGACTCGTGTTCTGTCCACAGGACCTCGACCATCAGAAAACCGTACATCTAG
>Ga0307514_10006490_pt1 | contig 10191 bp, 11 predicted proteins | sample 16_EM_MG_FD_203088 | JGI IMG/M metagenome (GOLD analysis project Ga0307514, IMG submission 203088) | Populus trichocarpa ectomycorrhiza microbial communities from riparian zone in the Pacific Northwest, United States - 16_EM | ecosystem: Host-associated > Plants > Roots > Unclassified | place...
CGACCATTTCGCAGTCAAGGGAGAGATATTTGCCGAGGGTGACAGGGCCACGGGGGGGGGGGGGGATTGTGAGGGAGAGGGGGGTAGTGGAGGAGGTGGTTGTGATGGTAACGGTGGTAGTTTTGCTGGCTGTAGGGGGTGGTGGTTTGGATTTTATGTCTACCCCATTTGAGCGGGCAAGGCCCTCGGGGTTGTCCTGAGCGAGCGCAGCCAATGCAGACGGAGCTAGTAATTTTGAGTTCGATTTACCCTTGATGAGGGTGGTGGCGGGTGTCTCATCATCGCCTACCACTTGCTCATGCATCTTCTTGGTGGTACTATCTCGAGTAGTTGGCTTTTGTTTTTGTGATACAATGCCGTTCTGCCTCGCCTTGACTTTTCCCGAGATTTCATCCACCTTCCGTCTCTTGCCCCCAACAAGCTGCATAACTCTGTCTTTGTCTCCACTCTCCCCCCGATCCCTAGGTAGTTCCGAATCCCAACGTTTCCTCTTACTACGGAAATTGTTAGCCGATTGCACTTCTACACCTAATCTGTCCAGTACACTCACCACCTTCCATCAACCTTCTCCCCGTCTACCCCTTCCTCTTGCTTAATCCGAGCCCCGTCTACCCCAACCGCCTTCAGGCTCTCTTGTAGTCGCTTCCAGTTAGTTGATAGTGTTGATGGAGGGGGAATGGTGACTCGTAGGCGGTGTCTTCGTGGGGGAGGAGTTGTGTCCATTGTGGCGTGGGTGGGAAGGTAAGCTTTGCAAAAAAGCTACAAATGGCCTAGGATTAGTGTGTGTCACGTGTAGTACATACAGTATATTGTTTTGATTTGTGGAGCAGTACTGGATTCGAACGCAATGATATAAGTACATGTTATTGTTTGTAGTATACGCATTATAACTATTTGCTTCACGAGCCTTTGTGACACCTCCACAAATACCATCCAGTGGTGCAGTACTATAGCTAGTAAGAATGGCACTGTCAGGTTGCATTCCATGGAGACAGATATAAATCAACATTCCTTCCAATACGCAAAAAACCGATCCAACCCAACCCATTATTAAACGAAGAACCCCAAACTGTATGCACAAACCATCCCAACTTCGCAGATAAGAAATGTTAAAAAAACTATTGAGAGTGAGCGGAAGACGCTGTCGAGCGAAATGATATACACAAAGGAGATGGGCATGTGTAAAGATATCTGGAAGTTGCAGAGGGGGACCTTAGAACATACAAAACAAAAAATATACAGGAGAAAATTCATATAAATAGTTCGATGGGTTCGAGCGAAAGCTGCACTCCAACGCCATGTCTCAGTGGAACCTGCTAATCCCCACCAACCCACTCCCAGTGGGAAACCTCAACCGCCTACTACCTTTTCCCTCTTCCCTCTTCTCTTTCTTCTCCTTCTCCTCCTTCTCCTTCTTCCCAATATTCTGCACACCGCCTAAACTCAGAGCTAGTATGTCAGCACAATGCTATTGTTAGGTGGAGGATGCAGTCAGATTCACTTTTTGAAGAGATAGAAATACATATAATGCAAACAGCCGGAACCCTACGAAATGAAAGAGGAATAAACACTTTAAGAAAAATGAGGTGACTCGCCTCTTCCTCTTACTCTCACTTCACTGGTCGCCTTAACCTTCTCCGCCTTCTTCCTCTCCGAGCTCGTCTGACTTAAATTGCCTACAGTCTTAATACTCGCTGTATCCTCACTCCCCTCCGGAACGGTATCTACTCCCCTCACAGGCCCATCACCACTGTCCATCGTCGGGATTGTGTCCGCCGACCTCAATGACGGCCGTCTTCCTACATCATCGGAAAATTGATGTTGCTGGTTCGGTGTAGGTGGTAAAGGTACAACAGGTGGTGGATTCGGACTCGTCTGGTAGTGATTATTATAATTCATATATCCCGGAAAATGTGTTGTGGGGGTTACTGGTGACCTTGTAACTGTTGGGGACTTCGACCCATGCATACCAGTATTTGGTTGCTGGAAATATGGGTTGGAGTATTGGCCATGTGGCATACCCGTGTGCTCCAGTTCCGAAGCTGGTAGTTCTACAAAATATTGTTGGTGGTTATGGTATCCGAAGGTTGAGCGTGTTTGTGGTCGGTGATCACCAGGATCACCATGCTGAGATGAGAATGTGCTGTCCCTTGACCTCATGCTCGCGTGACTTGGGAGATCCTCAAGCTCTAGAGAGGCCTGGAGCTCTAAATACCGGATCTCAAGATCTGTATACTTGTGGAGTAAGGCTTGGTGGGCTTTCTTCAGGGATGTAAGTCGCTGGTTAGATGCTTGAAGAGCGGAATCAATCATGGCTTGCATTCCGAGGCCTAGGGACGGCTGAGGTGAAGGAACTGAATCTAAGCGGTGCTTCAGCTCTGAGATCTTTTGCTCGTAAGCTCTATTCAAGAGGGTATGTTAACACTGACTTCACTTTAGTCGAAGCAGAAGTTTGCTTTACCGTTTCATCTTCTCTTTTTCTTGCTGCTGGGCTTGAAGCCGCAGCTTGAGCCTGTCAGACTGTACAACTGCCGACTCTTCATTGTGTTTCGACATCTCAAGGTCCACCTGACGGGACTCGTACTCTTGAAGCCTGCTGCGAAACTTTTCATTGATTTCCTTGTATTTACCAAGCATCTCAAGGTTGGTCTCTAGAGCTTTCATTCTCTGCCATGTTAGTAGTTCTTTTGCCTCACTTTCCGCTACAATTCTCCGCAGATGCTCTACGTCCTTCCTGGAAGTCTCCAACTCCCTCTTCACAGATTCCTCTTCCGCCTTCCATTGTTTCTGCTCCTCCCGTAAAGCGCGGACCTTGGAGCTCAGATCTGACTCCCATTTCTTTGATTGGTTCTTCTGTGCTAGAGCTTCGGACTTCGATCTTGAATAGGCCTTCTTCGCCTCCTCAAGCTTTGCCTTGAGAGCTTTATTTGTATAGATCAGATTCTGAGTTTCTGCCTCTGCCGCAGACTCTTTGATGTGCTTCCGCTGGAGATGGCCGATATGAGAAAGGTGCTGCTGTTTCAAGTAGCGCTCGAAGTTGAGGTCATTCTTGAGCAACATAACTTCACGTTGTAAGAAGGCAACCGTAGCCTGCGCATCAGATGCTGCTGGACGGATAGCTGGGGACCGTGGAATATTGCTGTGGCTGAGGGAGTGTGCATAGGCTTCTAGCCTGGGGGATGCTGTTACGCTCACATAGCCATTGCTACTACCATGGTGGAGAGATATGGTCGACTCGCTCTTGCCCTGCCCATGTAAGCTTGTACGAAGCGTTTCCTGCACTTGCAGCATATTCTGCACCTTAGTATCTTCCAATGATGTTCGTCCGGCTTGTGCCGGTAACGTTGGGCTATCAGGCACTTTGGCATCCAGGCTTCTACCAGCTGGAGAGTTGGCAAATGATCGACTGGGCGGTGTTTTTCTCAATAAACCAGCGGGCTCCTGAGATGCCCTTCTCGCAACTTGCCCAGATTCTTTCCAACTGTAAGTCGTCTCAGGTGAATAAAACTCCACAAAGTCGTCCAGCCGATCCTCGTCGGAGGACAGAAGACTCTCCATAGGGATATCCTCGGTAGGTATTAAGGACCCCGGGATAATCGATTCATATCCCTCCCGCTCCAATTTTTCGTTCACCCCCAGAGGTAAATCAAAATTGTTGTTCATCAGCCCGATGCATAGCGCAGTCACGTCTGCAGGTTCAACCTTCATCCACCTTGTCTGATCCGTTAATTCCGACTCCAACGTCAGCATCAAGAAGTTTGGATGCAGCGTGTGGCGCTGGCGATATTGCTCCGTTCGTATCCTGATCGTCTCTTCGTCCAAGTCAAGTTCTTCAACATCCCGAAAATCCGAACGCTCTAAATACTTGTAGGGTTCGCGTATAAAAGTTACAAGATTGATAGGGTACAGCCCATAGAGAAAAGTGAAAAAGTCGCTCACATCAGGCGTAGTTGAGGTTGCAGTTTCGAACGATGAATCCAACTTTTGCCAGACATTTCCGGTACTATCTTCTTTTCCGGAAGCGGGTGAGTCGGCCCTGTGTGTCTCCTTTCCACCCTGGACAACCGGAAATTTACACTCCTCCAAACGGACTACACCGTACTTGTCCCAACACAGGACGCGGGTATAAATGAAGAATAACTGGGGTAAATATCTTGCTAAGGAATTGCATATGTGAGGCATGAACATTATCAAGATTGTGAGGGCCAGTGAAATAACCGTGGTGGATGTGTCGACTTGAAGACATTGGAGCAAATGCTCAAATAAAGGTGTTTGCAGGACCTGGTAAAGATGGGGGCCCTGGAGCCGTACGAAACTACATAAAAGCCCTAAGACCTGGAGTCGATACTCTTTCTGAACAACGTATGTATCTATATGCTCCATAAAGGCCTTCAAATAATTAGTATATCAAATACGTTACCGGTTGCGTGAGTGAAGGTACCTTGGGTTTTCTCTTCCCGTAGGCTAGTAGCACTGCCTCGACATTGGAGACAACAAACCTCTGCTTTTCTTCTTCGGCAAAACCAGCCCCACTCTCTGACGATGATACCTTGGTTTTCTCAAGGAAAACCTCAAACAGTCTCTCTGTGAAGACAGCAGCTGTCTTTGCATTCTCTTCGTTGTTGGCATCGTCCTCGTCATAGACCAACACACTGAGAACCACGGCTCTTGCATCTGCAACAACTGCCTTCGCTTGTCCCAGAGAGTCTAACGTGGGCCTGACCATGATATCCCACCAAGCCATCAGTCTATCGGTGCCTGTCAGCGCTGGCCGTAGCCCACGAAACGCTGATAGGAAAGCAGCATGTCGATCAGGATTACTGCCGACTTTTGTAGTGTAAAGATGCATAAGTTCATCGTGTAGTCGTTGGGAGTCGTGATCCTCAATGCTCGAATGCTTGTCGAGATACGCCTGTATAGCAGACGATAACTCTTCGGAGATGGGATAACATTTCCTTGAAGCAAAAGTAGCCGTGAGTGCTCTCACCAGATCTTTCAATGACCTGTTCTTTGTTAGTGCAGCTGACACAATAAAACAAGCCAGTGTGTCTAAGATAACACCTACCCTAAAGACATCCTAGTAGAGAAGGAGGACTGTGGCCCAAGAATTTATTAAATGAATCGAGATGTTGACTGCAAGAATTGCTTGAAGATGTTTGAATCTCACAACCCAGAGCTGACCCCCCAAATTTTCAGCGAGATCATGTGGAGTGGTATTTTTCAATCTTCCAAGGTCCAACTCAGACGGCGATTGGCCTAATATGTGGTACTCCAGGAGGTAGGAGGCGTAGTACAAGCTAGAGCCGAGAGAGGCGGGAAGCAGTTGTACCCTGGTCAAATCGATGTAGGATCCAGGGGATGCACTCTCGGGACCACTGCAAGGGGCTACTGGTGCAAATGTACTGGTGATGAGTAGTTGCCTTGTTGGTGTGGACTGTGTATAAGCTTCGTTGTAACTGAGATCAGACTGTTATCAACTGACCACTGTGGTACTTGGGCTTGTACTTGGGTTTGTACCCACAAGGGCTAAAGGCGTAGCTTTCAATACCGAGCAAATTGTATGCAGAATATAGAGAATGGGGTAACCGTCATGCGCATAAAACCATGAAAGTGGTATCTTGAGGGATTCTGCTATGTCATAGCCTAGCTTGCAGCTTCCTCAGCAGATCGGACGTAGTCTCATGCCAAGACCCTTCTCGATCGGACGAATAGATGGAGTGGCCTGGTATTCTTACTGGACGAGAAAATTAATCGATAATAAATGGCAGTGAAGGACGCTTGGTGGTGTCGCTTTGCAGCTATGAGTAGATGAGTGCGAGTCTTAAAGTACCGTAGTAATCTTTCAGCTCAGGAAAGCTAGGGTCTTGGTGCAAACATAAGAGGCCCGCCAGAGGCATTGCCTTACCAGCTTCCAGGGCACCATCTGTAAATTCAGGAAAAATCCGAGACTAGAGAAATGGGCAACGATCATGTGTCGTAAGTGGTTGGTCTCACCGATTGATCTACCTCGCCATCAACCTAACATCACCTCCGATATCAGTCGCAATATCAGACATTGGTATCCCTTACTCTACTTAGCAAGTGAAGAGGTATTTAGTGCCGGTCTCCAACACTAAGACTCGTGGCAGGAGACATCATAACGTGATGGACTAGCGCGGTCCTCAGGGACCTATATACACTATGTACCTACCTACACTATATAGACAGGACTTTATGCTGGTAACTTAACCCAAAGATAGGTTCGCGCCCCCAAAGACTGATAGGTAGATGCATGGGTAGTACTCCATACAAGGAAAAGACATTGTGAGGGTTGTTTTCCACGCGTGTGGTGCCAACCCTGCTGTGTATGGTACCTAGGGTAAGCCTCGAACCCATGCTTGGAGATTGGGCCCAAATGCTAAACCAGGCTTGGGCAGTAACTGAGATAAGGACTGTTATTATCACCCGGCGACCTGAAAATAAATCGGTCTGGGCGCGAGAACACATTCTTTAGGTTTATTTCTGCTACAGTAGGGTGGGTAGCCAGGAGATGTACCTACACTCAGGTCGCTCCCTGGCCCACAATATGACTGGCTGTAGAGCAACTGGAACAATTCTGCATATGTGTGCATACCATGCAGATTCAACACTTCCTTCACCAATGAGGGACCTCCATTAATCTGCCTTGCATGGATACGATCGCCGACTTGTGGTCAAAACCATGTCGACAGACTACATAGGTACAACGGAGGTTTTCCCATGCTTACGGCAGTCAGTAAAGCATGTAGTGTACATACTGACACTAGCCAAAATGGGCCTGGCTTTCGTCATGCGGTAGTGTTTTCGGCCCAATAACGTCACTCTACCTGCATGACCGTACGGAGTATGACTGCAGCTATGGCCGAGACTGTGACTACAGTACCTGCTGAGAAATATACGGTACATCTGTGTCTACCGAGGGGCTTGTGCCAACCAGACTACCCTTCGCGATTAATCGATTGTTATCAATTTGCATAATACGCTACCTACAGTACCTACCCAGCCTGGTGCGCCAAGGGCGTTGTGGCTGCATAATATATTAATCGTGGCTCCCATGCGACCTGTTATATATATCCCGTCCCATCGCGGAAAGGTGTATAGACTCAAAAGAAAAAATATCCCATCTCATAGCCTTCGGGAGATAGATGTATAGACTCAAAAAAAAAAAATAAACCTCTGTTATATCTTGATAGCTAGGGCTATTCACCAAAATCCTAGGTCTGCCATACCTAGTCTCATATACAGTACGTGAGGGGAAGTGAGGACGCACCGCGCTGCATATTCTTTCCCCCACGCATTGTATGTAAGTGACCAAACATTGGCAGAACACTGTGGCGTTTTCCGGGAATGAACCACACTCGGTTCCGATGCTCTTCAGCGCCACAAAAATGCCGTGTCTCACTGATCACCGCACCCTGGTACTGGGGAGGGGGGTTGTGAGACAGCAATGACTGCCTAACTAGTCTGGTTATGTCCACCCTCTTTCTCTAGTTCCGTCTCCGGCTTAGAGTCCAAAAAAAAAAGGTGCAGCCAGGGAGAGTGTTGATTTCTTTTTTCTTCTTGGTTATTACATTTTTGGCCCGTTGAGAGGCATCTGTGATGTGCCAACCTGCCTCATAGCTAAGGCTCCCTTCGGGGGAAAGACATACAGACTCAAAAAAAAAAAGATGTGATGTGCCAACCAGCCTACCATAGGTTTCAGGGTAATGAATCCTCAGTTGTGGAGCACGCATACATTAATAGTAAACTGGTCTCGTGCATGCTTCGTAAGATAACAGGTAATGTCAATCTTTGGAATAGAAACCACAACTTGGGTGAGAGGTGATGTCTTGTCACTTGAAGATAGCTCAGCCATCACTATGCTTCGTTTGCAATTTCTAATCTTCGAGATTACCCTCTACGAGGGTCTGGTGCCGAGACTAGAGATTACTTCCTATGCTGAGTGGCAGTGCAATACTCAGTCCATTCGTTGAGCTGACAAGCACGATTAGGGTTTTATCAAGGGCTGGGAGTAGGGGTCAATGCCCAGGAGAAGGCATGGTCGGTTTCGTGGAACCAACATGCTAACACGGGGAGGGATTTGTGTGGCAAAGTGGAAGTATATATTAGGGAATCTACCGCAGTACAGTACGTCCGGTGTGTCCTGTTAGGTCTCTCTGGGCTTCACGTTGAAAGGGATTATTTGTAGGTGAGACGAATTAGATCTCCGGTTTACTATCTTGAATGTCGCCGAAGAATCGTCTGTTGATGACAGTTCCTGATGCTCATCATCTGCCTTTAGATACTATCGAGCAGATCTTTTCGCGTTTTCTAGAAATTTGCCAAATTCCATGCTCACGCCTGTTACTGACGCATTTCTCCCGTCGAACCTGGGCACCACCCTCTGATTACTCGGAAGTGGCCGCTGGGCCGACGGCAGGATTCTGCTTCATCCTCCAGAGCTTGGGAGGCTACTAACGTTAGCTGAGGGAGGTATTTGTGAGAGTAGGGCCTGTGTTGAGGTTGTCAGGGCTAGGTTCGAAAAGGCACACAGTATATGGTGCAGCTTGATTGTTTGTCAGCAGAGTCCCGGAATAGTTTGGTTGGCACAAGCCCCTCGGTAGCTTACTGGATTCAGCCTTCGGGTGGAGATAGAGGACTGGGCAGGAAAGTAGTAAGACTGGCCGTGTCAGCCTACCATTCCTGACTCTGGGTCGAGGACCTGGCAGAGACGTTTTTTGCCAACCTTGACCTCCATTAGCGAATTTCCTGTGTTATATGCTATTAGGGGGAGCCGGCTGAGATAGAGGCGTGGCGGTGGAGGAGGGTGAATTACAGATGTTCTGGGGATGCTGGTGAGGTTCTTTTTTTCATAGGTTCGGGAGGCAGTGCGTTCAAGCAAGTACTTACACTTTCTTTGTACGGATTGATAGTGTTGCATGTATATCTATAGCGTATGTAGAATAGTACCATCTGCAACTCTAAATGTATACAGGGGGTGTATTCAATTGCTACGGTAGCGAAGGCCCACACTATTCCTCATATGTGTTACACATGTTCCTTAGTAATCTCGCCGACACGTCTACTCAACATCTCCACGCGTTCACATTAAACACGAAAATTAACGATGTCTGGTATGTGCGCCAGTTCATTCTCCATCTACCCGGCCTAATATATGAGCACGTAGGCTATCAAGGTTACGGGGGAAATGACTATCCATATACTGGTGGCGGTGGGGGCAGTGGTGCTGGATGGATGACGGGGACACAGGGTGGGAGCCAGGCGAGCCCGGGGAGTGCGTCTAAGGTATATGGGGTTGTGCGATGTGTGGGATTGGATCAGGTGCTCATGAATATTCTTAATGCAGGAGAGGAATTATACACACACCCTGCGACCGGTGACAATAAAACAGCTACTGGAGGCCCAGCCGGTTCCGCATAAGGACGGGGAGTGGAGGATTGATAATCAGGATTTGGGGCATGTGCGTCAACAATGACAAGATAACAACTTACCATGGATGGTTCTGACTCCGTCTTTTCTATAGATTACATTCTGCGGACAAATCCGTAACATCGCAGAACAAGCTACCTTGCTTACGTACCGTCTCGACGACGGAACAGGTACTATCGAAGTCAAACAGTGGGTCGACCCCGAAAATCCTCACGCCCACGAAGCACGCACAAAGCTCGTCGAGAACATGTACGTCCGTGTACTAGGCCAACTACGAAACGCCATGAACTCCCAGCGGAGATATGTCGCCGCTGCCAACGCAATCCGCCCAGTCGAGTTCAACGAGGTGATGTACCATGCCCTCGAAGCCACTACTATCCACCTCCATTTCACTCGAGGGTCGAAAGAGCAGTTCGGGAATGGTGGTAGTGGTGGTGGTGACAGGGGTGATGTCCACATGAGTGGGATGGCCGGGGCACCACCGTCTTACGACAGCGCAACCAAGCCCCCAGGGCCGCAGGGTGCAGAAAATCCGGCGTTTGCGGTTTTGAGCCCCCCGAGTAGGAAGATAATGAGGTTTCTTTGTACAGTCGATGAGGCGGGGGCACATGTTAATGTAATTGCGCAGAAGACGGGGTTGACTGTTAATGAGGTGTATAGGCTGAGGGAGGAGCTGACGGGGAGTGGGTTTGCGTATTATACAGTGGATGATTATACGCTTGCACCTATGAACTTCTAGGGGAA
>Ga0307514_10006491_pt1 | contig 10191 bp, 6 predicted proteins | sample 16_EM_MG_FD_203088 | JGI IMG/M metagenome (GOLD analysis project Ga0307514, IMG submission 203088) | Populus trichocarpa ectomycorrhiza microbial communities from riparian zone in the Pacific Northwest, United States - 16_EM | ecosystem: Host-associated > Plants > Roots > Unclassified | place...
CAACGTCCTGTATCTACTTCTGAATACCAACGTTCGTCTCACAGTCCACAGTCCACAGCCCACAGTCATAGCCATAGTCATAGTCACGAGCGCTCCCTGGAGCTTCCATAGTCACAGTTCCGTTACACTACGTTGCGTTCTCATCTCCACTGAGCGCACCCACGTCCCACGAACCCACGTCCCGAACCCACGTCCCACGAACCCACGTCCCACGAACCCAAGAGCTTCAAAAATGTCCCTTGTCAACTTACCACCACAAGTCAGCCTACTGCTTGCCCGATGGCAAGCAGCACAAGGGCTTGCTGATGTCACAGATACTCTCGTCAATGATGCCAGGACCCTCTTGCATGGGTTAACAACCCTGCCGGATCAAGCCCCTGTAGTCACTGGACTACGGAGCCAAGTTGCAGACCTGCAGGCCCAGGTCGCCAGTCAACCAACGGTCACCAACCTCCAAAGTGAGATTGCTGACCGAGATCAACGCATTACTGAACTCACAGAAGAACTCCAAGCAACAAATACTGCAATAGCATCTCTTAGGACTCAAATTGATAACCAGCAACTTACAATTAATACCCTGTCACGTCTCCAAGGTGCTCAAGGTCTGCGAGACAATATCCCAGACCCCGACAAATTTGACGGTACCCGATCTAAACTCCGTACTTTCCTTACCCAGCTGCGTCTTAAGGCTAGCTCGTTTACAGATGAACAGGCTAAGCTGCGCCTAGCTGTCAGCTGTCTAACAGGGGAAGCCATGGACCAGGTTCAAGCATATATAACTGATGACCGTATTAACCTTGCCAACCTGGCAGCTCTAATCACAATCCTTGAGATCGCGTTTGGCAACCCTAATAGAGTTGCAGAAGCAGAGGCAAAGTTACGAACCATTCAGCAAGGAGCCCGAGATTTCTCCTCTTATTATGCTGAATTCCAAAGATACGCTGCAGAGGTAAGATGGGATGAACCATCTAAGTTGTCAGCGCTCAATGGAGGCTTGGCCTATCGCCTCCAAAATGACTTAGTTACAGCACCTACGGACCCTACTACTATTGCAGAATTTGTCACCCTCTGCAATAGATTAGATACAAGACGCCGGATGCTGCAAGGAAATACAGCCCGGCCTACACCAGCACCGCAACCCCGTCCAAAACCACAAGCTCTCACAGCCCCTGCTCAAGCCACGACTGCTGCTACCACTGGCAGTACAACTACCACTGCTGTCGGTACTGCCCCTGGTCCCATGGACCTCTCTGCAACTCGTCGCCATATATCTCCAGAAGAAAGAGCCCGCCGATTAGCAGAAGGGCGATGTTATAGATGTGGGGGTATGGGTCATATGGTTAGAAATTGTACTCTTGGTCAGCGTACCAGTATACTCCAAGGTGCTGCCGCTGTTGTTGAACCTGCTATCACTTCCTCTACAACTGAGCAGTCGGAAAACTAAAGGCCGTACAACAGCACGATCACTCTGCTGTACGGCGCTCGTCTCCTTTGTCTGTTTTATGTATTTCTTCCTTGTCTTTACAGTCTGAGGTGCTTGAGGAGGAGTTATTGGATGGGAATCATATAGTTATTTCAATGGAATTGAATGATGAGATTTCCTGCCTTCCAACTCATGCACTAGTAGACAGTGGAGCAACGGGGTATGCATTTGCAGATGAAGAGTTCGTCCGTGATCACAATCTCCCTATGTTCAAATTAAAAAACCCACGCTCACTCGAAGTCATAGACGGCCGCCCTGTAGAATCAGGAGCCATTACCCACATCACTAAAATATCAGCTAATATTAATGGGCATAAGGAAGAACTGCCTATGTTTATAACAAAGCTCGGCCATTATCCTATTGTTCTAGGACTCCCCTGGATGCGGCGCCATGATATTTCTATCTCCTTCTCCAAGAATACCATTACCTTTGATTCTAATTTTTGCCTCACGCATTGCTGTCCCAAGAACGCCGTCAGTATTCAGGGGATCTCAATCCACCCACCTGAAAAATTGTCTATTGCATTAATTGCTGGCTCTACCTTTACCCGAACCCTACGAAGAAAAAAGGGAATCATTGCCGCCTTTAAAATGACACTGTACGAGATAGACAGAGCACTTAAACAGTATGAGAAAGCTGAACCATTAACAGAGGATGACAAGATTAAAGAGTTGGTACCAGAGGATTACCACGAGTTCTTACCTCTCTTTAAGAAGGCAGTAGCGGAAGTGCTACCACCCCACCGCTCCTATGACCACAAAATACCTTTGAAAGAAGGGTTTACTCCCCCTTTTGGTCCTCTCTACTCCTTGTCAAAGCCAGAACTCCAAGCTTTACGCCAGTGGATTGATGAGAATTTATCTAAGGGATTTATTAGAGCTTCATCTTCTCCTGCGGGTGCTCCAATTTTATTTGTCAAGAAGAAGGATGGCTCATTAAGACTCTGTGTTGACTATAGGGGGTTGAATGAAGGCACTATCAAAAATCGCTATCCACTCCCCTTAATTAGAGAAACTCTTTTGCAGTTATCTAAGGCTCGCTACTATACCACGCTTGATGTTAGGGGAGCTTACAACCTGTTGAGGATGGCAGAAGGAGAGGAGTGGAAAACAGCCTTTCGAACACGCTATGGTTTATTTGAGTCTCTAGTTATGCCCTTTGGTCTCACCAATGCTCCTGCAGATTTCCAACGCTTCATCAATGATGTCTTACACCCTTTTCTCGACAACTTCTGTACAGCCTACTTGGATGATATTTTGATCTACAGCGACACTCTACAAGAGCACAAGATTCATGTCAAGCAAGTATTGGAAGTCTTAGCAAAAGCCGGTCTTCATCTCAAGCCAGAGAAATACGAGTTTCACAGAACTGAAGTTACTTACCTTGGGCTAATTATATCAAATGAGGGAGTGAAGATGGATCCACGCAAGATTGAGGCAATAACTAAGTGGGAATCACCAAGGAACCTTCATGATGTCCGAGCTTTCCTTGGGTTTGCGAACTTCTACCGGCGATTTATTCAAGGATATTCATTAGTAGTAGCACCTATGACAGCATTAACAAGGAAAGACATAAAGTTTGAATGGTTGGAAGCATGCGAGAAGGCATTTCAACAACTCAAGACAGCATTTACAAGTGCACCAGTACTCAAACATTTCGATCCAGATCAAGAAGTAGTAGTCGAAACCGATGCATCTGACTATGTTTCTGCTGGTATCCTCTCGCAATATGACAAAACAACTGGAATTCTTCACCCTGTCGCCTTCTTTTCAAAGAAACATTCACCTGCAGAATGTAACTATGAGATTTACGATAAAGAATTAATGGCTATTGTTCGCTGCTTTATGGAGAGCAGAGTTGGAATCCGTTAATGAAAAACACCCAATTCAAGTTCTCTCTGACCACAAGAATCTCGAGTACTTCATGAGCACTAAGCTGCTGAACCGCCGTCAAGCCCGCTGGTCTGAATTTCTGTCTAGGTTCAATTTCAAGATTATATATCGACCTGGCAAAGCGGGAGCCAAACCAGATGCTCTAACTAGGAGATCAGGAGATCTCCCCCATGAGGAGGGGGATGAACGCCTCAAATTTCAGCATCAAGTCATTCTTAAGCCTCGAAATTTAACTCTCAATGCCATTGAAGAACATTCGGAAGCTCAAAAATTACCAACAACTCTTGAAGAACTCTTCAATCAAGGCTACCAAGAGGATTCACTTCCTAATGACGTCTTTACAGCAGATTCGGGATGGTAACACCAGGTCCAAACAGCTCTCTCTTGCGGAATGTACAGAGAGTCAGGATGCTAGACTTGTATATCGTGGGCGGACCTATGTGCCAGACTATATGCCTCTCAAGCTGCGACTTATCCAAGACTTCCATGAAACGCCAGCTGCAGGGCATCCAGGTAGATCCAAGACTCTTGAATTACTTGCCCGACAATACTATTGGCCGAAAATGCATAAGGATGTTGACCAGTTCCTACGAAATTGCCATACCTGTCAACGATCCAGGACTGGCCGCCATGCACAATTTGGAGTTCTGAGACCAGCCGGATAGAGGGCAGAGCAGCGGCGGCAACGAGGAAAAGAGCGGAATACTTGGGAAATTTAGCCACGGTTGCTGACGCAGAGGAACTGGGGGTATCATTAGCGTGGGAAGAGCACGATATCGTGGCACTGGACAGCATGGGAGTCATCCAGCGGATCCAGAAATTGCAAGACCACCGACCCAAGTCCTGGATTGAGGAACGCCTGGTGAGGCAGATGGAGGAACGCCCGCGCACGCTGATGTGGGTCAAGGGACACGATGGGGTTGAGGGGAACGAAGAGGCGGACAGGGTAGCCAAGGGGGCAGTGAGGAGAGGCAAACGTATGCACAAGCCTGATATAGCAACACCGGCAGGCATACGACAAGCTTTCAGGATTCACGAGAGAGTACCAGCGCACCTCAAGTGGAACAGAACGGCGATCAGGGGACTCACCTACATGATAACGGATAAGGGCCCTCAAGCGGGGTGGCTGAAGGAAATAGGCAAAGTGGACGATGGTAGCTGCCCGTGCGATGGATGGACGGTACAGAATGCGGCACATCTGCTATCGTGCCCTTGGGTTGGAGACGGAAAAGGGAGGACGCGGGAGATGCTGTGGAAGGATGAGGAGTGGTGTGGAGAGCTGGCGAGATTCATTACGTAGGAGAGTTGGATATTTGTACATAGAAAGGGAGTAGAGACTGGCTCCGGGGTGTAAGGCAGCTGGCAACAGTGCGCCGCAGTCTATCGTCATAGTCTTCGTAGGCTGAATACGATTAATGATTCCCAAAAAAAAAAAAAAAAGAGTTCTGAGACCATTGCCAATTCCCAATGCTGCCTGGCGCCACATCTCCATGGATTTTATTACAGGTCTTCCTTGGTCAAATGGCTTTAATGCTATTCTTGTTGTAGTTTGCAGGTTAACAAAGATGCGCCACTTTATTCCATGTCGAGATACTTGTACCGCAGAACAGCTGGCAGATCTATATGCTCGCCATATATTCCGGCTTCATGGACTACCAGAAACTATTATCTCGGATCGAGGAACACAGTTCACAGCTAAGTTTTGGCGTACCCTATGCAAAAACCTCAAGATTGAAGCCTTGTTGTCCACTCCATTCCACCCACAAACAGATGGGCAGACTGAGCGCAGCAATGCCATCCTGGAACAATACCTACGTGCCTATGTGAACTACCTTCAGGATGACTGGGAAGCCTGGCTCCACCTGGCAGAATTCGCATCTAATAATCAGGCGTCTGAGACTACTGGTATGAGTCCATTCTTTGCTAATTATGGCCAGGACCCTCTTTGGCAGTTCGACCTCAGGCTGGCAGGAGTTACCTATCGGAAGCAACCTGAAGAGCGACAAGCAGTTGAGTTGGCGTCCAAATTCAAGGAGATCACGGAACATCTACAGGCTGAAATAACTAGAGCACAGATGGTACATCAAGAGCAGGCGGACAAGAAGAGAAAGCCGGCACCAGCATTCAAGGTAGGGGACCAGGTTTGGTTTAATGCAAATTTAAAGAACCTTTCTACCCAGCGGCCAAGCAGAAAACTAGACCATCGAAGGCTGGGCCCCTATAGGATTGCCAAAGTAATTTCGCCATATGCCTACGAGATTAATTTCCCTCCTACTTTGAAGCACCACCGGGTGCAGCATGTCTTTCTCCTAGACCCAGCGGACAATGACCCATTACCTGGACAGCACAATGACCCGCCACCACCAGTCATTGTGGATGGGGAAGAGGAGCACTATGTGGAGGAGATTTTGGATGCGCGAATTTTCCGTAGGCGTCTCCAGTACCTTGTCAAGTTTGTAGGAGATGACCAGCCGGAATGGAAGGCAGCAGAGGAAGTCAATGAGTTGGAGGCAGTTGATGTGTTTCACGAACGTTACCCTGAGAAGCCAGGACCTTTACCGGAAAACAACTAGGCCTCAGGGGACTTCGGCCATAGGAGGGGGATACTGTCACGGCGCTTAGATGTAGCGATGCGCAATGCGTTTCATATGGTTATGCGATCTGCGTATCATATGCGATCTGCGTTTCATGTATTTATGCATTCATGCGATGGGATATGTATGTGAGGAAGACGCTGTCTATTAAAGACCCGTCTACGCTCTATTGTCTACTCTCTTTGTAAGGAAGACATAAGCTCGTTGCAACTCTCTTATTTCTTCCGTACACCTGGCCTGGTTGACCACCGGGAAGGACTATATTTTCATATATACTTTACTAGGATTATGTAATTAGGTAGCGGCGCTACCTTAACAGGAGGATTTCCTTAAGAATCAGATTAATTTTGCGCACATGATTTATTTTCTTCATCAGATTATTTTCATTTACTGAAAGCGGACAGAGAAAGCAGTCTCAGTTGGGAAGAATTAAGGAACCGTTCTAGGCGGCAGAAAGAAACTCTTTTAGGCGCGGAACTGAATCTCAATTGAGATGGAAAGCATTGTCGGGCTTGGAATTCGAGACTTGGCGGAAGGTTCAAAAACCTATAAAAGGCAGCGGGATTGTCCTTTCTCTTTCACTTAGTTAGATCAGATCGTTTTCATAGTATCAACTTCAATACAAGAGATCAACCAGTTAATTCCTTAGTCCCTCCGGGACTATTACCCTCAACACATTTATCACCTACATTCTATTTAATCTTGATATTTTATAAGTATATGACTTATTACTAGAGTCCTTATAATCTACAAGACCCCTACCTTTACACTCTTCCTCACGCAACGTCCTGTATCTACTTCTGAATACCAACGTTCGTCTCACAGTCCACAGTCCACAGCCCACAGTCATAGCCATAGTCATAGTCACGAGCGCTCCCTGGAGCTTCCATAGTCACAGTTCCGTTACATGCACCTATAGAAGTGGCTAGGTCTCGAGGATGAATATGTTATGTATATCCTATGTATGTAGAACGGTGATGCTTATCAGAAGCATCATATGTAGGAAAGCAGAAGCTAGCTAAGATGCTTACTACTATTGCCTTGTGCAGTATGCGGGCCTGCGGCCACATGGGGCTACAGCACCCCCTTGAGCGCAGGCCACAGAGAAATAAACACCTGTGGCGCACAGGAAAAACTCGTAAGTCCGATACACAGGAAAAGTATTCCTGTGTGTATCCACGTGAACCTGACATACCGGCAGAATACTACAGGTATTATTCCGAAGAGCCCAACCAGTTTCCACTACTTGAACGACTAACCACTCTGATAATGTACTGTAATGCTGAATAGTGAACTATAGGGAAATTCCACCAGTACCTAGTAGTGATGTTATACGGACTTAGAGAATTTTGTCAAAGCTTAAGTGTGATAGCTATTCTTGTACAATACTTCTAGTATAGTCTCATTCCGATGCAATTTTAGACGAATATATGCCCCTGTGCCTTGTACTATGTGCTTCCCTGTATGGTTTCCTGTCGTCACAGGATCCCATTATCCTTTGATTTTCTGGCAGCAGCACAGGGAAATCCTCGGAAAATCGCAGGAGGAAACTCCCCTGTGTCATTGCTATACTCTAGATAGGGTGAATGTGATTAATGATTCTTTAAAAATAAAAATAAAAACCCCTGTGTCCTGCCACAGGACAGAAGTCCCTGTGCTATTCCTGTGCCCAACTGGATTAAGAAGGTTTCCCTGCGGAACATAGGTTGAATACCTGGGTCCGGTTGGTTAATGAGGAGGTAGATGAGCAGTTGGTAGATTGGGTGCAGAATCTTGAAATTGGCCATTTTTCGGATGTGAGTCTCTCTCGCCCTGACCGTGCGAGATACTACTTAGTATCCTCCTGCTATACGACCTATATTGGTAAGAATATAGATACTGGGTTGGGGTACTCTCTTATCAACATGCCCATTAGTGGGATATTCAACCGATAAATAGGGAGGGGTAGGAAGGGGAGGGGGAGGTTATCGCGGTAGGGGGTCCTCAAGGGGGGGGGTATTGGGTGTTCGGTTGATATTGAGGGAAATGAAGGTAATGTCATGGCGCACAATATTAGGCGATGCGAGAGCAGGGATTATGGCAATGCGCAATGCGTTAGATGTGTATGTGAGGAAGGTTAAGAGGACGTTGTCTATGAAAGACCCGTCTATGTTCTCCCTATTGCTCTCGCGCAATGTCTTGTATATACAGTACTTTGAATACAAACGTCAGGCTCAAACGTCAGGCTCGACATAGTCATAGTCATAGTCAACTGTCACGACCACCTATGCTCCACGCCAAACCATGTTGAAGAGTGTAGTCATTTCCAGAGAGTTGTGTTTTGTGGGAGCAGGTGCTTCCTTGTGAGATATCACGTGTTGCTTGTGTAGCGGGATGCATTGTATGCGGGACAATGCCATTGTTTGACCAATTGTTACTTACCCCGCATCTTGCGATCCGCGCGACAAATTATGGCCGACATGTATTAGTATGCCTAGCCTCTCCTAGGGTTTTCTTTTAAATTTTTTTTAGTCTATACGTCTTTTCCATGAAGGGAGCCTTAGGCTATGAGACGGCCCCGTTCCCGCCCCTCTGAATCTCCCAGGTCTATGTATATACTGAGTCATATATACACTGAATCCAGGATGTATGCGCGCATGTAAAGTATGTACCGAGCTGCAATTGGTCGAACGACAAGGCGAACTGTATTAACAGCAACCCAAGTTTCTGCCATTTCGCTCCAAGTTGTTAACAACGTAAACAACACTACATATCCTGCGATATAGATTCAATACACACACTCAAAGTATACCATTCTATTTCGTATGTACACAGTTATAATTGGTATCCTAACATTGAATACCTTAGTATTCCCGATAGTACGCATTATGGAGCCAGCTAGCTTCACGATCGGGGTTGTCGGCCTTGCCGGGCAGTTAACTAAGGCCGCGATGGACTGCTACAAAATTTTTGATAATATGAATGATGTTGGATCAACCTACGATGCAATTCTACATGAGCTACGTACGCAGGGACTTCTTCTGAAGAGATGGGAGGAGGCTTGGGGATTCGGAGGTGACTCCAATCAGCAGCAGCGACTTCAGCCTGGAGACTACAGGTACAGATATGCTACTGCAAGTTTGGCAAGAATAGTTGCGGTATTTTCCAGTGCCGAAAAGTTGCAACAGAAATACGGGATTGTGGTGAAGAAAGAGTCGCCTTCTGTCGGGAGTGGGGCCGAGAAACGCAAATCACGATTTCGGGATCAATTGAAGCTCTGGTCAAAACCAAGTACAAGTAGGGCCCAAAAACCAACTATCCAAACACCAACTACCCAAACACCAACGAGCCAAACATCAACTCTCGGTCCGACCAACGATGACCTGCACATTTTAGAGAACCCTCAAGTACTGGCAGACACAAATATTCTCCCGGGGCTTGATGACGAGATCAAGTCCATGACCCAGGCAATGAACCGAGTACAGCAATCCTTACCTGTTTTTCTCAAACTCCGCTGGGTAATTTCAGACAACGCAAAGCTTGGGGAGCTATTGACAAACTTGACTAGCCTCAACAATGGACTTTTTCGAGTGCTCCCAGCATCGGAAGGCACCTTAGCACATCCCGCTCATCCCCACCGATTTCAACAACATTCAAAACTAACACTCTTATTTGATATTCCTTTTTCCCTAAATGTTGGAGAAAATTGTGACTTCATTGGAAGAGAATATCTCCTCGAGAAATTGAGGCTGGAGATAGAAAAAGGCAAAGATAACCAGAATATCATTGTCCTCTACGGTACCGGAGGTATGGGAAAGACACAACTTGCACTAAAGTATATCTACCAACAGTATCGGAATTACTCCTCAGTCTTTTTTGTCAATACGGCTAGTGTTCAGACGACGATACTTGGATTCACCCAGATAATGCAGCGGCTTGTGCAGCGCCATAGGCAGATCTCGGACGACTATGTACATATCGGTCAGTTGTTAGACATGGCGGGAAAACTGGATTCAGCAGGATGCTTTACAGTCACACCAGAGGAGGAGCAGCATGTTGTGAGCGCAGTGAAGCAGTGGTTTTCAGCACCCGGAAATACAAACTGGCTGCTTGTATTTGACAACCTCGATGACCCTGACCTAGTTGATATTGAGAAATACGTTCCATCGTGCAATCATGGTACGGTAATAATTACAAGCAGGCGGCGTGATTGTGTACGACAAGGCCGAAGAGGGTTGGAGGT
>Ga0307514_10006492_pt1 | contig 10190 bp, 8 predicted proteins | sample 16_EM_MG_FD_203088 | JGI IMG/M metagenome (GOLD analysis project Ga0307514, IMG submission 203088) | Populus trichocarpa ectomycorrhiza microbial communities from riparian zone in the Pacific Northwest, United States - 16_EM | ecosystem: Host-associated > Plants > Roots > Unclassified | place...
CTGCCTTATAATTTGCAACATTATCGGTGACTACTTGGACAACATTTTCCTCCCCAATCCTCTCCACAATGGCATCTAACATCTCAAATACCTTATTAGCAGTCTTGGACATATTAGAAGTATCCACCAATGACAAAAAAATTGTCCATTTAGGACTATTAACCAGAAAGTTACAAATACAACGTCTTTTTTTATTTGTCCATCCATCAAACATTATTGAACAACCTGTTTTTTTCCATTCTAGGTTGTTGTTGTCTGAAATCTGGATCTCACGGTGGTTGGTGAGAAAGAGGGTTGTTGGTGGTGGACCGGTGGTTGATTGTTGGAACTTGGACGGCTAAGAGAAGGAGAATAAGGATGAAGAAAGTTGTTGTTGACTTAGGGATTTTGATTTTTTCCTCTGCTGTGTTGTGTGAAAGTCGATGAAGAAAGATGAAGATTGAAGAAAAAACGTGTTAATTGTTTGCTTTTGTTCTGTGTGTGACTGTATGTAGTGTGTATTGTGTAATAGCCAATAGGCCAATACGCACTTGACACCTAGAGCTGGAGGGAACAATGGCGCACAATTGTTGTTTTGTGCCGAACGCGTAAAATCGGGTGTGAAATCGCGTTTTTGCGCGATTTAACTCGATTTTAACGATTTTAACCCGATTTTACCCATTTCCAAGTTTTATGAACGATTTAGCACGTTTAGCCTATATTGACTCGTAAAATCGTATGATTTTACAAGTTGAATCGCGATTTTTACAACCTTGACTATCATAATTAACAAAATCAAGGAAATAACACAACTTAATGTTGCAACCAAGTTGTGCTACTTCGATTGAAACCTTTTAAAAATTTTAAAAGGTTGTGAGAACATCACATCCTTTAACATTTTAAATTTTTAGAATTAAGTTATTTAAGTTATTTCTAGTTATGTAAGTTTGGCTGCCGAACCCAAAATGTGCTACTCCGATTGATGCTATAGTATCTTGGGTCTGACATGGTCGTCAAACTCAAGTCTCTTTTAAAATTATTTTTTTAAATGTAAAATATTATTTTTACATTTAAATTTTATTTTTATTATTGATTTGATGCGGAGCGCAGGTTAATAAACTAGTGTTACATTAACCTATAACGATGATTTATTGGTTAAAGGGTAAAACAAAATTTTGTGAGATCATGGGTCAAATCTCATTTTCTACAAATATATAAAATCCCCTTTTCCCTATAAATTTAAAGAAAATTATTAAGCTTAGTCCAGTTTTAAATCGATCTAAGATTCAAATCACTGGATGAGTGGTTGATTTTAAAAAAAGCATTTTAATTAATTATTTTTTAAAAAAATCAGAACTATTTCATTTTATTTTAAAATTAAATTAGATCGACCGGATCAACTTGTATCCTATTTAGCTTGAAACTTGGTTAGAATAAGATCTTGAATCAATGGATTATTGGGTTGATGCACGAGTATAGCTAGGTTTAATAACCACTACTTTTGAGCCTCAAACGGGTCTATGGATCTTAACAATGATCCAAGTTACTGCTCAAAGGCAAAAGCACATAATAATAGCAGTAATACACTTTATTCTATTTCGGCCTATTTGCTACAGTTGGCCTCTGGCTCGACAGACATGAAAACTGAAGTCCAGCCCACGGTCAGTTCCACTCTCGATAAACACATCACGAAGTCCATCAGGAAATACGAAAGGAGCAAGAGGATGCTCTCGATTTCCTCTGTATCCCGTTGCTCAGCTCCCTCTTTCTTCCTCTCTCAAAAGCCAACAGCTTCAAGACTCCTCACGGTTCACTCTAGTTCCACAAGGGAGCCTAATTCGAACCAGAATCCAGGCCAAAGAATCAATTACTCTGGTGTAAAACTCGAGGAGTCAGTAGATTCTAAGTCAGGAAAGTCAAGACTTGATTCTTGGATTTCTTCTCGCATTTCTGGCATCAGTAGAGCTCGTGTTCAGTCTAGTATTAAATCAGGACTTGTCTCTGTCAATGGAAAGGTTATCGATAAGGTAGTTTTCTCAACACTTCCGCGCTGATCACTTCTTGGTTGGTTTTCTGGGATGTTAATGTTGTTGTTTGTTTAAGGTTTCGCATAATGTAAAAGCTGGAGATAAGGTGAATTGCGTAATTTCAGAGTTGCAACCTTTGAGGGCTGAACCTGAAAATATACCTTTGGATATTGTCTATGAAGATGAGAATGTTCTAGTAGTTAACAAACCTGCCCACATGGTAATCAGTCTTCATAATTTTAAAAAGGTTGAAACTTTTGGAATTGAAATGTTAATGTTGTAATTTGAATTTTGATTGTGTGATTTAGGTTGTTCATCCTGCGCCTGGTAATGCTACCGGCACGCTGGTTAATGGGATACTACACCATTGTAGTCTTCCAACAGTTTCGAGCCAGGAAGTTTTGTCCGGCGCAGAAGATGTTTCTGATGATGATGATGAAGGGTTATGTTCTAGCTCATACGCTGCGTCTGTTCGACCAGGGATAGTGCATCGGTTGGATAAAGGAACTAGTGGATTGCTTGTTGTTGCTAAGGTATTTCCCTTCTTTTAACTAACAACCTTAGTGGGTCTAATGTTAGGTTTGCTGTTAAATTATGATAAAGTTTTGATAATTCTAGTGTACTACATATTGATGGTAGGATGAACATTCGCATGCTCATTTATCTGAGCAATTCAAGCTACACACAATTAAGAGAGTATATGTTAGTCTTACTTGTGGAGTGCCCGCACCAATGGCAGGACGTATTGACGTTCCTATTGGCCGAGATGTGAGTAACAGGATACGTATGGCTGCTATAGTCGAACCAAACCGGGGACAGGCCCGCCATGCTGCTAGTAGGTGATTATTGGCATTCACCGGTTCTTTGTCTTATATTGCTGCTAGTTGGCACCATGTACTTTCTTATCATTTTTTTGTATAGTCTCCATGAGTGTTAGTTAAACTCAACTTTTTTGTGCTACATTTGTTTTAAGTTGATTGAATCCTTTATCAGGTATAAAGTGATTGAAATACTAGCTGGAGGTGGTTCAGCTCTGGTTGAGTGGAGGTTAGAAACTGGTCGCACTCATCAGGTACAAATAATGTAAAAGTTTCATTTTATTTAATGAATTGTTGGATACTGGAATAACAGTGAATGTGAGTAGCTACTCAACTAGTTTATTTTAATCTAAAGGCTCTTTTAATCTCTGGAAGTCCCCTTATAATTTTCATGTACAAAAAATGGCATCAGCAAATGTTTCCTTTTCTTGATGCTTTTTTCATTTATATTTTGTTTTCAATGGTAACTATGGATCTTAAAAGTGCCTGTGTCTTCGAGTTGCTGAAATCTTTCACCTAATTCTTTGTTTATTACTGCTGCACTCATTTCCCTTTTGATATCTCCCTTGCTTATTGATTTTTGAATGATGATCAGCCTTGGACATAAACCTTTCACTATTGTTGACTATGTTTTTTAACCTCTTTAAGCTTTTACACTTTTGTGAGTGATGGTTAGATTGTTTTTCTGAAGCAGATCCGTGCACATGCAAAGTACATCGGAATTCCTCTGTTAGGTGATGAGGTTTATGGAGGGACCCAAAACATGGCTTTGTCGCTGCTTCGATCCAGAACCCAGCCTAGCTGTCATCGCCAACTTTCTTTATCACTTTCAGGACTAGAGAGGCCTTGCCTCCATGCTTTGGCTCTCGGGTGAGACAATTAGAATAAGGTTGTCTGCTTGCTCCTCTTTTTTATATAACACCACTGGTTAATATGGGATTGTTGCTTCTTTCCATTGTTTTGTAGGTTCACACATCCATGCACAGGGAAAGAAATACATTTTTCTTGCCCACCTCCTCTAGATTTTACAGAGATCTTGAGCCAGCTTCGGGAGATGGGAACAGAGAAGGTATAATGCAATTCTGTGCTGGGGCATCACTTTATGAATATTTGTGCTCCTTGGCAATTTTGCAAGTTGAATGTAAAACTTAAAGTTTGGGGAGGTCATCTAATCTTGTCTGCAATATGATTAATAGATTAAAATCTAATATAGGGTTACTCAAGTAGCATTCAATCCTGGCAGACCATGGATAGTTGTAACTAGCATATACATTTGCTTAGTAGTATCATTCTATTGCAGTGTTGCACTTATTGTGTCATTCTGCTAGTGTATGGTATTGGATGATATGGTATACACTTTTCATCTTGATTCTTTAATCTGCAGGGCTCTATAAGCCTGCTTGAACAAATCCCAATAAATCAAATGACTCATCCTTTGACCTTTAACATGGATTTTCTGTGGCATCATTGGGTGCTTATGAGACTGAAGTTCTTGTTAATGTTGTTCATGGTGCGAGCAAATAATTTAAGGAACTTGCCTGTCTTATGATCTACCGTTTGATGTGCAGCTTTCATTCAAGGAATGACAGAACTTATTTGACCAACAAGGGGAAAAGATTTAACTATGTCTGTGAGCAAGATGATAGTGTGAAGATATGTGCAATTGTGCAAACACCAAATGGACAAATCCATGGTGAGGGCAAGATTCTGGCATGTTCATGGATGTAATGGGCAACAACAGTCTGCGACAGGGGTAGATCTTCATCACGAGGGATGGTAGTGCGTCTTTCACTTCATATTTCTCCCCAGAATAATCTGCTCAGTTGGCATAACTTATCTGAAATACCTTATCTGGAAAATCTTGGTTTATCTTTAGATTGTTTTTCTAATGATCTGAGGATTTCTATTGATCCTACGCGAGAAGCAGCATCCAAATAAAACAATAAAGCATTCTATAGTGCAGCTATAAAACCGCAATCAGGTGAGCCAATATGCCATTGATAATTCCTGAGTTGTGGGTTCACCAAGCTAAGCATTCCACGGCTCCATCGGGGTGTTATGCATAGGAATTAATCTGCATCTTCAACTCTGTTGAGTCCCAATTTAAAGGGCGTGGTCTTTAGTCTTTAAGGTTTACATCATTTTCACAGCTGCGTTTGCAAGACAAAGAAGCCAGCCTCTTCAAGTAGTAAACTTTATAGAGTAATAAGGTGAAAGTATTGACATTGCCAAATTAAACCAGGGGTTTCTGGTGTATCAACTAACAATAAAGTTTGCTTGCAAGTTCTGAAGAAAATAATAACTCATAAGCACCAGCTTCCAACAAATGGCACCCACAGTTAGTCGAACTGAAGAAATGCCAGTGATCTGTATTTGGGATTTATTCTGTTAGTTTTACAGTTGGCTGAAGGATGTTGTGGCATCACCTGCAGCCAATTTTCCTACCCCATTGGAGTCTATAACTATAAGAATTTTATCAAGACCACCGACTTCAAACCTAAATGCTGGCTAGAAGAGTGAAAAAAATCCCATCAAATGAAAAAAAAATCTCCATGCCTGAGAAACTATCTGTTTGATTACAATGAGGTACCCACCTCCATGTTTCAGGAATTCTAAAACGATTCACCATGAACAGCAACTGATCCACATGGTACAGGTCTTCCTATCCTGCTGATAGAACAAAAGAAGAAAAATGTACTGTCATATGATTATATTGCTAGAAGTCAATAGATTTAATTGATTTAGCAAATAGCTTCGATCATAGTCGTTGCAAAACGTTATTTGTACCAAAAACCAAGAATCATATTCAGGAAGGCAGGTTTTCTGTTGCCACTACACACCCAGACAGAGATGGCAGCAAAAAGGGCATCGGTAGCTATAACACCTATGGAGTTCCCGAAACACATGGCAGCTCTGATTTCACACAAAATTAATAACTCCTTTAGCCATCAAAAATTACCTTTACAATTACAGTCTAGACATTGTATTCCCCAAGATGCAACCATTTCGTAGCTGACCACTTGTTCCCTCTAATCACAGGGCAGCTATCTGGCACAGGCCATTATAACAATTTTATTAGTGGAACGGGCATTAGCTTCCCTACAAAGTATTCAGGAAAGGAGTGTGTCATAATAACAGAAAGGAGGACCGATGAAATATAAGACAAGCTTCAGAAACATCGTTGATCCTCAATTAAAGCTATCAAACACGAGTAAACTGGATGATTACTAACCATGCAAACTTGAAGCATCTGATGGCATCAGGTCTTGTGCTCCAGAAAAGCAATGCATTGCCCTTTTTGGTTTCAGTGAAAGGCCCTGTTTGGCGCATTCAGACAACTCATTCCACCAGGGCACAGAGCTTATGTTTACGTCGGCATAAGGAAATACAGTCTCACCCCCTTCTTCAACATCTGACCTCCATAAGGAGCAGAAAGAAAAGAGGAAAAGGAAAGGCATGAGTTTATTTACTGGATGTATATAAGCACATCCAATTACATGTTCTCAAGAGGACAAAAGAAGAGTAGCTGTCCGCTGGCCACCATTCTTTGTATTGAACTCGTCAACGAAATAGTCAGTGTGAGTCTCGTGCTTCTGTCCAACTTCATAGTGGAGAACTTGAAGTTCCTCTCCATGCTCTGGTCGTTGTGAAGTTAGACTAGACAGGCATCTTTAAATATAGTTCAGGAATATACATTAGAAACAACGAACGCTAATTCATCGCATATGATTCATTACACGACACATCGCATATTCCATCCTCAATAATGGTGTAAATCCCCCTTTTCCATTGATAGATTAAGGTTGTAACGTCATGGAAACCAAATTCTACTGGTCAAGAAACTATTGGATTAGGCATCCCTGCCTTGGAATTGCAAGCTAAATATAAAAATTTGACTGCATTTGGATGTCATACCTACAGGAATGAAAGAGAAGTCAGCTATCCTCTTTTCTATGTCCCTGATGACTCTATCCTGTCCTCTATCCAAGAACATTCCAGTACTTGTACGCACCCTGTGACGAAGAGATGTAAGCGTCAACAAATAAATTTAAAACTTATTCAAACCAATGCAAGCCCTTCTTCTTCTTCTTCTTCTTCTATATATATATATATATTCCATTTGATCTGCAATAGAAGTACAAAACCTAGTGTTGAAAAATGCATACCGGCTATCTATACTCCGACCCGTCTCGGCATCGACCACAGTTCATTTCACCATGAGGTTTGGCAAGGTTTATTAAATATTCACATTCTTCTTTTGACTGTTCAAAATCAAGATGATCATGAACACAAATTAATTTTCCATCCACTATATAAAAAAAACTGGGTTTTTTTTTAGAATATTATACCACACAAATTAATTAATTATATATAATTTTGTGAGAATAAATTCAATTTCAAGAAATGCAGAGACAAAATTAAAAAAGAAAAAGAAAACCCACCAAGAAATTGTGATAAAGAAAAGCTCTAGGTTCCCAAGAAAGAATTTCAGTCCACTTTTCTTCTTTCTTCTCCATTCGATCACCTTCTCTGCATCACCAAAACACCCCACCAATTAAAAAATAAAAATAAATCAATCAATAAAGAAACCAATGTTTGAAATAATTTACCTCTCAGAAGTCATACGCCTATAAGAACTGAGATCATTGGGGGGAAAACCTTCACTGCTTGAACGAAGAGAAAAAATCCCAAGACCCAACAGCACCAAAAGAACAAATGTCAGCATAAATAACATACTCGAGACCAACGTAAATGTCGACAATTTTATAGCTTGTAACCTCGAGTGTCTTACTTTCACCATTGTCTTTAAACCCTAACCTCGGCTTTCTTGAATAGATTACAGCAATATTTGAGGTTTGGACCGAGGTGTAAGTGTCGGGGGTGGTGTTAGAAGATGGTCTGTTATGGTATAGGAAGTTTTCGAAATATGGCAGGTATTTTTTGCTGTACAGACGAAATTGTCACTGGGTTCTTATGTTGCTGAAACTGTATGTCGGTGGGGTAGGAAGGGTGTTTTTGGCAACTTGTCTAGTTTGCTGGTTAACGTTTCAGCTTTCCGGCAGCAGGGGGCAGCACCAGGTTTATTCTCCTCAAACAAATTTTTTCTCCGTTTTTGTATAATCAAATGGATACCATCAAACTTTAAGCAGAAACGAATAGGAAGTAATATAGTTGTAAAACACAATAAGGGCAAGGGCCAAGTCAAGGTGAGAGGGTAGATCTTCAATTTTTTATCATCTAGGTCTCTATTCCACCTGCTAATCGGATCCGGGTTTTACGTTACGTCGTTACCTATTCCTTCGGGGGGACAAAAGACATGCACGGAAACAAGAAATCTGGAGATTTAAATTGGGCCCAACAAGCACATTAAACGTGGGACTTTGATCCAACAGGAAACTGAATCGGCCCAGTGAGAGAATAGACCTCCAAATACTATCGAGATGAGAACTAACAAAAGAACGCTGGAGGATTTCTGGAACGAGAGCTTCTTCATACAAAGAGGCAAGAAGGTGCACATTCTATAAAACGGTTCTGGAATCGCTTTAATGGTGTTTTTAGACCCACCCCTCATCGTCATCAACAGCGGGATTCTGTCAAGCAGTGTTAACCGCTGCTCTTACATAGGGTTATGTTTGGAGGCCATGATACATGTTTTAAAGAATAATAATTTGACAACTCACATAATAATTTAAACTGAGTTGAGATACTTCTTTTACATAGAATTAGAGTACTGATCAAGTCACGAGTTCACCAGCTACTGCTGGTGCTTGCAAGGATAGGTTCCTATTTCTTTGTGGAATGCATTGACAACAAGGTTTTGGTGCAGGATCAGTTTTCCCCTTTCTCTGGTGCATATTAATCAATCTTTCCTTCAACCCCTGGGAGGCATCATTGCCTGCCATCCCTGCACCGTCAAGTGCACATACAACAACCATCCATGATCCAACTATCCTGTCTGTTCATACAGTGATCATTTTCTTTTTTCGCTGGCAGCAGACTCTTCATCCCAGCAAAGAATTCCAGTTTCTCATCCCTTCAGGATATCGAAAATCGCAAATGGGAGGAATAATTAACTAGTAGAGAAATGCTTGGATGATCTCGTTTAAACTCTCTTACAGAAAACCTATATTCACAATTGAACAAGTGCAGAATTCCCTTTTCGTTCAGCTATATCATAAGTATTGGTAATTACAGCTTCAGCATCATAGAATTTCTCGATAGTAAAATCCATTTGGGGCAATTGGATTGTTAAATAGAAGTGTGTAAAAATTCTTCTGCCCAACACCATTAACACAGAGTTAATGAAGCTCCTAATTGCACAAATTATTGCAAATCGGAGTGATTTGCAGCATATGGCAACAAATATGAAATCAGCCCTTCTGGGTTTTACAAGAACAACATGTCATCGACTCCAGTTTTCAATTACAAAAGACAAGAAGAAAGAAAAAGAAAATTACCCTCATCGATTAATCAACGATTCCCTCCGCCGCCGCGACGTTCTTTCTCAATCTGCTCTCTCTGCTTCTCAACAAGTTTATCAATCGCCGATTCTACAGCCTCTCTCCCGCCAATGAGCAACCGGGTCACAATTTCCGGGTCTTTTTCAAACCGGGCCTCTTCAAACTCCTTCCTCGCATTCTCCCTCAATACATCTCTCCACAGCACTCCTCGCGAATCGGGCCACATATAGTACCGGGTGGCCCTCAAGATGTCTCGGTATAAATGCAGAGCTTCACGTCGCGTGCTGGTTAATCGCCGCTGATTCAGAATCTCTTCTTCTTCCTCGTCAAATGATTTCTCTTTCTTCACTAAATGTCTGTCTAGTAGTTCTTCTAAGGTGTCTGGGCCTTCGTGTAATAGACGTTGATTGAAAACGGCGCAGCTTCGATTTATCATGTATAGAGAGGAAGATAGACTTCGCCATTTTTGCAGCTTCATAGCCATTTAGGCTGCCTCTTCGTTAGGACAAAATGTCAGCAAAGGAGGTCAAGGGGATGTGGTTTATTTAGATGGGCCACGGGAGTGTGGGCTTATGTTTCTTTCTGGAAATTGGAATATGCAGGCTTCTGGCCCATCAATAAAACATGCTTCCGAGTAATTAAGGATTTCCACGAGTCTACTTTTGCATAATGTCAGTTTAGATTTGGGTAGTAATCGTTTTTAAAGTATTTTTATTTAAAAATATATAAAAATTAAATTTATATCAAGATGATTTAAAAATATATATAAAAAATTAAAGTAAAAATAAAATTTAATTTTTTTCAAAAACATATTTGTACCGCAAAAACTAACTGTATCTACTCTTATTTAATAAATAAATAAAATTAGATATTCATGTTTTATCTATCAAATTTTGAGTATTTAT
>Ga0307514_10006493_pt1 | contig 10190 bp, 5 predicted proteins | sample 16_EM_MG_FD_203088 | JGI IMG/M metagenome (GOLD analysis project Ga0307514, IMG submission 203088) | Populus trichocarpa ectomycorrhiza microbial communities from riparian zone in the Pacific Northwest, United States - 16_EM | ecosystem: Host-associated > Plants > Roots > Unclassified | place...
GCCCCCCCCCCGCCCCCCACCCCTCCCTACCTATTGGCTGAATATCCCACTAATGAGCTTGTAAGTAAGAGAGTACCTCAACCCATCATCTATATTCTGGCCAATATAGGTCGCATAGCAGGAGGATAGTATACCGGTATAGTAATATCGCACGGTCAGGGCACCCAATCTACCAACTGCTTATCAACCTCCAGCATCACATGTTGCTTGCGTAGCGGGGTTGCAGAGGTTTTTTTTGCGTTATTCAGCTCATGCATATCAGCCTCGTAGAGGGGCTTGTGCCAACCAGCCTGACTGCAAAGCATTGCATAATAATCAATGTACCTACTACATTCGTCTTCGAGGGTCTGGGCATGAGACTAGTGTGAGTAGGTACAGTATCTACCTAGCGTGCAGGATTCCTAATTTGGAAGTGACTTCCTAATTTGACAAAAGGCTTGCAGCATCAGCTATTCCCAAATAGGTGTCTCGCTTCTGATCTGATAACTCGTTATCTGATCAAGACTTGACGCATTTATCGAGTGGTGTTTTAAGTGCATTACACACAGACTACGACTTCGTTTATATATTTTAAACATACCCGGACTTGTACGCTACTCCCCCAAGATTTACAGCTCGCCTGTAGCAATGACGCTTGTATGCTTCGTGCAGTCACGATAGGGAGATCCTTACGCTGGTATTGGCAGTAGTGCACAAGCAACCCACGTTGCGAGTTACCAACTTCAGCTCCGATCAGTTGTTTCTAAGCATTTGTTTGTTACAAAAATAACAAAAGCACAAGAGATTTTTGACTTTGTAGGTATGGAGTATGGACAGGCTCAATCAGCTTGAGCTCGGCTAGGAAAGTCAACACAAACATCAACTACAGCAGTTCCACGCTATTCTCCTGCCCTTCAACAGCAACATCCTGATATATATATTCAGTTGGACTATGACAATTCAGAATCTTCTCTTATGCAAGCCTTTCAACTCATCTTCATATGTCCTAAAGAATCCGCAGACTGCTTTATACACATGCGCAAATTCCTAACACTATTCAAATGCAGTTGCACTATATGTCTGGGCTATAATATTAGAATGAGGTAATCGCGCAGTATGCAGCATCACCGAGGAGTAGGCTGGTGGGTCGGTAGGTTGAACCGAGTGATCAGGGAACGGTGGAACAGTTATTCAGGAGGATGGGATATATACCTTGTCATTTCGCATGTAATTACTGTAGTTCTTTCCCCCCCAAGCAATCCAGTTCTTTCATATAGGCGCGAGACGCCCGACGCAGAACCAGCTTCATATAAATCAACGTTAGGCAAAGTCAGATACAGCTCAACTATCTTCACGCACCCACAGCATTACCATCGGGTTAGGGAATGAAGGGGACTATGCTCGTCTTCATCGAGTCACTGGGTCGATAAATATTAGGGCTGGGTATGAGAAAGCATTGGGGGTAGACCACCCATACACACAAAACACACTCCGTGGCCTTGTCAACTTCCACGAAATGGCGGGGCAAACCGCACAGGCTCAGAGGCTTCAGACACGCTAATAGGCACTGAAGAGCGCTCGTAACTAAATCAAAAAAGCATCTCGTTTAGGGAGCGGTGACACTAAAGGCAATTGTTGTGTACAGAGTTCAGTTCCACATCCGACCTACTCCAGGTAATGAGTTCATATTTTTTAAAAAAAGAAATAGCTTGTTCCAGGGTACTCGCATACCACATATAAGAATATATTGGTTACAAGCATACCTTCACCAATCCCACATACCGTGTAAACTCAATTTATTTGGTAGCGCTCTCACATACATACATGTGCAGTATCCCAAGTGTTTCTGTTGAGCTCAGCTAAGAAACTTTACTAGAAGGAGTGCAATCTGACTTTTCAATAGGTAGGTTTAGAGCGTAGTCCAAATTTGTAGTCTGTATGTGAGTTTTAGCGCACACCACATACTTAGCCGAATTTTGCTGTAAGTATGCATATGCAGAAGTATCACCGCCATCGTCATGATGGCAATATGCCAAAGCGAGGCATGATGCGGAGAAAGGCGGCCTCAGGGTATTATATGCGTCCAGGACATTGGAATCATGTCGCCTGGCGCCGATATTGCAAGAGGGGTAGACGACGGTCTAATATATAACCATCCTCAAGACTACCCTCAACGGTCTGAGGAGTTTTTTTTTTTGAGCCTATTCATCTGTGGAGCCCTAGGCTATGAGGCGGGTCTCAGGAGTTTCTTCATGCGTCTGTCCCCGATAGGCTATGAGACGGAAATACATGGGCATATACCAATGCAATATCCTGCACTGTTGGACAACTGGCTACGAGCGACAAATTTGTAGCCTATAGCTACATATTGACTCAAAAAAAAAACCCCCCAGTACCCCGAGATTTCTTGCCGACGGTGTTCCTGTAAATCTGTTATAAACAGCACGAAAATGAGATCTTGCGCTCAGGGTGTCTCTCTGTATCGGGTACTGTTTTCTCCGACGTTGGAAACCCTCTGGTTGTCATCCTGCTGTAAGCAGAAAAAGAAAAAGAAAAAGGTATGCATATGCGAATGGGTGAATTTATGCCTTAAAAGTATTTTGTTGCATGGGCGAACCATGAGGGCTATGCTTATAACGGGAGCTTTTTTATTTATTTAAAATAATCATTAATCCCATTTATCCTATCTAGAATATGGCGATGGACTGCAGCTCCTGGGATTAGCCGGGTGGTTTTATAACGAGAGTTAACTGTACGTAGATACGGAATACGGGAGGCTGGCAGGCTTGAGCTTTCTGACATACTAACAAGCATATAAGGCCTTGGACAGTCACTGGCATCTATCAGAGCGGGTCTCGGCCTGCGTAGAGTGGTTATAGGGTGGTATATGTCAAGGGGGTAGTTATTTTGTGCTTTTTCGTTCCGAGCAATGCATACCCGTCTGGGGGCTTGTTTTCTTGCCTAGTTAGTATGCGCATGATATAGAGAGCGGGTTCGGTATAGTCATGGTATCTCTTCAGTCTGTATATATTTTCATGGAACTCATCGTAGGGTATGCTGGGGAGTGCCAAGCATGCCGACGTCCATCGGCTGTCGTTAGCCCACCAATAATAGTACTGTACAAATATAAGAGTAGCTGTTCCTTGAACGGTTTTTTCAGTACCTGATAACTGGTTTGAACGACTTGCGCGTTCTAAGTTTTTAGTCCTCTACGAGGGGCAGTGCAGCCAATTAAATGGCGGGTGGTGCTGTGACTCTCTGCACTGCCAAGACAATGAAATAAAATTGTGCGACGAAGGCAGGAGATGGAACGGTGCGAGCTTATCTAAAGTTGTTTTCTAGCGTAACCATACAGCCGCATCACACGATATTCCAAATGATGCCGGGCAGATTTCGGGGTACCAGACGTTCTTGGCAGCTCAGTTCTTGATATGGACCTTTGGTATGTGCCAATGTTGGAATGTGCCTTACGCCACTGCCACTGTACGATCATCATGTGAGTGATGATACCTGACAGCACTCAATCATGTATATAGATAGGTGATGAAGCTTTCCTGAGCTGATCACAGTTTCCATAGCTTCTTAATTACAGAACGCCAGATATATCATATGATCTAGGTGAAGTGTTCCTTTATTGGCCACATATCTGTACCGCTGCCACTCTGATATAACCATATATTTCAACAGGTTATGAGCCAGGACAGGTCTGCGAATACTACAGATATTCACCTCGGTCAACCAAACGAACATGTCTTCATCAGTGGCATCACGAGCTCATGCTCCACCGGCAACATTACCCCCACAACCGCATACAGCATGAAGACATAAATCGACATAGTCCTTGTCACCAACAAGCAAGCTCGTTGACCAACGTCAATCAGGAAAGGAGCACATTCAGTGCAACCTCCCTTTAATCCGCCCCCCACATTGCCACTTTCCTAATCATCCCCGTATATACTGAACGCCAGCTAGTGGCACAGATCCCCCACATAGACATACACTAGACTATAGCTACCTAGTAGGCGCATATGCATAGTATCATTGTGATCGAGTACCAAGATGCACCGGATAACATCCTTGGTGTCACCGAAAGAATCACAGGTGCCTCTAAATATTTAATACGATGTTAATATTAATGTCCGGTGCTACCCTAGAGACAACATTCCATAGTTACACCGGAGATTTTCGCGAGTTCAAAATGCGGTGGCTCAGGGTACTAGGCACCAGAATTATTACAGGATTATCACTCTCGGTGATTAAGCTCTTCTTCCATAGCTTCTTACTTACAGAATGCATAAAGTCTAGAGATATATGATCTAGGTGAAGTGTTCCTTCACTGGCCATATATCTGTACCGCTGCCACTCTGATATAACCATATATTTCAACACAAGTGAGCAGGCTTGCGAAGCTCACTTGTGCATACCAAAGGTCCAAGCATAGCTTCTTAGTTACAGAACGCCAGATATACAGTATATAATTAGGGCATTCAAACCTAACTTTTAACGACGTTAAAACCGATCAGAAAATCGATTAAAGGAAACAGATTAAAATGGTTTAGCAATGGTCGGGCGCCTTCATTTTTTAACGGGGGAGATCGCATTAAAAGTGCTTTTAACGGCGTTAAAGTGACCATTTAAGGGGTTTCTTAATTGGTGTCACTTACAGTAATCGATCAAGGGACAGACTGGTGGCTAGTAGGCTGGTCACGAGTAGGCTAGGTTGAATGGCTTGGCGGAAACTACTGCAGCGGTGCTGATGTGTGGCCAGTGAAGGAACACTTCACCCCGTATGAATATATGTATGAATATAGATATATGCATGTCGATGTGTATATCAGCATGTATTCCAGCAGGCTTATGGAACGTAATGAACTGTGTGAATTGTAGTTCTATGTGAGCTATCCAGCTACCTATATATGCACGAGGAATAGGTAGCACATGCTTCTCATATATGTGGCGTGCATATATGATTAGACTTCCGCATGTAATGCTTCACATAACTGGAACAGCTGGAGAACCCCGCATGCCAAGCGACTGCGCTTCATTACCTAATCATACACCAGCCTCGCATAAGTCAACACTAGCCACAAATTTGGATGCTCAAATTCACTGTCCGTTAAAGTGTACTTTTTAACAGTGAAATTAAAGGGTACCAAAAATTACAACGAGCTGAAAATCGCTTAATTATAATCTAGGTTTGAATACCCTAAATATGATCTGGGTGATTTAAGCACCGACACAAATGAATCGGTCTGGGCACGAGAACAATCTAGGTGAAGTGTTCCTTTATTGGCCACATATCTGTACTGCTGCTATCTCTCCCGTTTAAATCGCAGCGAATGCCAAGATCAGGCTAGAGTGTCTGGAAACGAGAACACTGCTGCTATATATATACGGAGTACTCTGATACATATATATAACCATACATATATTCCAACAAGTGAGCCTCGCCTAAACTGCTTACTTTTAGCACACCGTTCGAAATGACAAACATGAATGTCGATAAGCGGTCCCCAAAACTTGTTCTTGGTCCCAGACTCACTTTCCCGAAGCATAATTATTTTAGTGTAGGTAGATGAGAGTCTGGGACCGAGAACACCAGTTTTGCGCGGTTTCAAAACGCGGTATTCAAATTTAAACCGCTCAAAACCCCGTTGTCAGTTGCACCGTTCAAACTTAACTTTGAATACCCCGATATAGTCGGTCGGAGGTTGGGACGGGGCTTAGAGCCTGGCATCATAACCTAGCAGAATGTTCAATCTATAGCCTCCTTTCTCATGGTAACCTCAACTCGGTCCTCTGAATGGTCAGCGCCTTCCAGCAGCATCTCCTCCCCAAGTTATGGGCGCTAGCCATCCTAGTTAGGTATGATCCACTGCGGTACCCTCTATATGGTGCTGTGGGTGGTCACCGGAGATCTCTACGGGGCAGGGATAGATCTGGGGTGAAAGATTATTATGGAGGGGCGTCTCACTTAACCAGTGCGGTCGATGTATGAAGGTGGGAGATATATTCGCTGATAAAAGAATTAAAGGGAAAAGGAAACAACGCTATATAAACACCGCGCCCCATGCCAGGCTCCACACTTCACGCCGCACGCTTTGCCATTCTTGTCATCTCCCCACATTTTCCATTTTTTCCACGATATCCCTCGGTATCCCATGACATCTCTCGGTATTAGGGTTACCTCAGTATTAGGGTTACCTATTCCAACATGGGGGGTGGAAGAACAGAAAGCTTTTCCTGGGGCAGAACACCTCCGCCGCAAAACTATGGTACACCCAGTCCGAGTCTACGAAAACCCTGGGGGATTCCTGCCCACCCGTACACACTCCACCTTGTGCACCCCATTTCTGCTCCAGCTCAACTCTCCACCACAACCCATGCTCCCTGCTTTGTTACTCTTTAACTCTCAAGCGCCCTCATTTTAAATCATTTTCCTGCCTTTCTCTTCCGGTGCCTCCCTACTGGCAAGCATGTCTTCAACTAACTATATGGATGTGTTTGGGGGTGAGAAGAGGTTTCAGGGTTAGGGCACGACAGGGTAGTAGTATTCCTAGAGAGTCTTGTGGTGGTGGTTCGGGGTGAGGCCAGGAATACACCCCTATCCCCTCTTCCGACTGCTAACACGCCTCTCCACGCACACCGCACGGAAAAGAAATAGAAAAGAAAAACCCGATCCAACCCCCCAATCCCCTGGACTAAGGCCCGAGGGCGGCGCGGCTCCACAAACCAACACTATCTCAAGCAAATCCTAATGTCTGAAACGATGTTTCCCAGCAAAACCTTGCATCCCACCCTCTACCAGATTAGCAAAATCAAAACCAACGTTGGAGCAAATATTCTCCCGCCTATCCCCACCAGAAATATTTTTTTACAAATACCTATACCCCCCACGCGTGCCCTTTCCCCCGCAATTGCAATTATTGCACTCCTAAGGACTAGTAACTAGTTGGCAAGGCTAATACTGTACAGAGAAAATTCGTAGTCATAAGAAAGAAAAACACACAATCCCGCAGACAGGGCAATTACATTTGGTGTCATTGTTCCCCAAACTCCGTGCTTTGAGAATTTAGTTGAGAGGGCTCTTCGGCGCATACAAACGCGCCTGTAGGCTCTGAGCCTGTTCGGTTTGCCCCGCGCTTTGGTAAAGGTTGATGAGGCTGCGGAGTGTATGTTGTGTGTGTGGGTGATCTAGCCCCAATGCCTTCTCATACCCAGTCAATGCTCGCTGATACCACTCCAGCGCTTTCGCATACTGTCCTTGGTCGTCGAATACGGATGCCATACAATAGGCTGTAGCGAGAGTATCTGGATGGTCTACCCCAAGTGTCTTCTCATACCCAGCCAATGCTCGCTCATACCACTCCAGCGCTTTCCCATACTGTCCTTGGTTGTCAAATAGTAATGCCATATTATGGACTGTACTGAGAGTATGTGGATGGTCTACCCCAAGTGCCTTCTCCCTTCCAGCCAATGCTCGCTCATACCACTCCAGCGCTTTCTCGTACTGTCCTTGGTTATCGAATACTGATGCCATACAATGGACTGTAGTGAGAGTATGCGGATGGTCTATCCCAAGTGCCTTCTCCGTTCCGACCAATGCTCGCTCATACCGCTCCAGCGCTTCCTCATACTTTCCTTGCTTGTCGAATACTACTGCCAGACTATAGACTGTACTGAGAGTATGTAGATGGTCTACCCCAAGTGCCTTCTCCATTCTAGCCAATGCTCGCTCATACCACTCCAGCGCCTTCTCATACTGTCCTTGCTTGTCGAATACTGATGCGATTCTATAGACTGAACTGAGAGTATCTGGATGATGCACTCCAAGTGCCTTCTCCCTTCCAGCCAATGCTCGCTCATACCACTCGAGCGCTTTCCCATAGTGTCCTTGGTTGTCGAATACGGATGCCATATTATGGACTATAGTGAGAGTATCTGGATGGTCTATCCCACGTGCCTTCTCCGTTCCAGCCAATGCTCGCTCATACCACTCCAGCGCTTTCGCATACTGTCCTTGGTTGCCAAATACGAATGCCATATTATGGACTGTAGCGAGAGTATCTGGATGGTCTATCCCAAGTGCCTTCTCCCTTCCAGCCAATGCTCGCTCATACCACTCCAGCGCTTTCGCATACCGTCCTTGTTTGTCGAATACGGATGCCATATTCTGAACTGTAGTGAGAGTATGCGGATGGTCTACCCCAAATGCCCTTTCCCTTCCAGCCAATGCTCGCTCATACCACTCCAGCTCTTTCTCATACTGTCCTCGCTTGCCGAATACTACTGCCATACTCGAGACTATATTGAGAGTATCTGGATGGTCTATCCCAACTGCCTTCTCCATCCCAATCAATGCTCGCTCATACCACTCCAGCGCTTTCTGATACTGCCCTTGCTTGCCGAATACCGATGCCATAGCATGGACTGTACTGAGAGTATCTGGATGGTCCACCCCAAGTGCCTTCTCGTTTCCGGCCAATGCTCGCTCATACCACTCCAGCGCTTTCGCATATTGTCCTTGGTCGTGGAATACTGATGCCATACGATAGACTGTAGTGAGAGTATCTGGATGGTCTATCCCAAGTGCCTTCTCGTTTCCAATCAATGCTCGCTCATACCACTCCAGCGCTTTCTCATACTGTCCTTGCTTCTGGAATATGGATGCCATATTATGGGCTGTCGTGAGAGTATCTGGATGGTCTACCCCAAGTGCCTTTTCCCTTCCAGCCAATGCTCGCTCATACCACTCCAGCGCTTTCTCATACTGTCCTTGATTGTCGAATGCGAATGCCATATTATTGACTGTAGTCAGAGTATCTGGATGGTCTACCCCAAGGGCCTTCTCCTCTCCAACCAATACTCTCTCATACAACCCCAGCGCTTTCTCGTACTGGCCTTGGTAGTCGAATACGCATGCCATATTATGGACTGTAGTGAGAGTATCTGGATGGTCTACCCCAAGTGCCGTCTCCCTTCCAGCCAATGCTCGCTCATACCACTCCAGCTCTTTCTCGTACTGGCCTTGGTAGTCGAATACGCATGCCATATTATGGACTGTACTGAGAGTATCTGGATGGTCTACCCCAAGTGCCTTCTCCCTTCCAGCCAATGCTCGCTCATACCACTCCAGTGCTTTCTCATACTGTCCTTGCTTGCCGAATATGCACGCCATATTATGCACTGTAGTGAGAGTATCTGGATGGTCTACCCCAAATGCCTTCTCCTTTCCAGCCAATGCTCGCTCATGCCACTCCAGCGCTTTCTCATACTGTCCTTGCTTGTGGAATACTACTGCCATACTTTGGACTGTACTGAGAGTATGTGAGTGATCTACTCCAAGTGCCTTCTCCATTCCAGCCACTGCTCGCTCATACCACTCCAGCGCTTTCGCATACTGTCCTTGCTTGTCGAATACCGATGCCATATTATGGACTGTACTGAGAGTATGTGGATGGTCTGCCCCAAGTGCCTTCTCCCTTCCAGCCAATGCTCGCTCATACCACTCCAGCGCTTTCTCGTACTGTCCTTGCTTGTCGAATACTAATGCCATATCATGGACTGTAGTGAGAGTATCTGGATGGTCTACCCCCAATGCCTTCTCCTCTCCCGCCAATGCTCGCTCATACGACTCCACTGCCTGCTTGTACTGCCCATGCCTCTGAAATATATCGCCCAATATACACGCCTCATCCCATATTTCAATGGTATCTAGTGCTAGGTATTGTGATGGTATATGTTTCATCACTGCGTTGATATGTGGTATAACTTGCTGCTCGAATACCCAGTCCGCCGTGCTTCGTTCGTTGGACTTGCTCAACCCTGATGCAATTATTTCGAAGGCCTTCCTAGCTTTTTCGATTTCCTTTTGCGGCTCAGACTTTAGTCGAAGCCTAGCCCAAGAATGGACTAAAGGATGAATACTGAGGCTGTCATCGCTGCTGCCGCGCTTCAGGAGGGAGTATGAAAACAATGCCCTAATCGATTCTTCTAAGGTATGATCTATCCCAAGATTATTAGCTAGGTCTGCACAAATATCCCAATACGTGCATACCGTGTTTTTCCAACCCTAGGCCACGTCGTAGAAGTTCTTCCTGGATGTCTTCGTAGTCAAAAAACCCACAGACTAACAGCAGCTCTGCTGCCTTTGGGCTTGTTACTTGAATTGCCCTGAACGATATCTCCCATGTAGCAAACACCGACTTATC
>Ga0307514_10006494_pt1 | contig 10189 bp, 5 predicted proteins | sample 16_EM_MG_FD_203088 | JGI IMG/M metagenome (GOLD analysis project Ga0307514, IMG submission 203088) | Populus trichocarpa ectomycorrhiza microbial communities from riparian zone in the Pacific Northwest, United States - 16_EM | ecosystem: Host-associated > Plants > Roots > Unclassified | place...
GCACTTGTGCAACCGCAAAAAGTGCTAAAAAAGCTCAAAAAGATGGGAAAGCAGCAAGTAAACCCACCCAGGTGTCCAACTTAAAAAAGCGGGGGCAAGAAATTTTTTTAGAAAAAGTTTTGTACTAATTTTGAATACATACATCAAAGAAACATTGGCAAAATTTTGACTTTTCGAGCTTTTTACTTATTACAAATGCACAACAATCGGAAAAGTGCTAAAATGCGAACAAGTAAAATGCGAACTTGCTGATGTACAATATTTTTCAAAATTTACTGATGACTAAATAGACTGAAAGGAGTATGTACCGACTAAAAATGAGGTATGTAGTTGATCCAATAAACCGTTTGATATGCCCCAGGAGGAAGTGACCGTAGAGCCATGATGGCCAAGGTCACCAATATTATGCGAGCAAAGAAGTAAAGAACACCTGTCAAAGCAATCGCTAGAATAAACGCGAACATTAAAATCTTGCGCAACAGTCCCCAATGCTCAGAGCACAGGGACTCATCAGCAGATAAATAGATAATGAGGATAATGGAGCCCAAGACTAAGTAGAACATCGGCGTGCAAGTGATGACAGCGGCGGAAACACGCCAGAGTGTTTGCTCGATCTGAGAGGGAAATTGGAACCGCCATGCACTGCAATGAATGGCTCCAAACAGTAGTGCGACCCATCCTGCAGCAGGAGCAATGAAAGGTAGTTCGCTTGCTTCCCCCGCATAAAAATTGTAGGGCACAGGGGGTTTCTTCTCTCGCCAGGGAAACTCCAGTCCGATCATTTCGAAAACCGGAACAGCGAATGGGCGGACCCACCAACGCAGGAGTAGCCAACGCAGACAGTGTAGCTGGTCCCGAATCACAGCTTTCTGTGCTGACTCCACCCGTCCCAATATGTGCTTCATCAGGGGCCGATCGAGAAATTTTACAATTTCGATGAAAAGGCGAGTGGTGATCGATTGGCTATGGCCTGTCGCTGTGCCGTTGGGCCTTCGTTTGTGTACGTAAATGGGCCGCTCTACGGCGAGAGGCTTGTTCCACCAGAGTAGGTAGATTGTGAAATTCAGGGCCGCAAATGCAAAGGTTGTAATCTCGAGTTCGGTGACCGGTAGACGTTGGGCTACGCGCACGAGGCATTGTAGGAGGAACCAGCTCGTTTGGACAACTGCAAACCCTTTCGATAAAACCCCACTTTTGCTCTTGTCTTCGATATCCGCGTCAACGAGTCCCAGCTCAAAGAGGTGGAGGTCCAGAGCGGGTTTCCTTCCATGCTCACCCAGCTTTCCTTCCTCGTCCAAAACATCTTTCTTTCCTTGCTTATCCAGCTTGTAGAATCTCCCTTCCTCGTCCAGAATGAGTATCACTCCTTGCTCATCCCGCTTGTAGAATCTCTGTTCGTCGTCTAGATGGAGTCTCTCCTCTCGCTTGTCCATAAAACCTCCCATAAGGGCGAAAAATAGCATAGCTTTCGAAGGCTGAGGGACTTCAGAATGCCGAGGTTCTAAATGGATCTTCAGCAGTTGACTGAGGCCATCTTAGAAACACACGCACCCTTCGCGGATTGGCGGAGTACGCTGAACCATTGTCGCATAGCCCATATAACCACCAGCTCTGGCACAATCAATGTAATCACCATGAGCACCAAACGACATCGCCAGAACTTGATTTTATGTTTCGGATCCGGAATATTTGGATGTACCGCAACCCAGGTGCACGAAAAGATAGTCGCTAAGGAATTCCATGTGAGATTCCATATGGTTCTGCAGTGGTATAGGTCGTTGCAAGCCGAGATATGTTGGGCAATAATCGGTCGAATTGGAAAGGCTCGGGCGTCCCAAGTGGCGTAACAGGCGAGTGCAACGAGCAGCAATATTCTTATCTGAAATTTTGACATAAGCGCTTCAGTACTTCAGTGCATAACCCTTACTTATACTATCCTACTATCCGGCATGAGGAAACCTCATGCTGCACGTCTAGCCTACTTATCAGCCTGGAGTCTGCTGTACGAACAGTGTTGCAACCTGGCGGCCTCTTCAAGGATGTTGAGGGCTTCTGTGAATTGCCAAACAGCATTGATCAGTGAATTGACCAACAAATATATGAGGGATTGCTCTGAAAATTTGTGTGAATATAATGTTTTGTGAGCCATCCGGAAAAAGGTGCACGTTCTCAAGGCTTCATGCCTCGAATCTTATTATTAATATTAATATTATGTTCATCTGGTAATTATCTTTTAGCATGCCATTTTCCACTGACAACAGTTGGCCCGCAGGTCTGCTCAAGATCTTCGAGATCTGTCGGGAAGTGAACAGGCCGCTGGAAAATCGCTACTACGGAATGACAAACTCATCAACTACTGCTTTGGAGATTCTTTCACTTTCGTTGCTCCACAGCATTCTCCAGACAATGCCACGAAGGAGGCACTCGACGTCTTTTTTGTATTCGATGCTCTTCGCCGCCCAGTTCTAATTGCCGAAATAAAAGACGACAGGTGAGCAACCCAGGACTCCGGCTTGAGGCAGATGAGCAGCTTCGTCGTCGATACAACATCATGCTCAGTGATTGCCCTCTTCTCCGCCTCTGGGGCTTGAGTCTGCTCGGCACTTCAGTCCGCGTTTATTGTGGAGACGTCGTCACGAGAGTCATCACACCGCTGTACCAAGCTCGGCTTCACCAAGAATTCATCAGAGGTGAATGAGATCTGGATTTACTTTTGCAGGAGGGGTTCGACAAAATGAAGAAGATCGATGCGGATATCACCGCCGCCACTGCTGCATTGTATTTGCGCCATTCCTTAACTTCGCATGATCCTTTCTTGCTGGCTATGAATTCGTAGCAAGGTACGGCTTCTTGGCCAACAAACGTCGAGGATTATACTAGTGACTAGTGGACTCTCATTGTTGTCCCATGTAATAAAATCATGCTTCACCAATGCCTGTAGTATCAATGTGTGTGAGCCAGCTCTGTCCACGTCTTTTCCTCCAACATCATGATCCTCTGAACGTCCGAGTCAGTCTTGCTACTCCTCTGATCATTTGATCAACTGGCAAACCAGGCTAGTCGCCAGCGCTGTGCAGTTTCAACATGCTGCGTCACGTGGCGATAGCTGATACTTCGGTTCCGATTCAGACTCGTGGTCGCAGTGAGGCAGAATATCAGAGGAGGTGAACGAATGGGTTCATGAGTTTTCCTCCTCGAACACCAACACAACCACAATCACTTATTCTTGAGCTGCTCAGTTCAATTTGTGAGTTAGTACTCGTTGACCGTAGAAGCGGGGCTTAATTTCTAATTGCAGAGAATTTGTATTAGAAATCTCATATATCTTTCAACGAGTCGATATCAGATGTTGCCGGTTAACGATTTTAACTTTGTGGTCGCTGGCATCGCGACATTTGCAGCCACAGTTGGATACGCGTGCACACGTCGATTGAGCTCAGCCTTGTGCGTCTAATCCTCCGTGCACGTCCGTCGCCAATTGATATTTCATAGCAAACCCGAATCGAGTTCTTTTCTTCAACCCCTGGACGGTCAGCCGAATGGGAACGAAGCGTTCCATCCAGCGATAAAAGCACCCGTGGTTGCAGAGAGCTCGGTTCCAATCACTTCAGACACCGGATACATAACCAGTACGAATGTGATACCTTCGTTGTCCAACAAGGATGGTCTGAAGAGGAAAGTGCCTCATGATGGATTTGAGGAGCCGGAAAAGCCAGTTAAAACGGTACTTCTCCTCCCCAGGACGTGTTTTTTTAACTAATGAACTGACACGATGTTACCAGGAGCTTGGTTATCCTCATGTCAGTACAAACAACTTGGGCATATCCGCTTCTCACACGGGTCTTACAGAATTTAACACAAATTTATCCGCCGAATAAGCGTATTAAAACACCTCCGCTAGCGGAAGATGTGCGTTGAAATCAGTGAACTCATCATCAGAGAAACGAGCTGAAGCACTCATTAGGTCAAAACACATGCTCCAATTCCAATCCTAGTTCCAGAACTAGAGTCATCGAAAACCCGCGTTATGGGCGACGATTTGGAACTCGTACGGATGTCAATAACTACAACTTCAGCTGTTATCCTGACTGTTATTTAGCCAGTCGCAACTGAAAATTTTGTTCCTATTGTCGCTACTACGCCAGCTTCCGAACCACCCTTTTCGCCTTCTCCGGCTCCAGACTCGCCATCACCAGTACGTTCGACCGGTATAATAGATGTTGTACATAACTCTTGATGTTTTAGACCCCTGGAGTTGTGATACCGTCGCCCGCTATTTCATCTGACCCTCAGCCCACTACTCCCCAACCCCTTGCCAGAGAATTGGTTCCACCAAAGCCATTCGTAAAATTTTTGTTTACTTTTATTTTTGCTGAGATTTACTGTTATTCCTTTCTTTAGGCTAGTTCCTCTGGTGGTTTTGCCGCCTTTGCTGGATCAACATCTCCCTTCTCCGCCGTAGCTGGCAAATGTCAACGTTTTGCTGTCAAATCTGGTCGCCCCGTCTGGAGTTTCTCAGCCTCGGATTTGACGACGGACCAGAGCAAATCGGATGAAACATTCAAATCAGTCTCATCGTCTAACACGGGCAACGTGCTCGAAGAGGGCAAAATTGACACCCCTCTTCCGACCGCAAAGCATACACGTCAGTATCAACTTTCATATAACCGCTCTTTAATACACGGAAGTGAAAGCGGAAGATGGGCATTCCTGACGCGGTTTTTCACACCCAGATCTCACTGGAGAGGAAGACGAAGACATCGAGATGGAGCTTAAGGGTGCCAAGTTATATGTCAAGCGTGGCGAAAAGTCATTTGGAGAGGGGATCCCTGGCCATATCAAGCTCCTTTCTCATCGTACAACATCGGAAGAGAGAATCCGTAAGCTCATTCGGTCTCTTGAAAGTGAATCTATGTAACTCGCTCTCGCAGTTTTCCGTCGAGAACCTCTGTGGAAAGTTTCCATGAACGTTCGCTTACAGCCCACAGTCCGCTGCGCATTCGTTCCAGAGGAAAATGCTTTGAAGTTGATTCTGAAGGAGACCGTCAATGCGCCTTCTGCTGATTCCTCCACGGGGCCAGATTTGAAACAAGAACTCGTTATTTATGTCCTGAAAGTTCGTTTTGTCATATTCATGTCATATTGTTGTTTTCTTCTGACTTCTGATTTTGATAGCCTGGAAGGGCGTGTTCGAAGAAGGACTTCAAAGAATTTGCAGAAACGCTTGCCAAGAGTCCACATTTCAGATCAGTAGCACTAACATGCTCTTCTTCTGCAGCACCCTAGACTGCATATATATTGTCTTCGATTTTATTGGTAAGTTGGATTTTACGCAGGCGTACAAGAGGTTGTTTTCTTCACATGGAACTATCACTTTATCATTTAATTTTCTTATTCCAAAGCATCACGATTTCACGACTCAGTACCTGAAATAATAGTTCAATCTTTTTTAACACGAGTTCAATTGCATTATGTATTTTCAATTTTGAAGATGGTGTTAGAGAAACAAACGAAAACTGAACTCCATTTGGTGAGTTCTTAACCATTCTGACGGTTTAGAGGTCTTGCAAATCTCTCATTCTTGGCTTAAATCTAATTACCGAGCATGTGCCATCACATCACGACACACCACCGTGACCCTCGTCCACGCTCTGCCTCTTGTCTTTGGCGGGCCACTTCCAGCTGTCTCTGGGTGATTTCAAGTCTATTATCCTCTTGCCTTCGTAGCCAGCGTTCAACCTCCTGTTGCTCTCGTTCTCGTTGTTGGCGTTCTCGTTGTTGGCGTTCTACCTGTGCCAACGCGTCAACCTGTTCAGCCAGGAAATTGCCAGCTGGAACAGCCCCAATATCAATCCCCTCGGGAACGTCATCATAAATCCCATTGTGGGCACTTCGCATATGACCGTAAATTTCTGCAACAGAAAAGACACCCAGGCATGTCCAGCAAATATGGGCGCCACAACGACATTCCATGTGATTGCAACCCTCGATTTTCTCGATCCAGGCTCTACATTGTGGGCATTTCTTAAATCCAAGTCGCTCGATTTGCCGCTCCTGCTCTACGGGATCATGCTGAAAGCGTCTTTCATCGCAGGTCATGCCCTCGTGAGATTCTTCGCCACAAGCAGGGCATATCGAGGAGAAACACGACGGACATTGCAAAGATTTCTTTTCTGTCTGGCATCGATAGATCTGCTTGCAGTCGGGTGTCGTACAGTACTTGTACTCTTGAAGATGGTGTTCCAAGTAGCATGTAAACACGGCGTCGACGAGCTGTTGGAATGCTTGGTCGGTCATGAATCGCCGAATGAACGGAATAGAAATGGGGGTATTGCATGTAGCTTCGTTCCCTACGCACACAAGAGGGAACGTCTTGGAGTCAGCCGCTGAGGACAAGAAATGCTGCAAGCATCCTGCGCAATATGTATGTCCACAACCTAATTGCTCGGGGTTTGAGGCGTCGCCATAGCAAACAGGGCAAACATCCCCTTCACCTTTGCTCGTTCGTGCTTCGTTGACAGAAGCAGTACGGGACTCCTCAAGGAGTCGCTGTAAGTGGCGTCTCGCTTCTTCGCCTCCTTTGATTGTAATCCTGCATGGACGGAATGACAAATTCAATCTGACGTTCTCTTCCCCAAGGAGCTCTTTTAGACGTCCGAGTCCCTTTCTGACGAAAAACCCAACAGCCTTACGGTCGATGACCCTGGTTGTCTCCAATTCTTGAAGACGTTCAACCTCTGCTTTGATGTGATTGCGTGCCTCTTCCATCACTTCAGGTTCTCCGTATAGCTTCAGGCGTCGTGTCTTGAAATCAGTTCTGACATGTGCCCCAATGTCATTGTGAATTCTATCAAAGAATGGTTTTGTCTGTCGATATGAGAGGAAGCTTGGGTGCCAGTGGTCTACATCAAGTGCTTCTCCAGAAACCAGGCTTTCGACACGCACTTTCAATGCTCCTGTCGCTTTTTTGTCGTCACCCAGGACACGGATGTACACGTCGCCACGGTCTCCTGCACGCGTATGCACATATGCATCTCTACCTGGCCTCTTTTCTGAAAGTGTGTCCCACTGTTTTCTCTGTGACAGATACTGAAATCTCGGTATCGTAATGGAATATTGAAGAGGACGCGGGTGCCAAGCACGCAAATTCGGAGTCATCCAACGATTCCAACCGAGCTTCTTGTTATGGATCGAATCATGCGCTTGCTTCACGTCATCCCAGTCATCGAATTGTACTTTGACCCTAGTCTCTCCCGTTGTGTCGTCTGATTCCAACACTTCATAGGTATTCATCTGGATTCCTTTCTGTTGACTGAGATGGGTGCGAACGGTGAGTAGACATTGCTGGTGATCGTAAACCACAGGCCTCAAAAACCGGAGGGAAAACGAGCCTATAAAATTGCGAAACTCGAGATCGAGAGCTGCACTTAGAGGGCAGTTGGTGATTTTGACGGAATCTGTGGTCGTTATACGGAAATCGTCGATTGTGGCCTTGATTCGTTGACCTTTCCAAATCTGCCCATCGAGGTCTCGGGCACGTCTTTGTGCCTCATCACTGGACGAATAGGTGACAACTGCTGTATTCGTTGGGATCCTCCAGCTGACGGTTAAACATGGAAATCTGCTTCGTCCAGTCGCACCCATCGTCTCTCCAGCCGCATTATCGCTAATCTCGAAGCTAAGAACTTCATTCCTGAATTCGATTCCCTCCAAGCCGAGTGCAATGGCTTGCCCTTGTTCTGCGTTGGCTAGTACTACTGCCTCCTTTGCATTCCCAACGGGCTTTATTCCGGTGATAAAGAAATGAGAAGTAGAGATTCCTTGTTGTGTGAAGATATCCGCAATCTCTCCAACCTTGGCGTCCCTCGGCAAGTTCTTGACTGTAATCTGACAGAGGTCAAACCCTGTGATGATGTGACGGATGTCGAGACCAGCACCACATGTGAGAAGACATGATTTGAGGACAACATATTGCTCGACGACATTTGCTTCCTCTCTCCACTTGGCCTCTCTCGCTTCGCGTGCAACTCGTTCCCTTTCCTTTCTGTCCTCTTCTTGTCTTTCCATCGCCGCCCTGCGTCTCTCCTCCTCTCTAAACCTTTCTTCTTCTCTGAGCCTCTCCTCCTCTCTTCGTCTTTCCTCTTCTCTGAGCCTCTCTTCCTCCCTGAGCCTTTCTTCCTCTCTTCGCCTTTCCTCTTCTCGCCTTTCTATTTTGGCCCTGCGCCTCTCTATTCTTTGCCTCTGTTCTTCACAACGTCCCTCAAAATCCGCGTTTAGATCTTCCTGTTCACGTCTCGCTTCTTCTTGAGTCGCTTCTTCTTGAGCTTTCGATGTTGTTTCTTGCCTCTCGAAGCCCATAGCGCTGCCAAATGTGAAAGTTCTTGAACCATTAGCGTGGTTGGCGCGGTTGACTTCTTTGTTCTGCTGTTTTGTATTCGCATGTATCCCTACGCTGGAATTGGTAACCGCGGTGGTATCAGTCGCGAGCGCTTCTTTTTCTACTGCTTCGGCGCATCCGCATTGTGGTATTTCTTGCTTGGCTATCTGTTTACAGCGCTCAGCACTTTTTCTTGGCGCTCTTTTATTGAATGTGCGAGCAACTGAAGCAGTAGGACTGTTTTGGATTTGAACGGCTTCCTTGGTAGACTTTCGACCGGCATCTCAGTCAGCGGTGCTGATGTAGAGATGACGAGATGGATATAAACTTACCCCATCTCCATGTTGATAACGACAATGGTTTCCTCTGTGGCATGTTCCTGCCATCCAATCCCTACATACTACCTCCTTTGTATAAGAATGACTCTGGAACGATATCTGACCCGTAGTAGAACCTTGGGTTTGTGATTCCGCCTTTGAATTCGATGTCCCATCTATATATGATTCATTGAGAAACGAGAACCTGCAAGTTGATTTCCCATTTCGTGAGCTTGTGAATTAAATATAAGAACAAAAACGAACTTTGACGTATTCCCTAGATCTTCATTCACAGACGGCTGATCTTCTCTGTTCTTGCCTTTCTGAACCTGAGTTATATATATATAACGGTTGCGCCGGCAAAACTTTGAGCTCACCAGAGATGCCACAGCCCTTTGATTAGAGTGGCTAAATTTACACTTGTCGCCATATTTGCAATTCCCTTGCAGCCAAAATCTACATGGCTTTGAGCTCTGGAACTTTCTCTCCGTGGAAGAAGACTCTCCCGACGGTGGCATTACGGTGATTAGACACAATGTTGAAAGAGGCCAGGTCTGTGCGGAGTTAATGAGGTGAACATGTGGGCGCCTATTACGAGGCAAATAAACAGCAAAGCTAGCCAATCAAGAACGTGCTTATTAGTATAAATATCTAATAAAAGGATTAACCTTTGTTTTCTTCTAGACGAGTTTTATTCCAGATGCAACTATTCATGGACTTAGGCACGAATTGATCATCATGATTTATCCGAAAAATAAGTGCACATCAGGCACAGAGTACATATGTAGGTGCTCATTGGAGGCGCTCATTGGGGGCGCGGTGGCTCAGGTGGCACCATCGCCTGTCGTTTTGGAGTTCATGTGGCAGAAGCCGCAGGTCTCTGGATCGAACCCCCATCATGCGGAAAACATTTTAGACACCGTGTGAATTTCAACGCCCCCGGGTGACACCGCTCGCCTATGGGAATCTGTTGGGAACGTGACGTCGGCCATCAGCTTGCCGAGTTAAGCGTAACTGCCGGACTCGCTTGCACAGCCATACCCAGGGAGCTAGTCGCATGAGGCAAACCCCGGGAAGTTGCGGAACATGACATACCCACAGCCCCTGTTACGATGATGCATGGTAGCTGTATTCCTCCTTGGTTGCCAAAAACAGCCATGCCGAAGACGAAAAATATGGGAGGCTGGGGACAAGCCGAAAAGAGTACGCTGGTAACGCTCCCTTTACAGAGGGACACTGCCGAGACGGCTAAAGCCGACCCCTGGCTGTTAATCACCAATGAAGTAGGAAGGGTGGGAAAAGATCGAAGGTTGCAGAGACGGCTAGAGCCGACCCGAAGAGGACAAGCACATGAGGTCGTCACTGTTTGTTCGTAATCCGACCGCTGGCGACAAGCCGAAGGAGGTGTGCCGCATGGGCCGCAACCAAATCAGGAATTCCCGAGGATATGGTAGCTGTTAGTATTTGTGGACAGCTTAAAGCTATGCTTAGTATA
>Ga0307514_10006495_pt1 | contig 10189 bp, 7 predicted proteins | sample 16_EM_MG_FD_203088 | JGI IMG/M metagenome (GOLD analysis project Ga0307514, IMG submission 203088) | Populus trichocarpa ectomycorrhiza microbial communities from riparian zone in the Pacific Northwest, United States - 16_EM | ecosystem: Host-associated > Plants > Roots > Unclassified | place...
ATTATGTAAATTTGTCATACAATTGTACTGTGTAATATTTTCTTAGGATAATTTTTTCTAGATTCTTATTAAGAGGTTATTTATTTTTGTATTTCAAAAATATTTTTTAGAAAAAATAATTTTTTTTATTTTTTTCTTTACTTTAAATTAATTTTTTTTATCATTTTTATCAAATTGGCTCAATTACATAATATTCACCAGAAATAGATGCTGACACGAATAACAAGTTAACATTTATTTTGATATAAATCTAATGATTTAAAAACCTTTATCGTTTTAAGTTATTATTTTAAATTAGTAGATCATTTAAGAATTTAAATTGTGTTATGATTTTAGTTTTAATTGTGATAATTTTGATCGAGTAAAAAATATTTTTTAAAAAAATATTATACCTTTTCGGTTAATATTATATTTTAAAAGATATATAAATCTACATGGATAAGATATTTTATATTTCAACCAAACTCTCCAAATTTTTAGATATTATCTTGCAAGAGTATCTTAATTGCTCGATTTTCAAAGTCAACGTTTCAACTTATTGATTTTTTTTTTCCATCCAATAAAATTGAGCAATTCAAATTTTTGTTTAATGGGTAATCAATTTAAATTATAAACTTAATATCCTGTATTAGATTATTTTTCTCTTTTTTTTCATAGGTTTGCATGTGGGGCCTCCATATGAATCCATTTCAAGTAAAGCTTAGTTTGTGTTTGCTAACATAGTAATAAGTGTTTTTTCAAAAAAATAACTAAAAATATATTAAAATAATATTTATTTTTTATATTTTTTAAAATTAATAAAATTATCTAAAAAATTAATTTAATATTTTTAAAACAAAAAGAAGCTTGAAAAAATATTTTGAAAAACGAGTTTAACCGCATCAACTGCTTTCGTTAAATTAAAAGTTGGTAGTCAATACTCAATACTGGTTTACTCACCGGAGATTCTTTTGATCTCGGTGAAAATCAAGCATTTCAAGATGACTCGAGACGGAGGGGTTTTGTATCAAATGAATGAACGATAAACATGGGCGGGGCAGAAGCTAATGGCGTACATGACGCATGTGAACATCTCCACTAGCATTTTTAATCATTCGAGTATATCTTCCACTGTTTTTTCGTAAAAAATCTGGAGGCACCATATGGTATATACCTGAACGGATCCAAATCTCCAGTCACTGCTTAAGTAGATTGGCTCGGAATCCACAAATGGTGGGATCATTCTTGCTGAATATCGAGTAACTAATCAAACTGTTTCGGAAGATATCGCATCTATGTCAAAATACAGTACTATGCAAATATTTCGGTGGTTTTGATTTCTTTTCGAAGACCAAGTAGAATTTCCCTCGTTTAATGGTCTGTACGTAGCACATAAGCATAAACTATTAGTGTGATATGCGAAACGCCGAAGTTGTTCAAACTTAAGCTGTTGTAGAAAAATGAAGTCCTTTTTTTTAAAAAAAGAAGAAGAAAGAAGTCCAGTTGTTAAAGTTAACAAGATGAATCGCACAGGAATTACACCAGACCAGCTTAATGCAGTGTATATCCAATTCCTGGCGCCAAGCTAGGAACACCAAGTGGCCAGAGAGAACTACACTACAGCCCAGAATATCTGAGGTAGATTCCACAAACGCCTTAGGGCTCTCCTGAAATATTTAAAAGCTAGCAAAAAGTGAAAAGCAATGACAATGCAAAAAAGTTGTGCTTCAAAGTATATGCTTAGAAGATCCTCTCCCGCACCATGACTACACCTACAAAAACCCCACCACCACCACCCCAATAAATCTCCCTTCAATCCTCTCCGTGGCTGTATCTCTCCAATATTTCGGTTTTCTGCTGGAATCCTTCCTAGAGTCCCTTTACATGGGTTTCAAGGCTGGTTGTTGCAGTGAGAGCGGCGATGGAAGCTGTGACAAGCAAAATGAAGAGGATTATCATTTTAAGTAAGGTCATGATGGTTTTTATACGGTCAGGGCAACTACTATCCTTTGGCAATGCATCATATCACTATGGCTTGACAAATTATTAAGCCATTCTTAACATTCTGTATCATCTTTGCCTTTATTCTACCTTCAGCTTATTTCGTCTATTAGAAAAGGAACAAGGAATTCAGTTTCCACGTGCCTTCTTTTATTTCATCATTATTCTGTCTAGGGTTTGTATCGTGCTGTTGTTCCCGAATCAATAAATAGCTTATGTGTTAAACATCCTGTGAATGGGAACCCTTTTCTATTATTTTCCAATATTTGTTGTGTCATCTTCGTTTTTTCCTGCAAAACTGGCAACATACATGCAAGAAAGAGCAGTAATTTTGACAACCCATCCATGGATTGCTTTCCCAATAGCTATCTCAACTCGAAAGGATATTGGTGCAATGCGGCCAATAGACTGAAATACCAGCGGGGCATTCTTGACGTGATTTCCGCGGAAAAGTTTTTTTTTTTTTCATCTATAAATTATGGCTAAAGCCCAAAGGAAATATAATTTCAATCAAGTCATAATATCAAAATTAATACAAACCCTTTGGAGAGTCGTTAATAATTGTATTCTTCCTAGAAAATGAATATTTAAAAAGATAAAAATTAGCGAGCCAATTAGCAGCATTAGCCTTCCTATAAATATATTACACTTGAACTTTCAATCTTTACCTAGAACTTCTCAAGCTCTGCTAATCAAGGTAAAATCAGCATCAATTTTCATAACCTATTTCATGATAAGACCCATCACTGTTAATTACTATAAAAAATTAAATTCCAAAATAATCTTGGGAAAGCCTACTCTAGCCATATAATTACAGCCCAGAACGAACTGAAAGATTTCCGCGGACGAGTGTTTCCACCAGTGATTAATGGAACAAAAAAAACATCGACGTTATATCCATCTATTCGAACCTCCCATTAAAGTGACATCTCCTAGTGTAAGCAAAAAGAATAAAACTCGCTTTGATTGGTGCTCATAAAAAGGTTTCAGGGATACCATCTATCCGGTCAAGTCACTTTAATTAATCGTAATTAAGATGGGCAACCCTACTCTCAGTGAGGTGATTTTGTTACCTCGAGTGGATTAATAGCGCCAGGCAGACCTTAGGTCTCATGTTCCACAACATTCCTCTCTACAATCTTCCCGAACTTATAGGTTTCACCATGTCCTGGTGTTGTTCAGAAATGGTAATCCAAAGGGCTACTTGTCTCTGACGAAAGTAGTGTACAGTATTCCGGCAATACGTTCAAGCCTTCCACAACTGACAAAGGCCAAGAATGTTGATGAACTACAAGTTCGCATGTGAAAGTGCTTCCCTGAATGAACAGCGCGCTACCACTATGGCAAGAAGGTGGATGTGCAATCGACTCTTGAATTATACAAACCAGAGCCCTTAAAGCCAAACATCTGCATGCTGATTCAAGGATCAAATTTTCAACAAGTCCAACTACAATATTTTAAATGACGAGCATAAGCTGCTTTCGGATAAGAAGCGAGCTACAAAAAGCATTGGTGACTTTAATTTATGTAAACAAGAACAGCCTTCGGAAAAAGCATGAAAACAAATAAAGCATGAAACAAAATCCTATTGTAAACAAGTTTTCAAATACATCCAAAAAGTTCTCATAATGGATTGCGCTCTCAGACCAAAATAAACCCCCAGTTTAGTAGAAGAAACCAAGCACTTTGCCACCAACATTCTTCCTTCTAGCCTCCTCATGGTCCATAATGCCAGCAGAAGTTGTGAGTACGATATATCCAAACTGCAATAACCAGCCATTAATGTAATGTACAAGTCAGGAATGAAAAGCCATAAACAGTGCCAAGACCAGAAACAAAATGATGATCGTTGAGTAATTCAATGATAAATCCACTGCAAATTCACAGAAACAAATGTTATCACATTACACATGCACACACAAATGAATATTGGAATAAACTTAATCAGGATTTCAATGGGATTTAACATTCACAAAAGCATTCAATTGCATGATCCTGAAGCATCCCACTTGCAGACTTATAATAGCATAATATTTGCATTTGAAACTGATATTAGGAATTGAAATTGATGTGAATTCATATACTTCATGAACTGACCTGTCTTGAGGGGAGCAACCTAGCAGTCCAGGTTTCCATCTCCTTAACACCAACATCAAAACGAGGACTGATAACCCCACATTTGTTCAACCTTCCATTTAGTTCAACCACAATTTTACCAGACCTGTGATCATCAACAAACTCGAACTCACCAATGTAACCTACAGAACAGAACCCAATAAGAATTGCACTTTATTTACAAATTAAAAACAAACCAATAACCAGATAGGATGCGAATAAAAAATAGATCGGTACCGTGCTTCTGCATCACCATCAGAAACTTGATGATTACTTTTGAGGATGGCCTGATCATAACTTGGCGCTTCCCACGTTTCTCTGCATTGTACATGCTCTTCAGAGCATCATTCAAAACACTAACTCGCACCATTGTTGCTGCCGCTATACCAATTTTAACAAGAGCAGAGTCAATGACTACCAAGAGTTTTTGAAGTGCACATCAAATGTGAGTCACGTTTACTAGAAGGCTGAGGATTTAGAACAAGGTAACTAGCAGCATTATAGCTTTGCAAGACGTGCAATTCTAGACCCAAACCTCAAATCTACATATTCGCAAACTTTTAACAAATAAACCAACAAACTAAAAGAGAAACATAAACTTGGCAGGTATAATCGATCACAAAAGGCCAAGAAAAAAATATAAGAAAATCAAATTTAAACAGACCATCGAATGCTCATTCGTTTTAGTCTTAGATGACAAATAAGCGGTTGAGGAAATCACGAAATCAAGCTCCAATATTTGCCTTCTCATTTTCTATTCTAACAAACTAAACAGAGCTGGTGAGATCATGTGAAGCATCTTAAAAAAAAAATACGCACACAGAAGCAAAGCTCTATACTCTGTTGAGTTAGGATGATAGAAAGAAATAAAAAAACAATCGGCGAACTCATATTGCGAAGATCACAGCTAAGAAGCGAGCAATGGAAACCCTAAAATTATACAAGACGCACCTTGAAGAGATGCAGAAAGCGATCTGCGGAGCCGCCTCCAAGTCGAAACAGCCAAGAGCTTGGGTTTGAGAGACATGAGACGTGAAATGTTGGTCTATATATGTGGTTGGGTGCAACAAACTTGATTTACTAGAATGCCCTCACACTAGGGTTAACTTAGGGTTGAGCCGGGCTTTGCATTGTCGTTCGTGGATCTAGAAATATTGGGTCCAGCTAAATATAGCCTCTCGCTGTGAGTGGATCTTATATTGGACTTATTAGTGAGGCCCATTACTCAATATAGCCTATCGGCTTGGAGGGTGCTTGAAACAGCTTTTAACCGAGTTTTCAAGAATTTTGCTTTAAGTTAATTTTTTTTATAATTTTTTAAAATTGTTTTAATATAATATATTTCTAAGTAAAATATACTTTTGAATAGTAACCTTATGCAAAACAACCTTTAATAAACTGACGCAATGTAGATATCTTTTTTTCTCAAAGATCCTGTTTGTTTGATGGCATGTAAGAGTAAAAAACTCTAGAAAAATCGCCAGGCCTGCTGTGTCTTGTACCGAGTCTCGACCATTTAATAAAAATCTGTTCTAGAATAATGACATGAGCAGATGTCTGTGTTGTATACTCTATCTTTTTTATTTTAAATGTTGATAACAGCTGAGTTATGATTTATTGACTAATATTTTTATATCAAATTTACATCTTCCTGTATTTAAATTAATCCAATTAAGAACAAAAGATTCTTTGAGAATTCATTTCTTCTGGAGACTAGTCTGATGGTTGCCCCAAAACGGCCCCTTTGGATTAAAAAAAAAAAAAGCAGCTCTCCTTTCTGTAAAGCGATGTCGTCGAATCTGACAAACTTGAAAAATGAATAAAGGAGAAGGAAATAAAAACACCAAAACAATATCGTAATTAAGTATATGTTTCGATTTCATCAACAGTTCGGTAATCAGCATGGAGCAATAGATTCTCCAGCATTATAATAATCTTGATGTTAATCACTACAAACCAAGTCTGCAGACTCATTAGCCAACTCCTATCGATGTACACGCACTTAATCGATCCCCTCGATATTGTGTATTCTTCCCAAATTGTAATTTGGATCGTATATAGTTTCATCGGCGTAGAACAGTCTTGATCTTATCTTGGCGTGGGCTTGTCATCCATTGAGAGATATATACTATGAAAACGTCAACTAATTTCGAAGCACGCAAAGACAAGCTCTAATGACCCTTTTGGTTTTCAAAATTCGTCAACCATATTGAATCATATATTATATAGACTGCTTACACATTTTAAATTATATCTCGGACAGGAAAACAGCCGCTCCTAGCTAATTCGGATTCCTTTCCATTGATACCTCCAAAAACTTGATGCTCCCTTCCTAAGCACAACCATGCATAATACTTTGCATGCTCGGCGGCCGCACTCCATTGGATCAATTGAAATTTCAGTAATTACACATACAGGTAATCTTTCACGCATTGGTTCATTATCCATGCTATGTTTAAAAAAGAACCGAGACAGGATGACATCTACTCATTCATTGCTCGAAACAATGGAAGCCATCCTGTCGCATTTTTTTCATGATCAAGTCGGTAGATGCACATGTTAAAAGAATCGTTAAAAAAAAACACGACGAGGGGGAGATCAATTTAGAGGCAACTTGAGAATCCAAAATTATCGAATGAATTCCGCATGTCATCACAATCACAATTCAGAATTTGCTTTGAGGATTGATGTTAGGGAAACAGATGACAGGCTGACCCTACGATATTAAAATATCCATCAGATTGGGGGACTGCACAAGTATTGCATGGGAGTTTGGGATCACTGCAACCCGAGCTTGTGTTCTAGATTGATAGAAACAACTTGATGTTGACAACGAGTGCACAGGCATAATTACACTTGTTAATCGCTGGAGAACTCTGGGTGATAGGATCATCGCACCATATATACTTGTGCGGAGACAGAGAAATGTAATTATCGAGAAAACTTAAGTCAACTTATATTTATATTTCAGTAAATTAACAATTAACAGATAAGCCAAACCGACCCTTTTAATGCTCAGCATTTATTACTTTTACGTATTGTAGTCCTGAAACGATATACCAAAAATAACATGTAATCAAGCTATACGTAATTAATTATCTGACAAGGTGTTTTATTGTTTTCTGAAGGTTAGTTCTGCGCTAAACTATCTTCGTTTTTTGTTTTATAATTGATCAATTTCAAGATTAGAACCTGAAACCTCCAAATTAATTAGAAGTTTCAAGTTTTAAATATTTCTTATCCCTAATTTCTTGTTTAACTAAGTACGATAGTAGGAATTGATTATACGATTAATAGCTTATCGAATGATAAAATTGTCACGGCAGAAGGGAAAAGGTCAGCATTCTTTGTGTTCGACGACCAATGGGATTAAGCCTCGAGAGGGCAATGCGTGGACAAGCAGCAAGAACCATGCAGAGAAGACAAAGGGATGAGCCTGGTAGATTCTTTTATTATGGAGTAAATATTATAATCGCAACTCGGAACTCACTGAAGATCTAGACCTCATTGTTAACAATCATTTAAGTGCCTTGGCCGTCTACGCTATTTAACGAAAGATTAATGCTAATCTCGTGGTTTAAATGGGATCGTCCATGTGAAATTGTCTCCTTCTTTCTCAAGAAAAAGAAAAACTTGTCCCAATGCAAAGCAATGCCAATCTTATGCCGTCACATTGACCTTTTTCCTCAGATTTCCCTTCTTGCACCTCGTTTTGAGAAATTATACCAACGAAATGTGTCATAGCTCATCAATAATGGAAATATTCTTTTCTTTCTCTTGTTGCAAAGCCTCTCTCTCTCTCTCTCTTCCTGTATTTTTATAGGCTTGCAGACCACCCTTTAACTCTAATTTCTTAAATATCATAAGTGGTTGCAACAACTCAAGGACTGAAATAAGAATTATATATACAATATTAATGTTCTCGATCGGTTGAAAGTACTCTCGATTTGGATATACATATAATTTGCTAATAATATGCTTACATTTAGCTCCATCTAAGCTCCTTTTGATCATAGAACTAGCTATGACTATGATCAAGTGCGTACGTAAATATGATATATTCAATCTCTTAACCTAACAGCTACCAAGACAGAGTTTACTTGTAGACTAGTAGTGGTGTGTTGATCTTGTTTCGAAGCCAATTAATTAAATTATGTTCACTCTTTTTTCCCTCTTTCATCATTCATATTTACCAAAGAAGGCACATCAAGGGAAGGCTATTTGATCAAGCTGACTACATATTTTTTCCAAATGATATCAGTCGAATAGTACTTAATCCACTCATTTATAGAAATTATTTTTTATCTGTCTTGAAAAGTGAATCTGAAAACAATTTAACATCGCCAAGGTTTTTCCTCGCCGAAGTATTACTATATTTTCTAAACAAAAAAAGAATATTTTAATTTTTGTCCACGAGCCAAGACAAGAACTCGCAACAAACCGATCGAAACATCCAATATTTTCTTCATAACTTGCCAGATTGATGCCAGTGCCACGCATGTTCTTGCTGCATGTGTTTTTCTAATCAATACAATGAAGTTTGATGAAATTTTAATAGATAATTAAATACTTGATGTCCCCTCATTAAAACAAGTCAAAATGTGAAATTAAGAAAGGGACACATATCAAAGAGTAAATTAATTGCCTGTTAGAGCTAGTCATTCCTCCAACGTATAAAGCTAGTTCTTTCCTCCAATGAGTCACGCTGGTCGTTTCATATTCCTTTCATCATGCAATAAATAGTCTTAAGCTTTGCTGTGACCACGAAACTACATTCTCTTTCAAGGGAAAGAGCCGTTGCTACACTCAAACAATCCCCACATGACCATATTTACATGAAGAATATAATTTCTTCACTCAATGGTCTTTTTAATTTAGTTCTCTACTGCAGGCTACAAAGCAAATTAAAGAATCCATCATAGAGCCTATATAGTTAGAAAGGAGGGCTGGGATTTGGGAAGCACTTCTCTGCCTTTCGGATCAGAGGTGAGGAAAGGCGTGGCTATTATCAGGCATTAAACGTTTTCATGCCTGGCTTTTCTATCTTTTGAACGTTTTCTACTCGGTTTTGGTTATGAGATAATTGTTCAGGAAGTACGAGAAACATTTTATCAAAATCTTTTAACATGAGAAAAATAAATTAAGACTATTATTGTAGTGCCAGGCTAAATTATTTGCATTTATTCTGCAAGTTACATCATGTTCTCATGTACCTCGATTAGCTATTGTTTGATCAAAATTGATTTTTTTTCCCCTTCGAAGCTTAATGTTTGTGCAGAGCTAAGATTCTCACTACCCCTTTCAGTCATTATTGGACCACTTTTAATTCTTTCTCTTGAAAAGAAATCTCATCCTCCAACTAAGAAGAACTCCAACATCATATGTTCAACAATTTTATTGATGTATATATGCATATATAGGCTGCTTCCAATTTGATTTTATCATAATCTAATCACCTCTTCCCCCTTGTCTTGACTCTCGTTTCAGGTCAGTGCGCGTGAAGCAGAGAACAAGCCTTTGATTTCAGTCTTCTGTTCAGGAAACATTGTTTCTTAAGAAATCTCATTGCAGAGAATATATAGTTATAGGTAGATTCTCAAAATGAGGAATGCTCTTCTTCCACCAGTATCTTCACATCTTTACAACTTCGGTAATCTTCTCACTCTCTTAAAATTTAGAGTATTCCTCTTGCTTAAACTGTATTTAATTAAGAGGCGCTAAGTGAGCAAGCTTGAACTGATTTTGACTTAATTAATTGGGGACTAAAGTTCTTGATCATCAGTTCGCTAAGATATTAATAATATACATTTAAAATAAAAAAAAAATTCGGATATCAATTACATAATATCGTTTGTATCTAACCAAATGTTTCAGGGAACAATGAAGTTCAGATGCCAAATTTGGATGTATCTATGCCAATGGATGGCAAGATGTATGTGTTCTTGTCCTCCTTGATCTTTTATTTTAACAATAAAGAATCTTAAAAGGTGTTTTCTGTTTGTTTTATCTGTCTGCAATAAAAATTAGTAGTGAAATCAAGATTCGCTTGAAGAAAGTCAAGTAGAAAGATACCACATATACATTAAGCAGTATT
>Ga0307514_10006496_pt1 | contig 10188 bp, 16 predicted proteins | sample 16_EM_MG_FD_203088 | JGI IMG/M metagenome (GOLD analysis project Ga0307514, IMG submission 203088) | Populus trichocarpa ectomycorrhiza microbial communities from riparian zone in the Pacific Northwest, United States - 16_EM | ecosystem: Host-associated > Plants > Roots > Unclassified | place...
GTCCGTCCCCGAAAGCCTCGCTCCTCTTGACTTTCCTTTCAATTCACCTCTCACACCCCCCATACACCCCCCCCCCCAAAACACACTGTCCTCACTTGAACCCGTTCGTTGCCTCCAAGGTTGTGCTCCTTCTGCAATACTGGGAAGGTCGCATCCGTTCTTCCCTCTTTGGCGCCGCACCCACCACGCCCTTTTTTTTTTTTTACTATCACCCCTCCGCTTACTTTACTTGTCCCAATTCTTTTTTTTTATTCCTCTCTTTTAACTCTCACGTTTTCTCATACAAATCATGCTGATGGTCGATCCCTCCTCGACTCAACAACAGCAACGCGATAGAAGTCGTTCACCGCGTCGTCGCTCACCTGACATCAGAGAGCGTCGTTCATCTAGGAGCCCTCGTCGTCACAGAGGAAACCGGTCGTACTCACCAAGAAGTAGGTCACGAAGCCGTGACGAGTATAGGAGGCGTGAGAGGTCGTCTAGGTCGCCTATGAGCGGAAACCCAGGGGGTTACTCAGGATCAAATTACAACAACAGCAGAGGTGCTGGTGGACCAACTCGTTCATTTGAGGAACGTGCAGCTGCGAAAGACGCTATGATGCAGAGCCTTAGGGATTCCTCTCAACAAGACCGTCGTGTTTATGTCGGCAACCTTTCCTATGATGTCAAGTGGCACCACCTCAAGGACTTCATGCGACAGGGTGAATACTCCAATCTCTTTAGTTCATGTCAGGCCATGCTTCAAGCCTGCGTTCTACGTTTGCCGTTATGAGAGAATGGCAGGAAGAGAGCGTGGTTTGACGCGTCGATTTGGAGACAGATGGCTAACGTGATCGTGTTTGCATTGTTGGTGTATAGCCGGAGAAGTCCTCTTTGCCGATGTGTTGATGCTTCCCAATGGAATGTCGAAGGTGGGCGCTACTGTGAAGAATGCTGGCGGTTTTTGGCTTTGATTTCTTTTGTGGGTTTATTTGGGTTATGGTGATTGACGGGGCTGGACATGGTTGTCTGGGTATATTGTAGGGTTGCGGGTAAGTCCTTCACTATGTTCGACATCCTGACCAGAACGTGGTTCTAACATCTTATTTGCAGGATTGTGGAATACGCTACAAGGGATCAGGCTCAACATGCTGTCAATACTCTCAGTAATCAGAATTTAATGGGAAGGCTTGTGTATGTCCGTGAGGTAAGGGTGGATACTTCCCTCCCACGAAAAGTCTGGGTTATATAGGGGCTGACTTTCTTTCCAGGACCGCGAAGCAGAGCCACGTTTCAGTACTCAACAGCAACCAAGGCCACCATATGGGGGTCCAGGAGGCCCTGGTGCTGGCTATCAAGGTGGTGGATTTGGAGGTGGTATGGGCGGAGGTGCTGGTGCCGGACCGGGCCGTCAAATCTATGTGTCGAACGTTAGTATTCTTACACTTGCTAACTCTACTAACAAGTAACTAACCGGTTATGTTCAGCTTCCATACACTGTTGGATGGCAGGATCTGAAGGACTTGTTCCGTCAAGCTGGTATATTTCCACTCTCCTCGGGCCCCTATTGTTTTACCTCCTTCCCATACTCACAAACGACATGCTAAACAGCTGTTCAAGGCTCTGTTGTACGAGCTGATGTCCACATTGGTCCCGATGGTCGTCCGAAGGGCAGTGGCATTGTAGCCTTCGAGTCCCCGGATGATGCCCGCAATGCCATCACCCAATTCAATGGCTACGACTGGCAAGGACGTAGTTTAGAAGTCCGTGAAGACCGTTACGCCGGCTCCACTGGTGGCTTCGGTGGTGGTAGTGGTGGTGGTGGTGGTTTCGGTGGTGGCCGTGGCGGATTTGCTAGTGCCCGTGGAGGTTTCACTAGTGGCCGTGGTGGTGGATACATGGGTGGTGCACGTAGCGGATACGGTGGTGGTGGATTTGGTGGTGGCCGTGGTGGTTATGGTGGGGGTGCTGGATATGGTGCTCCAACGACCGACTACAACCCCAGTGCATCTGTCCCACCCAATGAGTTCACCGATCACGCTACTAGTGGTGGTGACCGTAGCGAGATCATCTATGTTCGCAACGTGAGTATCAGAAACTACGTTTCAAAAGAATGTACTAACTAGTTATTAGCTTCCATGGTCGACAAGCAACGATGACTTGGTTGAGCTCTTCACCACTATTGGCAAGGTTGAGCGTGCCGAGATCCAATACGAGCCGAATGGGCGCTCAAGAGGAACTGGTGTTGTCCGATTTGACACCGCAGAAAATGCAGAGACTGCTATCTGTATGAGAACCTTCATCCAGCTCGTTTGGCATGGACTAACCGTTTTATAGCCAAATTCTCTGGCTACCAGTACGGTGGTAGACCACTTGGTCTTAGTTACGTCAAGTATACCAACTATGGGCAAAACGGTGGTGATATGATGGAGCCCCAAGAGTCAGGCTTGACTCAGGACCAAATTATGTAAAGGGGCAGTCTAACGGTGTTTTTCTCTGGTTTTGTGTACACACCCCAGTTTACCATTGCCTTTGTTACACCTTGCAAAGTTTCTTTCACTCTTCCTCTCATCTTACCAAGTTCGACCTTGGTTCCCTTAGGCCGAATCAGTTTTTCAACATTTGTGTTGGATTTATGTACTCGTGCTCTCCTTATGTCGTTGGTACCCGAGAAGAAATGATTCTAAAAATAATAGGTGGGGTTATTGTTTATGAAGGCTGGAAAACATACAATTGGATTTTATGACAGAACACACAGGTGGGGCTTGGATTTCTGATTTCTTGCCCTCTCCCCCTTCATGTATGCTTTACAGAATTCGAGATGCTGCTTTACTTGTCATTTGCAGTACGCATGTGAGATAATTGTGACTTGAGGGAACATGTGCTTACGTGCTTGCCTCACAGTCGTGAGGATGAACCATGAAAGGTCGTGATCAAAGTTCCTACATCTACCGCCTATCGAGTATGTCCCTTCTGTGTGACCAGGTGTTTAGGCATGTGTATCACCGATAAGGAGTACAGAGAATTATCGAGTAGCATCTGGGAAATTCTGGATACAACTTGAAAGGCAAAGGCAAGTAGTAGTATATATATATATGGAACATTAACCCAGTATAGCAAGTTTCTGTGGGTCTAGCTCTCTATATTACATCTATTTTCTTCTATAATCTATAATATACTGACGGCCAAATGCAGGCCGAGCGCGTCGACTTTAGTCAGTATATACTCAATTGGGAGTTGACAATCGCGTACGTATGTAGTAACGGGGATATTTCAAGAGCCAAGATATGATATCAAGTTTACCCTGAAGCGCAACCAGGCACGCTATCTATAAGAGCAAGTCTACCAACTATATCTATATATGAGAGTGAATAAAGCCCACCTAGCAGCTATAGAAGCTCATAATTGGAAGCTCGAGGGTGTCGAACATGCCTACCAAATTATAGAAATATATAGTGCCCATGGGACGGCCTAGGAAGGACGCGACTAGAAAATAAGAGAGCAAACAGAGCTAATAGCGCAGAGCCAATCAGGCCTTGACTAGTAAGAGCGTGTAAAAAATGGTGGCAGCAGTGGGAGAGAGATTCTGGCTGATGGTTAACTAGAAATATGGCTTGTGCGGTTGTTATGTAACTCTTGTCTAAAACTTGGTGACTTCTTGGCCTTATCTACACACTGGGATATCGAACACAGGCGGTGTGTCTTCTATTTTATCCCAGCACAAATTATAACTTGCGACCTCCAACACCATTAGACTCCATCCTATCCTATCCAATTGGCCTTCACGAATAGTCCGGGAATCTTACACTAATTCTTCTTGTTGGGAGGAACTGCCGATGCGACTCTCACTATCCCGAGGAGTGCTGGGCCTCCTCACTGTCACCACATCACTTGTTTCGGCTGCGACCTTCATCCCCCCCCAGGTCTTCAAAAATAACAATCTCCTCCGCACAGTAGACCTGTCAAAACCATACGTCAGGGAAACCACTGCTGTGATTGTTGAGAATGTCTCGAAGGAGCCGCAAACAGAATACTATGTTCAATTTCCGAAGGATGTAGTACCTAAGATAAGCTCCATTGAAGCCAGGGACAAGAAGGGAGGCTTGGGGGATTTTGAGGTGAAGCTGGTGGAGTTCGATGACAGGTAGGCTCAGGCCGTGTAGAGCGTTCCCAAACACTAAACTAACCAGAGACCCACGAAATAGCTCAGCCGCCTACTACCGCATCCTCTTCACAAAACCCCTCAAGCCCTCAGAAACCTACACCCTCCAAATTGTCACTACCCTAACCTCCATTCTCTCTCCCGTCCCTAAAGAAATTACCCAAGCCGACCCCCAATACCTTCAATACACTGGCCCACGATACGCTCTCTCCGCCTACCCTACCGACAAGCAAAAAACGAAGTTCCGCTTCCCCTCCGCCGAAATCGCCTCCTTCACTCAATTCCCAAACTCCCCCGATGGCACCGTCGACCCCCAAAAGATCGGAAACTCCCTCACCTATGGCCCCTACAGCGCCCCCATCTCCGACGAGGATAAGAACACAATCGTCCTCAGATATGACTACACCCAGCCAATCATCCACGTCAACAGGCTAGAACGGGACATTGAAGTCTCCCACTGGGGTGGCAACCTTGCCACCGAAGAACGCTACATCATGACCAACGCAGGCGCAAAGCTCAAAGACAACTTCTCCCGCCAAATGTGGACTGCTAAGTCATACTATAACCACCCAACTGCAGCCGTCAAACAGCTCACATATCCCCTTCACCCTGGTACCTCTGATGTATACTACACCGATGAAATTGGCAACGTGACGACATCCCGTTTCCGCTCAAACCTCCGCGAAGCTCACCTTGAGCTCAAACCGCGGTTCCCGTTGATGGGTGGATGGAACTATACTTTTACTGTTGGGTGGAATAACAACCTTGGGAGGTATCTTAAGCAGAGGGTTACTGGTGGGGAGCACTATGTTCTCAAAGTCCCATTTATGCAAGGGCCAACTGAATATATTACTTATGAGGACTTTGAATTCAGGGTAATCCTCCCCGAGGGCGCTTTGTAAGTTTCCCCCCAACCAAACCCCTTGGCGCAACTAACGCTTGTTACAGTAATGTCGCTATCTCTCACCCTGCGGGCATTACCGTCAAGGAATCTCGTTACCTCCACCAAACTTACATGGACACCATCGGCCGCCCTACTATCGTGCTCCACTCCAAGAATCTCGTCGATGATACGGCAAGAGGGAAGGAGGTCATCGTGACTTATACATACCCCAAGGCTGCGCTTCTACGAAAGCCATTGATTGTTGCTGCGGGTGTAGGAGCGTTATTTATGGCGAGTTTCTTACTGGGGCAGATCGATGTAAGGATTGGAAAGTAGAGGCTGTTAGTGGAGAGAAGAGAATGTGGGGAGGAGAAACATGAAAGAGACTAATATGGGGGCGCGGCTCCTCTTTTTTTATTTTATTTTGGGCTCATGCAGATAATTGCAATGCAACACCAATACCCTCAATGCTTAGATTTCTTAAGCACACAACTTAATCACGTGATATAGATACCAATACTTAAGCCAGAAGGAACCCAGCATGCAATCCCAGTTCCTATTCTCCACCTCTTTCTATCCACAATTTTATATCCACCATAAGCTACCTCCAACAAAACGGTATTTCTTCTACATATTTCCCCTAGCTTACCCTTTACTCTGGTTTTGTTGCAATATGGAACTCGTGACCCTCTATTCGTATCCGAGGATAAGACATCAGTACCAAAGCAGCCGACGATGATAACGAGATTAATATGCAGTCTAGGAGGAAGCCTTGGATGCAAATAAGAAACCAGGTCGACTTACCAGCCAGGGTGTGTTGACTGTTCGCTATTGGGATGAGCGAGTTTTTACGCTTGGCATTAACACCAGCGTGGATTCCTTGTTTGATACGCTGAATGTTTCAAAGGTGGTAGAAGTTAGTGACACATATGGGGCAATGGGGTGAAGGAATGGAGCCCAAGAGGTAATGGGACTGAGACGCACATTCAATGTGAGCGCTGCAATAAGCGCAGCACCAACACCACTCCCGTCTTCAGCAGGAACAACTTGAATAGGGTCGGTCTTGATTTCTGGGCCCCAGTTGAAGATCTCTCTCAGTGCCTGAGCCTGCCTCTCCTGGAAGTGTGGGTACTTGTTAAAGACAGAACCGTCGGCTCCGATATGACATGAACTATAACCCTTCTTCTTGCAAATGGCGGCAACACCACAGGCAGACAAGCGGGCAGCACGGGTTCCAATCAACTCGGCCAACCGTCGAATCAGCTTCCTCTCGGGCTCAGTGGTGGAGACCTTCAATCTGCTCTCAAATATGGACTGGACTTCCATCAAGTTTTCCCAAGGATCGCTGTTCAATGGGTGATGTTAGTCCAGGAGCTCGCTAGATATGAGATCTTTTATTGCTCACTTCTCAATGTCAGATAAGAAGGACGCATCAAGCGAAAACTCCAACTTCAACTGGGAAATGTCTTGGCCCTGGAACATATGGACATCTGTGTTATTGTGCAAATCTACAAGTACCAATCGGAAGATCTCTCCCAAGTACAGTCCTGCAACCATCTTCTCAAACAGCTGCTGGCCTGGCCTGGGTGAAGTCTGATCAATATGGGCATCGTATATTGTCCGGGGAAGCACGAGCTTCTCATTGTCAAACGCACCCCATTCGCAGTTGATGGCAATAGGGAGCTTAGGGTCGAGATTCATGTGCTCAAGCTTGGGGATACATCCAATCTCTTCCATATATGCAGCATTGCAGCCTGTGCCAAAAATGCAGCCTATCCTTGTTCTATCGTCGGTGTATGCAGATGCAATGAGAGTCCCGGTGGTATCATTGATTAGAGCCACGACCTTGACTGGCACACCCTGTTCCCTATATAAGCCCAGAGCTGGTGTTAACTTCCAACTCAATCATACCTTTCTTTGCAGGGCAGCTTCAAATAGTGGGACGACATCTCGACCTTCGACGTTATCGATGTCGAATCCCTTCGTCCACCGTTGTAAGATACCGTGGTCGATAGCATTCTGTGTGCATGGGTATGAAAAGGTGAATCCCAATGGCATTTCTGGTAGCTTGCTCAAATCCTGGCCCTCATGGTTGGCAACAAGGAACTGCTTGACACACTCTGCCATGTAGTCCCATAGCTGGTCACCATCCCCGACCTTGATTTCATCTGGTAATCGGTATTTCGATTGGTAAATTTCAAATTGGCCTTTCTCTTCTGGGAGCTCGACTTCACAAACACGGAGATTAGTCCCCCCCATATCCAGGGCCAGATAAGTTCCACATTCATCTCCTGTTGGGTACCCGATGACCCAAGTGGGGTTCATAGGCTAGGTTTAACCTCTTAGTGAGCTGTATGTGGTTTTGAGCCTGGCATGGAGGAAGGCGAGCCTACAATATTACCACCTTCTTTTGACAGCCCTGGAGGCCGGTCAATGCAAAGTCCCTAAATTTGGCACAACAATCTTACCTTTCTCAAGCTCTGATACAAAACGGCTCACAACTGCATGTAATTTGTTGATATCCACGCTGAAGAGCTTCTCGAGCTCGTGTATGGTGTCCATAAGCTCCTTCGGGACATCATGCATAGAGCCTGATTCGTCCAGTTAGCAGTTTGCCCCCACCCTCGGCTGGTTTCAGAAATCGCCTATTGGTGGGGTAAAATGGGGAGTGAAGCTGTACCTCTCCGGCTCGGGGTCCTCCTTCCGCCTGAAGGATACATATTTGTTGTTGAGATTGATTGTGACCGTGAGTGTGAACTGGGTGGTGATGATGGACCTGCGAACCTTCCCTGTAGCAGGCAAGAGGTTTTCTGCTCGAGCTCTAGTGGTGGTTTGGAAGCGGAAGGGTTATAAAGTCGTCTCTGGTGCTAGCTCCGTGGGTTTGTTGGGAATATTTCACCAGGGTGGGTAAAGCGGGACAGGACCGTATTGAGCAGCGGTGGGAAGCTCTACTTAAGATGGGGCTTGAACCTCATGGCGAGCTATAACTGTGCTGAGTGATTTCTAGTTCCTGACCAACACCGACAGCTGCAGCTATCTACAACGACTTAGTATCATAACTATAGTTTATTGGCGGCGTGTGATTGAAACAGTGAGGCCAGCAGACGAGCTGGCATTGAATAACGTACAATACACGGGGATGGACTGGACACTGCTTAGTTTGAGGCCAACATGGATGGATCGTCGTGCAGATGCTGGCCATCGTCACTTTTCTATTCATCAGATATCCACCAGAGATAACCAGTTACAATGCCACCTACTGAGCAGTATTGTTCGTACACACTTCGAGCTCATAGAATCTACCGAATATGAGCAAATCTCTCAAAACCAAGCTACACAATTCAACTGCGTGCTCTATATGATTTTCAGGGTCCCTCAGGCCGTCGCCGGTTCCCTCATGCCCAACTTGCAGCCCTTCTCGCCCATGGTTGGCAGTTTGGTTGGCCATTGTAACCCTTGATCAATTGACGTGAGTGTGTGGTGGGGGAGGGGCATGGTGTGTCGATCACTAATACCAAGTATGGAAATCCATGCCTCGGATCCTCACAACAATCTCCGCCGATACTAGGTCTCCACCGCGTGACTCGTGGGGAAATGGACTAGATCGAGGACTCCTTTCGATTGTAATGCCCCCCAACTACTTGCATTACAAAGTATTGCGCCGTTGTTAAGAGAATTGACCAGAGAACAGGGCACGAACCAAGCGGTCTAATTACCGCTGTCCCATAGCCTTAGAATGACATTGGGTGTATACATAGACTTCAAAAAAAGAGAGAACTACCACTGTCAGTTTTGTCGTCATTGCAGTCGTGGTGGGGGTGCCTCCTAGCCACCCACGCTAAGACAGAGGTGCGAGATGTAGATATCAGTTTTACTTTGCTTTTTTTCCCTCTATAACTATCGGTTCATACCTGTGTTGTCTAGCACGTGACAGACTAAAATACAGCCACAGATACCGCAGCTGAATCATGCTGCAAAGTAGATATACACAAAATCTTCACCATGACGGAGTCTATGCGCTCTCCCCAGCACATGTCCTCTCAGCTTTGCCAGTGCTTCGGACCTAGAAAGTTTCATAAACTTGAAAAACCTCTACCTAGAGTGCTCACTGTAGTGGTTACATTAACAAATTTGCTCTTTCTACCTGAGAGTTTACAACCATCCACATATGTTCCCATATTGAATTCCGTCCTGGTGGTCCTGAGGCTTACATCCCCGGTACTAATAAGGACAGCCTTAAGGTCGATGCCTCGTTTGTCGCTAATTTAAGCGAGAAGATTGTGCAGGTAGGGTGGATATGCAACTACCAACAGTGCCTACGCTCGGCGATGTAGTCCCAGAAGGCAATTGGGTGGGGCATCAAGAGTTGGTATCAGAATAGCTTCAAATATGAATGAAGGGTATTGATACTGAGCTGTCACTAGTGGAATCACTTGCTGGAAGGCTCAAAGAAGGTGGATGCATACCAAAATGGGACTGTGAAGGCTCTGAATAGATTGATTTATGAGTATGATAAGGATGGGGAAGATTCTAGTGGAGAGGAATCTGGGGATGGGAGACAGTCAAACTAGGAGGGAGATTAACCAGGATTCAATTTGAACCTCTACCAGTCTTATCAGGTGTCAAACAGTTGCTCTCCAGAACATCACACGACATTGTCATTCGGGGCTTCACTACTGTCGTAATACCATACCCTCGTTACCGAGACACAAATACCAAAATGCCAGAATGGAAGGCGGTCTAGGAGTGGCTTGTCTCCCAAGGCTTAACGATGAATTATGACGTTTTTACGAGTTGGGACTGGCCTCAGGGTTGCGGTGAAGGGGAGGATATATTTATAAGACAATATTCGAGCACTGGTATGCCGTGGGCTATCTCTGCAGGGGAGTGAATAGGGATACTTGGGCCATGATGGACAAAATCCAAAAGATAATTGTTGAAGTTCTCAGGCAATGGTATTTACAGCACGCACCGGCCTTAACAGGGTTGCGGCAGAGATTTGTACATTTGCCACCTGAAGCCAAAGCCAACAACGAGCGAGCTGCTGTCAAGGGAAAATAAGCTCACAATATCGACGTTGGAGTCATTGGATTTACTGGGTTATCTAGTATACACCGCCCGTTTGCTGTCTCTTCCTCTTTACTCCACGGCACGAATCGGATAT
>Ga0307514_10006497_pt1 | contig 10188 bp, 7 predicted proteins | sample 16_EM_MG_FD_203088 | JGI IMG/M metagenome (GOLD analysis project Ga0307514, IMG submission 203088) | Populus trichocarpa ectomycorrhiza microbial communities from riparian zone in the Pacific Northwest, United States - 16_EM | ecosystem: Host-associated > Plants > Roots > Unclassified | place...
ATATTTCTACTGCGACTACCGCGATCAGAAAGACCAGAACGCAACTAGTTTAGTTGGTAGTCTTCTAGCACAGTTCATCAGCAAGCTCAATCTGGAGGATATTCCGTTGGAGATTATGGCGTCCTTCAACGATGCCGAGAGGAATAAATCTAGCTTGCAGCTGAAGGACGCAATCACAATGCTCACTACTATCTTGCAAAAATTTGAGAGGGGGTTTATCTGTATTGATGCACTCGATGAGTTGGAACTGGCTACCCAAAAGACAGTATTACATTCGCTGAGAGAGTTGGTTCTTCGAGCCGATAGCAACGCCTCTATATTTCTTACTGGACGCCCAACTGTTAAGCATGCAGTGGATGAACAGTTTTGCAAGCCACCGCAGCCGCTGATATCCAGCCACTTCGAAATAGAAATCACCGCATCCGCGGACGATATCGAGCACCTTTTGCTCCACTACATCGAGGAAAAGGATCCAGACCCATCTGCCATGAATGAAAATTTGAAGAGCAAAATTCTTGATACCATCACTGAGAAGTCGGACGGCATGTACGTAGCTAAGCGGGACTATCCTATATATTGGCTACAGGCTAACTAGTTGTCATATTTAGGTTTTTACTTCCAGCTTTACATATTCAGAGCATCCTGGACGAACCGTCTATCGGTGATAGAGAAGATGCGCTTAATACCTTACCCAGTGGGGTTTGTGCAGCTTATATGCAGACAATCGACCGAATACAAAGGCAGCCAAAAACAAGGGCAAACCAGGGAATGGCAGCACTGTACTGGGTTTCATTAGCCAGTCGCCCACTCAGTGTGACAGAAATTTCACATGCGCTGGCCGTGCGAACAGACTCTGCAAAAAATCCATTCGCTATCAACCGTATATGCTCAAGGAACACCCTCCTAGCTTGTTGTATGGGTCTGGTAATCATTGATGAGGAGACTTCCACTGTTCGTTTGGTTCATTACTCTTTACAGGAGTTTTTGCAAAATGATAATGAACCTGAAGTGTCTCTCTTCCACATTCATACAGGACATGGGTTGATTGCCAGAACATGTTTGACATACCTTCGCTTTTGCCAGTCCATGACGCTTGAGATGGCTGTCAGTTGTGAATGCCAGAAGAGGTATGGGGGTAAGAAAATACGGTGGGAAGTTTCCTGCACATGTCAATCAGAATTTCCCCTATTCAAGTATGCCTCATCAGAATGGGGCAATCATGTGCGTGAGGGCTACGATACTTCAATTAGATCTCTTGCTGTGGAATGGCTAACAGCAAAAGAGACCGCATCTTGCCCTTGTGCCATGATATATATGTCTTTGGCTCGAGAGAAGTACCGCTCTGGTTTTTACCCAATCAATTGGTGTAGGTATGGCTCGGGCATAGGCATGGGTGCTGGCCAGCAGCCCCACCATTCCTTGCTAGCACTACACTGTATAGCATACTTCGGGGAACAGCATATCTTGGAAGAGATGGTTACCACTGTTGGCCAGCTAGAGCTGAATGTCAAGGATCAGCATGGCTGGACGCCATTAACATGGGCGGCTGTTCGGGGCTACGACCTTTGCGTAAAACAGCTTCTTAAATACAAGGAAACTGAAGTTGACACCGTGGACGCCCTTGGGCTCACACCACTAATGCACGCTGCCTGGCACGGGAACACAAAGGTTGTGAAGCAGCTGCTAGCGCCTAACAGTAGCCAAAGAGTGAATCTTAATGCCTACGGTAGAAATGGGCGAACAGCAATCTCATATGCTGCTGGTAGGGGTCATTGTGCCGTTATTGGGATTCTATTGCGTGAGGCAGAAGTTGATCCTAACTCCAGATGCATCTCGTCGAAAACACCGCTTATGTATGCTACCCAAGAGGGAATGACCAATGCAGCCAAAGCTCTCCTCTCAGACCACAGGGTTAACCCAACCCTGGAAGAGAGGTATGGAGACACACCGCTGCATCTTGCAGTGAAGGCCAGGGCAGTAGGGGTACTTAAGTTGCTCCTACGAGACCCCCGAGTAGATCCCAATCACGAGATTAGGGATGGCCATACGCCTTTAGCTCTTGCTGCAAGATATGGACATACAGAGGCAGTTAAATTGTTACTAGGAAACCCCCGGGTGAATCCTAATCATGAGAATAGCGTTGGTTATACACCTTTAGCTATTGCTGCAAGATATCGACATGCAGAGGCAGTTAAATTGTTACTAGGAAACCCCCGAGTGGATCCCAATCACGAGAATAGGGATGGCTATACACCTTTAGCTTTTGCTGCAAGATGTGGACATGCCGACGTAGTTGGATTATTACTAGGAAACCCTCGAGTGGATCCTAATCACGAGAGTAGGGATAGCTATACGCCTTTAGCTCTTTCTGCAAAGAGTGGACATGCGGAGGCAGTTAAACTGCTACTAGGAGATCCCCGAGTAGATCCCAATCACGAGGATCGGGAGGGCTATACGCTTTTAGCTCTTTCTGCAAAATATGGACACACACAGGCAATTAAAGTGCTCCTAGGAGACCTCCGAGTGAATCCCAATCACAATTGTAGGGATGGCTATACGCCCTTAGCTCTTGCTGCAAAATGCGGAAATGCAAAGGCAGTTAAAGTGCTCCTAGGAGACCCCCGAGTGGACCCCAACCCAATACACAGAACTGGTGATACTCCTCTTCTAATTAGTATAAAAGAATATCTGTGTGGGGGCCATTATTCCCGCTACAGCATTGACGCGCTTCTCACCCACCCCCAGGTAGATCGAAATGTTACGGATTCAGGAGGCCGTACAGCGCTGTCATATCTTGTCGCAGGAGAATTTTGGCTATATAGTCTTTGGCCTTCTTCTCCTGCACCACAGGGAGTGGATATTGAAGTAGTGAAATCCCTGCTTGAGGGATCGGGAGGAGCCGATCCAAACATACGAGATAATGAGGGGAAGACGGCCCTTGACTGGGCTCTATCCGTTAATCTCAGAAATTCTGACAAATGTCGAGAACTCCTCCAAAAGTACATGTCACCTCCCCCACAAGCAGGAGATGTTGTGAATAACATCAACAAGCGGAAGACCCCCTCTCCAGGCGATTCAGCTCCAGCAAAATATCCAAAAGGCTGGAGTGAGAATATCCAGCTTTGGGGGAGTTGCTCTGGCTGACGAGGTGGGGGATAGCTCGATTGATTGGGTCTTTATTCGTTTTCTTTTTCTTTGTTTTCTTTGCGTCTTGTAGTTAGCAGCTTTATTTACTTTCTTTGCGTTTGCTTTGGTGCCATATTATGACCCCCTATATCTGCATTGCGAGCTGGATGTTTTTGACGACTTGTGCCTTTCTCCAATTTTGCTTAATTTCCTCTGTCTTGACAAACTTCAACCACTTGCTTCCGATACCCCATTTAGTCACATACCTCTTCCCTATAAGATATTACAGCCCCTATTTAGGTCTAGCCACTGCCTACGTACATGTGAAATTCCTTACTGCAAGGGGGAGTCACAGCTCTACGTAGCTTTTAGTATCAAAAAGAAGAAACTAGTATCCCAAAATCCTAGGCGGGAAGCTGGAAATTATATCAACTATACAGTCAATCAAAGGTGGAATTTTTTTACCACAATACCTACCTACCTGTTCTCGTGCCCAGACCGATTTATTCTTGTGTGGTAGATACTGAACACAACCTGTATCCTCTGTGGGTACCCCTTGTTACCTCCGTATCCTCCGTATCCCTTGTCGCATGATTATCCCTGTCTAACACGGTACAGTACCCCAGGCACCCTAGTACCGTACCGGTAGTGACCCACGACCGTCTTATGACCAATCCCTGCACGCACCCCTGCAACACGTCTCCGACCACAATTCATGATATTTCATGAGCATGGTGATTCTGGCTCTATACATACCATGGAAAAAGGTGCACTCTGTTGTAAATACTCTCGCCTTGACGTTATGAGGACTACGGGAATCCACAACAGGAAAGCTGTGGATATAGGGACATGCAAGGGTGCCTAATCAGGAAAGTCGTGGAAAAGGCCTTTGGGATAAAAAGCATTGGGTTTTCCTCATGTATTGCATTTTTTCCTATCATTAGAGCACTGGATCCATAGCATTCAAGTCTATAGCGAACTCTACGATAGCTCTGCGAAATATACTCTTTACTCCTACTACTTCCACAATTCCCCACACTCATAACCTCGTAATTCTTACAGGTTATGAGCTCGGTACTCAGACAAAGCTTCACGAACCAAGTCTAAGGCGAGACATCTGCGGACTAGTCCCAGTATACCTTAGCTAGATTCAGAAGAATTGAAAGAACAGCGGGAGGAAAAAGGAAGATACACGAGTTGGGCTCACGAAAGACGAATGCCTAACTTCCAACGCCACTGTGTACCTCTATATAGAACTATCCCCTTCTACGAACACCACCACACCCAACCAACCAGGGCCAAGCCAAGCTAAACAAATTAGGTTTACATTCGAAGCAGCTATCCGAAACAGACCATCCAGGTATACTAGCATCCCAGATCTATCACCAGACTGGGATCCCAAAGCAGAAGAGCGTCTTAACCCACAAGAAGATATTGACCAAGTTATTGAGCACCTGAGATAACAGATATGGTTCCAAGCAGCGCTACAGCAAGAAATAAGGAACCTAAGACTTCAAGACGAAGTCGATAAGAAATATCAAGCATTATCCCCGGAAATGCTAAGGATCAAAACCCTCGAACAACAAGCTGAGCTTGAGCGATACAAGCCGATCCCAGCAGTTGCCCCAGGCTCTCTGATTACCCCCCCACACACTCCCCCTACCTCCATAGGCTGAATATTGGCCGCATGGACTCATGGCTACTAAGAGGCCTCCAGCTAGCATCTATCTTTACATTAAAGCAATGCTGGATCAGGAGTATACAGAGTGGTAAAATAGCAGCACCTCAACCAGGGGTTTTAATCTGCATAAAAATATGCAATTCTGAGAGCTCTTATCAAGTTAGCTAAATCCTTCTCAGGTATTACCTCCTCACTACACTCAACTTCCCCCCATTAGCCCCTCCTCCAGTGCATCACTAACAACCATAGACAGGTCTCCAATAGACCTAGAAGCTCTAATACCCCTATATTTGAGGTCGCAAAGGTCACTCTGCTTAGGGGGATATGCCGGCGGCGGTATCAAAGGGTGGAAGATAGGAATTGGAGTATGTATGGATCAAAGATTGACATGATTGAACTATGGCCTGAAAGGACGTGTGAGGCTCAAGATACATTGAGTGTGATGTATAATACATGTGGGCCCAGTATCAGGATACCATGTGTAGAGAAGGAGTAAAATACATAGCGGATTATGTGAAAAAATACATATCCTGACACATGTCTGGATCCAGTAGGCTTTATGGTGCTAACTTAGGTTCAAATACTACATATTATTACTATTTGCAAGTAAGTGTTACATGTTATGAAGGTATGGTGGGCCTTGTGGGACACGGTGGAGTTGAGGATAATTGGCTCACTGGTGCTGATATCATAAAGACTAAATCCATCTAATATGAAGGAAAAGGCCATACTTTTATTGAAAAGGTATCTATGCATTGTAAAGTACCTTGGTCAAGCGCCTGGGCATCTTACATATGCTCCAATTTTGAGACATTTTGGGGGGTGTTTCTATGAGCATCATTCTAACAATGCGCTAGCCCTATGCCTCGGATGACCCAGTGGATATCGGGAGAAATTGACTAGCAACCCTCAACTACACCTTGTGCAATTGCCCCCATGGCCCCTCCATGCCTGTAACTAGTTTTACTAATATTTACCAGACCATTTGCCAATATGTCTGTACAGTATACCCTATATAAAGGCCCCTTGATCCCGATATGCGTATTTTACTCCTTCTATACACATGGTAGGCCGTTGGTCCTGATACTGGGCCCACATGTATTATACATCATATTCAAGGTATCTTGAGCATAGTTCAATCATGTCAATTTTTGATCCATACATACTCCAATTCCTATCTTCCACCCTTTGATACCTCACATATCAATGCTCACCCAAGGGTGGTGCTCACAGATGACTTCTATATATACATTATAGCTCTCGTTTCAATTTGGGCCCACTTGCATCATAATTCGATTTTTTTAACAATTAAATACATGTATCCCGGGAGTGCGCCGGATCCCCGTCAAACTAGACCACAGAATCTAGCATCAGTCCCTGTCCCGACCTAGGATAGCTCAGCCTTGCCTGACCTGATCCTCCGTCCACTGATCCTCTGTCCCCTGATCCAGCATAGAATTGTTGCAGTCGCATCTAATTCGCTGTCTAGATTCAGATGTGGTGGTGGAGCTATCGGATTCTATTGAAGAAATTGAGCCCATAGATGACCGTTGAGACCTCCCTTCATTGCGCACTCGTGTTTGAGAAGTACAGAGGCTTTGTAGAACAAGAGAAGATACTGCCACAATAGTGTCCCGCATCACCAACACTGTTGACATATTGCATGCAGTCAAACTCTGCAACAGACAAGAGAGACTAAAATCATCTAGTGATTACTGGTTGGAGTATACCATGGGTGTCTGTCTAGGCAAACCTGGCAACGTTTTGTCCTAGCGGTTATACTCTCCAACATGTCCTTTTGCCAAGAACACTTCAAAGGACGGGTAAAAGGACACCTGAAAGGACAACTGTGAATAAACGCAGCTAATAACTAATATAGGTATACAGTAGGTACGTATGTGTACCTAGTGATCCGCCTTGCCAGCACAATTATTGCACTGTCCAACATCACACCAATGGCCTCATAGTCTCAGGCTCCGTAGGCGTATAGGCGACCGATAGATTGGTGATGCGGCTTAGTTGTGCAAATCACGTCCCTGAAAATCTCGCAGCGGAGATGCGGTCGCTGTATGAAGATGGAGTATATTGACTGAGGAAGAGAAAAGGAAGCTATGAAGGAAATAGCACGATATGTATAGACACGATCCTCCCCCCATGCCTTGACCCGATGCCCCGTTTTCCCCATACTTCTTCCCATCTTTTCAGTCTTTTGGCACCCACAAACTGACCCATTGTACCTCGTCGATTCATCCATATCCCGATTGCATCACCCAATCGACATCCCCCGAATTTACTATCCAGCTCGAGTCAACCCTCCATCATTCCCGCGAGTCGCTTCAATGCCGTCAGTCTGGCTCCTGTTACTGGTTTCGTCAGCATATCAGCAGGGTTTTCTTCTCCCAGCCGCACTTGATATCTCCCTTCTCTGCGCATTCCCGGACTAAGTGGTGACGTCGCCGTATGTGCTTTTGTGCGCTTGTGGAGGTCTGGGTTGTATGACAGACTCCATACCATTTCTTCGCTCTTTGGTGACGCAAGTGCCCCCCCCCCCGGTTGTGAGGTGATTTTCATCACTGGTCCCTATATACCGTGGGTCATCGCTTGAACAGATAGGTGCCTTACCAGCGGTTGGGCGAGTAGATCGTCTTAGTGCTGCTTGTGGCACATCTCCGAACACCTGTTCCGATATCTTCACTCTTCTCGAGCTACCCTAGCTGCTTCTGCCCATGTATCTGCATATGGGTGCCAGTCGTCAGTCGGGGCTCCTTTGAGCCCGTTTGCTGCCTGCTCCTCTGACTCTTCCATCTCTCTTGGTACCACGGCGTCTAGTCCCCGCATATCTAGTTTTCGCACACCTGGTTTCGCACGCTCTGGGGGTATTGACCTGGCATATTGGTCTGCTGGCCAGGTGGCGTCGGAATGTCGGGTAGGGGGTGTTAGTAGTCTGGTTGGCACAAGGCCCTCGGTAGGGTGTTAGGCCTTTATGTTCCTGCAGCTCTATTATTGCACCACAACAGGTGGCTGTTCGATCCGTAGCCGAGGGTTTTTAGCTATAATGAGTCACCGAGTCTCCAGCGTGACTTAGTACGTTCCTACTGTACCTGTATATCCCCAGTACTGCCTTGGTGGCACGATCCGCCAGCTTGCCATTTGCATAGATGGTGATATACATCTTCTGCCCGAAGGGACGGAATCGCTTTCGTTCCTCAAACATGCTTACATTTGGGTATACCACCTCTATCGAGCACTTCCCTTGCAATGTAGCATGCGGTAGTTAGTCGGTTTCGCATGACACAGAGTAGGACATGGCCAGATTCCACAGTGATTCCGGCAGTGCTCCAGGTTCGCTCGTATATTGGTGACAATAGTCCTTTTTGCCCTCGGTGACCGAGTTGGTCTCCCTGTGAAATGGCACTGTAGGCTTGGTAGTAATCCCTCCTTTTCTCAGCTGGCCAGTGAACTCTCTTGATTGATATTCTCCTCCATGGTCTGTTCATATTGTAGAGTACTTTTGTTTTCGCGGGGTTCTCGAAATATGCAATAGATAAGCTCTTGAAGGCTTTGGGCTGCATCGGATTTGTTTCGAGGGGCGCATGCCATGATGAATCGTGAGTATATGTAGTCATCAATCAAGGTGATAATGTATTGATTATGGCGTGCATCCTCCGTGGAGAATGGTTCAAATATGTCTGAGTGCATGACTTATCCCAAGGATTTCGTTCTGATCTTGAGGCGTAGGTGGTTTGGTTGTTTTTGCCTTTCCGCAGGCATCGCATTGATATCGCGATGCGCGGAGAGAGAGAGGTGCTTCTGGTACATACCTTGGAAAATACGAGAAAGGGAAGGTGTTGGTCGACTTCATTATGGGATGTGCCTGGCCATCCCTTGCTCGTACAATAACCTCAGAACCTGTGCTCCTTTTGTCCTTCAATGGCGAACGCTGACGGAGGTTCGTCGGTGTCGTCCTTTCGTGATTTAGTGGGGCGGAGGCTGAGTTCACGGAGCCTCATAACTACGTTGGAGTAAGTGGGCTTATCCTCCTTGGATGTAATATTGTCCGCAATATTTAGGTATGGCTGTATTTGGGGAAGGGTTTCGGGGAGCAGCGAGGCTTTCTATGGCTTTCTATGGTGGGAAGGGTGGGTCGAAGAGCTGAAATTCAGGGAGGTCGGGGAATGGACAGACGGTAGCCGCATTGGGGGGCGAGCGGCGGGGGCGGAGCGAGAGGTGTATACGGTGGAGTGGATGCACAAGCCTGACATCGTTACACCGGCAGGCATCCGACAAGCCCACCCGTTGCACCCGAGAGCGCCAGCACATCTGGAGTACCTAGTCCAGAAAAGCGATACGGGGCCTGCCATACAGTACCTAGCTCCGTACTCCGTATCCGTACTGGTAGTCAATAATCTGTATCATGTACGGGGATTTTCTGTGTCACAGATCGACAGCTTGGCAAGAGCACTCATTGGCCAAACACAGTTTGTATATACGGTATCTACAGTAGGTGCGACAGCCAGAAAACCACCTTGCAGAGCAATATACAGGAAAAACACTGTCGCGCCTACGGATACTGAATGCTGAATTGGGTATTCTTTGCGATACCCTCATACTACAATGCCTTCTCAACACTTCCACCCCCCCCAAGGACATAGAGGGCTACCGCAATTTGTTGATATGAGTCTTGAAGGTCGCCCTGTCTTGCTCTACACCCAATAATCTTTTCCGCCAACACCAGCCAGTATTTCAACAACTTGCCAGAATGATTCTCTGCATGCGAAATAGGTTGAGGAATGTAGTATCAGGGTAATTTTGAATATAGGTCTCGAGGATATTAATATCATGCTTCCCTGCACTACTGCGTGGTAGAAGGTATGAGTTGGAGATGATAGCCACTCGTACATCAAGGAGGTCCTCAAGATCCTCTTCATATTCCTCCTCTTTTTCTGATGAGGATGCCAATGCATAGGCATAAGCAATAGCCTCAACTTCAGGATCAATATCGTGTAGAACTTGAGCCCTTCCTGACATTCGAGGCATCGTGACAGTTGATGTAAATGTGGAGCCCACAGGAAATTGATTTGGGGTGGGCAATATGTTTCACTTGTTTTGGCTAGTGTGTGGCTTGCGCTAAAAACCACTTACGGTACATGATATATTGACAACCCTTACTTATCATGTAAGTATGTTCCCGCAGGTCTGCTTATCTAGTTCCTTTTCGACCCTAACAGATATTCATTCCCCCCCCCACAACCGGTTGACCTCAACAAGCATTTCCAGTGTATATATATGTACAGTCACATTCAGAAAGTCTTCTGCATGGGTGCGGCTGAAACAGAATTGTGCGGCTATTGGATGTTCAAGCGCACCCAGTAGACTGCGGC
>Ga0307514_10006498_pt1 | contig 10188 bp, 16 predicted proteins | sample 16_EM_MG_FD_203088 | JGI IMG/M metagenome (GOLD analysis project Ga0307514, IMG submission 203088) | Populus trichocarpa ectomycorrhiza microbial communities from riparian zone in the Pacific Northwest, United States - 16_EM | ecosystem: Host-associated > Plants > Roots > Unclassified | place...
GTTCACTCCTGCCTGTCCCAACGCTTCTAAACCAACCCTCTCCCCTCCTGACGCTATTTCCCGTACCTTATGACATCCTGCTACCCTTTGCGTGCCTCCCACCCATCCCAACGCTCTTAACACGACTCTGTGGTCTCCCAACGCCATTTTGTCAAGTCTGCTCGCCGTGTCCCTCTTCTTGCCATGCTCAACTCGGTTGATTTTTCAGCTTTGCGCGTCGGAAACGTAGATATTATTAATTTTGTCTTCCTTGCAATTCATCATTCAACTCGCTTTTATCTTCACATTTGTTATTACGCGCTATTTAAAAATAAGCACAGGGTTTCATTTTTTTATTGTAGAGTATATCTAGTTGCCATCATAAATATATCTATGCTATTATGTCCCAAGTACAGCTCTACATATTTCAGTCATTTGGAGGTGTTTCGCGTCCGCATTGTGCTGTTGAGGATTTTGCGTGCATCGTGGCTGTTGCTGCCACAGCCGGCGAGTACTGCAGTCCATAATACCTATGCCTGGCAAGTGATGGCATAGCTGTTGGCTATGTTCGCTGAAATTGCTACCACAGCCGGCGAGTTTGTTAGCTATGCCTGGGAAAGAGCTGCCGCAGCTGGCGAGTACTGGAGTCCAAAATACCTATGCCTAGCTATGTCCGCTGAAATTGCTACCACAGCCGGCGAGTCTGTTAGCTATACCTGGAAAAGAGCTGCCGCAGCTAGTGAGTACTGGATGCCAAAATACCTATGCCTGGCGAGTTGTGGGATAGCTGTTTAGCTATGTCTGCTGAAATTGCTACTACAGCCGGCGAGTACTGGAGGCCAAAATACCTATGCCTGCCGAGTTGTAGGATAGCTGTTTAGCTATGTCCGCTGAAATTGCTACCACAGCCGGCGAGTCTGTTAGCTATACCTGGAAAAGAGCTGCCGCAGCTGGCGAGTACTAGAGGCCAAAATACCTATGCCTGGCGAGTTGTAGGATAACTGTTTATCTATGTCCGCTTAAATTGCTACCACAGCTGGCGAGTCTGTTAGCTATACCTGGAAAACAGCTGCCGCAGCTGGCGAGTACTGGATGCCCAAATACCTATGCCTGGCGAGTTGTGGGATAGCTGTTTAGCTATGTCCGCTGAAATTGCTACCATAGCCAGCGAGTTTGTTAGCTATGCCTGGGAAAGAGCTGCCGCAGCTGGCGAGTACTGGAGTCCAAAATACCTATGCCTAGGTATGTCCGCTGAAATTGCTACCACAGCTGGCGAGGCTGTTAGCTATACCTGGAAAAGAGCTGCCGCAGCTGGCGAGTACTGGAGTCCAAAATACCTATGCCTAGCTATGTCCGCTGAAATTGCTACCACAGCTGGTGAGTCTGTCAGCTATGCATGGGAAAAGAACTGCCGTGGCTGGCGAGTACAAGGGGCCAAAATACCTATGCCTGGCGAGTTGTGGGATAGCTGTTTAGCTATGTCCAGTGAAATTGCTACCACAGCCGGCGAGTCTGTTAGCTATACCTAGAAAAGAGCTGCCGCAGCTGGCGAGTACTGGAGTCCAAAATACCTATGCCTAGCTATGTCCGCTGAAATTGCTACCACAGCCGGCGAGTCTGTTAGCTATACCTGGAAAAGAGCTGCCGCAGCTGGCGAGTACTGGAGGGCAAAATACCTATGGCTGGCGAGTTGTGGGATAGCTGTTAGCTATGTCCGCTGAAATTGCTACCACAGTCAGCGAGTTTGTTAGCTATGCCTGGGAAAGAGCTGCCGCAGCTGGCGAGTACAGGAGATCAAAATACCTATGCCTGACGAAATCACTACGACAGCTGGAAATAATTCGAGATTACTATAAACAGGTATTTCCAAGTCTGATCTAGCTAATTGCAGTTCAGACCTCCTCATTCCGATGCCCCTCATCCATAACCGAGATAACTGAGAATATCCATCTCTGGTCCCAGCCGCTGATCTACCTACTGTGCATGTCTCACAAGGAATCAACTAATGCAGGGTGACAAGCAATACCTACACAAGCGAAATTGCATGTTGGCAGGATAGGGAGCCAGCAGGATAGGTATATGGGCAGACCCCAGGGAGTCGCCAGCTGTAGTAGGAATTAAGAACTCTAGGTATCCCATCACTCGCCTTGGGACTCCAGTACTCGCCAGCTGCAGCAGCTCTTTCCCAGGCATAGCTAACAAACTCGCTGGCTGTGGTAGCAATTTCAGTGGACATAGCTAATAACTATCCCACAACTCGCCAGGCATAGGTATTTTGGCCTCCAGTACTCGCCAGCTGCAGCAGCTCTTTTGCAGGTATATCTAACAGACTCGCCAGCTGTGGTAGCAATTTTAGCAGACATAGCTGAACAGCTATCCCACAACTTGCCAGGCATAGGTATTTGGGCATCCAGTACTCACCAACTGCAGCAGCTCTTTTCCAGGTATAGCTAACAGACTCACTGGCTATGGTAGCAATTTCAGCGGACACAGCTAAATAGCTATCCTATAACTCGCCAGACATAGGTATTTTGGCCTCCAGTACTTGCCAGCTGCGGCAGCTCTTTTCCAGGTATAGCTAACAGACTTGCTGGCTGTGGTAGCAATTTCAGTGAACATAGCTAGGCATAGGTATTTTGGACTCCAGTACTCGCTAGCTGCGGCAGCTCTTTCCCAGGCATAGCTAATAAACTCGCTGGCTGTAGTAGCAATTTGAGCGGATATAGCTAGGCATAGTTATTTTGGACTCCAGTACTCGCTAGCTGCGGCAGCTCTTTCCTACGCATAGCTAACAAACTCGCTGGCTATGGTAGCAATTTCAACGGACATAGCTAGGCATAGGTATTTTGGTCTCCAGTACTCGCTAGCTGTGGCAGCTCTTTGCCAAGTATAGCTAACAGACTCGCCAGCTGTGGTAGCAATTTCAGTGGACATAGCTAACAGCTATTCTATAACTCACCAGGCATAGGTATTTTGGCCTCCTGTACTCGCCAGCTGCGGCAGCTCTTTTCCTATGTATAGCTAACAGACTCACCAGCTGTGGTAGCAATTTCAGCGGACATAGCTAACAGGTATCCTATCACTTGCCAGGCATAGGCATTTTGGACTGCAGTACTCGCCAGGTATAGTAGCAATTTTGGTGGGGTGGCTGTGACAGAAGGGTCACATTGCCAGGTGGATGGAGAGGGCGTGAAATACAGTACTATGTAGTTAGACTTTACCCAAATAAAACAAAATAAATAAATTAAATAAAATCCGGGCTATATAAATTTCACAAATGCATAAGCTGTGAATCTGACATTAGGAGAGAAACCGCAAAGAACGAGAGTAGTCAGAATGCCGTGATTCTAAACAGCTATGTTGACAAAGCCAGTGATTTTAACAGCAGCATTGACAAAGCGAGTGATTGTCACAGCTGTGTTGACAAGGTCAGCAATTATAACAGGCACCTCGACAACGCCGGACCTGCAAGGAGATGGATTATGAGGACAGTGAGGTGGTAGGGAGCGTTAGGAAAGCGAAGAGAAAAGTCAGATTCTCACGAATACAGGCAATATGGCTGGTGGCACCAGGGAGCCAGCAATAAAATCAAGTTACGTCAGGATTGAGTGTTAGGTAAGAGGGCATCAGCAGCACCTGGCGCACCTGATGTGAAGTAAATTTTTTGTTGATGTTCCTGCCTTTCGCACAGCTGCAATCACTGCTTGAGAGTCAGAAAGTAAGAGAATTTTCTGGTCTTCCAGTACCATCTGGATTCCACCCCTCATCCCCACTACCTCTCCATCCCATACCATCGCCAACCTTCCCATTCTCTCTTTCGCTCCTGCCAATGCCTCGACATGCCACTCTCCCCCAACTTTGCCCTCTTCATTCATGCTGCCATCAGTGAACACTCCAATTGACTCTTCCTTGGCTTCATTGATCGCCAGTTCCCACTTGTCTACTTCCGAGTCCTTATTGGCTTGAAGTTTCACTTCCGGGATTTCTCCTTTTTCTACCCTCCCGCCAATGCTCAACCCCTCATGCCCATCTCCGACTTCCACAGCCTTGTTGAGGATTCAGGACATAACCGAGGTGAATCCGTCACTCCCAGCTTCCCGCCACTGCTCACCACAGTCCTTCCATGACCTTCCCTCTTCCCAGTTCATCCCCTCTTCCACTTCCGCTGGATATATAGGCTTCCTGGGTCCTGACCAAAGGTCCTCGAGTGTTGTAGGGTCTCACATCATCTTCCCAAACAACCAAGCTTGCGCCGCATCTTGTGCCATCTTTGGGCTCTCCACTCCCGCGATTTCCCTAATCAGTTTCTTATGTTCTCCTTTTATCGAGTTAATATATTTGGAGAGAGCCTGGTATTGCAGGTCAATCATCTTCTACTCCCATCTCTTCTGTCCTCTCTACCCCAACTCACATCCCCATATCGCTATAGCTCTTATTATCCTCATGTATATGGACCACCAGCTGGTGGCACTAATTCCCCAGTTAGAGGTGCCAATCCCATTCAGCTGGCCTAGCATTGCGCGAGCTTTGTCGATTCTCGACTGCCAATGCTTGTCAAATGACAGGCTCTCATCTATGATAATCCTAATCCATTTGACCCACTTTACTTCCACACTCTTCTTCCTCTTCTTGGTTCGCAGGCCTAGCCTCTCATGCTTGGAATCCTCCAACGGTAGGTGGTTTTCCTTGGCTATCCTATTTACTTCCACATTCGCCTCTTCCAACATCGCCCCCATGTTGCACCTGTTTGCAATGTCCGGCTCTCAAATGTAGATGCTTCCTTGCAAATTATCGACATAAGAAGGTATCTCGATTTCCACTCTCTTCCCGACAAACTTCATCTCTAAGGCAGTCTCTATCTCAGCAATTATTGGTGTGATCCAGATTAAGAATAACACTGGTGAGACTGGTGATCCTTGAGGTGCTCCGACATTCGTCCTTCCCCTTCCTCGTACTCTTCCATCCCATTCCATCTCCAATTCCCTGGCCCTAAAAAACTCTCTGCACCATGGTATCCACCTCTTTCCCTCCTCCCTCTTCTTCAACTCCCTTATCACATCCTCTTCCCGCACATTTTGAAACCCCCCCTTCATATCCCATAACGCCCACCCCACTGCTTCTCCTCTCACCATGCATCTTTGTGCCTTTGTTATTACCTGCAGTGCAGCCTCCATCGCTGACCTTCCCTTGACTGACCCGAACTGGTGTCAGTGGAGTAGTCCTGACTCCTGAAGCCTGTTCGTGACTACCTTCTCTCCTAGCTTGCCAATGCAATTAATCAAATTGATTGGTCGCCATCCCTTAGTCTTGTTGTGATCTTTTCCTAGTTTGGGGATCATCACTACCTTCGAGTTCTGCTATTCCTTCGGGATCTTTCCTCTTGCCAGATTCCTTGCTACTTCTTTCATCAATTCGTCCCCGAGCTTCATCCCCATTATCATCTTGATCAACCTATATCCGATTCCGTCTAGTCCTGGTGTCGATGAGTTACTAGTCCCAGATAAGGCTTTTCTCATCTCCTCCTCTAATTGCCCCTGTCTATCCATGGGTCCACTCTCTCTTTCCTCTCTTTCTGCCTCTTCTACTTCCTTTCCATCATCTCTCCACTCAAAATGGTCTTTTACCAACCCGGTCACCTTCTCTTCGTCCGTCCCCAACTTCGTCCCCTTCATATCGGCAAGCTTTTTCATTGTCTCCTTGAGGTGCCAGAGATCTTTCGCTCACTTCATGATTTCCCAAGAGTCCTTCTCGCCATGTTCCTTGCAGAACTTCTACCAGCACTCTTTCTTCTTCTCTCTCACCAGTGCTCTCATCTTTTCCTTCTCTACCTGCCACCTTATCCTTCTTTCTCTCTATGTCATCCTGTCCCCCAGTTTTTCTCTTCTCACTTTCCGAGTTATTTTTAGTTGCTTGGTTAGCTCCTTGTCCTACCACCTCTTGCTCCTCTCTGTGATCACCATAGCTTTTAGGTGCCTATCTCTTAGCAATTTGAGTTTTTCATAGGCCGTTGTCCCTTCTAGTCTCTGGTACCACCTGTCATCCCCTTTCTTATGATCCTCCTCGGCTCCTGCCACTTCGACCCCCAACTTATCCTAATCAATTCTCAACTTCTCTTCTCTCACCCCCTCCCCCACTCGATGCCAGTCGATTTCCGCCATGATTGCCTAATAGTCTGAGAGCAGCTTACGTCTCTTGCTCTTGTTCTATTCTATTGGTCCCTTACTGATAAAGAAATCAATCTGGCTTTCCTCCACTCTCCCCTCTCTTGTCCTTTCCCATATTGGTCCATTCTCCCCTTGACCCAACTCCCATCCCTCTTCAATCATCCACTCTTCCATCCTTTTTCCTCTACCATCTGCTTGCTCGCAAAGGGGGTCCCATCCTGGATTATGTGTATTCCAGTCCCTTACCATGCCATCATAACTTTTAAAACTCTTTAACCAACTTTCCCAATCCACCATTCTCAACTTTCCATCTGCATATACCCTCCCTAATTTCTTTCCCCAAACATTGACCACAACCACATTCTTCTCATCTCTTATTACCTCCACTTCCCCGTCCAATCTTTTTCTCCAATAAACTACTACACGCTTCCTCTTTTTGACCTCAGATCCTAAAGTAAATGCCCTATGTGTCTGAGTCCCATTTTCTTTCCTCTTTTCCACCCACATCTCCTCAACAAACAAAATATCTATCTCCTTTCCAAACGCCTATTCCAGTAACGTATGCGTATTTGTAGACGAGTTGCAAATGTTCTGGTATCCTACTCATAGGACCTTACCAGCAGTTGACCCCCCCTTCTAGTGTGTCCTTATCCATCTCTTCTACCCAAGACTTCTTCTGCTTCTTAGTTGGTGGGGTTGGTTCCTACGAGCTCTGAGTCTGCGTCTCAACACTTCCCTTTTCAACTTCTTTCTCCTTGCCACTCTTTGGTACTGGTCCTGGTGTTAGTGAGCCACCCAGTGGACTATGCTTCATCATTCTCTTATTCCCTACTATCTCCTTTTCCTCTTCGACTTCTCCAATGATGAATCCTCCCCTAACTGCCTTTCCCTTTCCCTTGTCCACCCCCTCAATTCTTTGTGCAGCCTTCCTGGCTGTCGAACTGCACTCTCTTGACTTGTGTCCGAAGCCTTGGCAGTTAAAACACTTGATTGCTGACTTCCCTCTCCATCCTGCTCTGCTTTCCCCCCGTCTCCAAACCTGGTTCCATGGAGCTTGTGGGTTTCTTCTGTTTCCATCAGTCCTTGGTTAATACCCCCTCTTCCTTGCTAACAGTTTCTCAACTTTACCAGTGATTATTTCCAGCTTTCTGAAGTGACCATTCCATCTTATCCCCTTTAGTGCCAACCTCTTGGCTTCCACCATATTTTCCACTGTGAATTCCAACCCAGTCTCTCTTGACTTTCCCCATCTCTCGGAGAGTCTCCCTCCAAGTAGGATACCCTAGTTCTCTTTCCTCAACTGTTCCGCCATCTCTGTCCTACTCCACCCTATTGGTACTAGGCTTTGTGGTGCCCTTAATACCACTCTTCCCTTGTCTTCCCCGAATGCCTTCACTACCAATCCGTTCTTTTCCTATCTGTCTAGTTTGAGCCCCTTGACCACTTTGTCGAATACCTCGATGTTTGGGACACCCTCCGGAACTCTTGCCACTGTCCAATCTGTTTCATCCTTCCTTTTGGTGCTTGGTGCCACTAGTAGTATACCAAGTTTTCCACCTGTAGTTATTGCTTCCTCCTTCCATAACCTTGCTATGTTTCTTGTGGTTTGGCATGTCTTCTCTCAAATCTCCTTGTCGACTGGTTTCATATGGATGACAGTCACTTTGACTGTTTTCGTAATCTTTCCTGCAACAGCTCAGATTCCTTTTCCCATACTCACCTCCCTCTTGGTTTTTGACTGGCTGTCTAGCCTTTTAAGCTTAGCCACGATCTTTTTCTGCTTCTCAATCACCTTCTCTGCCTCTCTCAAGTTCTTCACCTCTTTTAGCTTCTGCATCGCCTCCTCATCAGACTTCCTCAATCTTTCCATCACCGTCTTTCTCCCTGCCTCTTCCTTCTCTGCCTTCCCTGCCAACTCTCTCGCCTTCTTCCTCACCTCCTCCTCTCTCTTCTTGTCCTCTCTCTGCCTGTTGAGAATGGTGTCTATCTTCTTCATCTGTCTCTTTTTGTATCCTTCATCCACCTTCTCCTTTTCGCTCTCCTTTCTCATCTTCTCCACCTTCTTCCTGTCTTTGGCATCATTAATGTTTGCTGCACATGCAATTTTCGATACTACTCCCAAGACCTCCTTTATTGTCCTTTCCATTCTCTCTCATCTCGCTTCCATTCTTACTTCTTTTGCCCATTGATAGTACCGTAGTGCCTCGTCCAAGGCGCCAACACTAAGCTTGTATCCTTTCTCCAAATATTCTATTCTGAAGGCCTTCCACCCTCCTTTGACCTCATATCTATCTGAGTCTATGAAGCATCCCCTCTCAACGATGTCTCCTGCACTCAACAAGATCAATCTCACATCATTCCTTTTTCTCCTCTACTGTGCGTCTCTCTTCTTTCTTGGCACCTCCTTTAACTTCTCAAGCTTGCTCCCCATCGTTGCTATTTCTAGCACTAGATCTTCCAACTTTCTTCCATCTCTTGCCCACCTCTGTTTTGTCCCATCCTGACTACCCTCCTCATCCTCGTCATCCTCTTCTAGCTCTACTTGCTTCTCAGCCTTCTCTTTGGTTTCATGAGCCCATCTAGACCCATCGATGTCTTGAGCTAGCTTTTCTTCCATCTCCAAATCCGTATCATCCAAGCCAAAACTAGTCACCACTTCTTCTGGTCCTGCTGTTGATTCCTTGGATATCTCGACTTCTGGAACTGCCGGTGTAACTGTTTGTGAATCCAACTCGATTGGTATTCCTGCTCCCATACTTCCTATTTTATTCACCAACTTCTTCCCCTTCCTTCACAAGATTTCCTCTACTTCTTCTTCATCCTCATCCTCACTCGAACTCAGCATATCCAAATCCTCCTCCGTTAACGTCTGCTCCCTTTTCCTTCTATCCTTCTCAATTCTTTGCTCTCAAATCTTCCTAGTTGCATCCTTCTCCTTCGTACTTTTCGGAGTTGATACCAATAGTATCACCGATTCCTTATTTCCCCCTCCTGGAATGGAGAGTCTCATAGACTCTACCAATTGTCCATCCACTTCATTTTGGACATGTTCTATCCAGACACTCTGCACAATTCCTCCCTCTGCCTTATCTTGGATGATCATTGAGACTGGGTCTTTGAGAATTTCATACATTCTCTCTGCTGATGATGGGTCTGAAACCCTGATCACCTTGGCTTCTTCTCTAGACTCTCTTTCGCATTGAGTAATCTTTTCAATCATCAATACCTCCCCTTCTTCACTCTCCTTCACCACTCTCTCCGTTCTTCCCTTAGCTTGCTCCAACATCTGCTCTCCTCCCAACTCTGCGAACCTACCCTCCGTATACTAGCTGATGACCTCTTCCAACTAGTATTGCCTCACCTTTCCACCAATAGTTCTAAGGATTTTAATGCCGGAGCGTCCCCAGTCCTTAACTGGGCCAAACAGAACCCCCTTTGAAGGTCCCGGTGTCATATTGCTTTGTTAATAATTAACGGACTCAGCTTCAATAAATGAGTGAGTGAGATTAATTATTATTGGCTGAAGCGTTGGCAAATGAAATCATGTGGCTGTGTTTGAGCCGCGTCGAAACTCGTAGAAACCATCCGAAAGGTTAATCAAAATTGGGGCTTGCCACGTCCGAGTTTTCGTAGGGGCAATTGCCCACTTTTCAGAGCAAAAGTGTCGAAACTTAAGCCTGACGGTGAGAGTATAATTCAAGAGTTTTGGTAAAATAAATTTGATATTCTTGCTCGTAAACGCAAGATGAATCCGATAGCATTTTTAGCGACGTCCGCAGACTTCTGGTTGTTGAGTTGTTCAATAGGGCTCTTCCTTAGAAGTTGTTGTCACTGAGCGACGACTCTTGGCACCCTCGTAGTGACCCACCACCGTCTTATAACCAATCCCTGCACGTACCCTGCAACACCTTGTCCGGCCACAACTCATGATATTTCATGATCATGGTGATTCTGGCTCTATGCATACCTATGAAAAAGGGTGCGCTCTACAACATGGTAATGCTCATATCCTGCCAAAATCACCTCAATGTCTATTTGGGGGGGT
>Ga0307514_10006499_pt1 | contig 10187 bp, 9 predicted proteins | sample 16_EM_MG_FD_203088 | JGI IMG/M metagenome (GOLD analysis project Ga0307514, IMG submission 203088) | Populus trichocarpa ectomycorrhiza microbial communities from riparian zone in the Pacific Northwest, United States - 16_EM | ecosystem: Host-associated > Plants > Roots > Unclassified | place...
GGCATTGGGGGTAGACCATCCAGATACTCTCACTACAGTCAATAACATGGCAGGGGTATTCGACAGCCAAGGACAGTATGAGAAAGCGCTGGGGTTGTATGAGCGAGCATTGGCTGGATATGAGAAGGCATTGGGGGTAGACCATCCATATACTCTCAGTACAGTCAATAATATGGCAATGGTATTCCGCAGGCAAGGACAGTATGAGAAAGCGCTGGGGTTGTTTGAGCGAGCATTGGCTGGAAGTGAGAAGGCATTGGGGATAGACCACCCACACACTCAAGATACCCTCCGTAGCCTCATCGACCTCCACCAAAGCACGGGGCAAACCGAACAGGTTCAGACGATTGTATGTGCCGAACAGCCCTCATAACTAAATCAGCAAAGCGCCTGAGCTCGTTTAGGGAGCGATGACACCAAAGATAACTCCTGTGTCTGCGGGGGAACGCGGTTTAGTTGGACAACCTACCTATTCCCGGATTTGTTTGGAGGAGGCTTTTCGTTTTTTTGTGACCTCACGAATTTCCTCTGTACAGTCAACACGGATTGAACTTAGCCTGTTCCCCTCATAATATTCATCCCCCTAGAGATGTATACGATTAATGGTTTTTTTTTTTTTTTTTTTTGAAAAAAAAAGCCTGTTACCCTCTTTTGCACTGAGCTTGGATTTCATTTTACTCATTTGTGCCTGTCACCTACCGGTACCCCTCAAATCCACGTCACATTGCCAGCTCACACTGGCCTCCCAATATGTGCGTGCGTGAGTAATTGTACTTAAAGAGCAGGTTTTGGGAGGTCATTCGGGAGTTACAACAGAGCGAATTAATATGGTGTTGATGTTTACGACATCTACTGAATGAGCTTATTACTAAATGGGGTTGTCAGTTACCTTACTTTTGTATTTCAAAGTTGGGTTTCTGGCTGATTATGACTTGTGCGGTTGGCTGGTTACAACACATGATTTTTTTTCTTTTTGAGTCTATACGTCTTAAGGTTATGAGATGGTTACAAGTCTAGTATCCTTGCTGCATATAAGAATATTCTGTACCTTCTGTATGTACACATGTATATACTGTAGGAGTCAAGTATATTCTCGATTTCCGCCCCTCCTCCTCTCTGGCCGTATCTCATCTCTCAACTATTCCCCTCGACGGGTCCTCAGAGGGTACGTAACGAGAAAGCCCCAAACTATGTATGTGCGCAAACCCATGCTGGTACAATTTGGGTGTAGGTATGTATGTATTGTTGACTTGATACAAGAACAACCTCACGTCTGGACAAACGACATCAGGCGCGAGAGAAACCTTCATCTATCCATTCATTCATTAATCCACCTCCACGAAACCGCAAACTGATCGTATCCAATATATCATAACATGCAACCAACAGCCGAGATCAAAAAAGTAACATTACTCTACTCACCCACCACCTGCCGTTATTGCAGATGACACCTCCCCGCCGCCTGCCTAACCCACTCCGAATTATACACATACCTGCTGTCGGTATCCAATATCCAAGACATATCTAACACCAGAATGATAAGGAATTACAACATATCCCAAAACCACACATTCCACAGAACCTACACTCCCCTAACCTTATCCCAGCTTGGCGGTCTCCACCTTCTACTAACCACCTTAATCACCCATGGAGGTATAATTGACACCGACATGATAGCTAGTACACGCCATAGATATCCCACTGTCAGGACGTAATTCAAATCGAAATAGTCTCCCAAAAGCGGCATACTTGCCACGAAGAGGAGTGCGGTGGCAGCAAGGGTTAGAACCATGTAGAAGTGCCTAAAACGGCGATATTATATCAGCATAGGCGTTATTTTCGACGGGAGTAGGGAACATACCAAGTCGTAATCTCTAATGCCACCATAACTAATTCATTCAACACTAAGACCGTAAAGCTCACTGCAACCATCTGTTTAAACCTATCTAACCCGACCAGAATTTGACTCAACCCCTGAATAACCCCTCCTTGGTAAACACTAACAAGCACCCACATCCCAAACGTCTTGTAACTCAGACTCCGCCCCTCAGTCAGCTCCTTATAGAGTTCTGGATACATATTTGCCAAATTTTCATCGACGTCCTTGTCTAGGACGAGGGAGAATACAGGAGCCATCGTGTAGAGTGTTGCGTATCCTACCAACAACCAACCCTGGTAGAGCGCAATCGGCTCGAATTTTGAGGCGATGCTAAACATCGTTTGGCAGACGGAGATAATTAGACCTCTATGAATAACGAATTGAGCGAGTTTTGCAGAGCGTTTATAGGAATTCCGACCATGCCAGACAAGGAGCTTGGTTAGGTGCGCGAACTGGGTGATGGAGAAATCAGCGGCGAGAGAGGCTTGTCGACCTTCTTTTCCAACAATCCCGACCCCCACGTCTGCAGCTTGGATCATAGAGACATCGTTGCCTCCGTCACCGATACAACAGATTCGCTTTTTTGTGAATGCGCGGATGAGGCGGGCGATATCGGCTTTTTGGGTTGGTGTACATCTGCATGCCACAACTGCAGGGAGATGGATAGCGAGGGATATGAAGTCGTCTCTGTACGAGCTGAGGAACAGTGCGAGAGATTCACCGTCGATGAGGAGGCACGAGTCGGTTTTATTCCGTAGGAGCTCGAGGGTATCATATGCAGCGTCCTTGTGTTTGAGTTTGGACACGGTGTGGATATATTGTCCTCTTGAGACGAGCTTCGCACTGACAGCAACACATCTGGCGGTCTCGACTTTATCCCCGGTTAACATCCATATCTTGATTCCTGCGTTCCGGAGGAGCTCGAGAGAAGGCTTGACGTCTTGCTGTAGTTTATCTTCCACACCAGTAACTCCGAGGAGTTCCAAGTCTCGTTCTAGATATTCATCAATGACCTTTTGCATGTCCTTGTCTCGATTTTGAAGAAGTAAACTGGCAGATTTATAACGTTCTGAGAATTCTCGGTATTTCTCCACCGAAAGGCGTTTCCTTCCCACAACCAGTGTTCGGAGACCTTCACGTGCCATATTCCCGCATTCCTCTTCAAGCCAGTCATTTGCCCCAACGATGCTAGACATTACGGTATCAGCACCCTTTTGAAAGAACCATATATCCCCATTTGAAATATTATCCCCCTCACCAGCACCCGTTAATAGGTCTGGCTCCTGTTTCTGGGAACTTTGGAATTGGACAACGATACCCATACGCTTGCCTTCGCTCGTGAAAGGGAACACTTCAAGGATCTTGACTCGAACGACAACTTCCCCAGTAGCGACACTTTGAAGAGCAATACTCTTGCGGTCTCGATGAATAAGGCGGAGGCCTACGGACTCAGTCCACCGCACGATGGCAATCTCATCAGGGCTGGAGGCTTGGTAGGAGGTTTCGGTTGTGGAGGGGTCATCGAGAGAGGGGGCAGTGGTAGGGGTGACATTGTGGCAGAGTGAGAGGGCGAGGACTATGTCTCGTACTCGGGAACCGATCTCACGCCGGGCTCGGCCAGCACCACTGGATTGCTGTGCAGAGCCTGTGGCATGGGTGGCGATTGATGGGAGCGAAGGGCCAGGGAAACTGGTGGGTGCGGCGGTGGAGAAGCCTTGCCTGACGTACTCCACGACCTCGTCCATAGCTTCTCCGGCGTAGCTCACGGTACCAACATGCACCTTCTTCAGTTCCATGTCTAAACTAACGAGTAATTAGAAAAGCCGGTCTCCAGCATTGCGAACAATTGAACGACATGAAACTCCATACCGTTCTGAGTCAAGGTCCCTGTTTTATCACTAAGCAGATATTCCACCCTCCCCAGTTCTTCTGGGATTGTACTCGTTCGCACCACGGTTCCCTGGATTCCATCATCCCGTTCAATAAATCGCGCGTACACCGATTTACCCATATCAAGATTCACCCTCAAGCTGATTGGTATGATACTGGAAAACAAAATCAAGAACCTCATAATCTTCACATACCAGGGAGTATTGGCGATTTGGTCATCAGTACCACCGGAATCTGGGGCATGTGGCTCAATCCCTCGCAATGCTACCAGGACTATGGATAGTGTGAAAGTAATGAAACAAAGGATCTTCGTGAGATTGTTTATTTCCTCTTCGAGAAGCCCGGTTTTTGAGCGGGCTTTCGAAGTGGATAGGGACTGTCGTGTTTCTGGACCTGTAAAAATGACAGCAGCAATGATAGTGGTTGTGGAGGCGATGACGGTGTTGGCCCATGCTGTGTTGTCAATCGTCAAAGCTTGTGAAGATGGAGTATTGGAATCTTGTGGGGCCAGTGTGATCTTTCCAAGGAAGGAATCTACCGCCTTAGAAGGTGGAGAGGCTGTGACTGTTAGATCTGAAAAGGCATCCAATGTGGGAGGGAGGGATTGCGTTAGAGACGGTGCAGCACGAAGCTTCCAATCTGTCTCTCCGTCAAGCTGATCAGTCCGGATAAACGCCTCTCCAGTAATATCATCTGACGGGTCTGTAGGTATGGACTTAAGAATAATCACATCTGCTGGAACTCGCTGGTCTTTGTGCAACACAAGTATGTCTCCAACTTTGATGTCTTTGGCTTTTTTGGTCACAGTACGCACGGGACCCTGCCCCTCGACCTGAGCTTCCTCCTGAGAAACGGCCTGGGGCTGGTTTTTATTTTTCAACTTCCGTCTTGTAACCCTCCCACCAGACTCGTAGGGCACATCTCCTGAATCAAGAACCTGGTATCCTTCCCCATTTGCTTCGGCATCCCTCCTCCTCCTCGCTAAATCATCTAATGCTTCCTTTCCGAGAGTAACACATAATACGAAAACTAGTGGAACAATATAACTGCTAAGAAACCCAATCCGCAACACCGGTATAATCTGTGAAAGTGCGACTAATAGGAAGTACAGGTTGAAAAAGTAGCTGAATTCGTGATATAGTGTGAGCGGGAGAAAGGTAATTGGAGTGAATTTGTGATTGGAGACAATGTTGGGAGGGAATTGTGAGCTTTTGATGGAGCCAGGGGTGAGGGATATTATGCGAGTTGAATCCGAGCTCTTGCCAGTCGGTGGGTGGGAGCGACTGTTGGATGGCTGGGGTGACGTTTTGGGAGGGGATCTTGACAGACCTCTCGTGGGATGTAACAGTGCCGATTCTTCCTCAGGTCCGTGCCTACCATTCCCACTCCTTCTCCCTGTGCCCCTGCTGCTTGACGGCTGCCCAACCCCCAGGAGCCCTTGCGGATCCTCATCATGATCAGAATCCTCGTCCGTAGCCTTTAGTCGTTCATACTTGCGTCGACCACCCCCCATGAGTGACTTGAGCGCAAACCGCGGGGAAGGATCCCTTGCCCGTTTACTACCAGCAACTCCAGTGGTTGGTGATGTTGAAACGGTCCGATAATCACCACCGACCGCCCGGTAGCCCGAATTTCCAGCCGGTTGATAACTTGAGGTAGAGGGGTCAAGCTCTTCTAGGTCGAGGTCGAGGTCCGAATCGGAGTCTGACGGTAGAGGAGACGGTGATCGTGGTGGTGAAGGGTGAGAGGACATCTGCCTCTTTTTATGTATGAGGGCAAATGCGGGACAAGGGAGGGGGGTTGGGGATGGATTGGTTTTGCTTTGCCTGTCGTCCTCCCGCCTACCACTGACAGCTGTGTAGTTGCAGGTAAAATGTGCTGGGATTCTGTCGGTGCAAGATGACGGAGCCGGGACCAATGGGGGCAAAGCCGTGTATATTGGGCCGTGCGCGCTACTAGTCTGTCTGTTGCTGAATGGATCGTAGATGTGTCCCGAGGGCAGTGGCAGGCGTAAACGTTGTTGTATTGTGGTAGAGTACTTACTGGTCGTATGCTTGGTGGGAGGTCAGTTCAGGTGTGCTGGGGGGAGGGGGGAGGGGACGATCCAGTAGAGAGTGTAAGTACTAGGTACGAAGTCCAGGAGGCAGGATAGTTCATGTTGTGCATATGCCAATGAAACCATGCATATTTATCCGAGAATATGCATGCATATGTTGCCAAGCCTTCATCCCAAAATAGGAAGGAGGGAAAGAACATCGAAAAAAATACCAGATGCATGCAAACGCGAAGGCGTTAAATCGAGGTCAATCATGGATTTAATTGCAGCCGAATTTACGAACATGCATGCGAGGGTTTCTGTGTGCATGGGTGGTTAATGGGCAATGTGGAGAAGTATGGATTTTCGCTTCTGCTGGAGGTTATTGATCATCGTTGGGGGGTACAGTAACGTGATACACTCTGCTGACTCCCCACCATAGACCTTTTTGTGATTGAGGGAGCGGCTTTACTAGTCTGGCGGCTTTACTAAAAAAAATTTTTTTTGGAGTCTATGTATACGCCTCCCCCGATACTATGAGGCGGTTTACTGATGTTTTTTTTTGGAGTCTATACGCCTTTCCCCTGAAGGGAGCCTTACTTAGGCTATGGGGCGGTTTACTGATATTTATCCGCTCGTAATGACCCCGCGGTTCCAGATCCCAAGAACCCTAGAACCGGCCAGTTTCTTTGCTTTCAGGGCGGGGTTTTACGCCAGGCCATCCCTCAATAACTGGTGATCATCATCTTGGTCTTCACTGGTATGTAAAATCTTCCCAGGTCGTCGAGAGTCCATGTGGAATAAATACCCCCGCCAGTTGCCAGAAATTGGGAGCTATACCCAGTTGCACTGTGTTCCAGGTGGTAGAACTGTAAGGGAAGAGATATAGTCTATAGATGCAATGGAGGTCCATGTTGATACCACGGCTGTAGGGCAGGTGTCTATTTGTGTCGTAGAGGTGGTGCTGGCTCGGAGGTCGAGAAGGTGAATTTTTGCAGCGTCAGTTCCGACCAGAATATGCTGCGGATTGAGGGGAGTGCTGTAGCTGGAGCACCAGGGGCGGAGGGCTTAGAGTCACTGCCTGTATAGTTCCTGGGAGCCAGGATTTGAAGACCACCTTACCAGTAGAGGTTGATGCAGCTTTGAGGAGGGAATTGGTACCAGTGGAAAAGAGGAAAAGTTTATTCCAAGGCGGGGATTCATTAGTGAACTAAGGCCAGTTAGCAATAGACCAACCTACCCCAGCCACCATCAGGGGTTTGATGCAGATGGGGGGATATATACTTGAGGGTGTAAAGGATGGCCTACCTTCCCCATCGCCACTAATCTTGCGCTTCCTTTATGTCTCTTTGCGTTCCACTTTTTCTCCCAACATTGCTCGTCTGGTATCACTTCCTTCTACCTCCTCCCCTGAGCCTTCATAATCTGAATCATTCTTACTCCCTCCTCCTCTTTCCTTCCCATCACCCCCCTCCAGAGCCCTTACCAACTGCGAGTGACCGCTCAGTAGGATGTGTCGATAAACTGAAGAGGTCACTGTCGGGTTCTAGTCGGCGGGGTGGTTGAAGACGCCCGGATTGGGGGGCAGGTGCCATGTGGGGAACTGTCCTAAATTTATCGTTTTTTTTGAGAAAACAATGCTGGCGCTCAATTGCCGTTTTCGGTAGGCCATCCTGTAAACAATAGCTAAACCTATAAAGGCTACTTCACAGCTCCAAATCAAAGTCGTATATCGCTATTGTTTCTATCCTAGTTACAATCACCACCACTTTCAGCAATCTTCTTTGCTTACGGGTTTTTTCAATGACTCCATGCCAATGTAACAGCTAGGTATTCACTGTGTCAGATCATGTACTCTAAGTACAGCTTCGAATACTTGATAGATGGATTAATTCAATCAACTCTTTCACACTCGTATTCACATCTCATACAGTAAGCACATCCTAAACCTCCTAAAATTCACCACTCGCAGCCTCTGCTACGTTGAAGTGTTCCTTCGTTGGACGCATAGCTGAACCGCTGCCTATACCGCAGAAGCCATTCTCAATACTTACGACGAGCAGCCGCTCATACCAAGAAGCACATACGCATGCATCTGCTATTGAGAATATGATGGGAATCACTATGCATTTATCGGATCTAAAGTCAACGGAAACCATAGCACAAGAAAAAAAAACATCATACCACGCTTGCAAGGTGTATTCTATGACAATAGATGAAACCTCTTCAGCCAAGGAATCATTTCAGGCACCTCTCAGCCTCCCACAAATTCCTCTGTTCCGCAACCCTGAATGGTGATGCCCTTGTCATGAAGCCCACTTAACTATCGCTACCCGAACCTGTAGCTCTAGATGTAGCCCCCATATTGCGTCTTGTAGGAGTCGTTGAGGCGTAGTGAAAGGACGAAGTTGACCTCCCCGCGCCTGGAATGAGGGATGAAGGGAGATTTGGAATTGATGGCTGGGGAAATGGAACATTTTGCGAGTGTGCTGAGGGTGCCGACACTGGGGCTGGGGCTGAGTTTCCACCAATTGGAACAAAGCCCTGGCCCGGGACAAGTATACCAGGAGCACTCCGAGAAGGGAGGGGAGGTGTAGTTTTCTGTCCCTCTTGAGCCTCCCTCCGCTTCCAGGCCGCATGCTGCGCTTCGGTAATCCCAACATTACTATCCCCCCTTGCTTCTGTGTTACGAAACGCCGCCGGGATATTGTGAGCAAGTTGTGCTTCCTCCCGTACGTTGTAGCTATCGTTAAAATCATCAAAATCCAAAGAACCCCCGCCCTGCGAAACCTCTAGGGGTATATCTTGTTGCCTAGTCCCCCGTGTGTAGCTAGCTGCTCTGCCCATAACATTGCTAGCCCCTTCTAGACCCCGCACCACACCACTTCGAGCCCAGCTAATCCACCCCTCACTCACAACCTCCACCCTTTCATCATATTGTTCAAAAGGATCGACATACTCCCGCACAACACTCCACTTCCCTTCTTGCTCTGATGGTCCATCTCTTTTTCCAGTAGGAGTTCGCGGAGAGACCACCTTTAGACCGCCTCCTCGGAAAAAGCATTCTCGATAGGTTTATCCATGAACGAAGCGTGGCCTATGATGATGACACCGGAGGCACCACATAGCCACAGGATGGTAGAGAAAGGGGACGCAAAGAGGCCGAGAATCGCAGTTGCTGCGAAAAGACCAGTGTAAAGCTGAGATGAGGTCAAGGTAGTAGACCCTAAACATGTCTTTTACGTTAATAAACCTCCGTGCCCTAAGGGGGGACATCTAAACCCTTGACGGACCTAGAACCAAATCATTCCCACCCAGCCTTCCGATACCCCACATTCCTCCCACTGCCATTATTATCACAAACAGCAGAAGCATGTTGGTCAACAAGCTGTAGATGCTGAGTAAGACAAATATAACGGCATAGTTGCTAGAAAAGTAGCTGAGGTTGTAGTTGCATCTGCTCTGAACCTCACCAAAGTTTGCAGGTTTGGAGACACGTCTGAAGTCAAAGAACTCGCTCAGAGGGCGCATGTTTGCAAAGCGGTTGGACAATGGCATTCGGGCATTTTCCTTTGAGCATATTGTCAGCCTGGAAACGTACTACGAGACGAGATGCATAACGAACGGTGAATCTGCCAAAGTTCATTCGCTCAGTGAGAGCAGATATGGGTATGTAAAGTCCGGACATTGTGAAAGAGGTGGGGTATTTCGGAAGGAGAAGGAAGTCCACGTTCAGATACGTGTGATGCTATTCTATATCCATGCACTTCTTTGGTTTCAGTCACAGATGAACGCGGCTAATGGCTGATGACTGACGGTTGATGACTGACGATAGGTACGTGGCCTAAAAATCTTTCCTACCACAGCCACTGGGCGCTAATCTGCGCAGGGTTAAAGGAGCCTGCACTGATATGGCAGATTAGTCTGGTTGGCACTGGGGAGATTGATCTCGTGCCTGTAGGTCGTGGCTCACTAATATATAGTCTCATGCCGTCAAAGTCTAGTCAAAGTCATCCTCATCGACACCCCAGCTAGGGTTAAGGCCCCCGATGCTCGATTAATCAGCGGCAGAACACACTACGTGTATATATGCCGGCTCACGAAGGTGGCGACCAAAGGTCTGCCAAGCCGCTAGGGCGACGTCTAGAGCGAGACTGGATATACCTATAGATTTTTACTATATATCCAAGGTACTCCGTAGTAACATAGATATCTACGGAGGCTCACAACAAAAGTCTTTTCCTCCTTCCTATTTTGGAATAGGGCCTTGGCAGCATATATGCGGCATATATGCACATATGCGAATATGGCACTAGCATATGCAACAGCTAGTAGGCGCAATACCCGCGCTAATCACTTCAGGGTAACTACATATGCAAACAA
>Ga0307514_10006500_pt1 | contig 10187 bp, 9 predicted proteins | sample 16_EM_MG_FD_203088 | JGI IMG/M metagenome (GOLD analysis project Ga0307514, IMG submission 203088) | Populus trichocarpa ectomycorrhiza microbial communities from riparian zone in the Pacific Northwest, United States - 16_EM | ecosystem: Host-associated > Plants > Roots > Unclassified | place...
TCATGGCACAGGAGAAGGGGGAGGATGTGGATGAAACTGGGGAGGGAGGAGCACAATCGCCGGTTGGTAAAAGTGCCAGTTACGTGAGTTGTGCAAGCTCAAGGAGAAGTGCTACCGCGAGTATGACAAGCACAGCCAGGGAGGTTGAGGAGCAGTTGAGGAATGAATCTAGGTGCAGTCAATGGGAGCACGGAGGGGTGGTCGAGACGTCTTCCCCAGCGTTGGTCCGTAGCGAGCAGTCTGGAAGTGGCATTTCCAAACCAGGGGAGCCTCCGGATGACGAAGAGAACTATGACGATGGGGCGGATTATCTACTTGCCATGGGCAGCTTCAGTACTCCGCCTCTATCGGGTGCACAGGTACAATTGGCCTCAGAGACTGCATTACCAAAAGCACCGCAGCAAGTGCAGAAGAGTTCTCCTGATACCCCATTACAGATGGTGGCCTCCGAGACTGCATTACCAAAAGCACCGCAACAAGTGCAGAAGAGTTCTCCTGATACCCCATTACAGATGGTGAAGCTCTCCAATGGGGAACCCATTGCACTCTCCACACTTGGGAAGCGTTTCTATAATCCAAAGATGTCGTGGGAATCATTATCACCATTTTCCTCACCTTCACCTACACCGCCAACTGCAAAGAAGCCTCGCATCGATGCAGGCACTACCCAGCACCAACTCCAACACCCACCTCTAGCTCCTGCAGTAGTCTCTAAACTGAACATCCCCCCCAACGTCAGCCCCCCCACGCCTGCACCCGCTTTTTCTAGTGCAACAGCGATCCGCGCCTCTGGTGGGGGGGCTCCCACTACCCCCACTACCCCCTCCAACATCTGGTCTCTCCTCCGCCCCTGCCCTCTGGCAGACCTTTTCTCCCGCCCCCACGGCTCCAAAGTTGACATCCTCGCCATCATCCACTCTATCGACACACACCTTATCACACGAAACAAATCTGTCAAACGCGACTGCCGTCTTGTCGACCCCACCTCCCCTCTTCTTGTCCCTGCCCCAACCCAACCGCACCTCAAACAACCACACCACAACGAACTCAAGCCAACAATCCTCTCCGTCTGGGTCAAACCACAGAGTTTTACCCCTCACCCTGGGGCCCTGGTAGCGTTTAGGGGCCTGACAGTGCATCGGTATGCAGGGCGGAGCTTGAATGCGTTTAGTGATGTGGCGGGGAGTGTGTGGTATTTGGAAAATCCAGGGAGTGAGATTGATGGTGCGGAGGAGATGGGGGAGTGGTGGGCAGACAGGTGTATGAGGGAGGTGGCAGAGGAGTTAGACAGGAGGGAAGAGTTGGAGAGGAGGGAGAAGGAGGTGGAGGGTAAGGGTAAGGGGAAGGTAGGGTAGAAGTGATATGACTGTTGTGCATACCAGAATGGGATATGATGTGGAGAGCATTTTTTTATGGCATGGGGTCTGCATGATGTTTTATTTTATTTTATTACTTGTTTCCGAGGGTGGCGTATAGCGTTGTTTTTGCTTCTACTGGGTGTTTGTTTCTAAGGGATTTTTATACCTTTCCTTTTTTATTATTATATTCTTGCAGATTCTGCACTCTGATTGTTTTCTTTAGCGATGCCTGATTTGCGATGCGGTATTTGAGATTCGATTCCTCTTCACCAAGTGGGCTTAGTTTGGTCCCCCTAGAGCAAATGTGCATGATACATGGGTGTTCAGGGTAAGTGGATTTGCGCACCACCCAACCCGCAGAGATTTTTCAAGAGCAACGTGTGTGATTGAAATTGCTGTTTTACAGATATAGATATCTATCGCACTGGCGCAGAGCCCTCCTCACACCTTATTTATCCATATATAGGTACCTATCTCCATCCTTTGTCTCTTATTAGTAACGATAGAGAAGTGTACATACTGTACATATGTATGTATACGGAGGGGATCAGGTGTTGCAGCCAAAACTAGAAAAAGTGTATCATTGGTCCCTGACGATAGCCAACCCCCACCCCCCGCAACTCATTCATTGCTTGCAGATGGTGGGGAGAGATAGGCTAATTCTTAATACATGCGAAAAATCCTCCTCGCTCTTTTGGTTTTGCCTCATTGATCAACATCCCACGTGGATGCGAGGCACAGTATTTGTCCTACTGATGGATGCTTCTTGGAGTTGAGGGGTAAGAGGTGGATAGTTAAGAATTACTCTTGTGGATACTTAGTCTGTCTGGCTGGTCTTTGTGGGGGTTAGTGGTCAATAATATAGTCGAGATTACGATAAGATACCTGCAAGCCGAAATGAAATATCAGAAGTCAAGCTGAGCTGTGCACAAGCGCACGGGAGTTTGTCAAAAAAAAAAAAAAAAGTTGGTATTATCGGTACAAGGGAATTATGTACAAACATACATCATCTCTGTATTGCAGAAACTGCTACCGCATGATTTTCAATACCACAGGACTCAAACCTGCATTTGTCCAAATAAATATACGATGCTAGTTTTCCAGGTACCCACCTACATCATTTCCAGAACCCAACATACATACAATACAATACAACCTCTCCTCTTCCTACAATCCATGCTACTACCCTTTCTTTTCCCTCACCTTCTTTCTCTTTGGCCTAGTCCTCCAATCCCTCCTCCCCTCCCCCCACAGCCCATCCGGCGCCGTCCTCGGTTTCTCCTCAAAATCCGCAGTTCCCACCTGCGGTCCTTCATTCCTCTTCCACCACTCATTACTCTTAATCCTACTAATCTTTTTTCTAATCAGCTCCAACTCACGTTCCAAGGCCGTCAAATCTTCATCTCTACCCTTATTTTGACCACCACCACCACCACCACCACCACCACCACCACTACTCATCTGTTCTGCGAGATGGACTGTCCATTTCGTTTCCCTGTCTGACCGAGGTGCTGAGGGCTTCGTGCGAGGATCTATGTGCGCCCAGGCACGGTCAGCATGGGATTTGAAAACACCTGTTTTTATTGCCCAGTTCTCAAAGGCGTTTCCGGCTGCTTCAGGATGAGTGGGACTTTGTGACTGCGGCGAGGGGGGGGTGGCGGTTGCTGACGACGCCGGGTCGGGCCTGGGTGGGAGGGGGGATATTTCCGAGGTTTTTAGTGGGAAAACATCTGTAGCAAGGAATGGTGGTGGACGTGAAGAGGCCAAAGTGCCTCTTCCTGTTCTCCACCCTCGGGATGTAGAGGCTTTAGATCCCATGTTTGGGATTTCCTGAAAGACACCGCTAAACCACTCAGCTCCTGACTCCCTAGCCCGATTATCCTGCGTAGTGCTGCTATCTGTCGCCGCGTGTTCGCGCCCCACCCCTATTCTCCTTTCTGCTACTTTATTCTTTTCCACTTTGTGCTCGGCCGTAGAGGCAGGTTGAACCGCTGATGTTGCGGAGGTTTCCTCCACAGACTTGGTATCCCTCCTTTCGGTATGGCTCTCCACATTTGCGGTTATGGTAGCCTTTGACTCCCGGCTCAATGAGAGGTGCTCTCTACCCGCTCTCGCCACCTCGTTGAACTCCTCATGGATTGGTCTCTTCATTTGCAAGGGTTCCCCCACTTTCGGTAGCCCCGCAGCCCCACTCTTATCCTCAACAGTGACAGCTACGGAGGTTGCACCATGAGTCTTACCCCGTGGCTTCTCAAAGAGTACATTCAGCGCTTCCTCAAGCTCTGGTGCAAGACCTATCGGCTCTGCCTCTACCTGCGGCTCTGGGTCCGCCGCACCCATAAGTACCTCCTCGACCCAATTTTCCTTTACTCCCGCTCGTCCCGGCTTTTTATGTAGCTTGCCAGGCTCGCTCCCACTCTCGATATCCTTACCCCAACGCTGACGCACTATTGGAGCACTATAGTTCTTCTGTCCCGGATTCTTCAGCTGCCATATCTTCTGCCCCATGTACCCTCTAAATCGTCCTAAACCGGGCGGGCTAATCTCCCCTTCTGCAATCATTTCCTCCCAGTAACCCCATCGCCCCCATTTTTCTGGCTCTCCCTCATTCATGTTTTCCACCTTTGCTTTGTTTACTCTCTCCTGCTCTTTCACTGCATCAAGCCCCCGCCTCGCCTTCCCAATATGCCTTCGTAATGCAGTGTGAAACAAGAAATCAAGCGAGTTAAACCTCAGATTCCTAATTGATGTAGCTATCGCATCGGGTGGCCCCCGAAGGAATGGAATTGTACGACTATCATGGGCTTCCTGGGAGAGGGTAGAATGTCTGCTAAGAACATTATGGTACAGTCTGAGGGCATGACTTACTGTATACGCTGATTCCACGGGGGTGGGATCAAGGACTAGCGCTGTGTGATGCTGGTGGAAGGGGGAGTATAGGCTGAGAGGGGTATTGGAGGAGATTTTGCTAGGAGGAGGCTCTTGAGGGAGAGAATTAATGACCGGTATAGCCCAGGATGGGAGGTCGTTTAAGTTGAGGTTTGAGGTGTAGGTGGGAGCGGGGTCTACAAAAGGTCGGACCCATGATGGGAGGGGCTCTGGAATCTCCTCCAGAAAGCTTTCAGAGGAGTCTGTATCTTCCACCACTGTGACTTCTCCACTGCTAGAGGGTCCGGCCGCATTTCTAGTTGTATGATCAGAAACCCCATGAGGTAAAATTTCCACCCCCTGGATTTGTGTCGTACACTCGGACTCCTTTTCCCAGTTCAGACTCTCTTCAGTCCCACTCTGAGCAATATCCAATCCATCCCCAGAGTCAATCTTCTTCAAATTCCTCCTTATCTCTCCCAGTATATCTACCGTTTCCCACGCTCTCTCTTCCTCCACTCTCTGAGCTCTTCTCTCCTTATCCCTCCCTTCATCCCGCTGTGCAGCCCACGCTTGATATTTCACCATACTCCATATCCTCAGCATGCATTGACCCCAATACATCTCTGCCCCCTTCCATGCGTGCAGCTTCATTATCCGACGATAGTGTTTCCCGAATGGTCCATATAATCTGTACCTGAAGTCTCCTGGTTGAGGGCTATGCTCATAACGGGGAACATTGAGGGCATTTGCAAATGCAGCGTTTTTTGCGCCGTGGAGTTTCGCGAGGTGAGTATTGTGTTCCCGGTAGTGTTGGTGCGAAGACCAGATATATGTGAGCAGTGGAGAGGTGGTCGCAATGGGGCGAGGAGGATTGGGCTCCCTCTGGCGCGGGGAGCGGGCCGGCAGCTGAGGGGGTCTAGTGGGGCGTGGTGGTGGTGGTGGGTAGACGGGGGTGCGGTAGGGCATTGAGTGCGTCGGTACTGGTTGACGCTGGCGCCCTTAAGGCCCCAGAGATCTTACAAAACCCAACTGCTTCTGTGGGTTCGACGTCCGGGAATTTCTAAGGCCAAGAGAGTAAAAATGCGAGAAGTTCGGTGGACATCTGATATACAAGTTATACTACCTAATTATGTTAGATCAAGATCGAAAAAGAGGAAAAACTAACATAGGAGCCATATTATAATTGTAGGGGTACTGCAAACATCCATACTCAGACCAGAGGCGCGTTTGAGCTGTGAAAAGTTGCAAGTCTTGGCATGTTATGGGATTATAAATTCATTCAACCACCCCGAGCAACATATCGAAACCCCATCCTGTCACTCATAAACCCCAACAGCACAAACAGTGCACCGGATCTTGTTATCTAGAAATAAACTGCAATACACTTCCAATTCCACTCATTCATCACATACCCTCCTCCACCATTGCCACAAACCAATACCTTTCCATACCTTTCCCCACCCACAGGCCTCTCGCAGGCCTGTAACTGAAATATAGCCCCAATTATACTTCGGTACCCGGGTGCAGTTTTGGAAGAGCAACGATCGATCCCAATTAAGCCGGAGCGTTACCCTGGTATCCTGATCTCTAACGGGCAAGGAACACGTGGGCAGGGCTTGACTTAGAGGGTCTTACATTTCCTCATTTCCTCATTGTTTTTCAGGATTTCTATGTGAAGGGGGTCCGTATTTGCCATGGGGGCTTAATTCTCACCCTGCCAGAGTGAGGGGTGTCCCTTCTGAGAAGTTGATCTACAACGACAATGCACCTAATATAACACGCGATATACACGGGCAGGATATTACCATGAGGGGATGATTATTCAGTTAAGTGGTATCCTTGTAAGTGGTATTTTATATATCATGTATACATTATGTAATATGTAATATGTATACTCATAGCATAGTCTAGATGCTTGCTTGTAAAATGCAATAACATATAAAACGAATATACCCCAAAAGCGTTGATAACTCCATAAGGACAGACTGAGTAAACAATAGACAAAAAACAATGGTTATTGTGCTGCTTATTTATGTATAGCCACAATGCTGTATGCTCTATGACCATTAGTAAATAATTCAGGAAGGAGGGCCAACTCTCTTCCTCCGATCCCCATATAGGATGGTTCGTTTTTTATCCTCCTCTGCCATTTCTCAAGAGTGCTAGTGAAAGCAGAAACGATAAACAAAATAAAAGGAACCCCGTTTGCAACCAAACCCTACAAAAGCAGGAGGGAAGAGACTAAATCGAACCAATAAATAGTGAGATAAGATAAATAATGAACCACTCAACGCAACTATAGGCGGCAGCAATGGTGCTCAATGATGTACAGTACGAAAAGCGAGAAACGAAATGCAAACCCAGACTCCCAAGTTATAATGCCCGAATTGAGTCCGCCCGCCCATGACAAGCAACTTGACTTGTTTTCACTTCACTACACTCCTAGCCCTACGCCATTAAACGCATTGGGGTAAGGAAGGGTAAAGGGTTTTATGCCTTTCTCTTTCCCGAATCCATAGGTTTCTGCCTAGAGATCCATTCCAAAACAGTCTCGTAACAGAGGACAAACTGTCTTAGACTCTGCACCATGGACAGCCTCTGGTCCCTAAAGTCACTGACCACCTGGTAGATAAGGTCCTCATCATCCCTATGCATCCACTCATTATCACCACTCTCGGTGTACGAGTCCGTATCGGACCCACAGTCACTAGCTGTAGCCGCAGAATTTCCATACTGTTGGTGGATTTGTTGACGCCGAATCAGATTGATCACAGTATCCACCGCACAGAACGTCCCGGTACGGCCACATCCAGCACTGCAATGTACGATCGCAGGTCGCTCAACAGGGGCGGGCGAACCCAGGATTGGTGATAGCGACAATGTCGAAGGATTGGCCGATTTCTGACTCCGGGCCGATCTCACAACAGCGTCTGTGTGCTCTATGAGTGCCAAAATGTGGGCAGGATGCGCTGGCGCCCCAAAATCAGGCCATGAGGCATACTGGAGCTGGGTAATTTCTCGGATTGGGTGGAATGGGTGGTGGTCATGCTGGAGAGAAAATCTCCGCACAATGATATGTGGGACACTAGAATCGCTGGAAGCAGGCAAAGGAAGAGCGGAGCCAGTGGTAGACCTCCGTTTTGTGTTTCCCTTTGGATCCTTCTTCTCTAGCGATACAAGCTCCTCTGACCTCTTGGTGAGTACCAAGGGCCCATATCGCTCATCAACCCAGTAAGGATGGCACTTGACTTGGCCACCTTCAGACTCAGCAGTTAACATTACAATCACTCTAACATCTTGGTCCCATACAACACTCCAAAAATCCTACAAACATTGTCAGTGATTGTACATATGAATTAGCATAGAAGAGGTTGTACCCGGAAGGTTGAAGGAAGCGGCCCCTGAGTTGCAATGTACCGCTTCTTACTGCGAGAGGACTTGATATAACTTGCATTTATATAGTCACAAGAGTCCACCGGGTAGTCTTTTAGCTTCACACGTGTGTGGTCGTAAGGCCAAATATTATTGTATCGATTCTTCTGCCCTTTCTCGACACCAGCAAGTGCATGTTGATTGGTAGATGGCCTTGATGGATCTAGATTATAAGTTACAGAGACATTCAAAGCCTTTTGCATGCGCTCCTTCTCCGCTTCTTCAATAGCCAAGAATCTCTCGGAAACCAGCTTTGCGCCATCCTCTGAAGCAATCTTCTTCAACCAGGCAGGGAGTGACTGTTTTCCTTCAGACTGAAGCAAAGGAGGTATTGTTATCGGTATCTCACCAACACCGCCAATAAGGTCCATGTTCTGCCGTATATTCGAGAAGAATGGGTTTACGACAGATGACTGAGGAGGGAGAGCACAATTAAAGCCACCAACGACTGCTGCACCGCCAGGCTTGGAGCTTCCGCCTGCTGCTGTAAGAGACAAACTTTTCGGTGAACTTGGGGTCCCAACAGCTGACTTGTCTATTTTCTCTGGGTATGCGGCAGCAAATGCAACAAATCCACCTAGATGAGATTAGCGAAGAGGCCAAAATTCTGTAGCAACTCCCGTTTTACCTTTGATACAATATGCATGGCCTGCCCATCCTTCCCTTACAAACTTACTCACAGTGTGCGCAGCTGACATGGCTTCCTTCGACGATTGAGAGTCTGTATCATATACAATGATATACTTCGCATCTCTCCATCCGGCAAACCTCGCTTTGTCGATCTCATTTGCGAAAGTTTCGGATAACTTTTGGACATTGAAAGATGGCCGCTTGAGTAGTGTGGTAGGTATACAAAGATGAACAGCATCTTGAATGCGGGACATGGAGTATTGGGGGTACGTTCGCAAGTCTAAAAGTATGACATTGCCCTTTTCCTTCTTCAGTAGTGGTACAAGAGCGTCCGGATTAATCATGGTGATGTCAGCCTCCTTCTCCTTCTGGCTCATGGGCAACGTCGCAGATTTAGAGTTGCTTTGCTTTCGCTGGAATACGGGACTGTTGGGCGGAAGCCCAGGGAAACTAAGATTAAACGCGGTATTTTGGGGTACGTTGTCATATGATCTAGTATACGTCTCAACTTCCATTGGAAAAGGTGATGCGGTGCGCGGCTTGTCAAAGTATTTCAGACCTTGACTGTAAGGTGGAATACCACCTTCTGCGTTGATAGTTTCTGTAAATGAATGGGATGGCGAGTAAGACGAAGGTGAAGAGGGGCCTAGGCTGCTCTTATCTCCTGAGAACTCACTTGTGGATGAGTAGCCACCTAGTTCAGAAGCATTCGAGAGATTCTGGTGGCGCAGCGTAAAGGTGAGCGCCTGGGCTTGCTTCTGAAATCCTTCTGGAAGCCCCTCCATTGTGACTGGGCGGGGTGATTTGGCAGCAGTGGACTTAATTGAGGATGCCGAAGGCGACCAATTGTGTTTTGCATGGTTTATCGATAGAGTTGACTCGCTTGGATCAACCACCAAACCAAAATATCCAGCGGCAGGGCTCGTTGTCCCATTGTGTTGCTTCACAGATGGCGTTGGAGGTGGGTGAACTGTAGTTAAGGGTGTTGCAGATGAAGAGATAGGATGGGTCGTTTGGCGGCCCTGTGACTGTGGACTGTAGATCGCTGGCCGTGAGGTTGCAATGCTTGACATTTTAGGAGACCCACGTATGCAGGAACAACTGGTAGCTAGCAAAGTATTGACCCACCCAAAGCTCCAATTATCTGTTCAATTTCTTGCAAGGGAGGTCAGAGGGATGCTCTGAATTTGAATGCCGAGCCCGGCTCTCTCATGATCTTCTCGAAAAATGCTTGCTGGTGCAGTGGCAGGAGGACCCTTCCAATTTGAAAAGCTGAAATTATGGCCCGGATAGGATGGGTGATCTCTGTACTTTCGTATAGCTATGGTCTGGGCGAGGGGAGGGGGGTGGCTTGCAGCTTGAGACAATGGGTATAGAAAACTTCTCGACTTGCAGTTGGAAATAAACAAAGAAGACGATCTGTCAAATGCCACACGCAACCAAGCACGCCAGTTACAGTACTCCTGTTGAGAACGAGCGTCGGGGTTTCGGTGTGTGCTGCGCAACTGTTTTTCCTTTTTCCTCCTTCCCGGCTTTTCTTGTTTTCTTTTTCCTAGAGACCCTGAACCTTTGACCCTCTCCTCGCAAGTTGGTGGGGTGAGGAGGTCAGACGGTGTCCAGAGGCAATAAGCAATGACCTGGTAGAGGAGGGGAGGTAGGGTTTGGTTGAAATGTGACCTTAGCTCTGGATGCCCAATATTCGTGACCAAGGGAGTATTCCCAAGTGAAGAGCCAGTAGGGGGTCGGGAATGGTATGAAGTATGCGTGATGTGACTAACGTCTGCAGATGTGAGGCGAGCAGGCTTGCGGAAAACAGACTCCCGCTACCTACTACGAAAATGGCGACGAACAATTGGTGGAAACGCTGCGTGAACAGAGACCTTTCTCCTCACCCTT
>Ga0307514_10006501_pt1 | contig 10181 bp, 11 predicted proteins | sample 16_EM_MG_FD_203088 | JGI IMG/M metagenome (GOLD analysis project Ga0307514, IMG submission 203088) | Populus trichocarpa ectomycorrhiza microbial communities from riparian zone in the Pacific Northwest, United States - 16_EM | ecosystem: Host-associated > Plants > Roots > Unclassified | place...
TCAATGCACAAACAATGGTGTTTCTGCAGCGCCATCTGGTACTTTCAATCTTAAACGGAAGACAACACCACCTGGACCCAGTCACAATCAAAAGCGACTTCGAGCAAATACACAGGGAGAGGCAACATCGCAGACATACTCCACTTCTGTTGATGATGTCAACAAGAGCGTAGAGGAAAACGACGAAAGTGATTTGACAGAGCTGGATATTGAGGAAGGAGAGGGTCTTGATGAGTACAAGGATGTGGACGAGGAGGAGGAAGAGGAAGAGGACGAAGTAGAGGACGAGGGCAACGAGGAAGAAGAGATGGTATCAAGTCAGGATATAGAGCACAGTGTAATTGTAGTTGCACCACGACGTTGAGTATAATTAGTAATTTGTATGTATGCTCCGCGAATGAACTAGTCCAGTCACGGAGGTGGGGTGCAGGGGTATACTCCGTGAATGGACCGGTCTCTCCGCGGAGAGACATCCTCCGTGACTGGACTAGAACATTTCCCCACCTTATACTCATCATATCCTCTTCCTAACGTCTTACACTACCTCTATTACAACTTTTAACACTGTGTTCGAGTTTTTCAACGATATGAGGCCAAATCATGTCGAAGATCTACTCATAGAAATGTATGGGCTTTTCGTGATGCCGTTTCCGTATGGCGCCACCGATCGGCTTTCGTGGTCCATGTATGGTGACTTGTTTATATTCTACGTGTTTCGTTAGTTTTTCCGTTACCTTCTAGGCAGTTGCACGGGGAGAAGACTTTACAAGTGAAGGAACATATAACGCGGTGACGGGTTCTTCGTTGTGCACATGTAACCTCCATTTTTGGGACACATTCACTGTCATAACCTTCTACAGCCCCTCGTCATTCTCTTGTTTCACCCGAAATCTTGCTGGCAAACGAAACAAGATAATATTCAAAACAGTAATCTGCGACCCCGAGTAACCCTAACTCATACCTCGAGTGATCCCACACGAACGTCTGGCAAACGCTACAACAGGAAGGGATAGCGTTTTAAAAATTCCATCGACGAGGGACTAATAGAAAACCCCTCAGGGTCAAGCTTGATCACTAAACCACTCTTTTCCTCCTATCGTGTTTCCATCATCAACAGTTTCGTCTTCCAGCTTTCGCATTTCGTTCACAGCGTCATCTTCCCACCGTAAAGCCTCTGCGATTACGATGTCTGTGTCGAATCTCCAAGCTCTTTCCTGCGATGGTGATGAGCAAACTTCAAATCACCATGAAACCGTCCAAACGTCCGAGAAAAGTACCTGCCATGATCCCACTGATGATGACTTCTCTAACCAAGTGACCCTTGACACCCCCCAGTGTTCAAACCAAGCTAACACTCAAAGGTACCTCCAGACGTGACTACACTCGCGGCCATAATCTCATGCTTCCCGTATTATTACTCCCATCTGGAGGACTGGGTACATGAGTGGGAAGTGACGGAAGAGCCGCAGTGGTTCTGGGAGGTCGTAGCCGTCGAGGCGGATGGATGGGAGATCGTTGTTGCCGATGAGTCTGCTAGTTGTATAGAGTGTGTTGTGCTTCCCCTACTGCTGTACTGCTGAAGAAGTGTTAACAAAGTGTCGTAGGAACTAGGGAGGGCGAGTTTGGTTGCGGTTTTGGTGAATGGTGGTGAAAACGGCGGGCGAGGTGGAGGCGTAAAAGTTTGTTTGCGTTGATTTCCTTGTCGCTTCTTGAGATATCTTTGTCGTAGTCTGTATTCTCTCAAACTTCGCACGCTCTCTCATTGCCGCTCTATTTTGTGAATGGGGGGTGAAACTGCGAAGTTGTTGCCGGGAAGTGTGTGCCGACGATATGGAGGATGGCTGGGATACTGCGACGAGCCTCCTTGGGCCGTATTTCTGGTGTCTCGGCGATCGACAATAGGTTGAAGTGACTTCAATAATGCTGAGTTAGTGCTGTGTTTGTTCTTATTGAGCGAGGCGAGCGAGGCGATGTGTTTAGGGACAAATTCAAGCGCTAAGCTGGTCTGATGTTGACCTCTAACTTCCTATAATCTCGCAAACTTCGACTACTGCAACAACAAACAACAAAATGGCATGTGCTGTCCCACAAGGTGTACATACGTCCTTAGACCCTTCGGCCCGCTGTTAAGAGTATTCACGGACAGAAAATCCTATTCTCTCCATGCGTGCTGACAGCTCACAGAAATGAAACTAACCGTCAAACTCCGTGGCTATGACGCTCACACCACTATACCACGGTCTAAGCCACACGCAACTCTACAGTCGACAGTTTGAACCGTACGCAGATTCTAATGAGAACTAAAATGATTCACGCGTCCCTCCGCAACGGATTTCTTTCTTACTAATGGATATACCTACTTTGTACCCCACGCCGTATCTTAATAGACTAGGAAAGATCTACTTAAGCTACGCCTTCGACAGAAATATTAACACGGCACAACTACTCAAGTAGTTAGAGCACTCCTAAGGCATTGGTACAGCAGCCACCAATCTCATACCCCCGAAAGAGAATGTCAGCCTTCATATATGACTCTGGTTGGAGTGAAATGAGGAGGGAGTGAGGTAGTCAGAGAAACGGTGAAGCAGATGCAAGGTCGATCCAATGTGTCTCGGGCAAAGCGTTGGGCATTTCACAATGTAAACGAATTCGATATTGATCGACGATCGTGCAGTGGTTTCAATAAAGATATATAAGCTGAATTTCAATATATAGACGAGCCTTTGTGCGACTTTTAGATAACAACTTCGCTACCACTGTTGTGCTTCCTCGGAACTCCTTATCCAAGACTTGGGGACATCGCTAGGATGATACCGTATCATCTTCTACCGACGACCTCATGTTTGGTGTCTTCAGGGTTCTTGGATTTATTGGGAATTCAGCGTCCCTTTAACAGCACACCTCACCCTCAACCCTAACTACATTGGAGAGTGATACTAAGTGATGGACGGTCATTCTTTGAATTCAAAGGGCGTCTCCGAGGCTAGATTGGGGGAGAAATTGTGATGCAAATAGCAGAGATGTAGTCTCGTATACTGACAAGCCTCAGACCCTGAAATTCATCGATACAAAAGAGTTTCGATACTGGCAATGGACCTAAGTCACATGGCCATTGTGTTTCTTCTTCCTCATATGATTACATGTAGTAAAGTCATTAAAATGAATCCCTTGCCATTAGTGGCCATGGTTGGGAGTAGCCTGTTAAGATAACTCTGAAGAGGACTAGATCTCTCTTTTTGGAGTGTGACGGTTGGGGGGGCATCATTCCCTCCATTAACAGTGTAACGCATAGTCTTCTTCTTTCTCCTATGCGCTGACATCTCACACTAAAGTACATATGACAGGGGGGTATGCGCTTCGTGAGTTTCACGCGGTATCTGCTTTGGACAAGTTTCATACTAAATCCTGTAATTCGTGGGGATAAAATTCAAATAATTGTGTCTTAGTCTAGGGGAATCTGAACTCTCATTCTCTGTATATTTGATCTTATCTTCGTTCCTTCAGTAGTAGCCTTTAAAAACAACAATGAGCTAAGAGCAGGTGGCCAGCCTCCACCATCGTACTCGAATGTCCTGGAAGAAGTAGCATCCAAAATACGAAACTACCATTTCCAATCCAGCCAGCGGCAGCAGATCTTCCAGATTTGGGATTTCAATAGAATGGCAAGTACTGCACATGCAGCGATATGCTTGGTGCATATGATGGTTTGAAGTATTGCACTAATGGGTTGACAGTATAGGAGATGAAGTCCTATTAACGAAGTATAGTATCTTTACGAAGTGTTTCTGTCCAATCTTATTTAAGAAGGCATACCGGTTCGCACTTTGTTAAAGCGCTTCACGAATTTGATAACTTGCGGAGGAATCAACTACTCTTCTTTCACGCCATCACCGGATACATAACCCCATCCAGCGCCGCCTTCCCAACCTCTTAGCACCCCTATTAACATAAAACCGCAACCCCGCCTCACTCGCCTCTCACACCTTGCGCACCCATCCATTTCCGCCCTCTCAAACCCTCGACTCCAGCAACTTCATTCCTGCGCCCCTCCACTGTCGCTCTGGCTGCACAGCTAACCACTCCAAATGCCAACGCACCCTCAGATTACTCATATATACGACTCCACCTCCCTCGCAATCACCTCCACCACCTGGTCATACGCATATGGTCGAACACTAGATTCGCACAAATCTCGGCGGCAGGCAGGATTGCGGAAGGGGGGTTAAGCGTCCAGTACCACCATACCTGCTAGCCCAATCACTTCCCCTATGTCGGAAACAGCGACAGGACAACACAAGAGGGGTGGGATAAGCGTTGTGTGATTGAGGAAACCCACCAGGAGGCGTCTGAGGATGAATTGGAGTTGCGGCCAGGGCAGGGGAAGCCCAGGAAGTAGTAAGTTGCGAAGGCGGCTGTGACCGAGGCTGCGAGAGAGGGGATGACATTAGGGATGGCAGGGCGGACGTGCATTGTTGAGGGTTTGTGGATAGAGAGAGAGGGAGGTGGATATATAGTGGGAAGGTGAACATCGCAAGAGTCCCTATGTTATTTCAGGAATGCTGTTTCCCAGTGTTTTGGTTTCTAGGTAGACAAGGCCTAGACGAACGGTTCAATTTGATAGCAGTACTGTAGCGCAGGTGTGGAAAGTACAACTAAGTGGTACGAGTGGCATGCAGTAATATCTGCAGAACCTCATTCCTGGTGGGTGGGGATTGAGATATTAACGAGGATGGAACTACATAGAAAGGATATATTGTACTAGCGGATGAGGTTGGGACGGAGCTGCCCTCTGACAAATAATTTTCAATTGGGCACAGTGTTCCTAAGCGGCCAGGCCGGCCTTAGCGGCGGCTTTCAAATGAGGGCCGGGCCGGGCCTGGCGGCTTTCCGGCGGCCTGGCGGCTTTTCTTGGCGCACTAAGCCTAAACAGAATATTTTGTTTACTAAGAAAGTCTCCAAAGTACGAAACATAAACCATATCCAACTCAATCATCGTAGCCCTGCCATTGCCGTATTCCATCCATCAACCAGACCAAGGCTTATGCAGGCCGATGCAGGCTTTTTAAATCACGTGCAGGCCGCTTAGGAACACTGATTGGGCACCATTTGCTGGCCACATCTTCGTGATTGGACAGACTAAGTTGGCGATGCGGAGGAAACTATAGTGGCGTGGTAAGTTTAAAAAGTACAGCCAGAACAGAGGGGGTAACGGATAGACCGGTAGGGAAACTTTTACAGTAGACCTCCAATTTCGATTTCATTGGGAGGGCTCGGAGTATATATATATACTTGCTGCTGACAACTTTTGAGTATGGGACGTAGGGTTCTGACGCTGACAAAACCATAATATTTTTGGGACGGACACCCCCTTCTGACTGCTGACGCCCCAACCTCATCCGCTGGTACAGTACATATATTAATAATTTGATATGGCTTGTAATGGAGACTGGACAGCGACTTCTTCCTGCACTAGCCGCAATACGTGCTTATGATTCCTTACATCTATTCTGCCCCAGACATACTACTGCCTATTCGCAATGATTCCAACAGTCCGGACGATCCCAGTCTGAGGTAGGGGTCAGTACGGTCCAGTCCAGCGGGGAGGGCAGACTGGACCAAGCCCCAGACTGCCAGTCCTGCACTGGACGATCCTGGTGCGGACCAGTGCCAGGATCAAATATATTTAGAGGTGAGTTCAATTTAAGCTGCAGTCTAGTTACATGAATAATCCACTACATAACATGGAGATCTCTGATCCATATCCTCTTCATGCTCTTCATGCTCTTCATCGTCTTCATTCAGCTGCCCACCATGCTAAGGTACTGCTTCTGCCACTGTACCAGCGACCACCACTTGTGGTAGCCCGATCTCGAGTTTATTCCACGATTTTATACATTTCGCTGCTTCCAGCCCATCAATCTGCAGTCGATTTCGCCTGTCATTAAGCATTATTTTACATTGGGAGAATAGCCTTTCAACCCTTGCAGACGTTGCCGGAATCGAGAGAACATCATCAACTTTTCCACCAGGGCAGTGGCACACACTCGCCAGCACATAAATATTTCTGTAACTTCAGTGGCTAACCGAGGATCCACAATTTCAGTGACTAACTGAGGACCTGCCATATGGTGGCTTTAGGCAAAGTCGGATCTCGGTGAAGCCAGATGTGGGCACCAGTTCAGACCAAGCCGGTCCTAGTCCGGCAGAACCTCAGACTGGTCCGATCCCAGTCTAAAATTTCTTCGCACTGGACTGGACTGTACTAGGACGGTTGAAATCATTGCCTGTTCGTGAGCTAGTGAATTGAAGAACTTTCTGCGATCCCTTCACCAGGACCGAACAAAGCAGGAAGGCCGTCTACGTAACCGCTAGCGGTACGTTCGTAAGCTCTGGAAAGATCTCGTAGATGCATACTTAGTTATGTGCGGTTTCTCCAACAGCGAGTAATATACCAACCTTATTGTTTTGACTTTAAGTTTAAGCTGGCCCAACCCGTGTGCTTTAAATGCATAACATTAGCCGGTCCACCCTCGTGTAAGCTAAACCACAATGCAGATCCACGGCTGGTAGTTGATTATGGTTCAGTCGCCTGATGATAGATGCGATTGGTAGTGCGAAGGATGGATGGATGAACTTAACGGTTGTTTTCCATCCCAAATAACATGGGGTTGTATCTGAAGCATCGTAAAAGCGCACTAGTCACGATAAGATCAAAATTTACTAGATATTCGCAATCGTTCAGTCGTTCATTCATTCATTGATCTCTGATCGTTCATTCATTCATTCATCCCTGATCATTCACTCATCATCCGTAATTGTTCATCATGTTCTCATCAAAATAGTATCCTAACCGTAAAACGTAAAAAAAATAAATAGAAAACAGACCATAAACCCCTCCTTAAATGCCCTTTGGAACAAATGCCTTGGCCTCGGGATTGAAACCCATCTTCTTCTCGATTGAGCAACACTCCATTGCTTCAGGGTCCATTTCCTTCTCTTTATTCTGTCTCTTGGTCTTGATGACGAATCCAAACGCATCAACTCCCTTCTTGATCTTGAGTTCCTCCTCCTTCTTAGCAATCAAAATCTTGCTTTTCAAGATCTCGGAGTCCAAACTATAAATTCTGGCCTCGAGCCAATTATATTTATCCATTGTTCCAAGGAGGCTCTCTTCAGGGTAACAAGAGGTTGTGTTCAACCAATAATCATGTTCATTGGTCCAAAAGCGATTGGCTTCCTTCTGGTACTTTATGCTTCTATTGGTTCGGACTATGGCGTTGTCGAGATTACAGACTTGATACCAATCTTCGCCATTGTTGTAAGAGCTGAAAATGTTACCGAACCAGTCTTGCTTGTAAATACCAAATGGTCCACGAGCTGGAGGAGCGATGGATTTGGCGGTAATGTAAGAGTCAAGAATACGATCCTTGTATACTGGGGAGGCGTTTTTGGAAGCTTTCTCGATGAAATCGAGCTTCTGGTGATTCTGGGCTCGATATCCATCATCGTTAAAGTATTTGGAGCTCCATTGAAGGTCTCGGCGACCATTAGAAAAGACCTTATAATCGTCAGGGACGGAATTGGCAAGAAGGTCCGCATAATCAACAAGCTACAGTATAAGAAATGACAAGTTAGTATAGGTCATTTAAATTATACAAATAGTAGCTACTTACACGCTCTTCTTCTTTGCGAGCATTCTTAGCCTTGATGTTTTCTTGAACCATGAAAGGAAGGGAACCATTCTATTCGAATTATTATTATACGTTTTATTAAAGAGATATGAAGATACTGAGGCAATCTTACCTTGAAGTTCTCGGGTTCAGAGACCAAACCAAATTCGTGTTCGGATCTCAAATCAAAGTCGGGTTCGGAGACCACGAAAAATTTGGGTACAGATACCAAATCATCATCGGATTCAGTGATCAAGTCCGACAAATCATCGGGTTGAGAGTCCAAATCGAACTCAAGTTCAGGAACCAGATTAAAGTCGGGATCAGAGATTAAATCGGGCTCAGACTCGATTGGTGGAGCTATCCGTGAGCTACCAATTGTTTCATCGGTATATTGGAACTGAACGATAGATGGTTCTTGGGAATCAACGAGAGATCCAATAGAAATGACATCGATCATGGCGATAACTTGGTCTTGAACCAAAGCACGATGAACAGTGATAGACTGATCATCTTTGAGAGAGAATCCAATCTTGACTTCAATCTATTCGATAGTTAGCACAGTTCCATTAAAAAAATAGCAAGATTAGAAGGGAAGATGTTTTACCTCGTTTTCAGAGTTGTTAACAACTTGAATTTCATCGGTCATAGCAATGACTTCTGAATCTTGAATTCCAATCTCGTGGATCTCACTAACGGGCCTAGAAACGTCGAATTGAAGAGCCATAGAAGTATTGCTAACGGAAGTCATCTACAAGAAAACGTTAGCATGAACTTGAAAATGAACATGAATAAGCAGAAGATGAATTACCTTAATGTGATTGACTCGAATCTTGAAGTATATAGTCAGAAAGACAAAGATCAAAAGAGTCGAGAGTATCGAAAGGTTGAAAGAGACTGCGAATTCGAAAAGAAAGAGAAGAGCTGTGATGCGTGCGAATTGCGATCTTGAAGACGGTAGCGATGAGGTGAAAAACAAGTGATTAGGAGGAGTCCTTTCATTATAAACAGAGAGAGGCGTAGGCGACATTTTGAGATCGGATTTTCGGGTTGTTTGAGGGTGAATTGCCATTCTATATGGTGGTAAGGGAATTCGTGTAACTCTGTCAGGAGCCATTGAGCCTGGCTGCGAACTAGCGTGGGGCCTCACTTGCCATTCAGCCTGCCTGAAATAGTGGCGCACGCAACAATGGAAACTCCCGAAGGCGCAACATTGGATATTTCACAGTCGTGAGGGAGAAAACAGACTTGTAAGCTATATGAGCCGGCTGAATCGTAATATCTTGGGGTGCAGATGAAGGGCGGGCGGGACGTTTCAACAGCACCCATACCGAGAGATACCGAGTGATTATGTTCGCATTAAGCAGGTGAATTCATAGCGATGAACATGATGCATACATCTATATGTCGCACGACAATCAAAGCATCAAAGAATTGCGTGGAAGGCGTTTACTCAGGAATCGACTCTCCTTCCGAGTGAGGCTCCAGTGGATATTAAAGAATGCGCGGATAATGGGTTGTGAAGTCAATCACAGAAAAACCGCAAGCCTTTCAGATCATGCTGCGAGAGATGTAGTCTATCACCAACATAAATGACCGTAGTAGATAAGTGCAAATCCATGGAAAGTTTGCAGCAAATTGAAGAACCCAAAGCCCAAGACCACAATCGTATGTAAGGCACTGGTTGATATCCTCGCGGTTACTAGATACCGCAAGTTTCTTGCATTGCCGTTGTTCAAAGGTTGATGTCGACATAAGCCTTCCAAATTTTCAACGGCATCACACCGCAGTGAATCCGAGAAGGTGCTGTGGCTCATTACACAATAATGTCTATAAAGCAATTATGTTATGCTCCAGGCCCTAAATACCAAGGAGAATCAGACAGCATTCCATTGCATGCCGAGCATTACTTGATTGTCCAGATCTTGAAGTGTGACCCTAGCGTTGGCCACGAGACGAGACGAGACGAGACCGGATAAGGCACTAGCACACACCCTCCCATGAAAACTCATAAGTGCGATTTAATTTTTGTGCCAGACAATCTCGAGTGATAATAGTTTGATATTAAAGTTCGTCGCTTGAGATAGCAACCAAACTTCTCGCAATACAACTTAGGAGGAAGATGTTGTCTCTCCTCTCTTGTAGGCGGGATATCAGGCTTGCTGTATCTAGTAGAAGTATTTTTTCGACCGTGAAGACAAGTTGGTACCGTGATGTCGAACACATAAAGGAAAATATGCATTGAAGACATTATCCCTCTTAGTGAGGTCCGGCAAGAGCTGTAGCTCGTCGCCAGACTTACCTCAAAAGCAGAACAGTGTAATGAATTCACGAGGTAGATAGATTGGGACCCCTCTGCGGTGGATAGTAGCTCAAGGCGCAGGCAGGCTTCCCAACGGTCCGGGGCGACTGGCGTCTTTCGGGGCCCCGAATGACGGTCCCGTCCGGGGCATGCATTTCGGAGGCCTGGTCCGTCCCGGTACGGAATCTGAATACCTAGGGCCCGATATA
>Ga0307514_10006502_pt1 | contig 10181 bp, 8 predicted proteins | sample 16_EM_MG_FD_203088 | JGI IMG/M metagenome (GOLD analysis project Ga0307514, IMG submission 203088) | Populus trichocarpa ectomycorrhiza microbial communities from riparian zone in the Pacific Northwest, United States - 16_EM | ecosystem: Host-associated > Plants > Roots > Unclassified | place...
CATATGGAGGATGTCTTATTCTGCTTTCTGGAATCTTGTTCCTTTCCTATTTGAATAAAATTTCCTTTTTTCTGCAATGGTTGTATATCTCTGTGCATTTGAGGATTATAGTGAGCTTAATGATTGAGAACTGGGAAAGGTGTGGTTTTTTGTGCACTTGGCCTTCAAATGACTGTCATCTTCTATCTTTTACCTGCTTTATATGCTCTACATGTGTTGTTCAAGCATTTCCTTGTGGTCTTTAGTATCAAATTTTTCTTTAAACTCTAATATATTTGTGGGGTAGAGTTGTGATGCACCCTTTTCATTTGTCTAAGCAATAGCTTCCCTTCCTAGCAATGTTTTCAGATTATGTTTCTTTTAATTATCCTTGGTTTCTATTTTTTGGTTTCCATTTTTCTTAAGTACTTTCATCTCAAGTCTCAATGAGTTTTTATGCTTCGTTCATTATTATTCTTGACATCATTTAGGTCCTTATTTTGTTTCTTTCTTAGATTTATCTCAAATTATTTTGTGCATGGTATTATATTAGATTCTTCTGTATCTGATGACCTACTTATCTGTTTGACAGTCTTGCAGCTGTAGCGCGGAAGAGGCCGCTTCATTATGAGACTATTCTATCTGCCTTGCTTGATTTTGATCCAAAAGTTGAGAAGGGATGTCATGCTGCTAGTATCCAGTACTCTTTAAGAACTGCTTTTTTGGGATTCCTGCGGTGTACTTATCCAACCATCTTGGAGGTGAAGTTGCTTGACATTTTAACCTCTTTTTGATAAAAAAAAATCCTTCTCACTTTGCATTGCATGCCATTATTCAATAGGTAATTGTATACTAATTTACAGGTAAAAACCCTTTATCTTCATATTTTTTGTTCCTTAATTTTGAATATACATGCTTTATTTGAAGAATATACATATGCTTTATTTGAAAAAAATAAGTTCATTAAATTTTGAAATCACCAATTGTATCCCAATAAAATTAAAGGAATTTGAAAGTTAAGAAAACTACCAAATCATTAAATTCTTTGTTGTGGAGTTTATAAATAACTATTTCAGTCTCTCCCTTCCCTACTGCTGGTTTTATGGCAGTTATAGCTCTGCCTATCAATTCTATGTTTTAACCAGAATCTGCTGCTAATATTGGTACCACTTGCCAAATGCAAAATCTTTTAGCTCCTATCATCCTGGGCCACAGGTATTCTATATCACAAGCATGTGTACACTGCACATGAAAGATTATTTGATGAGAGGTTCTAGATTACAAACATAGTACTGTCCATATGTGGTCTTTAAGGATGAAACAGCAACACAAATAAAATGTTACCCTGCTTTGAAACTAGAATGAAGAAACCAATAATTAAGGGAAGTGGTATCAGAATTCTTTTATTTATCTTCACACTGACAATTCGGTTTTTATTTCATTTTCAGTCAAGGGATAAATTGTTAAGGGCTTTACGTGCAATGAATGCTGGGGATGCTGCTGAGCAAGCCATCCGGCAAGTTGATAAAATGATTAAAAATAAGGAGCGCACTTCTCGTGAAGTCAGGTTTAGCAGGGTAATTACCCTTTCAAAACACTGTCCACCACAGCTGTAGTCGCTCTTGTTATTGTTGGAATTATAATCTTTCACTGAATTTTGATTGCCTTGTTTGTGATCCTCCTTAGGATGATCAGCCGACAAGCCAACTGCCTGTTTCAGGAGATCAGCTCCGGAAAAGATCTGTGCCTATGGATAATGAAGAGCAAGCTAATGGTCATGAAATGGCTCAAAAGCGGAGTCGATATGGTCCTAACATTCTGTCAACTACACCAATCCAAATCAATGAATCTGGACCGGATTCTGTATTTGATAATGGCGTCTCTGCTAATGTTCATCTATCAGATAGTGATTTGACTCCTGCAGAACAAATGATTGCTATGATTGGTGCATTGCTTGCTGAAGGAGAGAGGGGTGCTGAATCACTTGAACTTCTTATTTCAAATATTCATCCTGATCTGCTTGCTGATATTGTCATTACTAATATGAAGCATTTGCCTAAGTCCTCCCCTCCTTTAACAAGGCTTGGCAGCTTGCCAGTAACACTGCAAAATTGCTCTTCAAGTAGTCCAGCACAGGCAGTGGCACCATCGGCTCCAGTTTCCTCTGCACAAGGACCCATTCCAGTGGTTACTGCAGGCAATTTATCATTGTCTGATGCACCCATTGTCAATAATTTCCCTGTAGATTCGAAACGTGATCCAAGAAGGGTATGCTCACTAGCCTATAATTATTTTTTTGCATGTTCCGGTATGCTCAGTCTATCCGAGTCACTTGTTGCTAGTTATATTGAATTATCCTTTATTTTCAAATAACTTGCTAGTTGCTTTCTCAGGATCCACGTCGCCTGGATCCACGTCGTACTGCTACATCAGTTGGAGTACCATCCGTTGCCATTGTGGATGACCATGGTGGAATGCAACCTGAAATGGACAGCTCTGTTTCTTTAAGCAAGGCTTCTCCTCTTCCTGTGGTGACATCAGTTGAGAATCCTCCGGAACCTTATATTTCAAACAGCAAAATTGAGGACAAGAGTTTAGAAGGTCTACTGGTTTCTAAAACTGATCAAGTAAGCATGAGCGAGGAGGTTATCTGTAGACCTGAGGAAATTGTCCCCATTTTAGAGGCCAAAGCCTCTTCAGATCAAGCATTTTCTCCTCCTCACACTTCTGAGGAGGGTGATGTTGTATTGAAGTTGTCAGATTTTGAAGTGGCATCTGGTGCTGACACGTTATCTGTGATGGAACCTGAGCAGCTTTCCCCAGATGTCTCAAACATATCTGTGCCTGAAGAGATCTGTCAAGTTGATTTACCTCAGCTTCCCCCATACGTTGAACTCACTGAAGAACAGCAGAAAACTGTGAGACTGTTAGCAGTTGAACGGATTATTGAATCTTACAAGCATCTCTCTGGGACTGAATGCAGCCAGACACGCATGGCATTACTCGCCCGATTAGTTGCTCAGGTATGGCCAATGTTGGCCTGCATGTAGTGTGCAGAATAATAGATTAGTATAAGCCAGATCAGGAGTTAAAGATTATAAGCACTGTTCGATGCAAACCTGCTATCCTATATATAGTTGGTTTTTCAAAATCGTAGTGTTGTTTTCTTCCAGATTGATGCAGATGATGATGTTGTTGTGATGCTGCAAAAACATGTTTTAGTGGATTATCGACAACATAAGGTATTTCCTCTCTTGAACTAGCTGTTTCAACTTGTTTTGATGTATCTTCTATCGCTTCGTGTCTGGATGCTTTGAAATTTGTCTCAGAGTAGAATTCATCCACTGTGATATCTTTTATGACATGCATGAAAATTTGTAACTCTCTCTATCTAACAATCTCTCTGTGAGTGTGAGCTGATAATCATCAAAGTTGGTGCTGCAAAATGTTTGTGATGTTAAATCTTATAAAAATCTAGAAATTGCACCTACACTATTTTCAAGAGAAATAATACAACATTTAGTAGTGTTTTGTGAGTAAGTTTATGATCAATGAAATGTACTTTCTTACAAATTTGTTGCTACGAGTACATTTTTCATTATTGGAGTCAATAAGCTTATTGTCTTCTGTTTATTATTTTGCGCCTTAATTTTCTGTGATCTAACTTTTTTTTTTTTTTGTCAGGGACAAGAACTTGTGTTGCATTTTTTGTACCATCTACACTCTCTAACGATTTTAGATTCTGTTGGAAGTGCTTCATATGCTGCTGTTCTATATGAGAAATTCCTTTTGGTAGTGGTATGGATTTTTCTTCAGCGGTTTGTCTTAAATGACATGTTTACAAATAATAATTTAATCTCTCAATACAGGCCAGATCTTTGTTGGATGCTTTTCCAGCTTCAGACAAGTCTTTTAGTAAACTTCTCGGTGAAGTTCCTTTCTTGCCCGAGTCTGCCTTCAAATTGTTAGACGATCTCTGCCACTGTGATATTTTTGATTCACATGGAAAAGAAGTTCGTGATGGTGAGCGAGTAACTCAGGGGCTAGGTGCTGTATGGGGTTTGATTTTGGGGCGTCCAAACAACCGGCAGGCATTCTTAGATATAGCTTTGAAGGTAACTTGGCTATGCTAATCTGTTGGCATTGAGTTTGATTTGTATGTTTAAATTCATGCTTATGAAGCTTCACTTTGAGTCAGTTATTCTCTTTGTGTGATATTGGAGGAGAGTGATTTGATGTGGACATTTTATAGGAATTCCAAAACGTTCTCCATTTGGTTCCTAAAACCCTCAGGTGTTCTTTGTATTTAAAATCCAGATAGCCTAATTTTGGATTATCTAAAGGCAAACTAATTCTAAAAGAAGGAGACCTTCCCAGTGCGAGGGAGGTGTTAATGCAGATTGGAAACTTTTATGGGTTTCCTTACCTGATATGGATTTCATTACTCTTTTTCTGTTGGTTGTCAATTATTATGAACAAGAAAAGTGAAACCTATTGCAAATATGAGATAATAAAGCTGGTGACTGATGCCAACAATAGTGACATGAATCTGGTTATGTTATTCACTGTTTTTCAGTGAAAGCTGTTTTTTTGGCATAGTGTCATCACTGTTTTCTTTCACCCTGTCTGATGCATTTATGAATTATGGCAGATCAATCTTGTATAAGTATTTTATTTTTGCAAGTTGGTTTGGTTAAATTAGTCCAACTTTTATACTAATTTACCTGTCATTTTACACAAAAAGTCCCTTACCGATGCTTTTTTTAATCTAATATGAAAAAAGAATTGGTGAAGCCCCACTAGAAGGCATTTTAGCAGCCATATGTAGAAAGTACTCCTATGTAACTATAAATAACATTTATTACTGATGCATTTATATCTTGATGGCAGTGTGCTGTTCATTCACAAGATGACATTCGATCGAAAGCTATCCGGCTGGTATGCTTTCCTTTTTGGCCTTCAAAACTGTTAACATTCTGCTAATGGACTTCAGAAGCTGTTGGCTTGAATTTTCATGTCAAACTGAATTTCACTTCTACCTACAGTGACTGAAACTGGATCATTTGTTCTACATCTATTTTGTTCTGGGCAGGTGGCAAACAAACTCTATCAGCTAAACTACATATCACAAAATATTGAGCAATTTGCAACAAATATGCTGCTCTCTGTTGTGGAACAGCATGCTTCAGATATCAAGCCTTCACAGTCAGTATCCACTGATCAAAGGGAAGGAGAGGTATGGAACATATACGTTTTTTGACATATTCATATTTTATTTATTGAGGTCAATGCTATCTTAAATGTGGAGACTTCATTAATCCTATGGGGCGTCTGGAGGGATATGAATGTTGTATTTTGCTTCTATTGGGCCTTCAAATGTGAGCTATACACCCTGACTGGATGGATGGATTATTCCTCCAGATTGAAGGCATGTACCATGATCAGAGGTATATAGTTATGCTCCTTCTATGCCCTTGAACAATTCTACAGTTGCGTGCTAGTTGCACCTATGACAGACCAGGAGAGTTGTATATACCTCAACAATATTTCTCTCCTTAAACAGTTTCTAATCTGTTTAACATGGCCACAAAATAGTTCTTTTGGTACTTGAAGATAATATACCCCTGTTTAGGACTGTTGAGAACTTGGGGAAGAAGGGGATCTTTCATCAAAAGTGATTCTAAAACCAAAACATTTTTTCTGATGAAAATTCTTTGTAGGTGGTAAGCCAGGAAGTGTCTGTAAGTGGTTCTCAAGTCTCAGAGACTGGAAATTGTGAAAATGACTCCATGAAGGGTGCACAACCATTAGTCCAAAGTGTTTCGACCATGTCATTTCCTGAAGTGCAAAGACATATTTCTTTATTTTTTGCTTTATGTACAAAGGTTTGTCTATCTTGCACCATTTCTGTGACCTTCCACAGTTAATTTAAAATAGTCTTTTAATTTGAGGTTTTTCACGATGCTGACCAATCTCTCTTATCTTTCAGAACCCTGGTCTCCTTCAAATTGTATTTGATATCTATGGACAAGCACCAAAAACTGTAAAACAGGTCTCTCTTTGTTCGTTTAATTAATTTTTGTAATTTTAATAGCTTGTAATGATGTGGTGACACGTGGCTATTGTCATGTAGAGGATAGACTTCCCAAGTGATTTCTTCTCTCTTTTTTGAATATATATGATCAAGTTACCTCTTCCTTCTTCTTTCTTTCCTGGCTGACAGAGTAAATGTTACTGCTCAAGCCATTATTTGTTCTGTACAATTTTAACTTGCCTTTTGGAACGCAGGCTGTTCATCGCCATATTCCTGTTCTAATAAGGGCCCTAGGCTCATCTTATTCTGAGCTGCTTCGAATAATATCTGATCCACCAGAAGGATGTGAAAATCTTTTGATGCTGGTAACTTTCTTTTGGAGATTTTTTATGAAATCCTGTTCCATTTTTTACTCTTTTGCTTCTATTTTCAGATTTTCTATTCATGACTGGTGCTGATTGTTGTTTTTTTTTTTTCCTGGCTAGGTGCTGCAAATATTGACTCAAGAAACAACACCTTCTGCTAATCTGATAACCACGGTCAAACATTTATATGAAACTAAGTTAGAGGTTACTTTGAGACCAAGCTCTTACAATTTCCAGCTTTAAATAACTGTCATGTTGGTCCTTAACTCTGCTAAGCTTCCTCCTGCAGGATGCCACGATTCTTATTCCAATTTTATCTTCACTTTCGAAGAATGAGGTTAGCTCCATTGTTTTTATCTTTGCTTATATCTAGATTATTTTATCAAGCACCTGCATGTTTGTATGTGTCAATTAAATTCAGAAAGATGAAGTTGTGGACAGAAGTGTGGACTTAGAAACATAGAAATCATCCACTGTAACTTTTATGCTGCTGTGACACCTATATAATAGCCATCTTTTTGTGCCCTATAAATGAGTTAAAAAGATTCTTTATCTTTTTTAGGAAAAATGGAGGATTAAGTGTTTTATCGAATTGGCTTCTTGTATAACTGAGTTTAACTTTTAATTTTTATATTTCAAATTTTATACATATTCATTTCCCTCTTCAGTTATCCTCATTTTTTTCACTGTTAGAATTAGTTTCTGGGGCATGTGGATTGATGTTCTTAAATTTTGTGGTTCAATTTGTTGAGTAACATTACTAGAAAGAATATTTGCAATTATCTAAATGGTTTTAGAGTTGGTATGCACAGGCTTCTCTACCAAATCTGTATGGATTAACACACACTGTTTGTAAAACAGTCACTTGGTGACTTGTTCTTTCATTTGTATTGATCATTGTGTGGACTTTTGTCGGCATGTCATTTATTGATTATTGACACCAGAATTTCCGACTGGATCCATAGTAAACTGAAGACAAATGAAATTAAGAAGGAAAAATAGCTTCCAATCATTCCAAAATGTCAGATCAGTTAAAAGGGTTAAATGCATTGACCCTCATATATAGGATTACTTTCTCGACTACAAGAAGGCAAATGTGTGCAAACCTCAGTTCAGTTAGTGTTGTTCTCTTTTTGCATGACATTCTAGATGGTCACTTTTAGTAATGCTCACATCCTTCTTGTTTTGCAAAGTCTGGCTTGAATGCTACTGTCAAATTCTTGTAGGTTTTTATTAAATGTTTGGATGTTACTCATTTTATGATGGCAGGTTTTGCCAATTTTCCCTCGGCTTGTTGGACTTCCTATAGAAAAATTCCAGATGGCACTTGCTCATATTTTACAGGTTCTTGTGAAACTTTATATGTGATTTTATTTTTCGTGAACTATATATCATGCTTTACTGTTGCATGTTTTTCCTTAAAAACAACTTATCATGGAGAAACTAATTTTCACCCTTGTTGGTCACACTAATCTCCTTTATTTATAGGCTTCTTTGGATGTTTGGAGACTGAAATGGTATATGTCACTGGGCTTCAATTGTCCTATCATTCTTTGTGGGAAAATGATTTTTATGTAATTTCTCGAAAATCATTTGCTATAAAGCCTAAGTGGATTGTGGGAGTGGCACGTTCACAACATATGGCCGTTGAATTTTTATACTTAACCAATGTTGGATAATGTCAGTTTTTTCCAAAAAGGATAAATATAAATGATCCAGAACTGTAAATGATTCAGCTGCGGAACCCATTAAGTTTTAACAATTTCATTTTGAAGAATTTTGAACTCTGTCGATCTTGGAAGGCTTGGCTAATATGCACACAAATAGTATGGATGACTTGCCTGAGCTTTTGTTCTTCACAGCAACTGCTTGCGCTTACAATGATCTGATTATACCTTTTCTCACCTTTTCCTTTATGAAGGCAAGAAAATTGCTTACTTTAAATAACTGTTCATACAGGGTTCAGCTCATACAGGTCCAGCTTTAACGCCAGCAGAAGTGTTGGTTGCCATCCATGATATTAATCCTAATAAAGATGGGCTTCCTCTCAAAAAGGTAATTCCTAAGTTTCTGAATTAATAGTTTTCATCATAAGAAAACATTCAATTTTTTTCACCTGGTAAGCTATGATGAACTGTGAATTCTTATGTTTGCTGTAATGTCAACTGATATGGATGCTACTCATGCATCTTTTGTACCAAAACCTTTTTATTCAGTTTCTTGAGCATGTTGAATTGGTGAGGCATCAATCTAGTCATAGTTTTTACCAATGTATCAACCTAGACTTACCCTTTAATTGGGATTTGACATCAACACTTTTCAATGCATCTAAGATTTTTCTGTGGTCCAAGATATTCTTGTGCAACCGTTACTTGTCCTAGACTGCTCCAACTCAACAAAACCATGTTTAAACTCTTACAACTTAGCTAATTGTATCCCTCATCGATGATTCATTAAACCGTGGCTCAAATTATGCTAACTTAATTACTTAATTGCTATGCTGAACTTACTTTGCTATTTGCTGAAGGTTTCCGGGTTTTAAAGTAGATGTTCCTTTCAGTATATTGTTCTCCATGCTCTTAATTCTTCTGTTCTATGTATACAGATAACAGATGCCTGTTCAGCTTGTTTTGAGCAACGGACAGTTTTCACACAGCAGGTCCTGGCCAAGGCACTTAATCAGATGGTATATAAAGAACATCCTTCGCTCTCTGGATGATGAATGTTATATTTACTTGGATACTTGTAGTAACTGTATTTATGTGACAGGTCGATCAAACTCCTCTTCCTCTACTCTTCATGAGAACAGTTATTCAGGCAATTGATGCTTTTCCTTCATTGGTAAACCTTCATGTTTTATCTAATTTATTTGCCACATTGCCATTTAAGCTTTATCATCCTGTTTGTAACCAAATCGTATGCTGAATTGAATTGAATTCATAAGTAAATTTGAATTCAATTCATAACCTATTACAATTCGTATGTTTGAAATAAAATACTAAACCATAGAATTGAATTCAATTATGCTGTTTGGAATACATGTGGAAGTGAATTGAATTGACAATCTTGACTATCTTGTCCTTAATTTAGAAACCATTTTTGTTATAAAAATCATTTTTTTTTGTTACAAGGACCATTATATTTATTTAAAATGACACAAAATATAAGTATTTTTAAAAAGATATAAATAGACTTATCTCATATTAATTGGTTATCAAACATTTATTGAAAAAAATTCAAAAAATATATATTTGTTAAAAAAACTTATTCTAGAAATATCAAAACATAACCAAAAAGGAACTAGCTTACATTGTTCCAACACTTTCATTAAGATTGCATAAAAGATCATCAATCCACTCACTCTTGCCTGAATTGGGAACCCCAGTTACAATTGTCAACTCTCATGGGGATTACCTGGTCAAAACACAAAAATTCAAAACCATAGGTTGTCTGCCATCATTCATAGACACATTTCCAAAATTTACTATTTCATTGTAATTTAGAGAGTTTAGCTGCAACATTAACTCCCTTCTAAAAGATGATATGAAAAGCACCTTATTTATCAGTTATTCTTTGTTTCTTTTTTCCTCTTTGTATTGAAGATTATAATATTCATGAAAACAGAATGAATCATTACAACTAGGAGAATATGACATACTTCTATACAGTGCATTGGAGAATAAAATTAAGACTTGAGAATATCCAACCGCACTGAATATCAGACAAAGTGACAAACACTCCTTTCAAATCCCGGGAAATTCAGTTCTCTCTAACTGTGTCTCCCATATTTAGAACAATGAATG
>Ga0307514_10006503_pt1 | contig 10181 bp, 12 predicted proteins | sample 16_EM_MG_FD_203088 | JGI IMG/M metagenome (GOLD analysis project Ga0307514, IMG submission 203088) | Populus trichocarpa ectomycorrhiza microbial communities from riparian zone in the Pacific Northwest, United States - 16_EM | ecosystem: Host-associated > Plants > Roots > Unclassified | place...
ATATCTCGATGGTAAGTAGAGATTTGGCTCCAAGTTTCTGCACCTGCCATATCCAGAGTTTCTCCATCTTCTTGAATTCCCGTAAACCAGGGAAATATCAGCCGTCGTGGTCGAAGACCCTTGGTTGTGGAGCCATGAATGAGCTCAGCTCGACTTAACCTAACACCCCCTCGAGGACATGGTGTTGGTTCCAATTTACCATATTGAATTTGGTCATCCGGTCGGTATAAGTTCTTAACATTAGTGTTTCCGGTCTTGGTATGTCTGGTGAAACCACGCTGAAGAACTCGCTCCCACCAACTATAGATGTGGTGGTGAAATCCTTAGCACTGTGCATCCATCATCCTCCTCATCATCAAGAGGGTATACCATTGAGTATAATACTGATGAGGTGTCGATCCATTAGTCCTGCTTTAACATTGAGCCGGTCAATGTCATTAAGGTATTGCTCTATAGTCCCAGTTTGTTTGAGCCCTACTAGCTGGCTGTAGGCTTTATCCTGCTGGTAGTGATCTCCGTAATAATCCTCGAGAGCTTGTCGGACCTTTGCCCATGTAGTATATTGTCGTCGGCTAGCGTTCCACCAGTCTAATGCTTCTCCTTCCAAGCATAACCCTACGTGAGCTAGCCGCTGTGCTTCGTTGCTAGTTCTAGTGAGAGTGAAATAATCCTCCATTTGGAGAATCCATCCGTCTAGCTTGCTCTGTTCTCCCTTAAATGGCTTTGGTGGTGGAGCTTTCACTGCTACTGCATCATCAAGAGTATGATACTGGTAGCCCCTATACGGAAATGGCGATGGTATTGGCGGGAGTCGGGTATTTGGAGATCTCGGGGTCCCGTGCTAGTTCCGGCACGTTGTTTTCCCTTTGGGGGGGGTGGTCGGAACTGCAGAGGGGTGCTGCTATTGGGTGGGACCTCATCAGGGTTGCTGTCGGTCGAGGGGGCTGGTGCCTCCGTAATAGGGTCCCGGTGCTGCAAGAAGGGTGGTAGGGCACGCGCCGCTTCACTCCATCCATCGAAGACGGAGGTGGGACTTTGGTAAGGGTTGAGGGCCATTACGTCGTCCTCAATGTCTTCCACATGTGGGGGTGGTGGAGGTAGAGCGCGTTGTGCGGACATGGTGCTTTCGTTGTGGTATATGCGGGAGTGGTTATGATTCGAACAGTGTAATGTTACGGGAGTCTCACGGGAGCTAATATGAGCCCTTGTGTAGAGATCGAGAGGAATATTTGGATAGTCGGGTTGCACGACATCAATTCCTACATCTTCTCGTAATGGCTGTGGTAGAAGTCTGAGTGGTAAGGTGGGACCATTTTGTATGATGTCTAAATCATCATCACTATCTGCCCCGTTACCAAAATACCTAATCATCATGTCCAAAGTGATCTTCCCCGCCTATTCCATCTTCATATTCTATATAAATTAGTTTTTGGACTGTTTGAAGCTGCCTAACAGAGTAGAAAGTGTAGCTCACCATCCGGCATATAAACAGCTGTAATATCAAGTGCTTTCATAAGGTTAAAGACTGCCTTATTTTTTTGACCACTAAATATATCCATAACTACCAAGCGTTGAGATTGAGGAAGATGTACGATAGGTGTATTGCATTTGTAGCTGAGTCTGTAGCTGAGTCTGCAGCCGAGGCTACAGGAGGAGTAATAGTTTGATTGCTGTAAGCAGTAGGGTTGAAGTAGATGTGGACATCTGGGCTATACTGCTGCCGTTCTAATTTCCGAGTTTTTGATTCCTTAGTGGTATGTCCATGAAAGACCAAGATAGGTTTGCATCGTAACTGTCCATCAGAACAAAGAATTCAAATGGAATTGGGGTTTGATCCATATTGTAGATGAAACATGGCTGAAAACGCCAGGATCATTAGGCTGTGATTTGCGACACACTTCTTGCAAAAACCTTTGTATATATATATAGCTGGTACTTTTTGCTCAGGTGATGCCTTTGTTCTGATCTGCCAACTGATATGCCATCTGCGTTGAAACCCTGTAAACCACCCTGGCGAAAAATGACCATTTTCATCGATATGTACTTGGTCAGGGTACAATTGTTGAAATACTTTTTTCCCTTCACGCAAAAACCGTCGCTGCCCTACAGGTTTGCCTATAGCACGCACTGCCTTAAATTTTGCATGCAGTTCCTTCTCCATTGCAGACCATTGTCCACCTCGCGTCGTTTCTACCATCCTTGATCCTTTTCGAGCAGCAACAATCTGCTTTATCCATGCTTGTAATATGGATATTGAAACACCTATGATAGTTGCTTGGATACCGCTATTACCAGAACACAACTGTTAGTTCTGATACCTATTGAACCCGAGTTTCATAAATTACTTACATCTTATTCCCATAGGTTCTTTAGATCCTCTCTGCATATTCATCCGATTACTATTAACCAATGTAATAGCCTGTAGCTTAAACTCTCTTGTAAAAGACTCCCGTAGTTTTTTAGGGCTTTTTACTTTTAGTAACCATCACGTCCTTATCAACCCATTCTGTAGCAGTATCTATCTCTAGTACTTTTGTAGTTTGAGTGCTGTAAGACTACGCGGTTTTAAGGTGGTCGATTTTGCCTGTCGAATTGCTGGAGATGACTAAATAGACACCTTTCACAATAAACTCCAGACCTCCATCAAAAGATGAACCGTCCGCTTCACCTCCTACTCGAGCATCAACAAGAGCGACTAGCTATATAGTGACGCTTACTAGATCATGCTTGCAGGCAGTTTGGTATCTGCAGGCTGCGTGGTAGTGCTTGCAGGCAGTTCAGCACCATTTTCGGACTGTGTGGTAACGGCTGTAGCTTGTTTGGCAGCGACTCCCCTTCTAAGGGTCTTACACTTAATTTGCGCATCCTATCTCACATATATTAGCTATTTCCATCATCACCAATAAGAAGGTATCTGATTTACCATCTGCCTCGCGGTTGTTGAGATATCTGCTCCTGAAGTTGTAGTGCTGGAATCCGTGGTTTGACTTTACGCTGTTGTCATTTGAACTCTAGAGTTGTGACTTCAGGTGCTAGCAGAGGTGGGACCGGGGTTCCGACAACTCTAGAGTTTGTTGCGAAAGGTGTCATATTACCAGCCGTTGTTACTGGTACTCAGTGAGCGTGTTGCCATCCACCAGTTTTGCGCACAGATGTCTTAAAAAGCGACATGAACCGTTGTTAACCAGTGGATGCGGTACTGCCATGAATTTTCGCATGTCGAAACGAGTTTCAGGATTCTGCTGGACAGATGAAAATCCGCTGGAATACATTCTCCATATGTATTTCCTCATATTGTAATTAGATGTAAGTACTGGGGTGGTGTTGTCATAAGGTTTTGACATAAGTATCCTCTACTATGGCTATTTTGACTTGGCGGGCAGGCGGGCAGGCGGGCAGCCTCATAAGAAATATTTTGACCGTATTGCATTCGAATACAGTCAATAATTTCTTGCTTTAGTAACGAAGAGATGTTGAGGTACTGCTCTTCGTAACCATGTTAGGCGCAACCAGTTCCGTCCAGCACAAGTATGCTGTGATTCTTATTGCGGGAAGCCATCAATCGCCAGTGACATCCACGTTTGCAAACATAAACCGCTCCGCCTTGTGTGCTTTGAAATCAAACTGTGCACTAATTGCCCAATCTCCAAGTTCAGACCGTAGGTCATCCCATGTGATAAAGCATTGACCGAGATGGATGGGCATTATGTCTATGATTTTGTTAATTAACGTATAGAATCCATGCCATTGAAACATACCTAATGTGATCTAATCAAATTCAATTAGATATAGAGGAGGCACAAGTATCATGTTGACACTGGACAATGGTGTAAGATAATGGGTATAGAAACAGTGGACAACAGTATAGGATGGTGAGTAGATAGATAGAAGAGAAAAGAACAGTTCATACAGAATCCAGCAAGAAATACACGCATGGCTGGGAGACAATAATTGTACTGGGACAAAATTACCAAAATAAAAAGGGGCTCGGGGTAGAGCTGGCTATTTGGTTAGGCAATTGCTCGACCCAGAGGTTGGCCGAGTCACTGTGGACATGCAGGAGTTGATGCAGGGCTTAATCACGTGCACATGGAAATATTTATTGCTATAGGCCTGAGCCTTAGGATATGAGGCGGATGCATTCTACTGCACGATATAGACAGGCACGAGTCTCAGAGCTCGAAACAAATTAGCACAAAGTGAATACCTACGTACATGTATCTCCGATTCCTGATCTCGTGCCCAGACTCTTGTGTGCCCCCACCTCGTCCGATTCCCAGTTCGCCACTTTCCTTGAGCCCATCAAGCAGGTGTGTGGCTTGTGAGGCGGACCAGCCACCCAGACCGTTTCCCGCTATCACGGGTACGGTTACGCTGCTCCAGTATGCTTCACACACCCTTTCTGCTTCTGCTTCCCTCACAATACCCCCCGTCCGAGACTGCCCGTCCCCACCCCCAGCATCACCATTTCACCCTGACACAAAACTAGGTGGAGAATGGCATAGCTATCCTGCCCCAGCAGAGCGAGAACGGTCACACCGAGATAGGGAAAGGAAGACTGGCTGCTGTACATGTGTCAGGACAGCTTACGCTTCACACTGTCTCCGCCCCACCCTCCACACACCAGCCTGACTCCCAGGCTCTTAACTCCACAGATACCCCAACATCTTCCGTTTCTCCAAATGCGTTTGTGCTGTTGCATACATCATTTGGTGATTGCACCGATCTTGCGTTGTGAAATTCAGTACTGAATCAAACCAAACCAGTCGTTTTATCCACTGGCATTCCTCCATTGGTCAGTCACACCCTTCTGCAAACGATACCTGACCACACGCCCTGATAAAGCTTCCCTGACTGACACCCCCGTGATATAGTTCGTCGTCGCACGGAACAAATCAAATCAGACCTTCTATCTCGACCGGTAAAGCTTACCGTCGATACAGTGTCCTCCAGTCCCAATTCCCCGAAATCTTCCGCCGTCGCCGTGGCCACAGTTGTACGGATCACCGCGACGAAGGTCTCCCACCATCCTCAGACTCCGTCGGCAGTCAACTCTTACTGGAGTGGGCACACCACTACTCTTGGGGTCTCACTCTGTCATAATCACCTATCCTGAATCCTGGACCTGGCGCCTTTCCTGAGCACCCCTAAATATAATTGATACACCGCTAGACAACCACCTCCCCCCCATATCAACACGACAGCAGCCGCTTGATTCAATAATACCCCCCCCATACGCAAGCCTGCATAATCTCCAGCAACACTTGTAATCCAACTCTGGATTTATCATTACAACACCGCCACTTCATCTCCTGTATAAATCGCAGTACAACGTCTTCGCGGCTCTTCAACCTATTCACGGCTGTCCAGTTTTTTTTAGTATCGTCCGGCGCCTTTCTTGTAAAGATGTCGAATTGTCAGTGTTAAGCGGTCTTGACGTTAACGATACTTAACAATAACTTTCCTTTAACAGCGCCGGGTTTCCTCTTTGATCGAACCTTGCTCGGAGAGTCACGCAAACATGCTTGGCCGCTTATTGTCCTCAGCGAGCTCGACTACCTCTTCCCCTGCAGGAACGCGACCATCGACAGCTGTTGGCTTAGAGGGCGAGGATCTCTACACACGAGGACTACTGTATCCCGAATGTTCACTACTCTCTCATAACAACTCTTTATCCGGAAGTGGTTATATTTCAGGCAGTGCGATTTCCATAGATGGCGAGCACATTGATATTGATGGCTGCCGAAACGTGCGGGTTGTTGTAGCACAGGATGGCACGGGAACAGATGGCAAGGTGGTGGTTTATGATTCTAAACCGGGAGCCAACATAGCGGCACAGCATATTTCACCGCCCAACTACAACAACACCTTTGGTGATGGTGCACCACCGTCGCCAGGCCTTTGCGGAGGGTTTAGCCGGAGGCGACGTTCACCAAATCCATTTCAACCAGCACTCTCTGGAACTGGGGGGCTTGCTTCCAAAGACGAGTGGAAGATGATAGCAGATTGTATGTTTGGAGCGGTTTCCCTTGCCTACAAGGGGCCATCAACGAAGCTTCACATTCTTCCTAGTCTGCCACAGGATGACAAGAGCGGCACTATGACACCTTTGTCGGATTTGCGATCAAGAGGCGACAGCACCCGCAGTCGCGGTTTCTCAAATCATCCCAACCCATTCTCTCATCATACACCCAGCAAGGACCGCAAATCGGTGCTGATAACACGACTTTTCTCTGTGGCGATACCTGCCTCTACGACCTCGCGATATTTCGTTCCGCAGGGTACCCCCGACAGGACGCCTACACCGGCTACATCTCTTGGATCCACCAGTGGTTTTCCATTTCCTACTATGCAAACACAAGGGGCAAATACCATGAAGCCTATGAAGCCGACAAAGACATCGATGTACGGTATTGGATTGGTAATTTCCCTTCCTCAGTCATCGTCTTCAAATACAATCAAGCGTTGCCCTAATTGTTGGACAATCCAATACGACTTCGAATCTCGGCGGCCCGGTTATGGTTACTATTGTTGTGACATTGCGGCTGCTTGCATGGAAGACGAATACCGCACGGATTCAGTTTCGGTAGAGAGCGGACATGAAGGCATTGCTGACGACCAAATGGAGCTCATTACAAGACACTGGGATATTATCACACGAGCTCTGACAGAGTTACAATCTTTCACACAATCAAAGATTGTGGAAAGTTTGATGGCAACAGGAGTCGTCTCGCCTACATTTGCGCAACCCGGATATAAGTACCGAAATAGGGTTGAGCTCCGGCCGGGTGCTCTCATGTATGATGAGCTGTTGCGACTCGAGGTTGAACGCTTCAAGTGGAGAATTGTCAGCGGCATCAAGATACCCCGGGTTGTTACAGGGCAAGGGCGTTGGGGTGTGTGGCGGGATGAGGCTCGGTGGCTGAACAAACGGTTCGGTGGAAAAGAGCAAAATTTGTGGGTAACCTACCAGCATCCGCCGAGATGAACCTTGCTAATATGTTCCTCGCAGTCTCTTTTTGACCCTGATGACTGCTTTTCTGGGTCACCACACAGAATGGTTGGACGTTCTCGGCCCCGTAGAATATCGCAGCAAGCACCAGCAACGGAAGAACTTTTCTAGTATTCTTAGCGATGACTCCGCTCTCCCAGCGAGAACAGTTATAGTCTCCTACGACAAGATTGTTGCCAGGAGGCTGACCTATCTACTTTCTGCCTTTCTACCTGCAAAGACTCTTCCAGCATGGCCGGTTACAGAGCCCACATTCCTTAACTCTCGGAATTCCTCCAATAACTTACTTTCACAATCGCCACCGATGATGTCGTACATGAGCCAAAGTCAGCTTAGCCGAGGCTCTACTCGAAGAAAGCCCCGAAAACGGCCGAGCAAGCTAAGTATGATTCATGGTGAGGCTGGAGAGGAAGGCGGGTGGGCCATCCCTGTTGTACACGGTACTGCTGAGGCTACTTTGCTCCGCCAGCAGTCAGATGCCTCTTTGCAGCTGCCTGTACTATCACTAGGGTCCAGTCGGAAGCACCACAATTCCACCACAACCGTAGCAGCTCATCATAGAGACTCTCGACCTGGCAGCGCTGGGAGCTCTGCTTCCTTCTCGCTTATTCATACTCTTCGCAGAAGTGGTACTGGGCACGCTAGTACTGATTCCTCTGCTACTGGTGCAAGCGGTTGGAGTTTTCTTAGCAGCATCTGGTCCAACCCTCAACCGTCAACGGTGTGTACCAGTGAGCCTGACGAGCCTATCGACTGTCCAGCACCCACCCAGTCCAGTGTGTGCCCTGAGAAATACGATGAAGAGGTAGTGGTTCAAGACCACGACCTTTACCCCGGGTATGAAGATCATGTTCAGAGTCCCCCCCGGTTTGACTCCATTCACTTCGCGCAGCCGTTTCAGCAGGATTCTCCTCTAAACGCTTCACTTGCGGATGATGGTATTGTAGATGTTGATGTCCCATTCGGCCCATCTACCCTTCTTATCCCACCTGTCTTGGGGCATTCTACCGCAAATAGTGCTTCACCGATTGGATCACCAGCCAGTGCGGGTTACAACTTCTCTCTGTTGTCGTTGGATAGGAGTAGCTCGAGTTTTTCTTCGTTGTTTCACAATTGCGATGATACCACTGATACCATGAATGTTGCGGGGTGGATGGAAGATGAAAGGTTTCATCCTGACTTCTCTCTACAGGCTGTCAAGCCATATGCAGAATTGGAAGCGGATATCAAGAGATCTATGAGGGCTGAGCCTACGCCGAATGTACCTGCTGGCACTCCTACAGACAGATGGATTGATGTCTGCACAGTGCTGTTGGCGGATACTAGGACATATACGATCAAGCGATTGAAGCTCAAGAGGAGAAGACGGGTAGCCCCCCCTCTTATGACTGATGGGGCGGCGGCTATAACCCCGAGCCCGCTTACGGCCATTCCTATTCCCTCCCATCCTTGCACAACATTCTTTTCAGCAACGGTTGAAGAAGAGGTAGAGGATGAGGAGTTTGAGGAGGAATGGGTTATGGATATGGATGACACCCTTGCTACTGCCGTTGAGCGTACCATTGGTGTGGAGTCAGAGTACAGCTGCTCCCGCACCTCAAAGTTAAATAAGACCAGATCGGCACTGAGCAAGGAACCAATCCTGCCTTCTACGCCCGACAGCCAGACAAACAAAGCCTCAACATGTCTCGGATCAGACTGTAAAGGTCTCATCTTGGGTGCATTGGAGGAAGTTGTCAAGAAGTGTGCTACAGGCCGCAGGGCTACAGGGACAATTAGGGGGGCAGGGTTCGTGGACAATGTTTTGACGGAGGGCATTGTACGGTGGCTAAATGATGTTGAGGAGGTTCCTAATCCTCATCATACTTCTCATGCTTCTCCCCTGGCGGTGTTTTGAGGCGTATAACGGCTTTTGACTTTTTTTTTGCTTTTCGTTAAGCTATGGGTTGGTTTTATTTACTTTTGGCTTCTGGCATATCCCCTGCGTTCTGTGCTTATTGTTTTTTTCTGTTGCTTTCGTTTTTGTGCGGGTATATTCATATCGGTGTTGTGGGACTTGTTCTTTTTACTTTACTGACATTACTTATATGCGTTACTAACGCATCAACTAACCCACCTTTACATCCTTTAACTCTATGTACTGTACCATTGGTACTAGTATCAGCTACTATTATTACTCTCGAACGCTTCTGTATTCTTGTATTTTGCTTTTTGGGCTTGTCCATGTTGTGTATTTGACTGTGTTCTTTCCTTTGGGCTGGCTGCGGGCGTGGTTTTGGGTTGGAACTTTTTCTGTTACATTTGCTTTATGCTTCCTAGGGGGTTGGTTTAGGTGGTTTTTTTCTTTTGGTGAGCGGTATATAGGTTAGGCTAGATAGTTGGGAATTGAGTGGTAGCTTTTATATTTTGGATGAAGAGGAAGGCGTGATGTAGGGTTTATTATAGGTCTAGAGTAGTCTTGACTGAAGTTGTCTGTGGGGTTATAACCATCATGATTGCTGGGAAACATCATGGGCATGGTCGGTAAGGAGGAGAGGTACTATGCACATGCACAATTGTATGTACATGATGATACTAGTGTTGATAGGTTTAAAGTCAGCCTCACGCCGTTTCCCGATTTTAGTGTATACATCTCAAGACTAGGGCTTACGAATGTACGACATGGTGCAGTGCAGCAACATTCATGGAATCACATATATCCATTATCCATCTCGCCATGGATAAAAGTAAACATTGGGTTCACATCAGCCTGGAGATCGGGGCCGAGGGATCGCAAGATGGCACGAGATCAGCTGGATCTCAGGGCTCCGTCTGCACTGTCGTACAATTAGTTACATGTAACGTGATCATAAGCAATTAGGTTATAGATACTTTCCACATCCCTATACGTAACACAACTAGGTGAATCATGGTCAGATACCCATACTTTACTATGCGGCCGGTAATTGCAAATGCAATATATAATCGCGCATAACGTCGCAGGGTATATATGTACGGTAAAGTAAGTCTCCAGCCGATAACCGTGCATCCTCGGGATAGGTAAGGATAGGTATCCATCCTTATGCACTGGCAGCCGTCAGATGGGTGGATATTGATCGAGATGTAGACTATGCATCGAGAGTTATATTATTTAATTTGTATTTGTTTTGTTTTGGTGATGCGGGGGGGT
>Ga0307514_10006504_pt1 | contig 10177 bp, 7 predicted proteins | sample 16_EM_MG_FD_203088 | JGI IMG/M metagenome (GOLD analysis project Ga0307514, IMG submission 203088) | Populus trichocarpa ectomycorrhiza microbial communities from riparian zone in the Pacific Northwest, United States - 16_EM | ecosystem: Host-associated > Plants > Roots > Unclassified | place...
AGGCGTCTGGCCACCCGTGAAGACCTTCAGCACATGGGCCGACGAGCCGCCGTCCGCCAACTTCACCCGTGCGCCGACCTCGACGTGGTGCCGCAGTTCGTGGCCGCTGTTCTCGCGGTACAGGCACACGCGCTCATCGCCGTTGCGCACGAAGAAGGCCACCGTCTCGCCCGTCTGTTCCATCACCCGCTGCAAGACGGGCTGCAGGCGCGAGCCGATGTCGAAGGTTCGGCGATAGAGCATGCCCATGTGCAGCAGCGCCGGGCCTGGCGCGTAGCTGCCGTTGTCGAAGCGGTGCAGCAGGCGTGAACGGACCAGGACACCTGCAAGCCGGAGTGCGGTTGCCTTGTCCAGTCCTGTGAGCTGTGCCAGTTCGCGCAATTGCAGCCGCAGCTTGTCCTCGGAGAAGCACTCGAGGATCGAGATGCCGCGTTCCAGTACACCCGAAGGAGGCTTCGGTGGGGCGGTTGGCTGCGGAGTCGCGCGCGCGTCCGTGTCTGAGTCTGTCACGGCATCGGGCAGCGGGGCCTTGGCCGTCGCTCTATGTGTCTTGGGGGTCATGGAAGAGAAGGCTGCGACATGCTGCCTCCGGGGTGATCCCGTTGACAGCCGATGATCGCCTGGTTAGAGTTTTGATTATTAAAAGTCATTTCATTCAATAAAACAAGAGAAAACAGCCATGTGTGCTGACAAACCTTCCACCGCCGGCTCTGACGCGCTGTCTGAGCAGCTGGCGGCCATTGTCGGAGTGGGCAACGTGCTGGTGGCGCCCGAGGACACGGCTCGCTACGAGGCGGACCATCGCGGTGTCTACCCCGGTGCCTGCCGCGCGGTCGTACGGCCGGCTTCGACCGGCGAGGTCTCGCGCATCGTCGCCGCCTGCGCCGCGGCGGGCGTGGCCATCGTCCCGCAGGGCGGCAACACCGGCCTGGTCGGCGGTTCGACGCCCGACGCGTCGCGGACGGAAGTCGTCCTCAGCCTGGAGCGGATGCGTGCCGTGCGCCAACTCGACACGCTGGACAACTCGATGACCCTCGAGGCAGGCTGCACTGTGCTCGCGGCGCAACAGGCGGCATGCGAAGCGGGGCGGCTGTTTCCGTTGTCCTTGGCGTCCGAAGGCAGCGCGACGATAGGCGGCGTGTTCTCGACCAACGCTGGCGGCGAGCAGGTGCTGCGCTACGGCAACGCGCGCGACCTGGCACTTGGCATGGAGGTCGTCCTGGCAGACGGCCGCGTGCTCGACCTGCTCGGCACGCTGCGCAAGGACAACACCGGCTACGACCTGAAGCAGCTCTTCATCGGCGGCGAAGGCACGCTGGGAATCGTCACCGCCGTCACTGTCAAGCTGTTCCAGTCTCCACGCCACGTCGTCACCGCCTGGGCCGCGGTGCGTGACCCACAGGCCGCGGTGCAGTTGCTCGCGCAGCTCACGGAGTCGGTGGGCGAACGAGTCACTGCCTTCGAGCTCATGGGGCAGGGGCCGCTGGATTTGGTGCTCAAGCACGCTGTGGCTGGCATGCGAGCCCCGCTGGGCGAGCTGCACGCATGGTCCGTGCTGTTCGATGTCTCGGAAGTTTCCGCGCGCCTGGATCCGGTGCCTGCGGTTGAAGAGGTGCTGGCCGGCGCGATGGCGCAGGGGATCGTGCTGGACGCTGCGCTGGCGGCGTCGGAGCGGCAGGCGCACGAGTTCTGGGCGCTGCGAGAGCACGTGCCCGAGGCGCAGCGCCGTGAAGGCCCGTCCATCAAGCACGACATCTCGGTGCCGGTCTCGCGCATCCCTGCCTTCATCGAAGAGGTCGATTCCGCCGTGCGTGCGCTCATGCCCGGTGTGCGGATCGTCTGCTTCGGCCACGTCGGTGACGGCAACCTGCACTACAACCAGAGCGCGCCCGAGGGCATGAACCGGGCCGAGTTCTTCGCGATGGAGGACGAGGTGCATGCCATCGTGCACGAGACCGCGGCGCGGTTGCACGGTTCGATCTCGGCCGAGCACGGCATCGGCCGCCTCAAACAGGCAGCCTTCCTGCAATACAAGAGCCCGGTTGCGCTCGACACCATGGCACGCATCAAGTGCGCGCTCGACCCGGCCAACGTCTTCAACCCCGGCCGCCTGCTGCCGTTCGCGCTGCTCGCCCCCGCCCTCTGAACACACGAGACTTCCATGCCCGTATCCGTCTTCGACATGCAATCGCTCCAGCATCTGTGGGGCACTGAAGAGTTGCGCACCATCTTCTCGGAAGAGAACCGCGTGCAGAAGTGGCTGGACTTCGAGGCCGCGCTGGCCGGGGCACAGGCCGAGCTCGGCATCATTCCAGCGGCAGCGGCGAAGGAGATTGCCGACAAGGCGACGCTGAGCTGCATCGACATCACGTCGATGTCGGCCGAGATCCGCCGGATCAAGCACTCGCTCGTGCCTGCGCTCAAGCAATTGCAGGCGGCCTGCTCGAAGGAGCACGGCGAGTGGTTGCACTACGGCGCCACCACGCAGGACGTGGTCGACACCGGGGTGGCGCTCCAGCTCAAGGAGTTCCACGCCGTGGCGATGCGTGACCTGCGCGCGGTGGGGCGCGAGTTGATGCGCCTGGCGGTTGAGCACCGTGGCACACCGATGGCCGGCCGCACGCACGGTGTGCAGGCCCTGCCCATCACCTTCGGTCACAAGTGCGCGCTCTGGCTCGATGAACTCGGTCGACATCGGACGCGCCTGAAGGACTGTGAACCTCGTGTGCTGGTCGGCATGGTGGCCGGCGCGGTGGGCAGCCAGGCCTCGCTGGGACCGCAGGCCGAGGAGGTCGAGCGCCGCACGCTGGCGAAGCTGGGCCTGGACGCACCCGACATCAGCTGGGCGCCGGCGCGCGACCGCTTCACCGAATACGCCATGCTGCTCGCGATGCTGGGCGCCACGCTGTCGAAGATCGGCAACGAGCTCTTCAACATGCAGCGCAATGAGTTCGCCGAGGTCGAAGAGGCCTTTTCCGAAGGCAAGCTCGGCTCCTCGACGATGCCGCACAAGCGCAACCCGACCTCGGCGGAGAACCTGGCCGGACTGTCGCGGCCGCTTCGCTACAACGCGGCCATGATGCTCGAGGGCATGGTCCAGGAGGGTGAGCGCGATGGCATCGCCTGGAAGATGGAGTGGAAGGCGCTGCCGGAGTGCTGCCTGATTGCGGGCGCGATGCTGTTCCAGGCGAAGAACCTGCTCGCTGGCCTGCGCGTGAATGCGCCGCAGATGGCGTCGAACCTTGACATGATGCGCGGCTACCTGTTGTCCGAGCGGGTGATGCTCGAGCTCTCCGAGCGTGTGGGCAAGCAGACCGCACACGAGTGGATCTATGAGGCCTCGATGCACGGCATCACCCACAAGCTGGGCTTTGCCGACGCCATGCGGCAGCACACGGGTCTGGCCCAGTTGCTGGGCGACGACGAGATCCAGCGCCTGACCGACCCGGCAGGTTACCTGGGCCAGTGCGAGCCGTCGGTGGATCGCGTGGTCCGGCGTCAGCGGGAGTGGCTCGAAGCTTGAGCCGTCGGCGCAAACAAGGTACGCATCGAACCGGAAAGCAGGAGACAAGCTCATGACGATCAAAATGCGCCCGAGTAGGCGCCATGCAGTGCTCGCACTCGCCGGTTTTGCCGGTGCCGCCACGCGCCCCGCCTGGGCAGGCTTCTCCGACCAGCCGATCAAACTGCTCGTTGGATTCCCGCCTGGCGGCGGCGGCGATCTGTATGGCCGGCTGATCGCCAGGGCATTGCAGAAGTCGATGGACCAGACCGTGGTCGTCGACAACCGCCCGGGCGCGGGCGGCAACATCGCGGCTGATCTGGCGGCCAAGGCTCCGCCGGACGGACTGACGCTGATCCTCGCGATGAGCGGGAACTTCGCCGTCACGCCGGCCTTGCGTCCTGCTGCGGTGCCGTACAAGGTGCCGGAAGATTTCGAGCCGATCGGCCTGATCCTTGAGGCGCCACATGGCCTCTTCGTGTCTGCAAAGTCGCGCTTCAAGAGCGTGGAGCAGGTGCTCAATGAAGCCAAAGGGGGCAAGCTCACCTTTGCTTCCACCGGCGCCGGCGGCGCGGCGCACATCGGCATGGAGATGGTCAAGAAGGCTGCGGCCGTTGAAATCCTCCACATTCCCTATCGAGGCAGCGGCCCGGCCATCACCGACCTGCTCGGCGGCCAAGTGGACTTGTTCTTCGCCACCGCGCCACCGGTGATGAGCCAGGTCCAGCAGGGCGCGCTGCGTCTGCTGGCGCTGACCGGCGAGATGCGTAACCCCGCAGTGCCCGATGTGCCGACGTTCAGGGAGGCGGGTGTCGATGTTGTGGTGACTCAGTGGTATGGCCTGGCCGCACCAAAGAACACGCCGCCTGCCATCGCCAAGACACTGTCCGAGCATCTCTCGAAGGTGCTGGCCATGCCGGATGTTCGCGAGGCGATCCGCAAGGACGCCGCCGTCGAGCGCAACCTGCCCGGTCCTGCCTTCACGCGCTACATCCTCGAGGACATGGCGCGCTATCGCCGTGGCGTATCGCCCGAGCTGGTCAAACAAGTCATGCAGTAGCGGCTGCGCGTTGGCGTGGCCGCCGCTGCTTCCTCCATCTCAACCCGAACTCCCAGCATGCTGCACCCCTGGACCGACACACTCGCCAACCACCGCAAGGCTGCCGGCGCCCTGGCGACGCACCACCCGAAGATGCTCGCCGCCTTTCGGGCACTCAGCGAGGCGCTCGGCACGGTGATCGCGCTCAACGCCGGTGCTGCCTACGTCTACTCGCTTCGCGCGATGGATGCGCTGGCCGAGTTCGAGGGCTGATGATGCGGACCGCCCAAGAACCGCTCGTCAGCGTGGCGCAACTTCAGCGCTGCCTGGCCGATCCGGCGCGCAAGGTGCTCGTTGCAGACTGCAGTTTCGAGCTCACCGACGAGGCCGCCGGGCGGCGCGCGTACGACGCTGGCCATGTCCCTGGCGCCGTCTACGTGCACCTCGAGGACACCCTGTCGGCCGCCAAGACCGGCCGCAACGGCCGACATCCGCTGCCCGAGCGGGCCGCCTTCGCGCGTGCGATGGCGGCGTTGGGGGCCGACGACGACACGCTGATCGTCGCCTGCGACAACGCTGGCGGCATGTATGCGGCGCGCTTGTGGTGGATGCTGCGTTGGGCCGGCCACGCTGCCGTGGCCGTTCTCGACGGAGGCGTCGCCGCCTGGAAGACCATGGGCCTGCCATTGGAGACAGGAGCATCCGCCACGCGCTCCCCGGGTGCCTTCACGCTCCGCGACAGTCTCGTGGCCACCGTTGACTACGACGACATGAAGGCCAACGTCGAACGGCAGACGTGGCTGGTGGTGGACGCACGCGCGCCGGATCGTTTCCGCGGCGAGAACGAGACGCTTGATCCGGTCGGCGGCCACATTCCCGGCGCGCGCAACCGCCTCTTCCGCGAGAACCTCTCCGCCGATGGCCGCTTCAAGTCGCCTTCGGCGCTGCGCGCGGAGTTTGGCGACCTGTTCGGGCGCCGTCCGGCCACGGCCGTCGTCAGCCAATGCGGCTCGGGCGTCACCGCATGCCACAACCTGCTCGCGATGGAGGTTGCCGGCTTGAACGGGGCGGCGCTGTATCCCGGCTCATGGAGCGAATGGTGTGCCCAACCGGGGGCGCCCATCGCCACGGGTCCCGGTGCCTGAACGGATGGGCCGGCACTGCTTCGCGGACAGTCCGACGACGCGCTGCAGTTCATGACCTTGGCACTGCTTGTTGGCCGCGGTCGGCATCGTGGCTTCGCCGACCAGCCTGTTGCTCGGGCAGTGCGTGCCCACGGTCATCAATCCAAAGGAGACACCATGGCAATCCATCGACTCTTCGGCGCGGCGGCCGCCCTGCTGACGGCCGTTGGCCTTGGCGGCTCGGGCGGCGTGGCCCGCGCGGCCTATCCTGAGCAACCCGTGAGGCTTGTCGTCGGATTTCCACCGGGCGGGGGTGGCGATCTGTATGGCCGCGCCATTGCCGTTGCGATGGGCAAGCAATTGGGCAAGGTCGTCATCGTCGAGAACAAGGCCGGAGTCGGCGGCAGCCTTGCAGCCGAGAGCGTCGCCAACGCCAAACCTGACGGATACACGCTCCTCCTCGCGATGAGCGGCAACATGGCGAGCGCGGCCGCCATTCAGCCCAAACTCGCATACAAGGTACCCGAGGACTTCGTGCCGATAGCCCGGCTGGTCGAGACGCCGTACGGGCTGATGGTCAGCGGTCAGTCGAAGTTCGGCACGATCAAGGACTACGTGCTTGCAGCGAAGCCCGGCAAACTGACCTATGCGTCCACCGGCACCGGCGGTGCGGCGCAGGTCGTGATGGAGCTGATCAAGCAGCAGGCGGGCCTGGACATCCTGCACATCCCCTACAAGGGTTCGGGTCCGGCGCTCACCGATCTCTACGGAGGTCAGGTCGACAGCTTCTTTGCGCCCTATACGCCGCTGATGGGGCAGATCCACTCCGGCAAGTTGCGGCTGCTGGCCGTCAGCATCGACAAGCGTGTCGCAACGATGCCAGACGTTCCAACGCTGAAGGAATCGGGCATCGACGTGGTCATGACGCAGTGGTATGGACTCGCCGCGCCCAAGGGCACGCCCAATGACGTGGTGGACACGCTCACGCGCGCGGTGAAGGCGGCAATGCAGGATCCCGATCTGCTGAAGGTCTACAGAACCGATGGTGCGCAGGAAGCCCTGCTTTCGGGTGCGGCGTTCAGGGAGTTCATCGTGAAGGACATTGCCAGCTACCGGCGGGCCGTCGAACGTGGCAACCTCAAAGCCGAGTAGTCCAGCGATGCCGGCCGCCGAATACCGACCGCACAGCGCGCACTGGGGCGTGTTCTCGGCCGCCTGGGACGGCAGCATGCTGAGCGTGCGGCCGCACCCGGGCGACCCGGATCCGAATCCGCTGCTGCAGAACTTTGCCGCAGCGCTGCGTCACCGTGCCCGAGTGGGCGAGCCCATGGTGCGGCGAGGATGGCTGGAACGCGGCCCGGGCCCCGACCGGATGCGCGGCTGCGACGAGTTCGTTCCGATGCCCTGGGCTGAGGTGCTGGACCGTGTGGCCGCCGAACTCCGGCGCGTGAAGGAGGTGCACGGGCTTGAAGCCATCTTCGGGGGTTCTTACGGCTGGTCGAGCGCGGGTCGCTTCCACCATGCACAGAGCCAGGTTCACCGCTTCCTGAACACCGCTCTTGGCGGCTACGTCCGCTCGGTGAACAGCTACAGCGCTGGCGCGTCGGCCGTCATCCTGCCCCACGTGCTCGGCGGCATGGACGACGTCGCCCGTCGCAACGTGACCTGGGAGCAGATCGTCGAGCACACCGATGTCGTGCTCGCCTTCGGCGGCATGGCGTTGCGCAACTCGCGCGTCGCTTCGGGTGGCGTCAGCCGCCACATCGAGCGCGACTCGATGCGCCAAGCCGCAGAGCGCGGCTGCCGCTTCGTGAACATCAGCCCGCTGCGACCGGACCTGCCACTCGAGAGTCGCCCCGAGTGGCTGCCGGCGATGCCGGGCACCGACACGGCGTTGATGCTGGGGCTGGTGCACACACTCGTCAGCGAAGGCCTCCACGACCGTGCTTTCCTGGCGGACTTCTGCGATGGCTGGCAGGTCTTCGAAGACTATCTGCTCGGCCGTGCCGACGGCCAGCCCAAGACGGCAGCGTGGGCCGCCGCGATCTGCGGTGTTGCCCAGAGGCAGTTGGTGGAGCTTGCGCGCTCGCTCGCCGGCAGGCGGGTCCTGGTCGTGGTCGCGCACTCGCTGCAGCGCGCCGAACACGGGGAGCAGCCGGTGTGGATGGGTGCGGTGCTGGCTGCTGCGCTCGGTCAGATTGGCCTGCCGGGCGGTGGCTACAGCTATGCACTGGGCACTCTTGCACACTACGGCAAACGCACAAACGCCGTGCCGAGCGCCGCGTTGCCTCAGGGCAGCAACGCCGTCAAGGCGTTCATCCCGGTGGCACGGATCGCGGACATGCTGCTGCACCCGGGCGGGCACTTCGACTACAACGGCCAGCGTCTGGTCTACCCGCACGTGCGGCTCGCCTATTGGGCCGGCGGCAACCCGTTCCACCACCATCAGGATCTCAACCGGCTGCGCGAGGCCTTCCGCCGCCTTGACACCTTGATCGTGCACGAGACCGCCTGGACCGCGACGGCGCGGCACGCGGACATCGTGTTGCCCTGCACAATGACCCTGGAGCGCGAGGACATCGGTGCCGCGCCGACCGATCCGCTCATGGTAGCGATGCACCGCATCGCCGAGCCGGTGGGCGTTGCGCGCGACGACTACGACATCTTCGCTGATCTGGCCCAACGGCTCGGCCGGCGCGAAGCCTTCACGGAGGGCCGAAGCGCGCGCGAGTGGCTGCGGCATCTGTACGAGAAGACCCGGGTGGCACTTGCAGCCCGTGGGGACGAGGCTCCCGACTTCGATACCTTCTGGTCCCGCGGCGAGCTGCGCCTGCCGCAGCAGCCCGATGACGGTGGAATCCTGCGGGCGTTTCGCGAGGATCCGAGGGGCCGCCCGCTTCCCACACCCAGCGGCAAGGTGCAGATCAGTTCGCCTGCGGTGACCAGCTTCGGCTACACGGACTGCCCGGGCCACCCTGCGTGGCTACCGAAGCGGGAGGTACCCGATGTGCGGCATCCGCTGTTCCTGATCGCCAACCAGCCAGCGACAAGGCTGCACAGCCAACTCGACTTCGGCGGCCATAGCATTGCCGGGAAGCGTCATGGACGCGAAGTCTGTCGCATGCACCCCAACGATGCGGCGAGCCGCGGCGTGACCGACGGCGACATCGTGCGGCTCTCCAACCTGCGGGGCTCCTGCCTGGCCGCAGTGCGAGTGACCGACGAAGTGATGGCCGGCGTTGTACAACTGCCCACCGGCGCCTGGTACGACCCTGATGATCCGGCAGCAGAGCGCCCACTTTGCGTGCACGGCAATCCGAACGTGCTGACGCGCGATGCAGGCACCTCGTCGTTGGCACAGGGCAGCACTGGCCAACTGGCTGCCGTGCAGGTCGAGCAGTACGAAGGCCCACTGCCACCAGTTCGCGCATTTGATCCGCCGCATCCAGCGAGCTGAGCTGCATGGTCGCGTGGGAGAACTCGGTCGCAGGACGTGCCGACTGGACGAGGTCATCCGGAAGCCGTCTCGCTCTGGCGATCCACACGAAACCCAAAAAAAACCGCAGAAGGGGCAGTATTCACGCTTCTGCGGGCCGCGGCATAAATCCGACCTGCGACAACCTTTGTTCACCACTGCGCGCCGCCGATAGCATATTCCATGGATTTTGAATTGCGAGCCTCTGCGCCGGGTGGCCGCTTGCGGCCGCTCGCAGCGTTCGTGAAGTCGGAACGCGACGCAGGGAAGCGCATCGCGTCGTAGGGTTGTGGGCATGAGTGCTGATCCGCAGTTCCGCACTGCTCTCCAGTTTGGCGGACTCTTGAGCGGTCCACTGCCTGGCAGCGCCCGGCTTCGGCTGGTGATGGTGCGTGCAGGCTACGTCGTCGTTCAGTCTTCCAGGCCAGCACCCGAAGCTTCGCCAGGCCGGATCTTCAAGGGATTTCTCGGCATCGCCGCCTCCATCACGGACCGAGCGCGTGTCCAGTTGGCCAAGCCAAACGCCGCCAGTCTCTGGCTCGCAGCGTCGGGCTGATCGGGCCGGTAGACATGGTGGTCGAGCGCAAACCGCAGCGGGAGCACATCCAAGGGGCAGGTGCCCGCGGGCCAGATCTCGACGCCCTCGGGCAAGAAGGGTTCGAAGTCCATCAGCGCTCGGCGGGTGATGTCACCCGCGAGGTGCAGCCGAACGGCCTGCGCACCCGACTGGATCGCCTGCAAAGCTTCTCGCAATGAATAGACCTGCGGCACCACGAAAAGGCGCAAGCGCAGCCCGAGCAGCAGCAACTCGGGCTCGAAGGCCTGCACCCCCACCACGCGCCCGCCCACGCGAGCGATGTCCCGCACCTGCGACGCATCATTGACACCGGTGGCGCCGACCACGCAATCGGCTGGCAAGGCACGGACCAATTGCTGCAGCGTGGCCAGCGTGGCCAGACCCGCCCATGGCACTGCCATCACGCGAAACCCGGCGGCGTACAGCGCCGCCCCGGTTCGAGCGGCGTCCTGGGCGCGCA
>Ga0307514_10006505_pt1 | contig 10175 bp, 11 predicted proteins | sample 16_EM_MG_FD_203088 | JGI IMG/M metagenome (GOLD analysis project Ga0307514, IMG submission 203088) | Populus trichocarpa ectomycorrhiza microbial communities from riparian zone in the Pacific Northwest, United States - 16_EM | ecosystem: Host-associated > Plants > Roots > Unclassified | place...
CTTTTATACCCGAGTCCTTGTGCTTCAGCTCAAAGTCTCGTTTTGCCTTCCGCTCCGCCTTGATGGCATTCGCTTTTGTCAAATTCTTAAAGTTTGTCTCTAGTTCACGAATTCCTGTTTTAGTAGTCAAGCGGCCGGAAGCGGAAGCTTCTGTCTGAAAGCGGATGGCTGATTGTGCAACTGTGAGGGCGGTATCACTAATAACTTGAATACCATCAAGATTCCCTTCGTCGTCCATAGCCCGAGTGAGAAGAATGTCTGCCATTCTGGGAAGCATCAAAATAGACTTGGGAATACTGCTACCCGCCTTCTCTGTATTTCAATTTGAAACAGTCAAATCCATGTCTGGTTCATAGAGAAAATTTCAAACTGCTTACGATATACTCGGATGCATCCATTACAAAGAGCATATTGGAGCGAACTGGTTGTTAACCCACAGCCAGCACATTGGGGCTTCTCCTGTCATGGCAGATGTGTCAGAAAAAAAAATTTCATTGGGATTCCGGTACTGAGAGGACAGACACACATTTATAGCAGCTAGCTCAGGTCCTGACAGTCCAGGTTTTCGGTTCAAACACTTTCCGCATTTTAAATGAAATTCATCTTGGCCTTCAGGATGGAGTAATAATGGAAATTCAATCTGACAGTAGAAGCACTTTGTCATGCCGAGAACAAAGAGTGTTGATGCAAGACCTGTCGCTTTCGCTAAACTTTATAGTTTTTGATCCACGTGTTAGATCTGGTAAGGACTTATTCAAGTGATTTTGAATGGCTACATCAAACAAAATAGTCAAAGAAGAGGTAGCAGAGCCTGGAAGATATGCCAGACATTTGTGAATGAAAGATCTTTGATCTCTAGAGTATCATATGCTTCTTCCGCACGAGCATCAAACTCATCGGAAACAAAGGAAATCAACTTCTCACCACCCATAGCCTCCATAATCTCACCTACAATAGCTACCTGCTCATCAGTGAGTGGTAACAAACAGCTCTTGAGACCAAACATTTCCGGTCTCAGGAAGACATCATTTCGGCTGCAACCTGAAGGTCCGACCTTGTTCTTATCTTTCCGCGTTTTGTAGGCATTTTGGGCATCAATGTAGTGTTGAAGTTCCTTTCGTAGTAACCTAGACCAAAGCCATTGGCATAGTTCACTATCACAACAGAGTTAGTGTGCGCGTGCGCAGAAATGATCAATTGGGTGGTGCTCACTACTGCTTCGGATCCTGCGGATTATAGAGACCCTTGGTCTCTCCTTCCTGAAATGCCAAAACGGCCGTGTCACCAAATGTTAGACGCATGCGGAGCCAACTTCTTTCAACAACTATATTGTGTATACTCCGTTGGTAGTGATGGGCCGGTAGTTCGTGCGTGCTGATTTCCGGACAAAATGCTTGTCTAAATGATGTATTAGAGTAATAATTATTACAATAAAAAGATATATATCTAACCTGAGTGCATTAGCGTAGCCATATAACATGGTTGTCTCCGAACCACAGTCAGTGGAGGCCTCGAGAGGCAATCCTAGAAAGGTTGTATGGTCAAACACACTATACAAGGAGTAACAGCATAACTTGACAAACCTCGGAACTTGTAAACTAATGTCAAGAAGAGATATCCAATGACTACTCCAAGTCGGTTGCTTGGCACAACCCATCCTCCGAGAATTTTCTCACTTCCAAAATCTACGACAGCCCAGATTGGAAAACCAATGCTATAGAGCTTGTCATGCCCATCCGCCGACCAACGCTCGTGAATTCCAAGAGCAACAACAGGTGTACGACGGATTCTTTTGGAACCAGGGGTTCGGCGTTCGAAACCCTCGGGTTCGTGAAGGCGCATTATATCACGGACTTGATGACGAGGAATGTGTACACCTTGATCGAAAGCAATTCGTGCCTTTAGAGTCCCAGCTCCTTGCCCTTTGGCTAGATCCTTGTCGAGCTGATTCACAATGATTTGTTCAGTTTTGTGGCTTGCCAACTTCCCTTTCTTTGAGCGGGAGCCATACAATTCCATTTTCGTGCGCCGCCGCTTGATAGTTGAGACACTATATGCAGAATGTTATGATGAGAGCTTTCTTAATAGAGTATTCGAATTTCGCACCTTAAATCGTAGTTTACCTCATGTTTGAGGAGATCTTTGATTTCAACATTGCTAGTTTTTCCTTCGCGATGATACCGCTTCAGGGCCTCAGTCAGCTTTTCGTCGTCAATGTCGGCTGATATTAATATAGGGAATAGGGATTATTTGAGTATTTAGATACTAGAGGAGAGAGGAAAACTTACGGACGTGACCATACTGATTGTTTCCAGTAGGATTGCGGTTATGCGCAGACATGACTCCCAGTCAGAAAGAGAGATCCGCTAAGAAAAGTTGGGGCAGATCAAAGATGGCAACCACATCATGATGGTGCAAAGCCGATGTTTCCGAGTCGAGGGGGAAGTCGTAGAAGGAATAGTCACAGCTAGTGGGCAGCAGATACTAGTGGGCAGCAGTAGACGAAACTCTTTTGTTGAAGCATGCACCCCGACGACAAGAAGAGGATGGCAAGCAATGGCGGAAACACTGAACTTCGAGCGGTGACGAGGCGACAGTGACATCTGTCACGGTGAGTGACGTGCCAAAGCTGGAGCCGAAATCTAATTTTCACTGCAATACTGAGAAGTAAGTTGTTATTATTATAATATATACAAGCGTGCTCTGTCACGCCTTTGAAAGGGAGTGCCAGTTACCCCCAACACCCCTCACAATCTTGATCCGAGAGGTGACTCATAGACCTGAGCCCCCAGGTCAACCGTACATAGTCGAGATTCTACAGTACCATTCTTTTGTGCCTGACGTGGGTTTGGCAAAGCAGGTGGCCACAAAATTTTGTCCACGCCCCTATTTGCCCCTGGCCGAATGAATTTCAAATTCTAATCATTTTTACTGGTAATTGCTTGTCAGGTGCTCTTGTTGCAATTACGGCTTGAGAACCTTTTTACGCGATTGAACGGGAATGATTTGCCACGAGCGACAACTTGAAGCATGAATGACAAAGGACAATTGATATCCCTGCTACACAAAGTTTGGCCTCAATGGACCCTTTAGCCTGATAAGACGTCTTCATGATGTGTCATTTCATGCAGACGCATTGGACTGAATTGGATTATAGAAACTTCGTGTGTGTCTTTTTGTGGGTTGCGCAATTGTATTGCAGCTGTTTTCTGTCAAATGTTGTGTGTTGATTGTGGGGGTTTCAGGCGGAAATAAATTCTGTTCCGACTTCCTTTTCAGTACCATAACAAAAAATTGGGTGTTTTCCTCGTCAGAAACATCATTACTAGGACAGGTGCTTACCTGCCTATGATCGAGAGCATTTTCATACAAGTAGGAGGTCACACCGTCCCACTGGGCATCAGCAAAACGGAAGTTCGTCATCTTGAATTTCGATAGAACACCGATTAACGTGTTGTGATCAGCTGGTCAGATACAGATACGACCCTGCAAACTCAACCTTTATGGTTTAGTTTCCTTGATGGACTTTTGAATCATTTATATATTACTATCAAGTCTTTGGTCTTCAGGTTTTTTTCACCCCTTCACCCCCTTCACCTCTGATCGTGTGGCTGAAGCGAACGGTCTTGAGACATGTCTGTAGTATCCCCTACCGGTCCTCCACAATATCCCGGTGGAATGGATATCGACGAGAAAGTGTCTGTTGACTCGAACGTAGACGAGTCCGGGCGCGGTATCTCTGAGCGTGATATCGAGTTTGAGAGAAAGACGCTGTAAGGAACCCCTAATGCTATTGTTTGACTGATTGTTAATGCTGTCTTTCTCTCTCTTTCTCTCCCTATGCTAGACGTTACATCGACTGGCGAATGATCCCCGTGCTTGCTATGGTCTATTCCTTTGCTTTGATTGACAGAATCAATCTTGGGGCCGCATATACTGCTGGAATGGGGGCTGATCTTGTGAGTTTGGTATTCATCGGACGAAGCTGATAAGTGACAACCCTCTTTAATAGAAACTTGCCATTGGAGCGCGATTCAATTTGGTTATCTGTCTCTTTTTCATTCCGTATATTATCTTGCAAGTGCCTTTCCCTTCTTTTTTTTTTTCGGGGTCATGCCGCTTATGTCTACATCTATAAAGTCAACTCCCTGGAAACCTGGTGCTTCGAAAATTCGGTGTCCAAAAACTTCTGACGTTCATTGTTGTTGCTTGGGGTACAGTGCAGTTGGGGATGGGCTTCGTTCATGCCTGGGGCTGGTTGGTTTTGTGCCGAGTTTTGCTAGGCATTTTCGAGGTCTGGCAAAATATTTTTTTTGTAGGAGCTCGACTTGATTACTTATTTGATCTGGCTTCAGGCTGCCTTCTTCCCAGCACTTCTGTTCATTCTAACCACATGGTGCATCTCTTTCTTGGTTCTTTGTAATAGAAATGTCAACTTATCACTCTTCTAGGTACAAGCGACACGAGGTTCAGAAACGGTTTGTTTCCCTCAATAGCCAAAAATTTGACAAACTGACATTGGTTTATGTTAGCCTCTCTGTATTCTATTTGTTATCAGTGACCGCTGGTGGATTGAGTCCCATTCTTGCTTACGCTTTCAGCCTTCTGAATGGCAAAGGAGGTCTCGCTGGTTGGAGATGGATCTTTGTAGGTGTATTGGTCGTGTGTCCAAATATGGTTGCACTCAGTATCGCATCCTAGATCTTGGAAGGCCTCATCACATTAGTCTTGGGCATCGTGACGTGGTTTTTCATTCCAGACTTTCCTGATCAAAACAGGTTCTTGACCCCGAAAGAAACGGCTCTCGTATTGAAACGTATTGACGAGGATCGAGGGGATGCTACCCCGGACCCTGTAACCCGCGAAAAAGTATTAAAGCACCTGTCGGATTGGACGTTGTGGGCCTATGGTATGCGAAGAAGTTACCTTGGCGCCGTTCTGAACTCATCCGTTTGTGACTAGGAATCCTGTTCTTGTGCGGAGCGATGCCGAACTGTAAGCTGTTTGATGAGTTTGTCCTGGAGATGTTTTACACGAGAATCAGACTCGCAAGCATATTTCCTTCCTATCATTCTCAAGGACATGGGATGGACCAAGACTCAAGCGTTACTTCTGGTACGTATGCCTTTTTCAGATTTGATGTCTATTCACATTGCGGAATAGAGTGCACCCCCATATGGTCCTCCAGTATGTACTTCCGTTGTGTATCATATTGGAACTATTCATGAACGCCGTCAGATCGTCACCACCATGATTATTGCATATCTTGCTGATAAATACAAGCATCGAAGCGGGTTCATTGCATTTTCTGTCATCACCTGCATGGTTGGCATCTGCCTGTTGGCATTTGCGGCGCAGGACTCGGTCAGATATTTTGGTATGGTGTCCGCTGCCTCCTGCTTTGCAAAACGCTGAAAACAGTTGCAGGCGCTTTTTTAGTCAATGCGGGCAACTCCGGATGCATTCCCACCGTTTTGACTTATGTGAGTGCATTTGGAAGTCATAGGGCGGATTGATTCATTTAAATTTTTACCTCAGGCCGCAAACAATGTCGTTTCTCATAGCAAGAGGTGTTCATGTTTCCTATATGTCTTGATGTACATGTTTTAATATTCTTGTACCCAGATCGGTTCAAACCGCTTTGCAAATTTCGTTAGGTGGTCTTGGAGGAGTTCTGGCCACAGTTGTATATCGCTCCAAGGATGCCCCTCGATATGTCCCAGGTATGTTGTGGTGTATTACTTGTCCCTTGCTAACGTGATATGTTTAGGTCTCGCTGTGACACTTGCTTCCCAAGTTGTCTTGCTTTTGGTTCTTGCTACGACGACTATCCATTTCATGCGGCTGAACAAACTTGTAAAAGAAGGAAAACGTAAAGAACCCCTTGAAGGCCAACCAGGCTTTTATTATACTCTGTAAAATGTAGTGTTGAATCCATCTTTTGTATACATTTACAATCATATCTGTACTACATTAGAACGTGAGCGGAGTTGAGTAAAGCTGTGATTGATTGATGAAGGCAACCGTGGAAATGAGGAACAGAAATAAGTGTGAGATATAAATTTGTCTGTTACCATTTTTTCCTTCCGTTGTTGTTTTCATGGCTCTACCGATGTCCCAACTCCTCGCTGCTGATGCCCTTTCCCCAGTCGACTCTACCAACTGGGAGCACTCTGCCCTTTTTTCTCCAACTGACTTGGCATATCCTTACCCTCTCTATTCGTTACCGCCGTCCCCGCCCCTGTCAGACCATCCGTCTCCTGTCCCAACGGACAATATGCTCAAGTACCCCGACTCTGTTGAGCCAGAGCCCGTCTGTGTTCCCACCCACCAACTGTTCGACGTCCCAGAGGTGCCTAGAGCACCCACACCCCCTTCCCGCTCGCATTCTGTCGTTCCACAGAGTCCTGCTGCCCCTGTTCCAACTTACACTACGACAACTGTTAATACTACTACCGGCAGCAAGCGTTCTGCCAGCCCTCCGCCCCCTGCTGCAAAGAAACGCGCAGTTGGGGAGCGAATTTCTAGCAAGGACTTCATTCCTCCGGACGTTTCAGGCTTGAGCAAGCGCGAAGCAAGGCTAGTCAAGAACCGTGCAGCTGCTTTTCTGAGCAGACAACGCAAGCGCGAAGAATTCGAGACCATGGAAATGTAAGTGCTCTCCTGTTTTTATTTTTATTTTATTATGGGTTTTAAGCGAATTGTTCTCTCTTCAAGTCGCGTTGCAGAACTGGAGCAGGAAAACAGAAGGCTCCTCGCCCTCACCCGGCTGCAAAACGCTGTGGTATCGAGTTCGGCTTCACTGGCTTCGTCGGACAACATGTTGGTTTCTGAGGTCGAAAGCCTCAAAGCCAAGCTCGCCGCAGCCGAGGAACGTGAGCGCACTTTGAGTGCGGAGCTTGTTTCTAAGGCTGTGTCTTCTCCAGCTCCGGTCAAGGTGGAAGACCTTTCCGTTGAGTCTGGGGCTCAGTTGTCACCGCATCCGAGGCCCACGGTTATCCCAGCGGCAGCGGCTCAAGGCCACAAGTCCAGCGCTAGCCTCGGCTTGATGGTAAGCTTCACTTCCATATCCATATATTCCCTTATCTCCTGGCTATATCCAAATCCAAACTGACTTATTGTTCTTTTCTTCATTTACCTTTTGTCTACCCCCAAATAGGTTCTCCTCTGTGCACTTCCTTCTCTCCTCTCAATGAGGATGCAATCCCCACCAACGCCAGCTTCCACCCATTTTGCTATCTCTAACCCCTTTCGTGCCACCGGTTCCGGATCAGGTGCCTTTGATATGTTCCTCCCCAGCGATTATGATTGGTCACATCCCTCGTCTAATTCTGGCTCCGGTGATGGCTCGTTTATGGACCTTGATGTAGACCCGCACACTCACGCCTCGCCTGACACATTCTCTTCGGGTCCCACGCCGTCTACTAGTACAAAACGACTGGAGTTCACAGGCATAGACGCAGACGAGAGGGAGCTTGAAGGACTAGGCGATTTGGACATTTCGTTTGATACGGACACTCTGGATGATGGCAAGATCCGGGTGAGAATTCACCCTTCCTCTTCTGCATCGGTATCTAGGACAAACTCGAGGGGCGTCACACCGGAAGGTGAAGACCGGGAGAGCAGGATGTCGGTGTCATCTTCAACCTCGTCTCCCCGTATCTCAATAAAGGGACTGGGTCTCCGAGGTGCTTCTCCACCCCTCTCGGCATTGACAACGGCCTCCTCCGACCCCTTCCTGGGTATAACCCCATCCCCCGAGGACGACTTGTCAGAATTTATGAACATACCCTCGTTTGGTTCAGACAGCCCGCTCGATTTCAAGTACTTGTCTTCTTCGGGATCAGGTTCTTCTCTGGATTCCTTTTCCTCGCTACTACAGGGTAAGGATCTGGGACAGTTTTGGTACTCGAGTCCGGATTATTCAACTAGCGCCAACGGCGGTAGTGGTGGAAAGCGAAGAGTTAGGATCGCGCTTAAAAGCCCACCTCAAGCTGGTGGCGAGGGTGGAGAATGGGAGGTTCAGATCTGTTGAATGCTGTCGCTTTGAAGGGCCAGATGAGTTTGGGGGGTTGTCCTTTCGGTGTTGGGCGGTCGGGTAAATGTCGGTTGATGGATGGTATGATCAGTGATTTCGCTGGGGTTGTAAGGGTGTAAAAAGGTTTCATGCATGGCTTTGGTTCTGAGCTCAATTGCATGGTTCTTGATTATTTATGGATGACGTTCTGGCGATGTAGGAGGGAATTTTGTCAAAGAAAGTTCTTTGGGCAACTCGACTTGATTTCTTTTTGTTTTCGTCCCTCTACTTTTGTTTTTACTCCACCTTATAATCCCACCGCTCTTCCATGTTACCCACCTTTTAAACCAAGTCTTGTTTACCCCGTCTGGAACGCCCTCTTCATATTTCTAAAAACCCCTTTTCACTTTCGGACTTCCCAGGGGTGTTTTGTATTTTGATTATTCGATCCCTTCGACCTTCTCAACTCCTGTTCTTCGCGGTTACTTATTTTCCTCTTTTCTCTTTTCTCGTGATTGTTTTCGCTTCGTCTTCTGATATCCTCCTTTTTTTTATCATTCCACTCGACCCACCCAAAATCTAATATCCTCTGGAGTTCCTCATTTGCGCTAGCGCAGCAACACTCGTCCAGTCCTTCGTCACTCCACTCTTTTGGGCAACAGTCTTTACTTTGTGTGCGGCTTATCCCTTCATCCATTATACATAACACTTCGAGTGGGAGGATTCTCATAGCTATAGACTTTTCTGATTATATGCTCCAGCAACATGCAATAACATTACAGATACACCACCTATGTATAAAGTACCTAACCTTTTTTTTTACATAGGATCTTTTTTTGCAATATGATAGGGTTATTGTTAATTACTGAAAAATCATTCGCATTCATTATTGAATGCTGGACATATGCTGTTCTCATCACAATTACTTCCAAAAGTGTACCCCTCTAATTTGGCGTGCCCACGTCTGATTGTCTACAGACAACCATTCAGAAATTTTTTGTTTTTTTGTACTCGTCTTGATATAGGTCGGACAACAGGTGTCAGCCATGTGCTCCATGCATATGATCCTACCTTCCGACCAAATCCGCTTCCGAATGGAATGGCTAATTCCAATTATTCTTTCCCGTTGAACCATGACCTCGCCAAACGGACTTGTCTGCCTCACAAATTGTTTGCTACCACAGGAGGATGGTAGTTTGGTCGAGAAAGACCTTTGGATCGACGAGAGGGATGGAACCATTCTTGATGCACAGGTGAGGTTAACTGGCCACTTACAGCTATCCCATTGCGAACTGGATATTATTCACAGAAAAGCTTTTATCTGCGTGAAGAGCGGCCTACCAGGACAGTTGACTTGAAGGGGAACATCCTCAGGTGAGTTTACCTGCCATGGTCTAATACCATCTACTAATCAACCTTTTAATATTCAGCCCTGGATTCCTAGACATTCAAATCAATGGAGCTTATGGTTTCGATTTTTCAGTCTATGAGAAAAATGACGAGAGCTATCGACAAGGTCTTGAAATGGTTGCGAGGAAAATAGTTGAGACCGGAGTGACTTCGTGAGTCGCCGTAGAGGTTGTTCATGTTGATGAAGTGTTCGCTTACCTTGAGAATTAGGCTCTTGCCCACCGTTGTTGTGTGTATAAATGGTTTTTTGTTTAAAAATTCACGGCTTTTCTCCATCTGCTAGACTCAAGAGAAGTCTATGTATCCCAAACTACTTAGCCTTCTCAGGCCTTTCTCAGGTCCCAAGTCGGCGACGCTTCTAGGCTGGCACGCTGAAGGCCCGTTCATTGATCTTACAAAACGAGGAGCACATGAACCTGCCTATCTCCTGCCGGCTAGGGACGGTTACGAGTCTTTTGAAGAGGTTTACGGCGCAGATAACCTGATTGAATCTGGAGACTGGTGCTCGTCGTCTCTGGATCCCGCCGTTCGCCTCATTACGGCTGCACCTGAAGTTCCCGGTGTTATGAAGGCTATAGATGAACTTGTACGAAGGGGGATTGCCGTGTCCATTGGTCATAGGTAGGCTCCCTGTCTGGTCCACTTCAAAATGTGAATCCACCTCTTACGGACAATTCGCTTCAGCGTTGCGAGTACTGAAATTGCAACCGTTGCCATTCAGCATGGTGCGCGACTCATCACCCATCTC
>Ga0307514_10006506_pt1 | contig 10175 bp, 6 predicted proteins | sample 16_EM_MG_FD_203088 | JGI IMG/M metagenome (GOLD analysis project Ga0307514, IMG submission 203088) | Populus trichocarpa ectomycorrhiza microbial communities from riparian zone in the Pacific Northwest, United States - 16_EM | ecosystem: Host-associated > Plants > Roots > Unclassified | place...
CGATGGCGCGGTGCGACACCACCGCGCCCTTCGGCGTTCCGGTGGAGCCCGAGGTGTAGATCACATAGGCCGGATGCGAAGGGTCGATCGCGACGGCGGGATCGGTGTCGGCGCAAGTCCCCAGTTCGGCAATCGTTTGCGGCAGGTCGAGCAGCAATGGCGACGCGCCGCCCGGCAGTGCCTCCGCGAGCGCCGCAGTGGTGACCAGGCACACCGGCCGCGCATCGCCGAGCATGAACGCGATGCGCTCCTGCGGAAAGTCCGGATCGACCGGCAGGTAGGCGGCGCCGGTCTTCAGCGTGGCCAGCAGGGCCACCATCAGTTCCATCGAGCGCGGAATAGCCAGCGCCACGGTGCGCTCCGGCCCTGCGCCGCGTGCGCGCAGCAGGTGCGCGAGCCGGTTGGCGCGGCGGTTCAGTTCGTCGTTGCGCATCGCCTCGCCTTCGAAGCAGAGGGCAATGCCTTGCGGATTGGCGGCAAGCTGCGCTTGGATCAGTGCCGTGAGCGTCGTGTCCGGTCCCGCGTGCGCCGTGTCGTTCCACTCCACCAGCAGCTGCCTGCGCTCAACCTCGCTCAGCAGGTCGATGTGGCCGACGGCCTGGTCCGGCTCGCGGATCACCGCGGCCATGAAGGTGAGCAGCCGGCGCTGGTGGTCGGCCAGGCCTTCTGCGGTGTGCACCGCGGGGTTGGCGTCGAAGTCGATCTGCAGGTCCTGCCCGTTGCCGCGCTCGTACAGGAAGATGCCCAGGTCCTCGGCCGTGCCGTTCGACAGGTTGCGCGGCCGGGCGGCATGGCCCGCAAAACGGAAGTCGTAGTCGAAGGGCTCGACGTTGACCACCGTGGTGAACAGCTGCCGGTTGGCGACCAGCATGTGGAGGTCGCTGCGCAGGTGCTCGTAGCGGTAGCTCTGGTGCCGCAGGATCTGCCGCATCTGCCGCCCGACTTCGCGGATCAGCTCCGGTATCGGCAGGTCCGCGCGCATGGCCAGGCGCAGCGGCAGTGCGTTGGCCACCATGGCCGGCACGCGCCGCATACGGTCGTTGTGACGCGCCGTCACGGGGATGCCGATCACCATGTCCTCGATGCCGGTGGCGCGGTACAGATAGGCCGCGGTGGTGGCGATGAGGATCTGCGGCAGCGTGGTCCCGAGGTCTTGCGCAATGGCCTGCAAGGCCTGCACGCTGGCGGCCGGCAGGTGCACGGTCTGGCGCAGCAGGCCGCCGATGTTCACCGAACGCTGCGAGGCCAGGCTCAGCGGATCCGGCGCATCGCCGAAGCGCTCGACCCAGTACTGGCGGTCGCGCGGGAAGCGGCCGGATTCGCGGTAGGCGTTGTCTTCTTCCGCCAGCTGCGAGATCGGCGCGAGGCGCGATTCATCGGGAACGGCGGCGCTGCCGGCAGCCATCGCGCTGTAGACGTCCGCGAAGCGGCGCGCAATGAGTCCGCCGCCAAAGCCGTCGAGCACGATGTGGTGGCTGCGGTGATACCAGATGTGGCGGTCGGGCGCGAGGCGGATCAGCGCGGACAGCCACAGCTGCCCGTGCGCGAGGTCGATGTTGCGCGTGAAGTCGGCGCGCATCCAGCGCTCGGCCTCGGCCTGCGGGTCGGCCTTGCCGCTGAAGTCGAGGCAGGGAATCTCGCCGGTGAAGGTGGATGCCACGATCTGGCGCGGTCCTTCGCCCGTGTCGATGAAACTCAGCCGCGTGGCCTCGGCTTCGTCGGCCACCTGGCGCATGGCGGCAAGGAAGATGGCGGGATCGATCGCGCCATCGATGTCGATGGCTTCGGCAAGATTGAAATTGGTGTCGGGCGACGCGAATTTTGCGCCGAGCCACATCGCCATCTGACCCGAGGTCAGGGGCGCGGTGCGGCCCAGATGATCGGCGGTAGTCATGCACTTCTCCAGCTCTTGAATGAATTCGGCAACGGTGCATGTGCGCGTGAAAGAGACGCGCGAGGCACCCGCCGTTCAATGAGAAATGCTGAGGGCCCGCAGTGACGATCCGCTCACATGGCCAAACCAATGTACAAGTGGTTGCAACAATTTCGATGACGCTTTTTTGGAGCCAAAGCCCTTGGAAAACGCACTGAGCGCAAAAGGACTCATCGAGAAGACCGCATTCGGTTGGCCGATCTCGAAATGCGAAGGCTTTCATCGTAGTTCGGCAGAAAAACGCGCCGATTCCATGTTGCTGTGCAACAACTTGGTCTATTTTCCGTAGGGGAATCGATGCGCCTGGCCGCGCGTACTTTGGTGGTCGCGTGGGAGCTTTCTTCTACGGGCGTTCCGAGAACAGCGCGGTGATCACCAGCCGCAGCCATTGGTTGGCCGGGTCGGCCTCGAAGCGCTTGCTCCAATGCAGCGAGACCGTGAAGTCGCGCAGCGGAAAAGCCGGTTCGACGATGGCATAGCCGCCTTCCTCTGCAAATCCGCGCGCAATGTTGCGCGGCATCACCACCGCCAGGTCGGTGGCGCGCACGATGGCCGGCAACACCATGAAGTGCTCGGTGGTGAGCCGCACGCGCTCCTCCAGATTGAGCAGCTGCAGGATGCGCAGCGTCTCCGCATGCGTGCGCACCGCCACGTATTCGAGCGTCTGCAGCGCCTCGAGCAGCGCCTGGCTGCTGCGCCGCCCGCGCGCGAACGGATGGCCCTTGCGCAGCAGCACGATGTAGCGGTCCTTCAGCAGATGCTTGCGCTGCGTGTCGCGCACCTTGGGCAGGAAGCCGAAGGCAAAGTCGATGCGGCCGCTGTCGAGCGCGGGCGCTATGTCGGTGGGCGGCAGCGGAAGCGTCTCGACCCGCACGCCGGGCGCCATCTCGCCGAGCCGCGCCATCAGCGCGGGCAGGAAGCGCCCCTCGCCGATGTCGCTCATGTGGATGCGGAAGGTCTTGCGCGAGCCCTGCGGCTCGAAGCGGTCGGGCTCGCTCAGCGCTTCTTCCAGCGTGCTGAGTGCAGCCTGCACCGCGGTGGCCAGCCGCTCGGCGCGCGGCGTCGGCGCCACGCCGCCCGGGGCGCGCGTGAAGAGCGCGTCTTTCAGCAGCAGGCGCAGGCGGCCGAGGCCGTGGCTCGCCGCCGGCTGCGTCAGGCCCAGCGCCTCGGCCGCGCGGCTCACGTTGCGGGCGCGGTAAACGGCATCGAAGAGGCGCAGCAGGTTGAGGTCCATCGTCTGTATATGCATGCCATGCATATTACTTAGCTCGATTATTTTATTGAAGAGCGCGCTCCAGGCCCGCACACTGGCCGCCGTCGCCGATCGACATTCGGCGAACACAAGAAGAGCACCCCACAACGAGAAGGAGACACGACATGGCCAGACTCCGTCCGCATGCGGCAATCGCCGCCCTGCTTTGCGTTGCCGCCACCGCCGCCTGGGCACAGCAGCCCCCGGCCGAGGAGCCGGGCTGGGCCAAGGGCCGCCCCAAGACCGAGGCCGCCACGCGCATGGCGCCGGTGCCCTCCTTCCCGATCCCGACCGCGCCCGACCAGCTGCCCACCGCCAGGTTCAAGCTGCCGCCGGGCTTCAAGGTGGAGACCTGGGCCTCGGGCGTGCTCGATGCGCGTTCGCTGCGCCAGGGCGACAAGGGCACGGTCTTCGTGAGCACGCTGTTCGTGGGCAACAAGGTCTATGCCATTGCGGAGAAAGGCGACCGCAAGCCCAAGACCATCGTCGACAAGACCGAATTCGCCACCGGCATCGAGTTTCACAAGGGCGCGCTCTATCTGGCCACGCACAAGCAGATCGTTCGCTACGACGGCATCGAGGACAAGCTCGACAACCCCGGCACGCCCGCGCTGCTCAACGACAAGCTGCCCGGCGGGCAGGACCACAGCTGGCGCTACCTGCGCGTGCACGACGGCAAGCTCTACTACGCCGTGGGCGCGCCCTGCAACATCTGCGACCCCGACGAGGCGCATGCGCGCATCTTCCGCATGAACCTCGACGGCAGCGGCATCGAGACCGTGGCGCGCGGCGTGCGCAACACGGTGGGCTTCGACTTCGACCCCAAGACCGGCAACCTCTGGTTCACCGACAACGGCCGCGACTGGCTCAGCGAAGACCTGCCGAACGACGAGCTGAACGTGGTGGCCAAGCCCGACCAGCATTTCGGCTATCCGTATTGCCACCAGGGCAACATCGCCGACCCCGAATTCGGCTGGGGCAAGAACTGCGGCGAGTTCACCAGGCCCGCCGCCCTGCTCGGCCCGCACGCCGCCTCGCTGGGCCTGGCCTTCTACAACGGCAAGATGTTCCCCACCAAATACCGCGGCGCGATGTTCATCGCCCGCCACGGTCCGTGGAACCGCACCGTCAAGTACGCCGACATTGCGGTGGCATGGCCCGACGGCAAGGGCGGCGCGAAGGTCGAGCCCTTCATGACGGGCTTCGTCGAGAACAACAACTACCTGGGCCGGCCGGTGGACTTCCTGGTGCTGAAGGACGGCTCCATGCTCGTGAGCGACGACCACGCCGGCGCGATCTACCGCATCAGCTACGGCGGCCGATGAGCAGGGGTCTCGCCGCCACGCAGGCCATTGCGGGCATCGCCATGACGGCGCTCCTTGCTTCAGCGGCACCGCTTGCTGGCGCGCAGGGAACGCAGGCGGCGCAGGGCACCTATGCGCAGCGCTACGCGGCCGTGTGCGCCTCGTGCCACGGCGCGAACGGGCGCAGCGACATGGCGGGAACGCCGGTGCTCGCGGGCCAGCATTCGTTCTATGCCATCACGCAGCTGTTCCTGTTTCGCGAAGGCCGGCGCGACAACCCCGCCATGTCGGCGGTGGCAAAGACCATGAAGGACGAGGACCTGCGCGGCTTCTCGGAGTTCATCGCCACGCTGGCGCCGGTGCCCGCCGCGCCGCCGGCCGCGGCGCCCGATGCGGCGCGCATGGCGCGCGGCCAGGCGCTGGCGCAAACGCATCGCTGCGTGATCTGCCACGGCGCCGACCTGAGCGGCGGCCAGCAGGTTCCTCGCATCGCGCAGCAGCGCGAAGACTATCTGCAGCTGACCCTGCACGGTTTCCGCACGGGCAAGCGCCCGGGCTACACGCAGGCCATGACCGAAGCCCTGAGCGGCATCCCGCCGGAGGACCTGGACACCCTTGCCTACTACGTGGCGCGCTTTCCCGGCGCAGCCGCCAGGCCGCCCGGCAAGTAGGGAGCCGCCACCACCACACGGCGTCGGCGAAGCGCGGCGCGGGCAGAGCGTTTGCCGCTCCGCGCCATCGCCACCACTCAATCCCCATCCATCAACGGAGTCGAATCTCTTGGAAGTTTCATTCAGCAAGGAAGTCGAGTTGCTGCGCCTGGGCGCCGGCGACACTTTTCATGGCGAGGGCATCCTCGCAATCACCAAGGGCCTGCTGCAGTCGGGCGTGGCCTACGTGGGCGGCTACCAGGGCGCGCCGGTGTCGCACCTGCTCGACGTGATGGTGCAGGGCAAGGCCTACATGGACGAGCTCGGCGTGCACGTGGAGGCCTGCTCCAACGAAGCCTCGGCTGCAGCCATGCTCGGCGCCTCCATCCACTACCCGCTGCGCGGCGCGGTCACCTGGAAGTCGATAGTCGGCACCAACGTGGCGGCCGATGCGCTCTCCAACCTGTCGTCGCCGGGCGTGACCGGCGGCGTGCTGGTGGTGGTGGGCGAGGACTACGGCGAAGGCGCCAGCGTGATCCAGGAGCGCACGCATGCCTATGCGCTCAAGTCGAGCATGTGCCTGCTCGACCCGCGGCCCGACCTCGGCGTGATGGTGCGCATGGTGGAAGAAGGCTTCCGCCTTTCGGAAGCCTCCAGCATGCCCTGCCTGATGGAACTGCGCATCCGCACCTGCCACGTGCGCGGCAGCTTCGAGTGCAAGGACAACGTCGCGCCCGCCGTGTCGACCCGCGCGCTGATGAGCGAGCCCGCGGGCTTCGACTACATGCGGCTCGCGCATCCGCCCGTCACCTTCCGCCATGAAAAGCTCAAGGGCGACGAGCGCATTCCGGCCGCGCGGCGCTACATCGTGGAGCACGGACTCAACGAGCTGATTCCGGGCGGCCGGCATGCCGACCTCGGGATCGTGGTGCAGGGCGGGCTCTACAACGCGCTGATCCGCAGCCTGCAGCAGCAGGGGCTGGCCGATGCCTTCGGCGAGACAGACATTCCGATCCTGGTGCTCAACGTGACCTACCCGCTGGTGCCCGAGCAGGTGGCCGACTTCTGCGTGGGCAAGCGCGCGGTGCTGGTGGTGGAAGAAGGCCAGCCCGAATACATCGAGCAGGACATCGCCACCCTGCTGCGCCGGCGCGACATCCAGACGCCGTTGCACGGCAAGGACATGCTCCCTTCGGCCGGCGAATACGGCGTCGAGGTGCTCGCGGGCGGCCTCGGCGCGTTCGCCGCGAAGTACATCGAGACCAGCGAGGCTTTGTCTTCCGCGCAGGCCTGGCTGGCCGGCAACCGCGAGCGCCGCGAGGCCGTGGCGCGCCAGCTCGAGACGCTGCTGCCCAACCGGCCGCCGAGCTTCTGCATCGGCTGCCCCGAGCGCCCGGTGTTCTCGGCGCTCAAGCTCGCGCAGCAGGAAACGGGGCCGGTGCACATCGCGGCCGACATCGGCTGCCATGCCTTCGGCACCTTCGAGCCCTTCTCGATGGGGCATTCGATCCTGGGCTACGGCATGAGCCTGGCGAGCCGCGCGGGCGTGGCGCCCATGATGAACCGCCGCACCTTGTCGATCATGGGCGACGGCGGCTTCTGGCACAACGGCCTGCTCACCGGTGTGCAGAGCGCGCTCTTCAACGACGACGACGCGGTGCTGCTGATCTTCAAGAACGGCTACACCTCGGCCACCGGCACGCAGGACATCATCTCCACGCCCGACGACGAGATGAAGGAGCGCGCCGTCGACAAGCAGCAGAGCCTGGTCGACAAGAACCAGACCATCGAAGCCACGCTCACGGGCCTGGGCGTGAAGTGGATGCGCACCGTCACCACCTACGACGTGGAGCGCATGCGCAAGACGCTGACCGAGGCGCTCACCAGCGACTTCAACGGCCTGAAGGTGGTGATCGCCGAGGGCGAATGCCAGCTCGAACGGCAGCGCCGCATCAAGCCGTGGATTGCCGGCCTGTTGAAAAAGGGCGAGCGCGTGGTGCGCGTGAAGTACGGCGTCGACGAGGATGTGTGCAACGGCGACCACGCCTGCATCCGCCTGTCGGGTTGCCCCACGCTCACGCTGAAGGACAACCCCGATCCGCTCAAGGTCGACCCTGTCGCCACCGTGATCGACGGCTGCGTGGGCTGCGGCCTGTGCGGCGAGAACGCGCACGCGGCCACGCTGTGCCCGAGCTTCTACCGCGCCGAGGTGGTGCAGAACCCGAAGTGGCACGAGCGGCTGCTGCATTCGCTGCGCGGCGCCGTGGTGCGCGCGCTGCAACCCGCATGAGACACGGCATGGAACACAACCGCCCCATCTCCCTGCTCGTCTGCGCCCTCGGCGGCGAAGGCGGCGGCGTGCTCACCGAATGGCTGGTGGAGATCGCGCGCCACGCCGGCTACGCGGCGCAGAGCACGTCGATCCCCGGCGTGGCGCAGCGCACCGGCGCCACCACCTACTACATCGAGGTGTTTCCGGTGCCGCTCGCGCAGCTCGCCGGCAAGCGCCCCGTGTTCAGCCTGAGCCCGGTGCCGGGCGCGCTCGATGCCGTCGTGTCGTCGGAGCTGCTCGAGACCGCACGCCAGATCGGCAACGGCATGAGCGCGCCGCTGCGCACGCTGGTCATCAGCTCGTCGGCGCGCATCTTCACCACCGCCGAGCGCATGGAACCGGGCGATGGCCGCGCCGATGCGCAGCGCCTGCTCGACGTGGTGAAAGCCTTCAGCCGCGAACACCATGTGTTCGACATGAACGCCGTGGCGCGCGAGACCGGCACAGTGGTCAGCGCGGTGATGCTCGGCGCCATCGCGGGCAGCGGCCTGTTTCCGTTCCCGCGCGGCGCGTACGAGCATGTGGTGCGCGGCGGCGACACTCGCGCGCCCGAGAAGCTGGGCAAGATGGCCGCGGCCAGCCTGCGCGGCTTTGCGGCCGGCTTCGAGGCCGTGAGCGCGCCACGCGCGCAGGCCGCCTTCGTGAGCAGCGTGATGGCCGCCGACACCCGCGACGCGCCGCCACCGCCCTGCGCATTGCCGGACGAACTGGCGCGGCGCTTTCCGCCCGCCGTGCACGACATGCTGGCGCTCGGCCATGCGCGCGTGCTCGACTACCAGGACGCCGCCTACGCCGCGCTCTATGCCGCGCGGCTGGCCAGGGTGCTCGATGCCGAGCGCGTGGCCGATCCGGCCGCGGCACAGGGCTTTGCCATCACCCGCGAAGCCGCGCGCTGGCTCGCGCTGTGGATGGCTTTCGACGACATCGTGCGCGTGGCCGCACTCAAGGGCCGTGCCAGCCGCGCACAGCGCGTGCGGCAGGAAGTGCGCGCGGGCGACGAAGACATCGTGAAGGTCTACGACCACTTCAAGCCCGGCGCGGCCGAGTTCGCCGCGCTGCTGCCGCCGGGCCTGGCGCGCCGCGTCACCGCGTGGGACCGCGGCAGGCAGGCACGCGGCCTTGCGCCCTGGGCGCTGCCGCTCAAGGTGGGCAGCCACTCGGTTTTCGGCATGGCCTCGCTGCGCCTCCTGGCCTCGCTGAAGTGGCTGCGCCGCCGCGGCCACCGCTTTGCCGAGGAGCAGGCGCTGATCGAACGCTGGCTCGCGGCGGTGGAGGCCGGCACGCGCGAAGCCTGGGCGCTGGGCCACGAGCTTGCGCTGTGCGGCCGGCTCATCAAGGGCTATGGCAGCACCAACGAGCGCGGCAAGCACAACCTGCTGCACGTGATCGACGAACTCGCGGGCCGCGCAGCGCTGCCGGCGCCGGGGCGCGCCGAGGCCATCGCCGCCGCGCGCGAGGCCGCGCTCGAGGACGAAGGCGGCAAGGCGCTCGACGCCGCGCTGGTGCGCCACGGCGCCGCACCGCGGCCGGTGCAGGCGCAGCCTATCCGCTGGATGAAGCGGCCGCCGTCCACCACCGCCTGATCCTGATTCCATAACAACCTCGGAGACACCGCACATGCCCCACCATGCCCTTCCTTGGCGGCGACGCCTGCTGCTCACCGCCGCCTGCGCGCTGCTGGCTTGCGCGCACGCACAGACGCATGCCGACACATGGCCCGCCAAGCCGATCAAGGTGATCGTCAACTTTCCGCCCGGCGGCGCTGCCGACCAGATCGCGCGCGCGGTCTCGCAGCCGCTGCAGGAATTCCTCAAGCAGCCCGTGGTGATCGAGAACCGCGCGGGCGCCAACGGCAATGTCGGCGGCGAGGCAGTGGCGCGCGCACCGGCCGACGGCTACACGCTGCTCCTGAGTTCGGGCGGCATGGTGTCGGTGAACCCGCACCTGTATGCGCGCATGAGCTTCGATCCCGCGAAGGACCTGGTGCCGGTGGCCGCGGCCGCGCGCGTGCTGGTGTTCCTGGTGACCAGGCCCGCGCTGCCGCCCGCGAACGTGCGCGATTTCATTTCGTACGCCAAGGCCAACCCGGGCAAGCTGTCGTACGGCTCGCCGGGCAGCGGCAGCTCGCCACACCTGGCGGGCGAGATGTTCAAGAGCCAGGCCGGGGTCTTCGCGCTGCACGTGCCCTACCGTGGCGCGGCGCCCGCGCTGCAGGACCTGCTCGCGGGCCAGATCGACTACGCATTCGATCCGGGCATCGGCCTGCAGCAGGTTCGCGCCGGCAAGCTGCGGCTGCTGGCGGTCGGCAGCCCGCACCGCTCGCCGCTCTTTCCCGACGTGCCCACGCTCGACGAGGCCGGACTGCGCGGCTTCGACGCCGACACCGTGTTCGGCTTCTACGCGCCCGCGGGCACGCCGCCGGAAGTGGTGGCGCAGCTCAATGCGCAGATCAACCGCGCGCTCGCGCTGCCGGCCGTGAAGGAACGCATCGCCGCGCTCGGCGGTGAAGCAGTGCCGGGCTCGCCGGCCGAGTTCCAGCAGCGCGCGGCGGCCGATTCGCAGCGCTTCGGCGCGCTGATCCGCGACCGGAAGATCGTCGCAGACTGAGCGCGCGCATCGCCCCGTGGCTGCCGGCGAGAATGAACCGATGAGCAACAACAGCAAAGAGATCACCTACACCGCGCGCGTCGAGTTCGGCGACTGC
>Ga0307514_10006507_pt1 | contig 10174 bp, 18 predicted proteins | sample 16_EM_MG_FD_203088 | JGI IMG/M metagenome (GOLD analysis project Ga0307514, IMG submission 203088) | Populus trichocarpa ectomycorrhiza microbial communities from riparian zone in the Pacific Northwest, United States - 16_EM | ecosystem: Host-associated > Plants > Roots > Unclassified | place...
CAACTGTGGCCGGAGATGAGTCCCCCGGCTCAAACTAGTCAACCAGCCCTCCGCTTACTTGCATCCATTTCATTGGCTACGATAGCGGAATAATCTATCTGTCCCGCCAACGCTGTGGCAGTTGTTGAGTGAACTACCGTTGCTGGGATGGTGTGTTCCATGTTCAACACCATGCGCATGCCTTCCGGCACCATGGCTGATACGCGGAAGAAGAAAGCATTGATCCACGGACGGACACTTGCCTCAGTCTAGGAAGGGAGAAGGTTCAGGGAGATTTTCACCACATAGGTAGCTTCATACACACCGTTTGTGGGACTAGTGTTTCCAACCAATTCAAATGACGTTGAAAGTTGTCGGATGACCAGATGTGATCCCGCCCAAGATGACTGGTCGTCTCCACGCGCTTCGTAGGATCTGGCTTGAGGCAAATAACTCGAACCTGCTTGACATGCAGGTGGTCTTGCAAGATATCCCTGGTCACATTCGAAAAGCTGAATGTCTGCACAAGGCAGGAGGTGAAAGGGGAAATAATTCTGCTCCACGGATATACACACCTTCGATCTTCCCAGCCTGTCTCCCATCAGAGAGAGCAGGCCGTCCAACTGCTCCTCCAATCGATCTGCAGACCCCACACCCTCGACCTGTTCATCCACAAACTCGTACTGGAAGGATGCGCGAAGTGCGAGAAGAGCGTTATATGCGAGTGAAAGTTCGGTACTGCCGAGTCCAGAGAGTTTGCGCTTCTTGACCATGATCACTGTAGGACCCCCGAAAACGGTGGGGACCGGCAACTGCGTGACGTTCACACGGGGTTGGCCAAACATTGCAGAAACAGAATCGGTCGATTTTCGACCGAACGAGTCGATCAAACCCCCAGCCGCGGATTTGGTTTAGGTAGGTCGAAATTCGACCGATCGGACTGGTCGAATTTTGACCCCCCCCCCCCGTTTCGTTGCCTGGTAGAAATTCGACCAAGATCGTACATTTCGACTGACCTACAGCCCTTTGCATATAAACGTGAACATCCGGTTTTCGTGTCCCTCCCCTGCCATGCTCGATATAGTAATTCTCGGAAGTAATAATCAGCAGTAGCTGTCACGTCACGCACTCATTCTCGTTGCGCTCGCTTGCCGTGTGAAATCCATGTGGGACAACGTCCGGCTGACAGTGGCAAACGAATCCTGGAGCCCACGAACGGTGCCCGGTTTGTATTGGATTTCGTCCAGGTAGAATGGATGGTTGGGCACTCGCGGCCTCGTGAATGAAAGGCACAAATACCACAAGTAAGCAGAGGGGTGTCTCCATATAAACAGAAAAAAGACCTTCGAGTTCTCGTAAGCTTTCGACATAGTCACCTTGGCCGGCGCCCGAGAACGTTCCGAACCGCTGACGAGGCCCACTGCAAGTCATACGCACTTGGCGTCCACTGAGAAGGGATACACAATGGTACAAGCCTTCGGCGTCCAACCCAAGCTCAAGCGCCTGGTTGTATTGCTTAATATTCCCCAAGAGCCCATCGGTGCTCTCAACACCAATCCGAATGAGTGGCGGACTCTCGACCTGCTTACAGCGGTTCCCGCAAACCTCGTCTGCTCTCGATTTTTTTTTCCTTACGAACGATCGGCGTGTACCCAGCCGACGTCAGACGCGGTCGTGGGCATACAATATTTAGTGATGTCTGGCCCGCAAGCGAATGGGATAAGCGATTCTCAGTGTAAGTGCAGGGACCGCCGTGTATACCTCCCCACCCTTGTGGAGTGATTTGTAGGAGAAGGAGAAACCAACATCTTCAATCAGTCTCGCCAGACTGGACTTCGAAATCCCAACTTGGTGACGTATCGCAACCCAGGATTGAATCTCATCCAGATACATATCAGTAAGGTCGTCTATCCAGGCGCTATCAAGTTTCGGCGGTCAGCCTTGGCAGTAGTTCAAAGGGGGGACTACACCCCCATGCTCATGGAATTTTTGTTTCCACCTCGGGAGACTCCTTTCAGAGAATCCAAAGAGGCGGCAAAGGTCCTTCGGAAGGTGCCCTTGGCCATAGAGGGAGATTGCTCTCTCCTTCAGGTCCACACTGGTCTTCCGGACAACCATACTTGGGGGACTTCCTCAGCGGCGAGGAGAGGGGACGGGTGGTCTATTTTCAGTTCTGCTTCCGAGACATCGCTAAATATATATAGTCTGACGTCGGCCGAGCCGATCGATCGTAAGGAAATAAAAAATCGAGAGCGGACAAGATTTTCGGGAACCGCTGTAAATCACTCTACGCCCATTCCAATCGCAAGCGTTGCCCATACAGTCAAAATAAGGTGCCCGTACAATAGTTCAGATAAAGAAAAAACCACTTAGCCGCGATTTTATGCGCTCCAATGCGCTTGGAACTGACTGTCAATGATGGAAGCGCTTCAACCTTAGCTTGTCGAAGCTGACTCACTCTTGACACTTGCATGTCACTCGTGAGAATGCTGCGCGGAAAGCCCCCAACGCTGCAGACAAATGGCAGCCAAAGGCCCCGACTTCGGAAGGGTCGGCGGCGTCGCGTGGCCGTCTAATGCCCACTCAACGCGCGACCTTAGCGCGGGGTTCAATACAATCTCGTTGGCTTGACGTGAGCAAATTTGGCCACGTTCTACGTCCTGATGAGCACGTCTCTCCCCCTTTATCAAACGTCCCCTCCCTCCTAACCGTTTTGCCCCGGTCACCTGGCTAGCAATAATCCAGAGCCAATATACTCAGCATCTTGCCCAGATTTGGCGGATAACATCGTTCATCTCGGGCTCCCCATCTTTTCGCGTTCCAATTTGCCCAAAAATGCCGCATTTGACGGTTACTCCACGCCCCGCATTGTTAACCCCTGGCCTTTGAGGAATTTATACGTAAAGTCCATCAGGCACTTCTACCCGACGACGTTCAGCGCCATTCCTTCTGATTTACCCCCGCCGCTCAAATCCCTCATTGGACCTTCGTCGCCGAAACACGAGCCTTGTCACCTTGTGACACAGTCAACAATGGGTTGATGTCGACTTCCGGCCCTTGTCTCCAAAAGTATAAAAGGAGTGCAGGCACTCACTCTCATTCCTCACGACTTCAGATGACTTCCTTCATCGCTCTTACTCGCGCTCTCCTTCTTTCTCTCCTGGTTGTTTCTGTTGCCGCCGCTGACGGTGATGACGCCGGGTGCACAAATCCCAAGGTTCGACGTGAATGGAGGGCGCTCTCTACCAAGGAGCGAGGCGACTGGATCAAAGCAGTGAATGTACATCTTTCATAATTTCTCCTCCGTTCAAGGCGTTGATCGGTGATCCTAGTGCCTTGCTGCCCTCCCTCACGACTCCAAGGTGGCGCCGACTACCCCAGTCAGCCAATCGGTCATCCAGCCGATCGAACCAAAGAGCTCCTTCTACGATGGTATGAACCAACTGAGCGTTGATTGCTTGCGAATCCTTATGCATCTGGTTTAGACCTCGTCTATGTGCACATGGACCTTAACACCAGGGTCTGTTTCGCTGTGTCTATGCCTTCACCGTTGTTAACCCCAAGAATAGATCCACTTCACCGGCCAATTCCTCCCCTGGCACAGATATTACGTTCACTACTTCGAAAGTGTACTCATCCAGAAGTGCAAATACGAGGGAGTGATGCCTTACTGGGATTGGACCAAAGGTATTGTCAGATGTCTCGGTGTGATCGTGGGGCTTATCGTGTCGGTTTTAATCCAGATGCTGCCGACTTTGAGAATTCCGACTTCTTTGATACCTCGCCTAACGGCGTTGGCGGCTGGGGTGATCCCAAGGACGACTTCCAGATCTACAACGGTGGTTTCAAAGACGTCGTCAGGGTGTACCCGAACCCCCACCACGTCAGGAGGAACTTCTCGCTGTTCCCGTTCACCAACCCCCTCGCCCCTCCCCCTTGGGGAGATGCTCCGGATGGTCCTCCCGCCAACTTGACCTTCATGGTCAACACGACTATGACCCAGGCCAACGTAGACTCGGTCGTGAACGGCTACGAGGGAAATTACACGGCAATGCAGGGTTACTTCGACTCGACCAACGTAAGTTCAACTCTCGTGTCCACCGTTCCTTGGCCATCCTGACCAATTCGTTATAGGGTGTTCACCCTAACCTCCATCTTATCCTCGGAGGGTGAGTATATTGTCTTTGGACTCTCGTCACCGCTGTCGTTTGTGGCTGACTGAGTTTTGCAGTGACATGACCGGCCTTTGCTCCAACAACGCTGGCCCCCCTGCCTGTGTTGCGGGACCGAAGTGGACTCCTAACGATCCCCTGTTTTTCTTGCACCATGCGGTTCGTATTGTTCCAGCAACTCGTTTTCCTTTATCTCACAACGTGGCCCTCGCAGATGGTTGACAGGATCTGGTACCAATGGCAGCACAAGAGCCCCAACAACAAGAACGCGTACGGAGGAGGCAGTGTTCAAGCGACGGACACCTTCGCCGACTTCGTCGCTTTCCCGACCGGTCTTCCTCCAGTCATGACTGTAAGTGTTTAACTGAGACTTTGTCATCATGGTTACTTATGTAGTTTGTCTCTCCTCTCAGGTCAACTCCGAACTTCCCGGTGATGGATTGTGGAACAACGTTACTGTCTCGGATGTGATCGATACCACGGCTGGCAAACTCTGCTACACTTACGCTTAAACGCGATGATCGATGATCCGTAACGATACCATTAATGTTTGCTCGGACTTTTTTCATATTAATTTTCTTTTCTTGATTCGGTTGGCTCGTAAGGCATTTCACTTGCTCACGGGTAAAGCTGAATCAGTAGTTTGTGGGAGCCTGGAGGCGGAGAGGGTCGAGTCGTTTAGTCAACGGATGTAATCCCCTCTTTGATAATACAGATCGATTCAAGCTCTTGATTTCTACAGGCTCACTTGTGAAATGTAAGAGTCATTTTGAGGTTACTTTTTTTTTCCCTCTCAAGAAACGTAAGTAAGAGCGATCTGCGCTAGCGGAGGGACCGACGGTCGTGGGACGGGTTTTTCGATTTTTGTGACACGCAAAGTGCTCCTCGTTTCCCTTCGTCACGCAGCTCTCTCCCCTTCTGGAGTTCCTTGTAAGGTCGATGAGAACGAGCTGAATCCTTAACTCCTCAAACTAGACCTCCAAACACGGTATCAGCGGTGCCTCGCTCCGTGAGGGTGCACCCATGTAAAAAAAAAACGAAGAGCGCGGAAAGGAAGCTTAAAAAAGGAAACATACAAGTCCCTTGAGCGCTGAGCTGGCGAACTGAGCAAAAATAGGAGATATCGGCTGTTTTCTCCTTTGTTACTTGTGACGCTCAGAACCCTCGGCAATCGGAAACTTCCAGCATGGAGGCGAAAGCGTCCCTCTTTTTCGAGAATAAGATCTTTACCGTTACCTAGCTGTACAGAAACAAACAGTTGCGTGACTGGCTGTGAGGGAGCGTCGGGGCCATAATATTGTCGAATTGAGGGACTGAACGCCAGTGGCACGATCTCCGTGGATATCTTCGGAAGCGGAAGCGAGGCAGCGCGGGAGGGGAGAAAGTACGGGGCCGGGCACGCGGCGAACCCCTAGAGCCCCGGCCCACGTCAGCATCTCCTGTGCTCGTACGTTGAAGGAGGATGAGGGCGACGATCACGCAACAAACAACATCTACAAATCTGATATCTAGCCTCCAACCACTGGGACGCGTCAACGATGGCTGTGGGGAAGTGGCATCAGACGGATGATCGCAAACTGAAGCAATACAAAGTTAGCGCGCGAACAAACCAAAAAGAAGGGCGAGTAGGGCTGAAGCCGGCGGCGAGCACAATGCGCGCCCGCCATGCGATCGTATCGAGCATGGTGGAAGAGGGGTGATATATTATGTACAATAAATTCGAGCATACCCCCTACGAAACCCGATTTCAAATTAGCACGCGCGACTTCAAGTTGGCTGGGCTGCCGGCGGGTGGGACCAGGCAGTACAGCAAAAGAAGGCACCGCACTTCCGACAGGGGCCGACCTCTGCACGACGATTGGATATGTCAGCGTCAGCGTTCTGTCAGCGTACATAGATTTTAGCGTTATGCATTATGAAGATGAAACAAGGTTATTCACATTGGTTGGAGTAGCATGAACGAGCGCAGTGGCGAGAGCAAGAAGGTAGACAAAATTCGCCTTCATGTTGAGCGCTTGAACGTTAACGTTGACAACTGGAGTGTGAAGTTGGGGCATTCCAACGATACGGCGACTTGCAATTTATATGTATATGCTCGGCGTCAGCATCACTGTAGCCACAGCGGACTTGTGTAGATGTCATCAGAACGGTACTGATCAGACAGGATAGCGCTCTTCGAAGGTGGAGGATCCTTAAACTTTTGCAGGGCAGAGCCGGACATCGAGAACATTAGCTGAAACCACGAATGCATCTCGACGCCCAATACCGCTTGTGGAAGCATTAAGGGCCTTCATCAAACTGTCAACGTTGATCAACCTTGGGGCTATACTAGTATCGAGTCGTTCCAACCAACGTGCCAAGTAGCCTTGTTTCATCTTCAGGATGCTGACGCTGTTTTATTTGTGCATGCCAAAATAGCTGAGCGTCGTTTTCGTAACGAGATATCAGCCAGGCGTTCGAAAATTCAAAGGCAGTAAATCTGATCTTTCCCCTCCACTGCGCCGGTTCCTTTCACCGACGGCTTTTTTCGCCAACATTACATCATCAGACCGCTGACGCAAGCCGCCCATCCCTCAGCTATTCGTTTCTTAGAAGAGCCCTTGAACTGAAGCATCCCAGAGCACCAGATGGGGTTTGATTTTTATCGTCCACAGCTAGGCGAGGTTTCATACGTTATTGATGATAACCAGCTTGACATCGGTCTCGAAAGGCCCCGCTGATGGTCTGGTGTACTTGATTTGGTCAATTACGCAGTCAGATCTTCGTGTCTGAAGAAATACGCACGTTGGATGGCCAGTTTTTGGCAGGCGTGCAGGGTGGTATTGTCTTCTCAAGTCCTTTTCGATGACGATGAAAACAGGGCGCTGGTGACGGGGGAGATGGTCATGCGGATGAAGCGTCGCCCTCGATGTTGGACTCCCGGGTTCCGCTGGGACACTGTTCGTGGTATTCATCCTGGTATCCAGCGTTGCGCACGGGATCCAGTTTGTCCAAGGTTTGAAGGTTCGGGGTTTCCTGTCAAGAACGTGAGTGCTTTGACGGATAAGGTCCCTGAGGCGACGTTTACGTTGATAACCCTCACCTTATGAACGGTTCGTCGATGTTTCTGGACACTCCATCACGTTCCTTGCAAGATCGCATCACAGCGTTCGTTTCATGTGGGATGGAAATTCACACGTTCCTGCCAGCAGGAACGTCAAAGGGAGAGAACTAGGGGGATACGGCGGGGGCAATGTCCACTGGGTTGGGACGAGGAGGATCACATCGACATCCATTTGCTCGACCGCTCCCCGCAGGATTTCTTTTGGAGGGCAGGAGATGCAGCATCTTTATAGCGTCGTACGCGCCGATCCAGTACGATATCGATTCCAGCGTCGTTAGTGATGGCTGATTGCCTTCAAGTTCCCTCAGTTCCCTCTGGCAGTTACCCTACAATGCGATCGCTTCCAAACGTCTCCAAAGGTTGAAGTGTCTGGTTGTATTGCTCAATGTGACCGAGGTGCCCACCCCCTTTGGCTCGCCCCAACCCTCGAATACTCTAGAGCCTTGCTGCAGGGCCCCTTGAAGAAAACCTCGTTTATCACCTGACCCGCGGATGCGCAGGTGAACGTGAACATCACCTACGGCGATATGATACTTCCAATACAAGGGCCGGAGAACCCATACGGCGACAGAAACAGGCTGGTGAACCGAAAACGCGTTTGGGGAACACGTCGAGGAGCAATCAATGTCAGATTACACGTTCCGTCAACAACGGCTAACCCGTTCCATCCTGGGCCTACCCGCCAATCCCCTCGCTGACACCAATGCACCCACGATCATTGGGTCCATTGAGGCAGCCCATGCAAACGGGTTCACCAGTTGAAGACTACACGACTGCAAAAGAAGGCTGAAACGGAAACAGAAAATAGCGGGAAACCCCGATGTAGTGGATGGCAACAACGTGTACGTTGGACCGCGGGGATCTTGGGAGGGAGATGATGAGGATGAGGAATCAGGGGTGGTACCGAAGGAAGAGCAGGTTGTGTGCAAGAAGGGAAAGTCAAAGCGTGGTGCCGGGAGATGCCCTTGTCCAGGAGTATTCTGTGTTCCATGTCAGGAGACCTTCATTCCGAAGTGTGCGTACAGGTCACACACAGGGTGATTCTGTCATCGTCTGCCACCCAACACTGGACACGCGTTCCCCAGCGGTCCAATGGATACCAAGATCAAGGTGAGCTTGAGCACTGGGTGGACAGTGGACACCCTGAATTGATCCCTTCAGTCGCGCGCAAAATGTGACAATGTTGGCTGGGGGTCACACGAGGGTCACGCGGGTCGGCTCGTGCCGTGCTCAAACTCCGCCTCAGTACGCTGGTTGTGGCACCTTGTCGCGTTCAATTCTGTTTATCTTCCAGACTAGAGGCTACCCGCATTCGGTTGCCCGTATGCTGAATGACTGGATCAATCCAAACCTGTAAATAACCTGAGCAGCGGTTCGGCCAAAGCCCAATCTGAATTTCACGCTGCTCGAGCCTTCGGGATCAAACATTTTGCTACACAAATGGAACCCGGGACCTTCGCCCCGGGCAACCTCAGCCGAATAAAACCCAAGCACACACCTGGACGAAACAACCCCTTACATCAGAGACGCCTCGCGACATCAAACAATGGTCTACATTTCTGGTGTTGTAAATGTGGAGCCCGCCCTATATCGACACAATACAATGTGAGGCTATGTATCACCCTGTAAGAGGCCTGTTACTGTGAACCCGCAGACTGGCGGTTCGTCCACAATGCCTCAGCGGTCGTGAGCAACGTCGGTCACAGTGCTTTTCTACGAACAGACCCTCATTTAATCACCCGCCCGATACCCGAGCCAACACATCCCTGAAATGTCGGTGATGTTCGCAACCTCAGCCAAAATGGCGGGTTTGCGTGTCAGGGGGCTTGCCGAAAGATGGGCGCAGAAATTGGCAGGAGGACAGTGGGCACGAACGGCGGAAGGACTGAGCCTATAGCCTCGTGCCACAGTCAACGTGAAAATGGGGCCAACCGCAACTAAATACATCGGAACCATCGTTATCTCGCCATCAGTAACCGTAAGAAATTCACTTACAACATTAGGCCACATATAGGATGTGCGGACTGTTGAACTGTCCCCTCATAGCGGTGAATGAGTATCAGTGCTACGAATGAAATCCAGAATGTGTCAGTACCGGTCATATTATCGGTCAAACGTAACTCACTTGCAAGAATGCCGCAAGACTGCACGCGAAAATGGCGGGCGTCAACCCATCCAAGATTGGCTGGTTCAAACGTTCAACGTTTCACAACCAAGAAATCTCAAGTGCCGGCGGCGCGATTCCCGGAAATCACCTTTACCGGATTGCGGGACCCCATGATGCCCCCTCGCTCCAAACGCAGCCGATAACGAAACTCATCAGCCCCAAGCACGCAGCCAACCAAATAGAATCGGCATGCTCAAGAGCACCGCAAAATCGGTGTGACAGACTGGCATATACAACGCAGCCCAGGGGTGTCCTAATCACGCAAGCAGAAACGCTCTCCACGATCCCGTGTGGATCAGCTCGAACGTATACTATACCTGAGGAATTGTAATTGCGGTTGACTCCCGCCGGTGGCACGCCGTAACAGCTCGCGGGTCACTGGTCACAGTTAAATGCCTGGAACTTACATGAGTTGTTCATTCGGTCGGGCCGGGTTGTGGCCCGTGACCCATTTTCGCAACGCGAAAACTCGGCCGTGGACCCACAGTGCAAGAGGAACACCCGCCTGAGACTGTGTCAGATAAAGCGATAGACCGGGGTGAGAGTTCGAACATCAAGTACCCGAGGGAAGCGAGGAAAGTATGCCCAGCACGCCCGGCGATGTGCTGATCGAAGGATTTATGGAATAGTGCAACATGCCTAATGCTTGAGCTCGAGCCTGACTCGGACCCCCCTCTCGATGCGGTGTAAAGATGCTGGAGGCGAGAGGTGTTAGGATAGTGCGCTGAACATTCAGTATTTTGAGAGGAAGCT
>Ga0307514_10006508_pt1 | contig 10174 bp, 9 predicted proteins | sample 16_EM_MG_FD_203088 | JGI IMG/M metagenome (GOLD analysis project Ga0307514, IMG submission 203088) | Populus trichocarpa ectomycorrhiza microbial communities from riparian zone in the Pacific Northwest, United States - 16_EM | ecosystem: Host-associated > Plants > Roots > Unclassified | place...
GGTGAAGAGTTGACGGCTACCATGGATGTCGCTATTCTGAGAACTTTGGCGAGGATAAAAAAGAAAGATCCAACTATCTATGATAGTAGCAAAAGGGTCTTCGGAGGTTCGTTTTACATCTGTTGATGATGAGCCATGTACAAAACAAATCTTGTTTACAGAGGAACAAGAGAAAGTGGTGTCTAGATTTGTTTCCACAGGTGATCAGTTCAAGTCAAAGGGCAAAGTGTGTCACCCCCCATTCTCACTTTCGAACTCTGATTTCTTTTTTGGTTCAGTCAAAGCCGATAACGATCCGACAAGCAAAATTGGATTCGATATTGCATGGCTCGCGGTCTCCTTCACCTGACACTGAAGTTCCTCGTCCACTGACGCACGCGGAAGAGCAGGAGAATCTTAGGAAGGAGACCATATCTGCTTTCCATGCTGCCGTTCCTGAGGGTGACGACTTTCTTATTTCGCGAGATAAGACGAAGGACGAAATAGAGACAGAAGAAGTGGAGTATCGGGCTTTTTTGGAAAGAGAAGTTGGCGATATACGGGGGTTGGTTCGTATAGATTGCTATCCAGAAGTGTCGACACTTGGTGCGATAGGTGAAGTGGGAAGTGAAGACGGAGGTGCAGAAGAGTTTGAAAGGGGAACGAAGAAGAAGGTGAAGAAGACAAAGGTCGAAGCTAGTGGCATGAACCAAAAGAAAAGAAAGGCTGAGGAGGACCAAGATTTCCTTATGAAGTGAGCCTCCGTATTCATTTTCCTTTAGCAACTTTTTCCTTACATCCCCAAGTTATATTCTTAACCGGGGATGGATTGACCACTCAGAACGGCACGTACCTACCTATCAAGAAGTCACGTCTACAAGCCATCGGAAGAACAAAAATAATATCCAGACCGAACAGGATGATGCTGATAGCACAAATCTGCATCGGCCCCACGATGGTGCAGGTGACGAACTTGGTGCCCTCTCTGACTCCTCCTTTGACTCTCTTGCCTCCCACTTCGAGGCTTCCTACAACCACCGCTTCGAGGAACCTGGTGCTGCTACAATACCTACTTTTCCTCGCAACATCAAAAGCACTGTCCGCAGACAGGATACAACGCGGAAAGAGGCGCGAGAAAGGAAGAGGGAAAGGAAAGAGGAAGAGGTTGCAAAGAAGAAGGAGGAGATAAAGAGGTTGAAGGCTTTGAAGATGAGAGAGGTGAGGAGGAAGTTGGAAATGATTGGCCGGCAAGCAGGGTTAAAGATGACGGGGAAAGGAAAGGATACCGTAACCGCAGATGAGGAAGACAACAGTTTTGTAGACGATGCGTTACAAGAATTTGATCTCGAGGGGGAGTGGGATCCCGAAAAGCACGACCGCCAGATGGCGGGCCTTTTCGATCGAGATGCAGAAACATTCGAGGATGAAGGGCGAGGTCATGATGTCGGTTTCGGGTTCGACGAGGACGGCAAGCCTATGTGGGATGATGACATAGATATCGGTGATATCGCCATTCCAGATGACGATGTTCTTCCAAGTCAGTCAAGAAAGAAAGAGAAGAAGAAAAAGAAAAAGAAAGAACAAGCCAACGACGACGGGGGAGTCGATATTGACGCCATGGACGCAGATGTTGAGGTGAAATTTGAGGACGAAGAAGAGTGGGATGGAACTGAGGGAATGCGCAAGCGAGTGCTCAAGAGGTACATGGATGAGCTTGACACTCTTGATTTCAACGACATGGTTTGTTGCTACTTAATTCAAAACTCGAACAAGTTAATTGTTGTCCCATATTACAGGTTGGCGACCTGCCTACACGATTCAGATATCTCCCCGTTAAACCCACCAATTACTCCCTTACTCCCGCTGAAATCCTCGCGGCTACTGACCAGGAGCTTAACGAGTATATGTCCATAAAAAAGTACGCTCCCTACAGGCTGGACAAGGCGAACAAAGATCGATTCAGTAAGAAAAATCAGGAAAAACTTCGCGAAGTGAGAGGCAAAGTCGTTGAAAGGGTCGGGGTCATGAACGATACTGTGGATCAAGTTAATGGAGGGGTCAAGCCGAAAAAGCGAAAAGGAAAGAAAGAACGCCAAAAAATGAAAGATATACTTCCGATTGCGGATGTTGGTGCAGAACTTGAGAACAGTGGAAATCTGGCCGATAGTGTGCTGAAGGAGGGAGCTGAGTCGAAGAAACGGAATCGGGAAATAAACGGCGAGTCGCACATGGTCGCGAGTATGGCCATCGAAACGGATGTGCCAAAGAAAAAGAGGAAAAGGAGTCACAAGAAAGAGGCGAAAACTCTAGAATCGTAACTCTTATCACGATTTTTCGATTCTCAAACCTTGAATGCTGAGAATCTCAACGTGTTCGGAGACTTGACAACGCGTTCGATCCTGTGAATGATCCCATATGCCTCTACGACCTCTCGGCCGTTTTGAGATGCAATGGAAGACGACAATTACCATTTTTCCTCCTCCTCCTACTTCAGGGGTCTCCATAACTTGACAGAAAGAATGTTTTGCGGGCGAATGCACAGCCTATCACATGTCAGCAGAAAAAACAAGGTGCCGCAATGCTAAACGTCAACACCAAGGAAACTGAAGCCACTGAACACCTTTCATGTAATCCATCTTTTACGAGTACAACCATCGTTGACTAAACTTAGTGATTCGTAATGGCGTCAACTTCTACATTTCCTTTGGATAAAGGCAAGCAACTCGAGCAACATTCTCCGTCTAGCACAGAGTCAGGCGTGCAAGGTGCACGACTGGATGATCAGCTATGTAAGATCTATCTGGATGAAGCATCGGCCATCGATACACGTCGAATCGACAGTTGGACCAAGATTGTTGATGTCATCCTCGTTTTTGTATGATTGTAAATATTCTTCTATTTTTCGTGGTATCTCATCATGGTCATATAGAGTGCGTTCTTCAGTGGAGTCTTAACTGCATTCATAATTGAGAGCACGAAGAGTTTCCGGCCTGACCCGGGAGAGGTCACCAACCAGATCCTCATCGCAATCTACAACCAGACGATGAATGCCACGGCGCCCATTAATCTTGAGAAATATCTACGATTGGACAACAGTACCCACAAATCTGTGCTTTATAAAAACGCCTTGCTTTCTACAAGCTTGTCGTTTTGCATCGTCGTTTCCTTCCTAGCTACGCTTCTCAAATTATGGATAATTCAACACGAACGTGACGTGAACCCATCTGGGCCGCTCTATATACGTCTCAGGAAGCGGCAAGAGGCTTACAATGGGTCGATTGTATGGCGGCTAGAAGGGTGCATCGCATCATTGCCCATTATGAGTTTTATAGCTCTTCTTTTCTTCGGGCTTTTCATTCTGTGCGTGATTAAATATCCACTCAATATTAGACATCAAACAATTCATACCCACCATTGTGAATTAGCACTCTCATACGTGAAACACATCCGGCTGCAATTGGGTCTGCTATCCACATTATCTTCAAGACAGGTATCGCCTATGTCATCATGGCGTCCTGCGCTGGTGCGTTCATTCCAGACGCGCCCTTCCGATCATCGTTGTCGGATTTTATCAAGATCCTCTTTCCTAATTTTAAAATTTTGAAGCTGAAGCGAAGGTTATCCGATCACTTTCGCACTGTTTATATTATTCTCACCTCGATGATTGCGGTTGGTGCTGCTACCTATCTTACCCTGGAGTCCAATACTTCCTACATCATTTTGATGTACTACCCCGTTATGGGTATGTTCGCCTTAACAAAAAAAGGGCAAGAGAAGGATATAGACATACAACGTCTTTATAGTCTACCGGAATGGGTTTTCTTCTCTTCTGTCCTCGTCTTTCTCCTTTCCAACATCTCACTTGTCTTCATAAATTTCAGACGCATTTCCTTGTTTTTCTTCTTCATTTCCCTTGCAAGCGTCTTCCTTAGCGTATCGACTCGCATCCTCGTAAAATTTTCGGAAACAAATTCTGCTACCACTATAGCTGAAGCCATTGCATGGGTAATCGAGTCTTCGTCTTCTCAGGATCCCGTTCGATTTCAGAAGGCTGTCGAAATTGCAGGCAATTCTCGCAATCTCCGTGCTCTGCTCCTCGAACGCCTCCTCCCTCTGGTCGAATCACTCATCACTCTTGAAGACGAGGCACAAAACATCGGACCTCAACAAGAGGCATTTATTGAGTGCCTGGAGAAGCTCATCAACTTTGATTCATGTAAAGGAAGCTTTTGGCGTAATACGGCACCGATTCCATCGAAGACACTTCGTATGAAATTAACAAACTTGCAAAACCTCAGTTGCCCTTTGATGGTGGATGACCCTCAGACGGCAGACTGCAAGCACGGTGAAAAACAATGTCCAACTGAACGTGTTAAACTTTTGGCAGGAGATGCCCTAAAAAGGTGGAATAATGGACAGGAATTGGATGTCTGAAGATTTTGGTATGGTATTGTGTCGAACTTGTGGAGATCACGGCCTTGATCACTAGTACTATGCTGCTCATTTTGACGAATTCGATGACAATGTGTATCTTTTTTCTTTAGACCTGGTTGATAACATCGCCTTCGAGAGAAAGTGACCTCAATATCATATACCTCAAAAAATATTGCTATATGGTAATCCCGGTAGTTTGGTCCTCCATGTAGTAATTCATTTTGCATTATTCAACCGTGTTCAATCTCCGAGACAATCATGTACATATTCAGTCCTGGTTCCTCACTAGCATTATACCCTCCATATTCAATTTAGCTGTTAATGTTTTCGTCAAGCGCTATCGGTATCGATCTCGGCACATCCTACTCGTGGGTTTTCCATATCACAATTTTTTTCATAGAATGATCCTGACTCTGGGACATCCTTTCAGCTGTGTTGGTGTAATGCAGAATGAAAATGTGAAGATTATTGCGAACGACCAAGGTAATCGCACGACGCCATCGTGTGTGTCGTTCTCTGATGACGGGCGTCGAATTGGTGACCCTGCGATGAATGCAAACGCCCAGAATTTGTATACGCCGCTCATTATTTTATGATACTTTGAATTGACGTGACATAGTGTTTTCAATGTGAAGCGTCTCATTGGTCGTAAATTCAATGATCCTGAAGTCCAATCCGATATCAAATATCTCCCTTTCACAGTTTTCAACAAGGCAGGCAAGCCCTGCATCCGCTTAACATACCACGGAAAGGAGAGGGAATTTGTGCGTTACGTTGCTGTTCTACGTTGAATGATTTGAACCATTTTTGTTTCAGTGTCCTGAAGAAATTTCTTCGATGATCCTTCTGGAGATGAAAGAGACCGCCGAAGCTCACCTCGGTAGGATTGTTACCGGAGCTGTTGTCTCTATTCCTGCCAACTTCAACTACTTGCAGCGTCAGGCCACCAGAGATGCTGGGACTATTGCAGGTCTCCATATCCTTGAACTCGCCGATGAATCAGTTCTGGCTGCCATCGCTTATGGGTTTGAAAAGAGAATTGCTAAATGGCGCAACGTTCTCATTTTCGACCTCGGAGGTGGTACAGTCAATGCCTCCCTCTTGGAAATTGAAGATGGTATCTTCGAAGTCAAGGCCACCGCTGCGAACACTCACCTTGGTGGTGAGGACTTCGATAATCGTCTAGTCGACCATTTTATCCAGGAATTTAAACGCAAACACAAAAAAGATCTTTCATCCGATGCTCGTGCCGTTCGCCGTCTTCGCACGGCTTGTGAACGTGCAAAGCGCAGGCTTTCTACCACCATCAAGACATCCATCGAAATAGATTCCCTTTACGACGGCACTGACTTTCACACCACCATCACCCGCGTTCACTTTGAGGAGTTATGCCAGGATCTCTTCCGTGATACCCTTGAACCAATCGAGAGCGTTTTGCGTGACTCCAAGATTGACAAAACAAATGTTGAAGATATTGTCCTTGTCGGTGGTTCCACTCGTATCCCCCGTATCGTGGAGTTGGTGACCGACTTCTTCGATGGCAAGAAGCCTAAGAAAAATATCAACCCTGACGAAGCCGTTGCACACGGTGCTGCAATATCAGCTGCCATATTGTCCGGACATGTATCAGAGAAAACTCGCGAAATCCGTTTACTTCCTGTTGCACCACTCTCCCTCGGAATCGAAACTGATGGCGGTGTCATGGATATTCTCATCAAGAGGAATACTGCCATACCCACCAAGAAATCCAAAGTTTTCTCTGTTGGAAATCTCCCCTCCTTTGACAACCAGTTCGGTGTTCACATTCGGGTATACGAAGGGGACCACGCTCGAACTGAAGCTAACATCCCCCTCGGCGACTTTGGGTTTTCTCCTGCTATTCGTGGTAGTTTTCAAATCGAAATCACCTTTGATGTTGATGTCAACAATACTCTCAACGTCTCTGCTCGCGACAGAACAAGTGGCAAGTCGAACCACATCATCATTGCCAATCACAATAGTAGTCGCGAAGAAATCGAGCGTATGATCCACGAAGCCGAGATGTACAGGGTAGAGGATGAGGTTGCCGAGGCTCGTATCTCGTGTAGAGACAACCTCGAATCATACGTTTATGAGCTTCGCGACTTGTTGAATGCCAACAAGAGTAAGCTCGAATCAGCTATCAATGAGACCATTGCATGGCTTGATATCTCGCGAAGCGCTTCGAAGGAAGAGTACGAGGCAAAGCGGAAGGAACTCGAGGGTATTGCTAGGTGTGTATATCGCATATTGCTTTACGCTTCCAAAAGATACTCATTTTTCCGTCTAGCCCGGTCTTGAAGAGGCTCTACGGAAATTTGGATGATGTATTCGGTGTTTCTCCTGGTGGAGACGTATGAAAATTTCCAATTGTTACTGCTCAAGCTCCTTTGGGTGATATTCACGGGCATAAGGAATCAGGATCCTTTCCCTTGATCTATGGGTGGTGGTGGAACGATCACAGCTTTTTAAACCTGTACAAAGAGTATCAAAGAGGTTAAGCACACACCCATTGTAAAAACAATTCCCTACTCAACCGCACCCCTTATGATAGAGACTTTCTGTATTTCAACAACAATATTGTTGCGAGATCATATGAAGTTAGCTGCATCCAAAGCTTCTTGCCTCACGCACGGGTGGCTTCAAAAGAACCTGGCCAAAAGGTGAAGCTCGAGGGTCAACAAAACCTCGTCGGAATGCACCTAGTGAGATCTGAAAAGCACGACCTACCGACTTGACGGAAATGCATAGAAACACGAGCCAGAACGAAAAGTTGCTGGATGCTCCAGCTCAACTCAATTGCGTCCTGTAGTCAAATAAGCCAACAAACTATGTCCCGGGTAATAAAAAAAATGGGTACATTGTGTCATTTTAGCTTTAAATCAATACACTTGAATATTTTCAGGAATTGTGGGTGAGTGGAACTGAACTGAACATTCTTCATTACACCTGTTTACACCTCAGAGCAAATTGCAACGGAATAAATGGTTCATGTACTACAAAATTTGGACAGGTAATATAATGGTACTCAAGCTCATTCAATTCCGGAGGCAAAATCACAGTAATTTTGTCTAGAGACCGAAAAAACCGCTACATTGTGACACATAGCGACCAAGCATCGATAGAGGCGTTCTGTGACTTTGATTCGTGTTATAAAGAGGATGTAAACTACCACTGAAGTATATATAGACATTAAAATGTTTAGTTTAAAGATGAAAAGTGAAACTTTTGATGATGTTACAACGGGCATATGGACCTAGTCTAGCAAGCTATGACTCGACCAGAGATGGATCGGGGCTCACGAGAAGCGGTGACCATCAGTAGAATAGCCTGTGTGTGCGTAGATTGATTTGAGTTATGATGAACTGAACCAAGCGTCGTCATAACATCGAGGTACCGTCTGAGGTCATACAGGCGTCAGTGAAATTAAATCCAGAGCAAGTGAACAACATACGGCGTCATTATCTCCCAAAAGCCAGCTGCGAACGCAGAGTATGAAAACTGGGCATTGACTTTTTTTGTTTCGGAGGCGAGGGAACGGGGAAGGACCCAACGGAATCTCCCTGATTTGGGTTGAAGTGGCGTTCGAAATTGGATAGGTAGTCTCGCATGTAGTCTTGAGAGATCGGAGAAGTTTTCACCGTACGATCCTGAATAACAGGGTAGTGTGTCAGTTGATGTCTCTTCACAACTGACGTTTGGGAAAATCCTACATATCGTGGGCGTTCCGTTGTTTGTAAATTACTGTGCGTCAAAACCAGAATAGGAGGCCCTTCTCTGTTAGATTCAGATTCTTCAGTTCCTGATTCGTCGGAAGCCGAGAAATATTGTGGGAGTGGACTGGGAAGATCATAAAACATTGATTGACGGTTGTACACGCCATCCGACCAGCAGAGATCAGCGAACGCATCTTTGGGAGAGTAGATTAATTGTTCATCAAGGCCATCTAGATACGATAAGTCGAAACCTATCGCGAGGGTTGTAGGATCAAAAATTCGAGAGAGAGATAGCGGAGAGTGGGATTCTAAACTGGACTCGTCGTCCATGCTGTCCTCCTCTAGAATGTCGCTGGGAAATTTCTGAGGGAGCGGTGAACCAGGAACGGAGCGCTGGGTCATGTCAATGATCGCTGACCATGACAGAAGTTCGGGCAAGAGGTCGGTGCTGACCGAAGACACCCTAGTCTTATCACCCCTCTATTATTGTCAAAAGCTGCGAATTCAGAAATCGTGATGATATTGGTTTGCTATTGTTACACACCATCGATATTTCCTCCCTTGTGGGAGTCACAGGCAAGAATCCTGAAAGTGGACTCCGAGAAATGGTGAACATAACGGTAACAGACAATTATTATGAGAAGGAGTGGCAAGTCAGACTCCTAGAATCATGCCGCGCTGGACTTTATAGCCTGCCACTTGGTGTCCAGTTTTGACAAGCTCAACCCCCAATTGTTTTAATGGATAACGGCCCGGTGCTGGTCCGCTGACTAGACCGCTTCGACATTAATTATATTGGTCGATGTGATACCCATGGCAAAGCCACATCTGTTTGTATACCTATCTGTCAGCACGTACTCGCGAGAGAGTTGTGGTGTCGAATAGGATCTAAGTCGGGAATACATCAGTGGCGATTATCTGAGCTATGTAGGGCCTAGGCTGGCCATGCGAATGGAAACGAATGGCAGTTGAACAATGATGTGAGTTCAACATTATAACCGTCTATGGGTTTGAAAGATAAAAGCCGGATCTCTTTGTTATTCTGTGTATGACCACGGATGAAGAAGTCCGATCTATTCCCCTCAAATGCAACTTTACAAGAAAAGACTAGGGAACGTTGTAGTTCGTACTCCTGGGTCAAAGAATGACCAGGGTAATTCAAACTTTGCCATTCGTTGCAAAGGTACGAGACTCAAAACGGACAATTACCTTACGCCACAATATTTCTAATTCGGCAACGTCTGATTCGATTAGCACTCGTCCATTTTCGGGATTTCTAACTGACAGTCTAACTCGGCTTTTTGTAATTCAAGGTTAGCAGTACCTGCTTGGAAATTCAAAAACTGCTTTAAAGTTATTAAAATTAAATGGGTCCTTAAATAAATGTTGACCCGAAGATAGCAATAAACCAGAATAAACCCCGACGACGCATTTGAAAATCTGGTTGACGTCCAGTTCCTCCATATTGGCGATGAAACGTTCATGACGAATAACTCTCTTTGAAAAAACAGGAAGCAATGAGTATAGATAGAGATGGATCTACACTTTGGGGAACATAGCTTCGAACTCTTTTCGAAACGATTCTTCAATTGACGAACCAAGACGACCTACAAAACCCCCACAGACACAGAGCGCCTCGCCGCGAATTGACCTATCCGGCAGAAAGAACAATAGTAATTTCCTGGTGGAATGAATCCAAGTTGTTTTGCATATAAAAGTCTTGCGATCGTTTCCCAGTCCAACGCCGGTGCTTGTGAGAGTTCTTCAATTTTGAGCGGGTTCTGAAGAATACACGTGTACGCGGTCTTGAGCCAGCTAACAACACGGAATTTTTTCGCAAGGAAAATAGCCTCCTTGGGGGGTTTGGACATGACGTATTCATCGAGTCTCTTGATGGCCTATTCCCGTATCTAAGCAGAATTTCAGTTCGCGTCCTAGAACGAGCTGCTGGATGGCCGACCTCATCGAACATCCACATTGTCGCGAGCTCCAACGCGCCCAACCAAGCATCGTTGCTCATCTTGAAA
>Ga0307514_10006509_pt1 | contig 10172 bp, 5 predicted proteins | sample 16_EM_MG_FD_203088 | JGI IMG/M metagenome (GOLD analysis project Ga0307514, IMG submission 203088) | Populus trichocarpa ectomycorrhiza microbial communities from riparian zone in the Pacific Northwest, United States - 16_EM | ecosystem: Host-associated > Plants > Roots > Unclassified | place...
TCAGCCTCACGTCTCTCCTCCTGATAAGCACGGCTGAAGGAGACGGTTTCTATTAGGACTCGGACGCGAAGTGTAATCCTTATCTCGCCGGGTTGTGATTATCATGAAGATAAATACTGCTTTTCTGTGTTTTGAAAGGACTAGGATGCTGGTGTTTCACACTTTCGTTTCCTTCTTTGCAGGCGGGCGTTTGGTGCTTTGGAGATGAAGATGACGGACAGCACCTGATTGAAACGGTGCTGTTTTGGGGCTGAGAATGGTTATTTCCAATCTGGTCCTTGAAGTTTCTAAATCCTTGCATTCAACCCCTGGTCTTTTAATTTTCAAGATTTACCCTCCTTAAAATTAATTTAAAAAATAAGTGGGTCAAAATTAGGTTACAACAGGGTGTTTGACACACATTTTTCATTAAAATTTGATTTTTTTTTAAATTAAGTTTTTTTAATGTTTTTAGATCGTTTTGATATGTTGATGTTAAAAATAAATTTTAAAAAATAAAAAATATTATTTTGATGTATTTTCAAGTGAAAATTGCTTTGAAAAGTAACCATTACCACACTTTCAAATACCCCGGAAACATTTCTTGGTTTTGCTATTGGATATAGACATATAGGCCTTATTGATAAATGAGTGAAACATCAAGGGCTAATTGATAGAGAATAAAATTCTGAAAAGAAATTAATATGCTTTATTAAAAACAAAAGGTACCCAGTAAGATGCTTTTTGTTAAAAGCAGGAGGAGCCCTGTTTTGTTTCAAAAACAAAGCAATATATATCATTTTAAAGTGACATCTACTTTGATTTCAAAGCATAACAAGTCTTACCAAACATTATTTTTAAATCTAAAATAATTGGACTTTAAAAGCACAACAATACATACCAAAGAGACATTTAATTACTTATACTAAAATTATATACAGAGTGATGCGATAATATTAAAATCACAGGAAATTAACAAAATCTGAAAATTTAAAGGTTGTGGAGAAAGTCTTATTGTAATAGTTCATTGATGGTTTTTCCCTTATTAAAAAAACCTATTAGCTTTGGTCTTGGGAGTAATACGTATTGAGTTTCTAAATATCATACACACAGCGAAAATAATAAAATAAAATTATTTGGAAGTCTTTAAAATTTAATTAGATAAGTTTAGAGTTGTTTATAGATTTATTACCTGAAGATGTGATTTTATTCGACTTTGAATAATTATTTAAAGGTTGAGTTATTGCAAACCACAAGCTGTTCACTTGTCCGGCCTCCAATGGTAATACACATGAATTACTAGTGAGAAATCTCCTAAATCCCTATTTAGAAAAGAATGATTGCTATGCCTAGAATGTTAGCTCTCTATTATGTGAATTACGTAGTTTTTTCTGTATAACAGACAACTATTAAAAAATAAGAGACATAACTTACTATTTACAGGGAAATCTAAAAAACTCTATAAATAGACAAAATATCAATTTGCCCCTTGAACAATATCCATATATTAATTCAGGATAATTTTAGAAATTAACTCAATCAAGTCCTTACTTATTCCTTTAAAATTCGTGTTGGCCGTGCAAAATTTTAGAGTTGCCTCTTTATTTATTGAGATTTCAATTTCAGTCCTTATTCTTTTGATTTTTAATTTTTGTTTTTGGTCCTTTTGTAAAATATCGATTTGTTTTCAATTTCATCTTTCAATTCTAATTTGTGATATGTTATTTTTTTTTAATTTGGTTCTCATTATTTTAATTATTATTTTTTTGAATTCTTTTGTTAAATTGATTTCTCCTTTTAATTTCAACGTTCAATAAAAAAACTTGTAGTTGTCCACTAATTTACCTTTTGTTTCAATTCGATCCACATTCTTTGAATTGTTCTTTTGTTAAATTGATTTTTCTTTTTAATTTCACCCTTTAATAAAAAAAAATTTAGTTGTTCTCTAATTTATTTTTTATTTTAATGTTGATCTTCATTCTTTTAATTGCAATTTGTTTTACCATGGAACTTTTTGTATAGTTATTTTCGTTCCAATTTCACCATTCAATATTTGATTGGCTAGAAATTGAGCTTTGTGGTTTTTCCATGTAGGGTACTTGTGGTTTAATGACCTGAGTTACGAGTTTGAAAAGTTAAAGCGGTTCGACACAATTTTCTTACTTATTTTATTTTCTAATTTCATCATTCAAATTGTTTTTTTTTTAAATTGAGCTTTGTAGTTTTTTTTATTTTCTTTTCTTTCGAGTTATCCCAATCTCATGACATGAGTTACGAGTTTGACGGGTTAACTCAGGTTAACTCTGCTTTTTTTTATAGGGTTTTGTTTTTTAAAGGACTTTTGAATTTTTTTTAAACATCATTTTTTAATAAAAAAAATAATAGTATAACCCTACACCATAGCACGAGTTCCACATCTATCGTATCTATTTAATATCATGCTTACCATTATTAAATTATTTAATACCTATCATTTTATTAATTATTTTATTGATGCTTACCATTTTACTGAGGATACACACCATTGATGCATTATTAATTATCTCATTCCATATGAAATTATGAATATTCTATTAAATTAAAAAAAATTAACATTCTAAATATCATCCATAAATTGTTCATATAAATTTAATAATTTTTAAGAGTTTTATTGATTGGTCCACGGTTTTAGACGGTGAACTAAGTTCATCTAATACTTTTTTTTTCAAATCTTAATATTATTTAAAAAAATTAAAAATATCTAGCTTTAATCATTGGTTAAAAATCTATCTTGCAAAGTAGCAATTTGGTTAAGTTTAAATATATTTAAACTAACATAAAAATACTTTGCACAATCTATTTATAAACTCATAAGAATACTGGTTGTTGGTGTTGGCACATACAGACTTATTTTGTAAACTGTTGTTGACACTAAATTAAATTTTTTTAAAAGACAAGGTTTATTATTATAATAATAAAATAAATTATCCATATATAGCAACCACAAGAATGCAAGATTCAATATGGCCATGATCGCGACTTCTGTCAATGATATAGAAATACGTAATCTAAGAACAATTCAAAGAACTACACCTAAAAGGTCAAAAATAAAATTAAAAGTGGCTGAAAGGAGAAATATTATCCCTTCCATGTTAGAAAAACTATTGTTCAATAATAGGTTCTAAAATCTAAACCAACACTGAAGACTGAATTGGTTGAAAAAACAAATAAAGATTCCAATTCTAATAATTAGATATATCTTGCATGAATATATATATATATATATATAGAGTCCTAAAGAGGTTTGAGTAAAAATAAATAAATGTAGTGACTCAAGAGGAGGAAAAATAAAATGATTTTTTTATTATTGTAAAATGATTGATGAGCGTTACCAATGATCATCTTCAAGATAAGGTCAATATACCATCCAAGGTAGATATGGATGATGAAAACATCACTTTAATTAATATGCATAGTATTCACCATTGTTATCTTTTTTTAAGGCCAAACCTAGTTAGACTGAAAATTCAGCTTTTTTTTTTTGCTATAACAAGAAAACTAGAACTATAATAACTTGACCCTATTAACCCTATTAAACTATAATAACTTTAATAAATTGGAATAAGTTGAAGTTCAATTCTTTTTCTTCATTATCTTTAAGGTCTAACACATATCATTTTTAAAAATGAGGATGGAGTTTTTTTTAGACCCAAGTTCAAAATTACTTTGTTGTAAGGTTTGGTTAAATTTTATCTTAATAATCATACGAATTTAATACGTTAGACAATTCAACATAAATGATGATTTGAATTTTTTTTTCTTACGATATAAAAATACAAAACAGTTTACATAGGATGTCTTAGGGTGATTTTATCTTCCTTTTGATGTATCTAACCTCTAACCATACAGTCTATTTAGAGAGTATTTGGCAGTGTGGTTGTGGTTGCTTTACAACTAACTTTTTGTGCCGGAATGCATGCTAATAATGTTTTTAAATTTTTTAAAAATTATTTTTGATATCAGCACATCAAAACGATCTAAAACATACAAAATATATTAAATTTTAGCAAAACAAAAAAATTTGAATTTTTTGGGAACGCAGTGCAAACTGCGTTCCCAAACGTATTCTTAATCATTATGCCTTAATTTATGGCAGCATGATATAGGCCAAAAAAACTAGTTTTATTACTATTTCGAGATAGAAAAAACAAACTTAGTCAAGAAAAAAGAATAGGACAGAACTGAAAGCAAATATAAAGTTATGTTTGATAATGGTACATAAAAGAGACTAAATGCCTATGTTGTGTTTGATTGAGTAGGACTAGACATAACAAATTGCAAGAAAAATAAATAAATTTTACGCTTAATTTGTATTACCATGAATCTTGCCATGCTTGAAACAATAAATAAACATCATTATTTTCATTTTAGTTTATAATAAACTTTATTTTTTTTAAACTAACTTAAAATGATAATTTATCCATTAATCAAAATCACATTAAAAAAATTTGTAATCATTGTAAAAAAAATTCATTGCTAAGAAGATAAAATAATCAAATTATGATTTACTTAGTCATCATATCATTTCTCCAAATAAAATAAATAATTAAACAATCATTTATCAAATAAAATACTTATCTAACATTATTAAAAATACAAGATAATAATAATTTCATCTTATAATGTTAAAAACTAACTCGTTTGGTTTCGAAAAGTTCTTCTAATACTTTTTAATAAAAGCAACTTTTGATTAATTAATTTTATTCAATTTATTAGAAAATTAATTTACTTTAATTCATTCATTTTTTAATTATTATAAATTATTAAATTGTTCAAAATAATTTATAGACTAGTTTAAGATATTTATTTTTTCCTATTAATTTGATGAAATGAAAAAAACCAAAAATTGTTCCAAAATTTTTAAACAATTACATTCTTAAAAAGTATTTTTAAGATTAAAATTATCATGCACTGTGTGCATGTCTAATAAAACACATTTGAAGATTAGTAAAATAAAAAAAAAATGAAATTATAAAATAATTAAAGGAATATTTGTGGAAAAAAAACTAAATTGGTTGTCTCCCCGTCTCCCTCGCTCCTTTCCTCCTTTTTAGAAGGATGTAATATTAATAAAATAGTTGTCTTCATCTCCGCAACCAAAAACATTTCTTTCTCACCTATCTCCCTCTCTTTTATCTCAATATTTCTTTTTAAAAAATTTTGGAAGGTCAAGGAATTCATGGATTTGTTCAAAAGTTTCAAAATCAGTACAAAAGCATCAAAGAGTAGAGAATGAAAGGCATATATGCACGTGCTATGCCAGCTACAAGCACTCCAAGGGAGGTCGGCAGGCAGCACAATACAGAAGTGCTAGCTAACCCGGTATCAATGAATGCAGTCCAGATTGCATGGATCTAATCAGCCTACAATTCTTCACTGATGAACTAGCAACTAGTATAAGATATGCAAATATGGAATGATAAAATTATTCTCAGTTGGAGCAATAAAGATTCAGTAACAAATAATTCACATAAGAATAAGTAATTTTCATCTCTACCTAACTGCTCATTTCAAACAAAACATTAGCACAAAATAACAATGCCGTATCTCACATTACCAAGAACTGCACTCATATTGCTAACAACTGCACTTGCCTTCTAAGTTGCACTTGTTTCTCTTAGTTGCCTACTCAACAATAGTGCTTCATGGTTCAATCACGAATAGAGGCTGCAAGGGACCATTTAAAGAAGGCATAAACTAAAATGCAACGAATGAATCCACGTTACTTTTCTTTCTTTCTTTATTTTTTTTTTCTTGGAAGAGTTTGCTAAGGAAACTTACTGTATCAACACTGACTGGCTTGCCATCTTCAGCAAGGATCTCCACTATGGTTCCCGTTTGATCTGCCTGAAGGGCAGATTATAATGCAGCAGAATTAGGTAGAGATGTAAAAAAGAAGAACAGAATTGAGGGAAATGGTTCCCAAATCACTATCACTAGAGTAAATCATGATATCCATAAATAATGATTAGTGACATTAAGAGCAGGCGAGATCATTTCTATTCGTTTTTCTTCTCTTCTCAGAGAGGATGGCAGGGAAGAAGCTGTAGTTTGCAAAAGGATAAGTTAGAAAGAAATTAGAGGCATGGAATCACACAGATGGACAGCCTCTGAAATTCTTATAGATAAAGACGTATCATGCCGCTGGGGGACAGTTAACAGAGTAAAACTTGAAACTCAAATGATGGGGACACCGAACTGGAAACATTGGTTACGCACGTGTATGATCATAGACGATGGAAGATAGCCCAAACCATTGAGAAATTGGGCTTTCGCTTATGTTTTTGGGTTTAATTTATATGAACTTTTAGTTAAGATTTATTAATTTGGTTTTATTTGTTGGGTTTGATTTAATTATTGTTGGGTATTTTATTTAGTGGGTCATAAGCCCAAATGCTTGTTCTAGTTAGGGTTTTAATATTTATATCCTACTTTTCTAAATGTTAGACAGTTTTGATGATAAATGAAAAATTTGCAAACTTTACATATCTTCAATCCCTATTCTTCTCTTTCTTTGCTTTCACTTCTTAGCTTCTTCTCTAAAAGCTTCTTTCTTTTCTTGCTTTAATTCTTATTATTTATTGTCTCGCATCAAATTTGGTATCAGAGAGGGTTTTAATTGTTCTTACAATTAAACGATCCACATGTTTATGCTAAACCCTGGATCAGGTTTGATCTAAAAAAAAATCATACTGTGATTACAAAAAAAAAAAAAACATTGTTCATTGTTCACTGTTCATCGTCAAAAACTCGGCAATCTGGAAAACGCCGATCACAGCCAACACCACCACATCAATCCATAGGTACACGTCGATTTACTGCCGTCAACAACCCACAGCCACAACATGTCACCCACACCAGGAGCAGTAGATCTTCGTCGACGGCGGCGCATCAACCAGTTTCATCCTCTTCCCGCCATCGGCAGATCAGGCATCCAGCCACCACTCCGAGCCACAAAAAGCCCACAGAGCCACACCGAGGTGCTGTCTCCATAGTCCCATAGCGCCGCCATAGCAGATCTGTCTCCAGCAACCCAAATCAGCATTACAAACCATCTGCCGCAGCCACCACTAAATCACACCCTCCAGCTGCAGCCACCACAACTAGTCTTTCAGCCCTTGCGACGCCTAAACAGATGTATCAACAGATCAGCAGTCACGCCTCGCCGCCAGCAACAGCAATCGAGAAATCGCAGAAGACAAGGAGACTTCAGAAAGCTTTCAAGGTAAATTAATTAACTCATGCCACGTCACTAGCCAAGCCAGCCCATTGAAGCCACACCAGTGCCACGTCATGCGCAACTCAGAGCCATGTCAGCCAGTGAAGCCACGTCAGCAGACCAGTCAGCCAGTATGCCACATCAGCAACAGAAAGCTTCCACCCCTTAATCTAGTTAGTGAATCTCTTCATCTTTTAATTTGTTGAATTTTTTCCTTTTTTGGTAGTGCAACTATCATTTAGAGTTATCATTAATATTAGTTTTGTGCCTAGAAAAAAAAAACCCATCTTGCATTTTATTTGTAAACTCTTGCTTATCAACCTCTGTCTTAATTGATATTTAGCAACTAGTTGTTGAGCTTGCTGAAGCTAGTAAAAGTTGTGGCCATTATTTGATTAATCATTTACACTTAAAAGGTCTAGCATTGCGTGCTTATAACTTTCCTGTCATAATCTGTTCTTGATTAATCTTCACATAAAAAAAAAAGATTAGCTTTATTTTTGTGTTGTGATTTTACTTACAAGAACCATTTGTGATCTCAATTCCATTTATAAGCTAGTGTTGCATACATTTATGTCATGATCATCTAGTGTTCAAGCTTAAGTTTACACTTGCTGTAGACTCGACCATTAATGATACTCTTATGATCATTTAAAGGGAACTGCAAACTTAGGTGATCACCATGTTTAAAAGAATTGAGCCCCAAAAGAGTTTTCGAATAAGGCACTCAAAGACCAATAAATATCACAAGAATAATCATTATGGACAAGTTCATTCTGAGCGCCACCAGTATGACTATCATTTAGGTTACTCTAAACACGATGACTTTGATGAGCGAGTCTTGAGTCCTAACAAAATAGAAGCCCCCACTTTTGATGGTCGTCATGACCCTTGGATATTTGAATATATTCTTTGAGTGACATAACTTGTCTGATAATAGGAAAGTTAGATTTGCTAAGATGATGCTTATTAGTGAAGCCAAAACTTATTGGAGAGAAGTTGAAGATTGTTTAGAGTGAGAGGTAAACCTCCTATAACTGATTGGATCAAAATGAAACAAAACCTTCAGGAGAAGTACCTACCCCAGCTTTATAGGAATAAACTCTTAGACCAATGAAACAATCTAAGACAAGGGAATAAATCTATCAATGAGTATATAACACAGTTTAACGATTACATGATGAGATGTGCCATAAGAGAGAATGAAGCCATGACTTTGCGTAGATTCTATAAAGGCTTGAAAGATGATCTTAGAAGAGAAGTTGTATTTCAAGGTGTATCTACCATTGACCAAGCTTATACCTTAGTTAAAGACTACAAGTTGGTCACAAAGAATCGGTGGAAGAATCGCCAGGACTCTTATAGTATCCCTATTAGGTCCCAATTCAGAAGTAGTAATTCTTTGTTAGGTGCTCCACCCCACAGACCTAATCCTAGTAACTTCCAACTTTATAAGAAAGATAAAGGCAAACGAGTTGTTAATGAAGTGTCTAAGGTGAGTTCAATGGTTAAGTGTACTAATTGTCTAGGTTTTGGTCATATCTCTTTAGATTGTACCTCTAAACCTTTAGTCATAAAAAAATATAAGGATATAGGTAAAGAGGAATATTGTAGTGTTGAAGTGTATGAGCCTAATCTTGAGGATTTTAGTGACCTAGATGACGAAGATGTGCAAGAAGAGGGACTTAACATAATGAGTCCACGTGAGCTTGAGAATGACATTAGGGAAGAGTCTGATATGTCTGCTTTAGTGGTAGAGGAAGTTTTAGGGAACTCTTCAGTGAAATTGCCTATAGAGACAAGTATGGTCTTAGAAGAGTTTCATGATGTTAGTCCTCCTAAACTACTTGATTCCTCACCCCACATGCTTGGTGTCGAGCACATCATAAGTTTAGAACAACATGTTGAGCTTTCTGACCCCTTACCTCATGCACGTGATAAGGAAGATGAAGATAATCCTAGTTTACTTGATTGTGTCCATACCATATCTACACATGTTTCAAACAATGTTTGTCTCATTCCACATCCTCGATCATTTAATGTTCATAGTTACAAACCTGAGAAGCCTATAAAACACTTTCCCATATCTTCTCATGATAGGATGTCTAAGTCAACTGAGTCGTTACCATGTGGAGTTCATAATTTGCATGTTGAGATCATAAAACAAATTCAAGCAAGTAATGAACAACACAAATTTCGAGCTGATTTACTTAAGTATCATGATGCATTTAATGTTGAAGATTATTTCATGATACAGATTAGACCTGAACGGTGTCCTTTGGAAACCGATCATAAATTGCAAGTAGTGCTAGACCATTCAAAGTGTTGCAAATGATTGAATCAAATAATTATGTCATTAAATTGCCATTAAACTTTGATATTAGCTCTACTTTTAACATGAAGGACCTCATTATTTATAAAATACAACCTATTCTTGATGCTCCTTTTGATACCCCTACCTCATTATCCATATCATTGGCACAAAAGAAACATATTAATGCTACTTTGAATGCACAAGTTTTTTTTACCAGGGATGATGAACTTCAACAAATCCCAGTATATTGACTCGACGACCAGATTCAGACTATACTTGGATCATCAGAGAGACATCATAACAGCTTGATCCTTATCTTTGAGAGCATTATCGGAGCTGCCTTGACCTATACTCGATGGGGTCGAGTTCTTCCAACCTCGGGAGAATTGATGGGAACACCGAACCGGAAACATTGGTTACGTACGCGTATGATTATAGATGATAGAGGATAGCCCAAACCATTGAGAAATTGGGCTTTAGCTTATGTTTATGGGTTTAATTTATATGAACTTTTAGTTAAGATTTATTAATTTGGTTTTATTTGTTGGGTTTGATTTAATTATTGTTGGGTATTTTATTTAGTGGGCCATAAGCCCAAACGCTTGTTCTAGTTAGGGTTTT
>Ga0307514_10006510_pt1 | contig 10170 bp, 6 predicted proteins | sample 16_EM_MG_FD_203088 | JGI IMG/M metagenome (GOLD analysis project Ga0307514, IMG submission 203088) | Populus trichocarpa ectomycorrhiza microbial communities from riparian zone in the Pacific Northwest, United States - 16_EM | ecosystem: Host-associated > Plants > Roots > Unclassified | place...
TTATAGTGTAGATTTTAATAGTGTAATTTTTTTTATCCCCAGACTTTTTTATTTTGATTTTCCTCTTATTTGACCAAATTGATAATCAAATTAAGTTGATTTGTTAGAAATGGCAAAATTAAAAGATAGCGATCAAAGTAAAAAATGAGGAGGAAACGATTGGCTTTATCGAACTTTTGTGAAATATTCATTATAGTGCTCATACTTTCTGAATTATAAATATTGGGTTCCTCTAATTTCTAGATTCTTTTTAAGAAATTAATTTTAGTTCAAAACTTCATTTCTTTATTTATGAGTCTTTGGTTGAAAAGATAAGAGAGAAAATCACTAGATTCCAACATTGTTGAGAGAAAATCACCATTAACACCGATTCTAGCCACCAAAATAGTCGATCTTGGTGTCAAAGGGTTTCATTTAGTGAGTGGAGTTTTACTTAGATGTTTTTTCACCTTCAAATTACCTAAAAATATATGTGAGCTCAGGAATGTTTTTGTTTCAGGTTGATTTTGGGTTTTTGTGTAGTTTCTTGGGTTTTTTGAACCTATGTATGGATTTATCATGGTGTCTAGGGTGTTTTCTAGATTTTTTGAGTAAAAACAATTGTTGAAAAATAAATTTTTGAGCAAAAAATACATAGAGCCTAATTTTCCAACAACTTTTGGTCACTGAAAACTAAGCCAGCAGATGACGAGTCATCTACAATTTTTTTAAAAAAAATTGGTGGGCAACGCATCGTCTACCCTTTAATATTTTAAAAAAGAGTGAAGAACGATGCATCATCTGCCCTTACTGTTAACAAAATAAAAGGTCTGGCGCATAAGCTAGGCCTTTTTATAAGTAAGACTAGTGGGTAGGCCTGTGCGCCTGGCCTGTTTGTTTTTTTTTTTTAATTTAATATATTTTTAACTCCTTAAAATTACAAACAAAATACATCATTTCATCCTTTATTTGTTTTTTAAATGTCTTTTTTTATTTGACTTGAAAAAGACTTTTTTTATGAAACTCTTAAAAATCATAAAATAATTTTTTTATTTCAATCACGCAAACCCTATGTTTTTATAAAAAGAAATGTTTGATATAAAAAAATCTAATTAAATGAAAAATAGGTTGCATAACCTAAATCATCGATTTGACAAGTTAATCATGGTTAAGTTGAATCTGTTTTTATTATTTTTTGAATTAAATATATTTATTTTTAATTTTATTCTTTAAATTTTTTTGCATTTACTATCTCAAGACGTGTTGGATGAGCTGCATTTTTTTTTTTTTGGCTGAAAAAAATTATCAGCCCTGCTTCGACGAATTCCGTGTCAAATAACAATTAGTTACAATCTAAAATGGCATCGGATATTTTTCTTTTTCTTTTTCTTTTTCTTTATACAATTTTCCAATACTCAAATCCTCGGACAAACCTTTTGCACGTAGCGAAATCATATAAATTTATACTGCTGATATTTCTACGAAGTTCAAAACATATTAATCGTACTTTGAAAATGACAATTTACTAAAGGTAGATAACACAATACAACAAAATCAAACAATTCCTTAGTAGTACAAGAAATTCCAATACGAGGCAACATTCTTTATCATCCTTAAATGTTTCATTAATGTTTTTCTTAAACTCATGATTAACATTTAATTATACTAATTATAAGTATTTTATAAGAAGGTTCAAGCCAAATACTTAGGTATTAAAGCTCTTAAGAACACGAAACACATGCAATTGATATAAGAAAGGGCAGCTTGTAGCATACAAAAATTAGGGTTTGATATTTCAATTTGTAACCATTCATGAAAAAAGATAGTCTCTGTACACTCACTAAAAAAGAAAAAGGCTAAGAAATGTAGCAGTGGAGGGTCATTCAAAAGGGCATGTATGGTAGTGATGGATCTTCTATCTTTTATTTTACAAGCAACAATCCTTACCATGTCCTTTTACACATAGGAAGGATCCTTGGGAGATGTTGATTTTGCTTTGAAAAATACCATATGATTCAATTATTATTTTTATCATGACCAAAATTATTCATGTTTTCATGTGATTCCCTTCACATTGTACATGGCCCTTGCTAGTTTCTATCTTTAATTTCATTGCTATTATGAAGCCCATAAAGAACCGCACAGTCTAGTTAAAATCACGGTGTTATATGGTCCGCAGGGAAAGTTATTTCTTGATATTGTTTTTATGACACTTGAATTAATGAAATGACCTACTCATAATCATCCACTTTGCAAAGAATTTTTAAGCGTTGTAATCATTTAGGGTTAGAAAACATTAGAGGATTCTTCATAGTTGAGAATAAGGAGGCTTAAAGAATGAGTTAACCATTCTTTTCTATTCATATAAGTAGGGCAGTACATAATAGTAATGTTGATGATAAGTTTGTGGTGGTGTTCATTGATGATATCTTGATGTATTATAGTTCTTACTTAGAACATGAAAAAACATTTAAGGCATGTATTATAGACTTTGAGAGATCACCAATTGTATGTTAAGTTTAGCAAGTGTAAATTTCGGCTAAGCAAGGTGGTTTTTTAGGACATGTTATTTCAGGGGAAAGCATATTTGTGGATCTAAAGAAAGTGAAAGTTGTTTTGAATTGGAATAGTCCTGCGAGTATAACATAAATTCATAGCTTCCTCGAGTTTGCAAGGTATTATAGTAAATTTATTGAAGGATTTTCTACAATAACAATTTTTCTTACTCGATTTACACACAATTAGGAATCCAAATAGGACTGGTTCGAGTAGTATGAGGAAAGCTTTCAGGGACTAAAAAAGAAACTCATTATTGTTATGGTATTAACACTTCCCTTAGGGTTTGATGGGTATGTGAATTACAATGATGCATCAAAGAAGGGATTAGGATGTTTCTTGATGTAATATGGGAAGGTTATAGCTTATACATCAAGGAAATTATAGTCGCACAAAGTAAATTATCCAGTTCATGATCTGAAACTAGTTGTTGTGGTATTTGCATTACGGGTATATAGACATTACTTATATGGATCTCAGGTGTACATTTACACTAATTATAAGAGTTTGAAATATTTAATGACTTAGAAGAAGTTGAATATGAGGCAGAGGATATAGGTAGAATTGATTAAAGATTATGATTGTATTATAGATTATTATTCTGAAGGGTAAATATTGTTGCAGATGCCCTTAGTTGGAAAAAAAAGGTTGTGATGGAAGAATCAAGGGAATGTGAAGGAGTTAAAAAAAAAATGATGCTCAATTGGAAATTGGGCTTGAAAGATCCTTATTGGCCTAGAAAAGTATGATTTGTGTTTAGAGACAAAGTGTTAAAGGCCCAACAAAGTGATGTTAAAATGGAAAAAAGTGAGGAATAAGATTAAGTTAGGAGTTGAAACTCCATTTCAAATTATAGAGGATGAGATGAATGTAATGGGAAAAGGCATATATCTGCCATAATATAAGACACTAAAGAATGAAATATTAAAAGAAGCCCATCAATTGAGGTTTATTGTGCACCTTGAAAGTACTAAGATGTACATATACTCGAAGGAATTCTATTGATGGCCGAATATGAAGAGAAAAATAGCGGAGCATGTGACTAAATATAATATATGTCAACATGTAAAAGTGGAATATCAAAAGCTAGCAGGGTCATTATAGTCATTATTGATACCTGAATGGAAATGAAAGGACATCATTACAGACTTCGTATCTGGTTTTTCTAGAGAGAAGAGAGGCAATTATGCTATCTGGGTAATAATAGATAGATTGACCAAATTTGCTTTCTTTTTGCATATAAAGATCACAGATTTGGTTGATAAATTGGCTAAATTTTATTTAAAAGAAGTAGTAAGGTTACATGAGGTACCAGTATCGATAGTGTCAGATCAGGATCCTAGATTCACATCTTGATTGTAGCCAAGTATTCAACGTGCTCTAAGGATGCGATTGAATCTAAGCACAATTTTCATTCACAAACTGATGGACAGTCAGAAAGAACAATTCAACCTGGAAGACTTATTAAGAGACTGTATATTGGACTTTAGGGGCAACTAGGAAGATCATCTTCTATTGGTGGAGTTTGCTTATAATAATAGTTATTAGGCTATTATAAGAACGACTCTATATGAAGCCTTGTATGGTAAGAAGTGTCAGACCCTTATGTGTTGGGAAGAAGTAGGAGATAGAAAATTGATAGGGTTTAAATTGGTTGAAGTCACCTCAGAGAAAGTGAAGATTATAAAAAGCAGGATGAAAGCAGTGTAGGATAGGCAAAAGAGTTATGCAGCTATGAGAAGAAGACCTCTTGAATTTGAGGTGGGGAATCGCGTGTATTTGAAGGTTGCTTAATAAAAACACTTGTTATGTTTTGGCGTAAAAGGGAAATTGGGTACGAGATACATTGATCCATTTGAAGTGGTCAGGGGAATCAGGTTTGTAGCATATCAATTGGTTTTGCCCTCAAATTTAAACAAAATTCATAATTTTTTCCATGTTTTGTTGTTATGGAAGGCGAAGATAGATCAATCCCGAGTGCTACCCCAAGTCCCTATAGAGATCGAGAAAGACTTGACCTTGGAAATAAAACTCGTGAGGATGCTAGATCACGATGAGAAGGAACTTAGGAACAAGAAAATTTATATGGTAAAAGTTTTATGGAGAAGTTCTCCAGTTGAGGAATGTGGAATGTATGCAGTGTCGTGTTTTTATGCTTTTAAATCCAGTCTCTCTTCTAATTAGCTTTTTGAATATCTATGTTTTGCATCAAAGTTTCGGACGTTGTTTGTTTCATGTAATGAAATAAGTTTTTTCACGGGTTCGGATATGTAAAAAAAAGATGATAGGGAGTGTTATAGGGTTATTTTTTTAAAGTATTTTTTATTTAAAAAAATATTAAAATAATATTTTAAAATTTTTATTTTTTATATTAACATATTAAAAAAATTAAAATATTAAAAAAATATTAAATTTTATCGAAAAACAGCTAAACAGTATCATAATCATGTTTCTTCCTAGTGGTTGAAAGGTTTAGGGTGTTGATTGCTTCGCCTAGTTGATCGAAACTTTCATGTCAGGGGAATTATATCATAATCGTTACAAAATTGATCTGTAAACAGGGGCTAGGCTGGTACCTGCACCAAAATTGAGAAAGTTGACCAAAAATTCCTAGCTCAGTCATTTGCGACAGTAATTCATAAACAATTTTGGTATATAGAGATGACTTGTTTCTGAAAAAACCTGATGTGAGTATGGCTGGATGCTATAAGCATCCTTCGACAGTTTCTAAGAACCTTTCGATCATTTATAAAATATTCATGGGATAATAAGGAAGAAAAGGGAAATGCAAAGCTGCATTCATCAAAACTGAGGTGGTAAAAGGAACATAGAGCGCCATTATAAAGAACTTTCTCAACATGGTATCAAAAACTCAGAACTAATAGCATTCGAGCCACGCCAATGAACACAGTGTAGCCATGTAGGAGAAGACAGCCACGTCAATGAACACAGTGTAGCCATGTAGGAGAAGACAGAATCACATATTGGCAGAGTTTGTTATATATGACACAACGACAGTGATGTCATCGAGTTTGCCACCATAGTATCGATACCCAGCATCTTGAGCTGCAGTGGAAAACGGTGTCTGCTGGTTCCTATCCACTGCTCGCTGACGTGCCAAAGCTGCAATCTTCTGAGCAGCTGCTTCAGGCCCTAAGCCAGTTCTTATAGCATGCACCACAACAGCAGCAACCTCATTGTTATATAAGTTGTCAAATAATCCATCTGTCCCAGCTATAATGACATCACCAGGAGCGACAGGAACTGTAAAAACCTGAGGCCATTAATCCCATAAGGATGATCGGGTCAGGACAGTCATTGTTGTTCAAATTTCACACAGGTTACTCTTTGAATTAAACTCAAATCAGCATCTAATAATTTTGGGGAAAAAAAAGACACCTGGTGCCATACTACATCACATGTCAATCAGACATTGGGAAAGAGTACTTTTGTATTCAAACTTGCAAATTGCGGAAGCTCGAAATAGATTAATCTTAACTGGCTCATTTGCCTTGTTGATGAGAATGAGACTTCAGAGCTGGGGGGGGTTGTTAAATTCATAACATGGATTTAGCTATTATAAAAGGTTGTGATGTGGCAGCATATGAACAAACAATATTTAAGATCAATTTAGATAGAAACTGATAATATCAAACCCAGGAAAGATTTGTTTGTATTGCAAACATATAGACGTATGTTACACATGAAAGCATGCTACAATACAGTACAAAGCTTATAAACACGCACAGACAAAACAGAAATGAATAAAAAAAAGAAAAAGAGAGAGATTAGAGTGCGTTAACTGACCTGCCCAGAGCTGGGTAGATCACCTCCATTGCCACTTTCCAGTTGATATGTAAAATTGAAGCCATGCTGCTGCACTGGGGATCGGAAGATAGTACATCCATCTCTAACCACCATGAATCCACTGTCTCCCAGATTAATAGCACGTATTCCCTGAGGAAAGAAGTCCATATAAGACCACGCAGTCTTGAGCAGTAACTTTCACTTGGTGAGTACTTAATAAAGCAATCATTGACGAAGCAATTAAAAATAAAAAATAATGAAATACAGGCACAGAAATATAAAAGGCAAGTCTAGTAACAATCTTCACCAGAAGTTGACCAGTCAAAGAGAGGATATGCTTGCAGTAAGATATTTCTTTGTGCATTCCAATCCACAAGAGCTAGAATTTTGGCAAGTTCCAATAGCCAAATATCTTCAGTCTAGGGTCAATCAACATTCTACCCAGAATAAAGAGATTGGAAGGTACACAGACTTTGTTTATGATGACTTCATGAAACAAGGGAGGCCTTTGCTTTTTATCTACTAGATATAGAATTAAGTGATTGTATTGTCTTACAAGGATTTTAGTTATCAGAAAGAGTCTGAAATTGAAATACCATAGCATTAATTAAAACCTATGAACTTCAAAAATGCTACCACTTTTTGAGACTTCATGTTATCAAACACAGAAATGGACTATCCATCTCCATTACACTAGTTTGATGGATGAAATTTTCATTCTTCAAGGAAAAAGTAAGGAATATAAGTGCCTTGAAGATTGAACCACTGATTCTGACTGAAAACAATAGCCAAAGCACCATATGCATATAGCCGAGCTCATTAGAATGTGTTAAAAATATTCAATACGTAATTCCTGCCACAAAATTCCATCAATTATAATATTAAGAAAGCAGCTGGGTGTAATTTCACCTGTTAAAGAAGAACATACCTCACTATTAAGGGTAATGATGCAGGCCGTTGAAGAACCCTGAGCTTTTGTTTTTGCGTGAGCCTTCTCCAACACCCTGGCTGGGTCAAAGGAACCATTGGGTTCCTCTTGAATTGCACTAACTGAATGAGACATAAGTTCACGAGAAAATTCCCCTGCATTGACTCCTACATCTGCCCAGCCTCCTACACCATCTGCTACACCTATAGCTTGTTCATCTTCACATATGAAGTGAGCATCTTCCCCACCAGTCTCCTCCTTATCAGGATGTGGCAAGTAACATGATCCAGAGAGCAGCTTCAAGTTTCTGTCATCAACAGTATTCCTGAAGTCAATATTGGGCAAATAAGTGATTGTAATATGGCTCCTTTTTGAATCCTAATTTCATTTGCAAGATTGTGTACAGTGTCCCAAACCCTTGTTTCACTACTGCCAAACCAATTGAGAATAACGGGAAACCAAGAACATTTGTACCACAATCTTGTGATTGACTTCAATGAAATTATAACTCTAAAATGAGTTAGCAAAGAAGAAAAATAATTGAAACAAACAGAAGATAAGAGCACGTACTGGCCAGATACCACAGTGGAGTCCACCACCTGTTCCTTGCGAGAATTCCCATCAAATGACACATCTTGAGCAGCCCCAGCAGAGAAACACACAGAAGACGAAGAATACAAGTTCTTCAACAATGTTCCAACAACTAAATTATTTGCCTTACCGTTCCCTCTCATTGCATCAAGCATAAAGTTTCCACACACCAAACGACTATTTGGCAACTCCCTATTTCTCATTTTAACACTCGATTTTAGACAACTAGAACGACTTCTATCAGAGAAAAAAACAGCACTGGGTTTTGAAAACTCCAATCCATTCCCACAAGTGGCAATCATGTCATCAATATGAACATCACCAAAGACAGCTTTAGAACTGGAAGCAGCCATTGAACTCCTAACAAGAGACCTCCTTGATGAAAATTGACTAGTCTTCGACACCAAAGGAATCGAATTTCTACCAACAATAGCTCTCCTTAATCCAAAATTCAGTTTCAAAAGAACCCCAGATGGCATCTTATCCTCTTAACCGAAATTCAGTCACTCTTTTAGCCAAAACAATAAATTTCATTACGTCCAATATAAAATTTGAACATGCCCTGCTGTAACAACAAATACTTCTCAAGAACCTGAAATGGGTTTTCAAATTTGGAATTTTTACGTTAGAATATAGAGATATAAATGAAACAAAAATAGAAATTTTAATGTCAAGAAAACATACCTTTTTCAGATTTTTAGAGAGATTGATGGTGAGAAAACCGAAAAGACTGAAACTTTTTTTTTTGTGGTTAGATAATGGAAGCTCCGAAGAAGGTATCTGGGTGGTCTTTCTCGTCGGGGCCCCCCCACTCTCCCCGTCTCTCTCTCGTGTGTGCCTAGGCTTTGCTTGTGTCCAAATAGTGAAAACGTGGAGGCAGAGAGGGGAAAATAAAGCCAAATGGATTATTCTTTGGTTCATTCCAAAGCTTCTATGCCCCAGTTGATTATGGCTAAGTTTGATTTCTTACCAAAGTGCCCCTGTGATTTATTCTTTTATTAGTTTCTTTAATTTTATTTTCTCATAAGATTTAATAAATCAATTGGAAATGCTTTTATATTTCTAGAATTTTACATGTTCTATACATAAACATTTAATTTATGAAATTGTACTTTTTTCATAATAAATTCTGGTAGCATATCTTTAAGCATAGTACCAAACTACACATTTTATGTAATTTATGTTTTATTTGTCTAAGCTTTTCTACTTGTTTTTTTTAATTAAATCGAATCTTTTTAATTTAAAAAACAGGTAAAAAAGCTTAGACAAACAGGTTTTATTAGAGGGTATTTTGGGAAATATCATTATAATTAGGTTTTAATTTCATGATTGCATATCATTATCATATGTGCAGTGGGATTGAGATTTTGCTTGAATTAGCGGGTTGTTTGTCAAAGGACCAACTATACAATAACACCTATGGACCATAAAATGGCATAGTTGTGACACATGTTAAGAAGTGGTAGGTTGTTGGTTCAGTATTTATAGCGTGTTTTTCAGAATCCTTGAGTCTTTTTTTAAAATATTTTTAATTTTAAAAAATATTAAATTAATATTTTTAAATATTTTTTATAATTTTGATGTACTAATATAAAAATTAAAAAAAAATTATTTTGATAGATTTTTAAGTGCAAAGATATTTTGAAAAACACATTGTACCATAATCTCTAACACACACGCTTAGGTAGTGTTTAGGAACATAGTCTAGGCCATTTCACAAAAAATTGAAATTATTTTTGTTTAAAATTAATTTTTTTATGTTTTTTATCTTTTTAAAGTGCTGATATCAAAAAAAAATTTAAAAATAAAAAAATATTATTTTGATGCATTTCCGAGTGAAAAAAAACTTTAAAACCCAACTACTACCACAATATCAAATACTAATTTAAGAGAGGACCTGTAAGCCACAACTCTATGTTAAGTTGGTGCTATGTTACCTCTCGCACTATATCATGGGTCAAACCAAAAGATTTTTAACTTAAAAGTTTTTTAAAATTATATTTAAAAACAAATATTGAAACGACGACATATTAGATTGATCTAAATATGTGATTTAGGTAATTGACTCCAAAAGGTTCAATAACATTTTTAAAAAATTTAGTTATATGATAAATAAATATCAAAACCAATTTAAAATCAAATAATATTGAATGATAAAATTTAAAAATATATAATTTAATAATAAAAAAAACAATGTTAAAGATGAAATTGGAGGAAAAGGGGAAAAGCAAAAAAAAAATTTAAAATTTAGTTATATGATAAATAAATAAATATAAAAACCAATTTAAAATTAAATAAATATTAAATTA
>Ga0307514_10006512_pt1 | contig 10166 bp, 13 predicted proteins | sample 16_EM_MG_FD_203088 | JGI IMG/M metagenome (GOLD analysis project Ga0307514, IMG submission 203088) | Populus trichocarpa ectomycorrhiza microbial communities from riparian zone in the Pacific Northwest, United States - 16_EM | ecosystem: Host-associated > Plants > Roots > Unclassified | place...
ATAAAATAGCTAAGGGCAAGATGAATGTCATTATTGAGGCGGTGGATGAGAAGGCGCGAAGACAAGCACAGGCAGGGATTTTAATAGATGGGGAAGAGGGTGTTGATGAAGATGCAGACCGATTAGAAGAGGAGCTTGATGCAATGTACAGTGTGGTTACCCTGACTTTACAGCTGAGGCCCCCACTGACCATATTTAAAGGTATGCAGATTATCAAGAACGACGAGCTCAGGCCGACACCAAGTATAGGGCTAAAAAGATCAGGAAAGAGTATGGGGATGAGGGGTGGAGTGGAATCACATCTGACAAGGAGCATGGCGAGAGTGATGATGACGAGGTGGTTATAGACAGTAGTGATGAGAGTGATGATGGAGGTGCCTCACCAGGAGCAGGGAGCAAGCTGAAGTTAATAACGAGTCTGGAGGATGATGGAAAGAAAATTGGGGGACTGAGTAAAAGGGCTGCATTATTCTTTGACCAAGATATATTCAAAGACATTGGTGCGGACCTAGAGGAGGAGGAAGACGAAGAAGAAGAGGTGACTGAGGAGGGACATGAAGAGGAGTGCGAGGAGGATGGTGAAGGAGCTGAAAAAGGTTCCGAGGCCGACTCCGACTGGGAAGCGGACGTTGGCAACCTCGAAATCCAGGATCAGTCTGACCACGAAAATGGAGGATTCGAAGTCGTACCTACAGAGAAGGGAGAGAACAGCTGTGAAGGTGATGACAATTCAAAGGAACAAAGTAACCTCCCCAAATAGTCCTTACAGATTTAGATCTAATACTGACTCCCCCCCCCAGACATAGACATCATCACTGCCGAGGCCATGACGCTTGCGCAAACACTCGCCATGGGCAAAACACGCAAATCCCAGCTCATCGATGACTCCTATAACCGATACTCCTTCCGCGACCGGAGCGGCCTTCCCGAATGGTTTCTTGACGACGAAGAGCGCCATTCCAAGATCCAAAAACCCATTACTGCCGCAGGTGCAGCTGCAATCCAAGAGAAATTGCGCGCACTTAACGCCCGTCCCATCAAGAAGGTTAAGGAGGCTAAAGACAGGAAGAAATTCAAGGCAATGCAGAAGTTGGAGAAATTACGGAAAAAGAGTGCTCTTGTTGTGGGCGATGAGGCATTGAGTGAGAAGGAGAAGGCGAATAGTATCACGAAGTTGATGGCGAAGGCGGCCAAGAAGCCCAAGCAGCACGTGAAGGTTGTTGTAGCGCGGGGGGCTAATAAGGGGAATAAAGGTAGGCCGAAGGGAGTCAAGGGGAGGTATAAGATTGTCGACGCGAGGATGAAGAAGGAAGTGAGGGCGTTGAAGAGGTTGAAGAAGAAGATTCGCAGCTAAAACATCGTCAGGAGTATGGATGTTGGGACCTCGAGTGTGGGATGGATGAACCAGACTAGGTAGGGTGGATGTGTATCATGATATTGCTTGCGATGTCATTTCCAATGTTGTTCGTATGTAAACACTACTGTAATATAGCAATAAAAGTTCATACATGCCGCCATCTTTGAAAGTCATCTGCTTATATTCCAAAATGTGAAACTACTCCAACAGTTCTCAGCCAATCAACCGTCCCCCATGTGACCTTTAACCTAGCTGGCTCCCCCGCTTCACAATCAATCGTCAGCAGGCAGAAGGAACTCAGGCACTCGCTAGACCACAGAAAGGTCGACTAATCTCTCAACAGGGCCAGGGTCAGGTGTTTCTTTTCTGTGCGACGGAGACTTTCTTTGTTTTCATCTCGATGGTGGCCAGATTGATCGAGTCAGCCTCCTTTTTCTCGTTTTTAGTGGGAGCTGTTCAAGCGGTCGTTGTTTTGGCTACTTCACTTAGCTGCATCAATATACCCAGTCGACTTTTACCACAAGACCAGGGCTGTCCACTTTTTTACTCATCAAGAGAAACTCCTGTTTTGGGCGCAGGATCCCTGTCGGTCGTCTAGTCGTCGTTCTGTCTGCCTCCTGCATTTGCTCTGCGTCGAAAGCAGCCCCGTCAGATTGAAAACTTCGTTATACCTACCCGCCGTACCATACCACTGAGGATTTCAACTTCCATCTTTCTTTGCTTATCAAGCTCTGCTCTCGGCTCATCTCCAGTCGACTCGCTTCAGTTCTAGAGTCGAGTTTAGATTTGGACCTGTGGTTTTATTTTCCTGGCTGCTCAACTACATAATCAACCCCTAGCCATCTATCGACTCGGGAATAATATCAGCCTAGGATAACATAGGCCGAAGTCTCCTGTTTACCATAGACATCATCAACGGTTCCCTACAGACGAAACGACTGTAAGATACGAAGCTTAAAGGACTACGAAATCTCTAATATTTAGCTGTGTGTATATATGTAATATCTTGGTTGCGGTACCATTGTTTACTGCAGCACAAGCACCACCAGACGGGACGGGGCATAAGGAGGAAGTATAAGTTCTGACACAACCTCCTTCATTCCCCCTCCCACCCCCCTGGGACTCGGGTTTCGACCCTCAAGACTCCACCAAACGCCCCACACCACGCAGACCATCGTCAGGCATCAAGGCATCAAGGCATCATCACTTCTTGGGCTAATACCCCACCCGAGAACTTTTCCGTGGGCTGGAGATATATATATTGCTCAACCTCGCCCACATCCCGCAAGCTAGCCTCAGCTGCCGTGCGGGCTTGTTTATACCAACCACATACACATACACAACAACAATCATGTCTTTCTTCTCCCGCTTTCAGCCTGCGGGCACAACAGCCATCACAAAGCAAGACATCAAAGTCAAAACTGTTAAAGTCCCCGCCACACACCCTCTCCCAATCATCTCTCAGCCTCGCCCTTCTACCCCACGCAGCACCTCCTCAACAGCAGCACCGGCCTCTGCTCCTTCTGCCTCCACCAAGACCAAACCCCCGAAGCCCAGCACCAAGAACAATCTACTGTCCTTGCCTGGCAGCGGTTCCACCAATCCTCGTGGCCGGGAGCCAAAACCACTCAACAGCCGGGACCGTCGAAGCACAAGCCGAGACCTCACTCGCGACCGTTCCCTCAAACGCAAAGAGTCCTCCTCTTCTTTCCAACGCCTCGACAGCCCCAGCACAACAACCTCTTCTCTCCGCTCTGTCTCCCCGAGCAACGACTCAGTCACATCCCACACCCACACCAAAAAACGTAGATTGACTCCCTCCACTCCACACCACCGCAACTCGCCTATCCAGGAACGGCTTGTCAGCAGCGATGAAGACTCTGACGCCTCTGAGGGTGATACAGTCACTGGCTCAAGGGAAGAGAAATTCCGCCGGGAACGGGAGGCAAAGGAGCTGGGATTGATGAGCAGGAATTACTTGAACCCCAAGAGCTTCAAGTCTGAACGAATGAGTTTTGTGCATGCAGATCAGATTGCGAATTTAAAAAAGGAGGGATATCGTAGAGGTATTTCTTGGATTTTCTTTTCTTTTCGCTTTCTGGCACTTGTTTCTGTTGGTTGTGTTGTTGGTTTTGTCCATGGTGTAGCTAAGCCCAGTCCCTTTTTTGACGGTCAAAGCACATCCTGTACCATTACATACCATCATCAGAGAACAAACCTAATACACCAGTTAATTTTTCTGGAAGAACGTGGACTAATATGTTTCTGAACTTATGTTCAATATGTAGTTTTCCGTGCTGATTCTGGTATCCTCGAGGTTTCACTTAGCTACCCTGCTATGCCGCTCAAGGAGAGGTTGGTATCCCCACTCTCGAAACACCTTCGCGTGGCCCTGTCCGAAATGCCTCTTCCACCCCTGGAAAATCTGCCCTATACTGACGATGAAGTATTTTATATGGAAAGATATATGCTTGTGCAGCACCGTGATAGTGATGAATTTAGCCCCATTGGGGACATCACCGCTACCATTCAAATGGTAGCTGAACAACTCCTTTCGCCAAAACATCGCATCCCGATTCTCTGCGAGGATGTAGAAGCCGATGGAGTCATACTCAAAATCCGCCGGGCCATGAGGAGGGGTGACCCCAAACTTCTCGAAGAGGCAATTGAGAAATATAATAAACTCATTCGGACGTATCGGAAATCTGGCGTCTTTCAGAAGAATATCGAAAAGCTTGGGAAGTCTGGGATGGGGATTCCGCTTGCATTCTCCGAGCATATCCTCGCGCAAAGTTATGCAAGGAGTGTTGCACTGGAGGTGGATGCGTTGAGGAAGTATGAGGCCTTTAGCAATAACGTTTATGGGGAGTTATTACCAAAATTCACGAGCAAGTTGTTCAAGGAGGCGAAGTTGAAGCCCGACCAGGTTTTTGTAGACTTGGGGTCTGGCACGGGGAATGTAGTGCTTCATGCAGCAATCGAAGTGGGCTGTGAGAGCTGGGGGTGTGAGATGATGGAGAAGGCGTGTGAGCTAGCAGATGCGCAGGCGAGGGAGTTTGAGGCGAGATGTATATTGTGGGGTTTGAAGCCCGGGAAGGTGACTCTGGAGAAAGGCGATTTCTTGGAGAATGAGGCGATTACAAATGTCTTGAGGAGAGCAGATGTTCTAGTATGTTCTCTTTTCTGTCCTATATATCTTCCTTTTTTTGTCCTCTTTCCCCCCACTTGCCCCGCTGACATTCAACTGCACTAGTTGGTCAACAACTATGCCTTCGACTCAAGCCTCAACGCCCGCCTCATCGACATGTTCCTCGACCTTAAGGAGGGAACGCAGATCATCTCTTTGAAATCGTTTGTCCCTCCAAACCACGTTATCACACCCCGCAATGTGGATAGTCCCGTCAACCTCCTCCGAGTCGAGGAAAAAGAGTACTTCTCGGGATGTGTTAGTTGGACGAATGCACCTGGACGATACTATGTTGCAACGGTGGATAGAAGCATGTTGAGGGCTTTCCTGGATGAGCATTAGCTGAGCTGTTCCGGAGACAGTCATTGCTTCTGTATTGATTGGCTTTCTTTGATGGGGTATGCAGTACGCCCTTGCACTGTTACTGGGGTTTTTCTGGGATTTGCTTTGAAGGGTATTTCTGAATGGGTAGGAATGGCGTTTTTTAGGTGTATATGTTGTCGGGGTATGTACCTCGGATTTAGGTCCTTAGAAGAAGGTGCAGGCCGGATGGATACCTCCGTGACATACTCATACCATGAGGATTGCTGGGTGCTTGCTTGTTAGCTATACCACTTTACTAGTATTTTCATCTTGTTACTAGATAGTTAGGCATCAGCATGAACGGGAGGGGTTCATGGGCAAAAAAATGGGCAAAAAAATGGGCAAACAAATTCAATATAACAGAATCAACAATACACACCTCGGTACACAGATATTAATGCATAACAGAACCCAGGGTTTTACACCGGTAGTATATACCCTTTCTCAAGAATATTTTGAATTATTAATCAACTCCTCTGCCTCTTGTTCCTTGTACTTCACCATCCTCTTCACTAGATCACTGTATTCCCCTTGCAACTTATCCATCTGCTCATGTAAAATGTTCAGCTGCATCTCTAATGCTATAATGTCGTCTTGTAACCGCTCCACTTGTTTGTTCTTGTGTTGAAACTCTTCTTCCCGGTTAGTGAGTTTGCGGGAGAGGGTATTCCGCTCTTGAGTGAGCTGCGCAATTTGCTGCTTGCAAGAGGTATGGGAAGCTGTAAGCCCGGTGTGTTCGGCTTTAAGAGCAGTGAGTTCTGTGGTGAGAAGGGCTTTTGTGCGTTGGGCAGTTGTAAGGTCTGATTTTAGCTGGAGAAGGGCGGAGTTGATGGGTTCAAGGCCAAGTGGAGTGGAGGTGGAGGGGGGAGTTCCTGGGGCAAGGGGAAGTTTTGCATGTGAGGAGGAGGAGCGAGAAGGGGTGGTTGTTTCTTTGAAGTTGGGGAGTTGGGTTTGGGAGGGTGTTGCAGAGAGGGGAGCTCCGAGGGGGCGGTTGAGTTGGAGAGCCTGGATTTTGGATTCTAGGAAGGAGGTGCGAGAGGCGAGGCGGGTGTCTGCGGGTGATTTGTGAGTTAGTGAAGAGGGGGATGGTATGGAGTGACGTTCTCGGCAAAGGAGGTTAACGTACAGGCAGTGATGATGTCAAGCTGGGACTTCTCGCGCTTGTCCCGCTCGGTAAGGGATGTGAGAATGGAGGCTCTCCAGGTCTCCGCCATATTCGATTTCGTGGGGTATTTGAGGTTTGAACGAGTAAGCAAACAGAAGATTATAGAGAAAAGGTTTGAAATAGGCATCACATCACACCTACAGTTTTCAACCTAGACTTGATCCGTGATGGTGACTTTATGCATGTCCATGTCCAACAGCCTCTCGGAACCTGAAGGAACAATGGCAACGCTACCCATTACGGTACTATGGTTTAGAGCTTAGATTAGATAAGATCCGAAGGCAAGGCTAAAAGCCTGAGGATCGAGGGTTGAGAACCTCTACCATCATCATCACGATAGAGGAATACAAGTCTCCCATTTCTCTCTCTCTCAGGTTATGTCCCGGTAGTGCTTCTACTGCCCAGAAAATTTTTTTATCGTTTGTCTATATTATCAAAATGCCTGACGGAGTCGATACCACGAAAATCACTAAACTGAACGGCTCAAATTACCAGGATTGGGTGGATGACATGTGTTCCCTGCTCATCCTGAAGGACTTGTGGGATCCCATGCACAAGGATATTCTCCCACAGATGAACGTTGAAGATAGGGAGGAGTGGACAAGACAGCAACTGCATGCTCGCTCCCTCATCCACCTTTCATGCGAACGAGACCAGGCTCGTCTATGTGCTGCTGCGAGGACTGGCATAGATGCCTGGGGTATCCTTGCCAATAGATATGCTTCAAATAACGTTTCAAATGTGATGAGACTCAAGAAAGCATTCGGTCAAGCTCGGAAGTCCGCTCAGCAAACCATGGAACAATGGATAGGCCACGTAACGGCACTTGCTACTCAGCTGAATAGTATTGGAGTTGACACCCCTGACAACAGGATTGCCCATAGAATTCTGAATGGGTTGGGGAAAGAATATAGAGAATTGAAATATTCCCTTCGAGCTAGAACTGGGGTGCTCACTGTGAATATCGTTTCCCAACATCTTCTAGCGGCGGAAAACGATTATCTCGAAGATGTGGTTTCTGTTCTACCTCTCTTACAGAATGTCCAACAGCAAGTTTTGGCCCTTGGAGCAGGTACTGTCAACACAGCAAGCTATCAAGTAGCATCTAGGCAGAGCGGTGTTGACTCCATACATGGACCCTCTGCTACCGCAATGCTGAATACAACCCCCCAGTTTCTACAACATCAACTCCCTTATTCTCACAGCCTACCTGCTCATGCATAATGTATCCCAACCTGTCATTGTGGGACTGTGAACATCCTAACCTCACCTGAGAGTCATCATATAAGCGGTCCGTTATGTCCCAACACTTCTCATAATTGAAGATTCAAACCATACAATAGACGGTCGAATATGAGAGTTGCTTGCCCTGTATGTGGGAACTTTAGATACACGAAAGAGAACTGCTGGCAAAAACACCCTCATCTGAAGCCTAGATGGATGGTTGATAAAGAGCAGTGGAGAAGACAGAGGACCACAGTATCAAGGACCCAAACAACAACTGAACAATCCCTGGTACTCGCGAGTTCATCTTTAGCCAATGCTCACCCAACTCAGACAACCTCCAGTTATCAAACTGCATATCAAGACCCGAGTTTCTTGTCTGGCCCACCTCCAAATAAACCTCCTTCTGCCCAATATACAATTAACGATACTGCCTTCATGGGCCCCGGCTTGAGTTCGGTAGACTCTCATCAAACAGCATATTTTGCAACACCTCTGAGGGGAAAAGAGACTTTTGGAAAAGAATTCGCTTATTCGGTAGAGGCTAGGAAGGATTCGGATTTGCACAATAGAAGTGTTAAACCAGGTGATGAACCAGGAAAGTGGCTAGTAGATAGTGGAGCGTCGAACCATTTCTCCCTATTTAAGCACCTTTTCATATCCCTCATTCACTGTATTCCCCCTATCGACATTCTCACTGGAAATAGCTGGGTCACCACTTTTTTCTATGGCTCCATACTCTTGATACTGCTGGTGGAAAGGAGGATGGTTCACGTTAACCTTGATAATGTACTCTATGTCCCAACCCTACAGACCAAAGTCAATCTCTTCTCAGTCCCGATACTTCCGGACTAGGGTTTACATTGTGACCTCGGACCTGTCGACTGTAAATTCACTTTGGATGGAGAGATCTTGGCTGGAGGTACGAAGATCGGCAATTCTTGGTGGCTGGACGCAGACACTAGATCTCATAGCATCTGTATGGCAATGCGTGATAATAGGCAGGGTGGAAATCCTGAAACCTTGCAGACATGGCACCAGCGTCTCGGCTATCTGAATAAAAGAGACATTGAAAGATTGCAGGAGGCTGCCATAGGAGTAGTAATCGGAACCCCAAAGATCCCATACAATAAAATTCAATACACTGGCTGCCTGGTAGGCAAGGACTATCGCAAGATTTCCCGAATTCTGAGAAAGAGAGCAACGAGAAGGCTAGAAATCATCCATACTGACACCTGTGGCCCTATGCAGCTCCCTGGTCTGGTGGGAGGGTATGCTTATTTCTGTGTGTTTGTTGATGAGTATAGTAGATACACATGGGTCTACTGCCTAAAAAACAAAGACAACATTCGCCAGGCCTTTAAAGAGTTCCATGCGATTCAACAAAACTTCACTGGTCTGCGCATATTGATTCTTTTCGGAGACAATGAGCAAGCTTTGCTGCAACATGAATTTCAAGCTTGGCTAGCAGGAGAGGGGATCCAGTACTATATAACACAAACCTATTCCCCAGAGCAAAGTGGACCTGCCAAGAACGCCATCAAACAGATCGTGCACAAAGCATCATCTATGATGTGGGCACCTAGGATACCGATCGGTTTCTGGCCCGAGGCTTGTCGAATGGCCACATATCTCAAAAATCGATCCTCCCATAGATCCATCAGTTGCACACCATATGAATTGTAGCATGGCAAGAAACTAGACCTAGGCCACCTACGAATCTTCAGTTGCCGATGTTATGTACACCTGGAGAAAGAACACCATAAAAAATGGGATAGCCGAACAATCGAAGGTGTCTTTTTCAACTATTTCAACTCCGAAGGCCTCTACCTTATATACGATGTCAACAAACGTACCGTTATAAAGAAAAGAGATGTAACTTTCTACGAGAACATCTTAGGCCACCCGAGCATAGCTGCCTACAGCCTAGCTCCTGGATTCAATATTCTAGGCGCTCTGGTGGAGAAAGAAGAACGCGAGATTCCAGAGGTTGTGGATGACAGAGATGCAGATGGAAGGACACAAAAAATAAATGAATTGTGTCCACTGACAGAGGATGTGCTAGCTTTGACACTGGCAGGTTTATCTACAGATGCAGTGGGCGAAGGAATAGCTGTCATGACAATAGTATCAGATAGGCTGTTGGCATATGTAAGAGAAGTATTAAATAAATGGAAAACTCGAAGGATAGAAGAGTGGAAGGCTCGCAAAGCCTTAAGAGTAGAGATAGAAAAAAAGAGGAAGGATATCAATGATGATGGCATCATGGGGCTAGAGGGTTTGGATAAAAGCCTCGCATGGAAGAAGGAAGCGGGGGAGAAAACACCTGAGACCTCTCCTGGACTGGTGAAGAGCTATATAGAGATATATCAGAGGCTACGACTTGCATATAGCATTCCTGAAATCTTGCCCAATATTTCCGAGACAGTAGACGAGGTAGATCCCAAGACTTGGAAGCAGGCTATGACTGGAAAAAACAAGGCCTACTGGCTAAAGGCAGCTTATGACAAGATGACTTCTATCGCACAAATGGCAGTTTTTGAAATACTCCTTAACATGCCTGTCGGCCGGAAAGCTTTACCAGAGAAATCGGTTTTTAGCACTAAAAAGTCTAGAGATGGAAAAATTGTGAAGTTCAAGGCTCGATGGGTTGCATATGGTGACCTTCATAAAAAGGAAGTAGACTATCACGAGACCTTTGCCCCAGTTGCTAACTTGGCGAGTCTACGACTGATGTTAAAAAAGATTGCCACAGATGACCTAGAACTCGACCAGAGTGATATTATATCCGCATTCTTAAATGGCGATATTGACACAATGGTATTTCTCCGACAACCTGAGGGTTTTACAATTGGGATAGGCATCTGCAT
>Ga0307514_10006513_pt1 | contig 10165 bp, 5 predicted proteins | sample 16_EM_MG_FD_203088 | JGI IMG/M metagenome (GOLD analysis project Ga0307514, IMG submission 203088) | Populus trichocarpa ectomycorrhiza microbial communities from riparian zone in the Pacific Northwest, United States - 16_EM | ecosystem: Host-associated > Plants > Roots > Unclassified | place...
TATTAGCTGATATAACACAGAAAGAAGAAACTGAAAGTAAAGATAGTAAGAGCAGCAACTAGTCTCTAGCTCATTGTATAAAAGCAAGCAAAATTAAATCGTCCAGTTTTTACATGTTATTTGAGTCGGTGAAACTGTTACTAACAAAAAGTTTTATGTGTAGACACAAAATTTTGCGTGCAAGGTCTTGGACAGAAGCTATGGAGCTGTATGGACAACTACTTCACCCCCCAGTGGACCCTTGTCACTTAGAATGTTATTCAGTGAAGAGGATGGAGATGAGACATGGGTAGTTCCAGTCAACAACATACCTAATGACTGGAAAGCCGGGCAAACATATGATACAGGAGTACAAGTGAACTCATAAAATCATGGGAAGCAGATAAATTTATCCAAATAAGCCCCTAGCTCTTCATTTTATTTATAATTTTGTCTTTTTCCCTTTGTACACGGGTATAGGGTCTAATAAGAGAAATTCATGAAAGTTTAATGTTGACTATACAATTTCCGGGTATCCTAAATTTGAATTTTTTTTCTTTACTCTCCTCCTTATCTTTATCTTTAGCCAGAACGTCTGCTACTAGTCAACATCACAAATTTAATTTAAATAAGGGAAAAGACTCCACTTTTCCCTTTAGATGCTTACAAATCAATATACTTTGGCGCATAGCAGAGTTACTGGCGAATAAGATTTCCAACTTCTACACCATTGATCACCGTTGGAAATAGAAGGGTGCAAGAGGGGAAAAATTCCTCAAGACATTTACAAAAGTGAAGTCCAACACTTCCTTGTTCCATCTAACAATTACTACATAGGTACTGTGTAAAATATAAAGAGAAAATCAGTTGATGTCAGCAACCTAACCTGATTGTGCTAATTGACTCATCATCCTTCCATGATCAGAGATTAGCAGCATCAAGCAGCATCTTTCACTAAAATTCTCAGAAGATGCAGTCAGACCGGAATCCTTGCTACAATGACAAGATGTCATGTTAGTAATGGAGACCTCAATTTGGTTGCGGGATAAAAACAAAGTTACAGATAAATAATAAAAGAATCGTGGTTTTCCTTTCACAATACCTCTTTTACTTGAAGATTCAAAGTTATGTAGCATGCACTTAAAATCCTGTAAATACACCACCTTCAGAAAGCTCCGAAATCTAGAAATTTGCAAGTGGGATAACCTTTTAAGTGGAGAGATTACTCTCAAGCAACCCATCTCTATCTGTTAGCAAGAGTGATCAAGTTCAACTTATCTAAAACCAAACATCTGTTCAGTTGAGTTCAAAACAAACAAAATTTCAAACTGGAGATTCTGTTGGTGAGAGAAGTGAACTACCTTACAGCCTCCATTGCTATCACTAATATTACATCGTTCTTGCAGAAAGGAATTAAGATTTGCTTGAGTAGCTCAATCTATTGCTGGTTTTGCAGGAACTTTTGTGTTCCATAATGTTTCTGCTTCAAGTTTGAAAAGGTAAAAATAGCCCTTTTTTCCAGTTTCCTTGCATGAACTGACAGAAGCATGTGATAAAATTTATGCCTACTGTTTAAAACCTGGGAGAGAAAATCTGAGACTGTCTCGCGATTGTTTTACATTCTACCCAAAAGTTTGTGCATAACTAGTGACGAATTGGACTACCGGAGCCAAATCTAACCTTAACTGTTCTACAGTCACTTGGTATTAACAACAGCAATGAAGGCCATGGCAATTACACATCTCATCTTCAGGAGTGGATGAATAATACATTGGAAAACCTAAAATATTAACCCCCTTGAGGACCATGCCATTGGTGATCTGCCAAATTTACGATCAAAAGGTAGCAATGCCAGTAGCGCGGGCTGGTCTTAATCTTTATAAATAAGCTTTCCCAAGGGAAATAAATAAATAAATAACGCCAAACATGAGTTTTTGCATGTACTTTCACCAAATCTACTGTTTCTTGTTCTCTTTCCCCTGTTTAGATGACCCTATTTAGGTAGGGTTTGGTATTATACTAGCGGTTATTTTTCAAAGTATTTTTTGATCGGAAATGCATCAAAAACAACAAAGAAGAGGCAACTAGAAACAAGCAGCTTCAATCAACCTAAAATTTACTGTCTCCGAATATGGTGACAAGACTCCGTGCCTTTCCCTAGAAATAGTGCAACCGCATTTGCCAAATAAAGTTTTCCCTGATGGCATATTAGAGATCGCAAGGATAAGCCACAATTGATCACTGAACTGATCACTGATCTCTGGGCAATGCTTGAGGTCTCAGGACCTGATTCAACAAGAACTCAGTTCATGACCACCTTGAACTAAAGCTGTTGCACTTTTTAGTAGTCCAACGTGCTTTAGTTTTCCTAGTGTGGACAAAGATAGAAAGTACCCTCAAGCTCTTCAGATGAGAGAATATGGACCTCCACATGGATACTGCAAAACGACGGTAGTTCTCCTTGCATCATTTGCTGAAAATCGAATACACTGCAAATATTATATTTATCCAATTTCTTCGATCAATTAATTCAAAATATGGGTTAGTCCGTGCAAGAAAATTCAAATATGAACTCACCATTACTTCGATCAACCCCATCCCAAAGTCTTCCTGGTTTTATACCATATTGATTTGGTGCAGCATCAAATCCTCGTTTTATCCAGCTGGGACTTGGTATGTCCTGGGGAATTATAAATCCTGATTCCGTCATCTTCTCACTATCCCTTAGGTCTGCAAGAACAGGTCAGAGCGCTTTTTCTGCAACATGTCAAGAATATCCGACTGCAACATGTCAAGACTCAATATTTAAGAATCAAAGTCAAACAGAAAATCATTTGTATTTTCAGAAACGGAAAAAAACTAGGTACCAAACCATGCAAAATCTAAGCCAAATTTTAATCGGTCAGCTAATCACCTTGACCAAATGTTACAATGGGATCATCCCATCGTACTCTTTTCTTCAGCATTTTTTCAAGCTCCAGATCATCCCTGCAAATACAACATGCATCAACAAATTGCTATATCACACAAAGGTTCATTTCTTTCCCCATCTTTCTTTGGATCTAAAAGAAGACTCGGACAGACACCCCAACATTTTTCCCTCATAAAAAAGAACAATAATATTAAGTTAAAAGAAAAGCTTTAAGAAAATGATGTGATCCTTTAATGAGAGAAACAAGAAGGACACAGCAATCCACAATGCTATTAAATAAAATTAACAATCAGGGAGCTTTCATCAAGCATCTTATTCATCCAACACGCTAATCTAGTGTTGAAAAACATTCAATCCAAGATTTCAGTTTCAGAACAAATACACTGCCTTTTTTGCATCGAGAAATTATTCATTGCTAATTCTTAACAGATTGAGCAGGTAGCCTTCGAAGAAAATTTGGAAAAAAATGGATATTGAAAGTGGCTAGCTTCTCAGCTTCTTATTTACCTCCAGTTTTCTCGTCACACAGTGCCAGTCTTTGTTGCCAGGATGATGGGTTTAGCAAATCAACTAGAAGGGTTTTCTTCTTTCTTCTTTTTTTTTTTTTTTGGTATTTTTTGAGCCAAATGGTATTTTTTACAGGAAGCTGAAATTCTATCAACACCACCAACAACAATGATGACAATTGCAGATGTGTCCAATAGTTAATCAATGACTACTTTAGTTTGCAACTTTTGGTAAGGGATACTGGGAGAGTGTGACATGGTGAGAAATTCGATTAATAGCGAGCAAAACAGAACTGACAAAAAATAAGAGAGAAAAGGAGAGATTCCAGAGATTTATTTGGTAAAATAGCGAGCATAAAATTTTATCAGTTGACTGATACAAACATGAAATTACGACACATTCAAAGCAAATACTAGCATCAAGTCATTGTTCGGTATGCTTAGTCTCACCTAGTCCGTGCAAATAACTTTTCCTTCTCCAGGTCTAACTCCTCCAACCTAGCTTCAGCTTCCCGCTTTTGAGCCAAGCCCTTTCCCCACTCTAACTTACTCTACTGATTAAACAATGCAGCAAAGAAGTAAAAGCCATGCTTCATGTATGAAAAAAGGATAAAAAGATAACTAAAACACGAAAAGAACAAAATAAATACAGAATGGTCCAAAAATAGTTACAGGAAACAAGGAACACTCATGTTGCAGCATGATGCTTTATCGAAGAAAATTCCAAACCTATTGGAGGCTTCATAATATTAGTGCCCTAAGGACATGTCTTTGGTTTGTTAACGGCATCATAATATCATTTCCCTCAACAAACCAAATAGGCATCCAAACTCCAAACAGTACCACGATCCAAATTAACTTACCAACTAAGCCCACCATCTAAGTGCATACCCTGTTTTCAAAACCCATGCTGCGAACCACATGTTGAATTTTTCTGGTAACTATGTGCATGCAAACACCCACACAGAGAGAGATAAAAAGCCATTAAAGAACTGTGCAAACTGCAAAACCCCAATCCTTGCGAAATAAACATGCATCCAAACGTATAAACAACTTTAACTAATATCAACAAGGCTCTTTTATCCCAAAATATCATATAGTTCGAAGACAATACCGGTCAGATTTAAGTCAGTGAATCCACCACCACAGAAACAACTAGAGTATCAAATTATGACATATAAGACCACTCAAGAATGTGCGTTCAAAAATACAAGTTAAAATAGTACCCCGGGTTTTTCTTCAACTTTTTGTTTCAATTTCAAGTAATTATCCTTTGATATGCGCTCTTCTGCTGTATTGATTAGTAAAACATGGTTAAAAGCTCCTTTGATATGCGCTCTTCTGCTGTATTGATTAGTAAAACATGGTTAAAAGCATGTTCAAAGTATCATTGATTACACTCTCAAGTAGGACGGGTTTCATGAAACCAAAACATAAGCAAACACCAGCTCGTTCACTTCTCCATGTTACTGTCAGATTGTGCATTAGCTATATTAAATCAGTATAGAATGCCACTGCCCTACACCATGATATTCATCAAGGGCCACCAAAATGTTCTAGTTTAAATTAAGCATCAATAAATGGAAGCCAAAATTGTAATAAGAAATTTATGTGTACAATTTAATGGTAAAAGGAGCAAGAATTATAAGAGAAAAGGTACTATTCCTTTTTCCAAGACAAAGAAGCATTTTCCGGCCATTAGTGGTAATTTTTGCCTGCTTCAATGTATTTGCAAGCTGAATGCTGGAAATATTACTCATATCACAAGGTCACTTAAATATAAATACAACCCTATCGCAAAAACTCACAGGCTTGATGAACCCCAAGTTTGGCAGACATGTTGAACCCTCAGCAAATGTTACTGCTAAATCTACAACTGGTGTTCGATTATTCTCACCATGATCCATGGCAGTCCCCTATAGTAATTGAGACCACTAGGCCCATCCTAATATTTTCATCGTCACAAACACACGAAACAAAGGGTCTATTGTTTCACCATCGAATGAGATTAAACCCAATTTCAACAAAAGCGTTTTCACTTATGTTCGGAGAGTGTAAAATATAGAGAGACTTAATTGGTTTTACACCAAACAATTGGAAATGGAGGAGTATTTTAACACATTTTGGAGTGAAAAAAACCAACTACCTATGCATGATTTAAGAAATTCCTACAACACTAAGTCCACATCCTAGAAACACACAGAAAATCTTCTTTCCCATCTTAGAACATCTTTACCCCATAGTTCAGTTTATGATGAAACAAACAGCAGCTTCAGCTTCCACAATCACATGTAAGAAATCCGTATGGTTAATGTGTGCCAGAGAGCTGATACTGGTTAATAGAAGGTTTGCATTCAAAAGAACTCACAGTTGAAATGAATATGTGAACAGACATTGCGCAGATGGAAAGAACAGAACTGCTTAATTAACCATGAAATAAGACAAATTCAGCACATGAAATGAGCAAAGAGATCAAGCACTTTAGGCGCTCATAGGAACTTACAACAATGATGCGTCCTTCTTAGTTTTAAAAATTTCTTCCCGCTTACCACGACCAGTAATCAGACCAGTTTTTGGCTGTTCCTTTGAAGAAGCTGAACCAGATGATTCTTTCCAGTTTTTCCAGGTGTAGAAATGTCTTGAACCATAGATGCACGTGAATTAGCACTCTGCGTTGAACGCCGCCGTGATGATTGAGAATTATCAGGCGATCCTAATCCCTCAACATCCTTCTTGCTTCTCCTTGGGGGAGAAAGATCTGATTCGGGTTTCGGTGAAGGAGAATAGTGCCGTCGCCTCTGTTGTCTTGGAGGAGACAAATCAGTATCTTCTCTCAAAGGCTTCAATTTAGGCAGTGGAGAAGATGATTCAGTATCAGCCCTACGTCTTCGAGGTGGTGACAAATCAGGATGCAGACCACTGGAATGTTTGGATTTCGTATCAGGTTCAGGTGATGGAGAATGATGGAGTTTTCGCTGCCTTCGTTGTGATCACAAATCACTAACTTCTCCTGAAGGCTTCATCGGCGGTTCTGGAGATGGAGTATCATTTCGATACCTTCGTTTATGAGGTGGTGACAAATCTGAATTCAAATTTGTATCAGGTGCAGGAGATGGACTATGGTACTGTCTCTGCCGTTGACGTGGAGGTGACAAATCTGTATCATCTCCACCATATTGCAAAGAATTCCCTTCATGCTCAGGTGAAGGCATGTTGATCTGAACTTTCCTTTTAGGAGGAGGATACATATTGGAACAAGGATCAGCAGAAATCGCACGTTTAGGAGAAAATGTAACCCAACGATTTCCATCCTCTGCTATTGCATTGTAAACGCGTTGAGCTCTAATTAGCTCCAGCATCCTCGTTCGTTTAACTTATCTGTCTTCTTCGTCAACTTGAGGCTTCTCTTCATCTAGAAACACACGAGAATAACACACAAACACATTATCAAAGCAAGATCCAAATCCTCAAATACACTAAAGTATAGTATTGACATTTTTTTATTTTTTACCAGCTGAATCATGTTCTTCCTCTTCTTCAAGCTTTACTGGTTTTTCCAAACAGGATCTTCATCCACAACTAAAACGCCAGGGCCGTCCGGTTCAGCTTTCTCTTCTTATTTTTCTTCTCTTCTTCTAGATTGTTTCTTTCATATTTTTTTTCAAATATTCTTTGAATGACTTGTATCCGCTGTTTGAAATTATGGTAATATTTGATAAAATATTTTTTACCTCAAATATATAAAAATAATATTTTTTATTTTTTAAAAATTAGTTTTCATATTAATATATTAAAATATTTAAAATTAATAAAAATATTAATAAAAAATAAAAATATTTTATAAACACGGAAGAAACACAGTTTTAAGGTGTATTTAAGATTATAGCAACGGCAACAATTTAAAATACTTTTTGTTTATAAATATATTAAAAATATATATATTTTTTAAAAATTATATTTAATATTAATAAATTAAAATATATAAAAATATATATAAAAAATTTAACTAATTTTTGTTTTTAATTTGAGGAACCTCGTTCCAACATCTTCCTACCAAGCGCAGATATGTAAACAGTCATCGACTAGAGAAAAAAAAACACGAAATATAAATTGATTTTTTATCTTAAAACAGATAATTATAAAATTAAGGATAAGCAATTCAAACGCATATAATAAATAGAATCGAAGAGAGAGAGAAATCTAACCAGTGAAGGAGGAGTATTTGCAGCAACCAGAGAACTCCGTTGGAGGCGTCACTCAGTTGCCGTCGGCAAGTTACAGAGATTAAGTTGAGGTTTATTTTCATGTTTTAAAAATATTTTTAAAAAAAATTCAATTTTTTTTATTTTTTTTGTTTTAAATTAATATTTTTTTTGGTATTTTTAAATGATTTTGATGTGCTAATATTAAAAATAATTTTTAAAAAATAAAAAAATATTATTTTGATGCATTTCCGAGTAAAAAGAACTTTGAAAAACAACCGTAACCACTCTTCTCAACACATTTCTTAGTAGTGTTTATTTTTATACTGCCATCATATTTTTTTAATTTAAAATTTTTGTTATGTTTTTTAATGATTTTAATGTATTTTAAATAAAAAATATTTTAAAAAATAATCGTCTCTATAATATCAAACACTATTATGGAAAAGTATTAATAATACAAATGAAAACAACAACAATAATAATAAACAACATCAAATTCAACCATATAAGATTATAATGTTAAAAAATCTAATTTAAAATTTTATTTTTCACTAATTATTATATATTTTTTAAAATAAACTCGAGAAATTAATATAAATAAACTAGCAAACTTAAAAATAAAAGTTATAAACACTAGATAAAATAAAATTAGTAAATATAATATTTAATTTTTAAACTAAATATACATAAATAAAAATAATTAAGAAAACAAATAATTTTATCTAAAAAAAACTCTCATGGATCAGTTTTCAAGTTGAAAAGAACTCTTCTTTAAGTTATAAGTTATAGCCATCTATACACCTACATTACTATTGTTATCAACCATTAAAAATGATATTAACACCATTTGCACTCCATTAACCTCTAACATGTCAACACTATAGAGTTAGTTGACTCGGATAAATTAGGGCAGGAATTAATTTTCAAAACAATGTAAATCTTTATAATCATTACTAGTTGTCAACAGCTTGTTCTACGTCATACCATTTCTTATGTAGATGGGTTTGCAGAGATTAGGGTTCTAGGAAGTTATGTGGGAATGCCGCAAACACATTATATGAATGCCTTAACAAATATTTTGATTAATAATTTAGAGACTCAAGAGAAAGTTTGATCATATCAAACTAAGATAGTGATTTAAAATGAGGATAACAGAAAATATAATTGTTGGATTGAACTCAAATCTTTATATGATATTTTACATATTGTTTATTTATCACAGTTAACTTTATAGGTTATTGGATTGTTGGGTCTCATGAAATTCGGCTTGAAGATGTTGTTGGAATGAATTTTGTTATTTTTCTTTGATTTTTCTGAATTTATTGTTTATTTTGGATTTTATATTATTTTCCTTTATGTTTAATATTCTGATTTTTTTTCTTAATCTAGGTCGGTTTTTCTAGCCTATAAAAGGCATTAGAAACCTTTTTAAAAGACATACTTGATCATATTTCAAATATAAAATAAGGTTTTAGTGGTTTGTATATTAACCCTATTTCAATATATCTTCTGTTTTTTATATTTGGTGTGCTTCTACCTGCATCACTTTCTCATGTAATTCTATTATGTAGAATCTCTGTTTTCTTTTTTCTTTTTTTCTCTTCCTCCTTCATAAATCAAGATAAAAAAAATATATTTTTACCCCTCTTCTCAACAATAGACCTCTCCTTTCTACGTGTCAATACATGTTTTTTCTTTATACTAAAGGTATATATATTATATTATCCATCATATATAAAATTCATGTCATATTATCATGGTCTACCCCGCAATAAATAATAGATATTCATAAACACTACATCATAACAAACACTATTCAAATATCACTTATTTATAAAAAAAAATAAAATAAGATAATATTCATCAATAATTGCCTTATATTTCGATTCATGCACTTAAATTTGCAGGTTTTTTATCTTGGGCTATAATTTTTTTAGTATCTCTATTGACACCACGTTCTTGTAACTATCACTATCAATATCAAATTAAATACCTTATTCTTGATGACATATGCTGAACTGAAGATTCATGAACTTGAACCAATGCCCTCTTAACGACAGAAATGAAATTGGGTTGAATAAATCTCAAAGGAAGAGTAGCCTCTAGGAAAAGAACTACTCCTAACAAAAATCAAAGCAGCACACTCTATTAAACACACATAAAACATCGGGACCAAAGACTTTCCACTTGAAAAACCGAACTTTCATTTGTTCACGTCGGCTCGTCTCTTTAGCTCTCAAAAAGAGAAGCATGGAGTTTTTAGACGAGGACGCCAGACCTCGATTCCTCTTTCAATCTCGCCCGATCCCATCTTCACTAACCAATACCCAAACCCAACAAAAACCACTTAACAAATGGTTCCTCTTCCTATCAATCTCTCTCTCTTCCCTTTTGTTGCTTCTCTCATTTCTCTACCTCCAAACAGAACCAATCAGATCCCTCCTCTTCTGGGTCTCCATCTCCCTCCTCGTTGGCCCTTTCGCTCCCTCTCACCTCACTGGAGGTGACATTCGTGTTGGTCAAGGCCCAATCCTTGAACCCCT
>Ga0307514_10006516_pt1 | contig 10158 bp, 11 predicted proteins | sample 16_EM_MG_FD_203088 | JGI IMG/M metagenome (GOLD analysis project Ga0307514, IMG submission 203088) | Populus trichocarpa ectomycorrhiza microbial communities from riparian zone in the Pacific Northwest, United States - 16_EM | ecosystem: Host-associated > Plants > Roots > Unclassified | place...
ATGTTCGAGAATCCTGTCACCAAAGTTCCGGAATCCGATTTGCGCCCCAACGTCCCAGCGCCCCAACGGAATACCTGGAACAATAATGGCACACGGCAGGGCCTTTAAAAAGGGACCCAGAAAAATGTTTCCAACCCATCCAGTTTTCCTTTCCACCATGATCATTCGAATTCAGACGACCCCCCGAGAAAGTTCTCGAGTTCGGTCGCTTCTCACATCGCTGCGATCGTGCAGACTTTTATGACTGGCTGGAGGTCCTAGAGTTCCTGAATTACCTCCAGGCAACAGTTCAGGAGGGTATCAAGCCTGAAGTGGTTGACACCTCTCGGGAGGAGTTGGTCGTCGTCATTGACGCCAGTGTTCAATTCTGGAAGGCGGCGTTCCTAGGCATGATATGGGTGATTAAGCAGTTCATTGGTCTCCGTCACTCGCTTGAGAAGCTGCGCTGTGCGCTTAAGAAGATGGGAATGATTGATCCTGCTGGTTCTCCAATGAAACCAGCAAGATACATTAAGTTCATATCAAATGGTGAGGCAAGAGCCGGTTCAAATGAACTTTCCGGCAGTGAATATCTCAATGTGGTACCTTCGTACGTTATCACCACCGAAAAGGATTCGAGCGTAGGAAAGAAGTGGAGGGAGTGGTCCGATTGTGAGACGCCTCTTATTTATATTTGGTGCTGATTTGGAGATGCCTAATTCTGCAGCGTACACGCATCGATGACTTGATGTGCCTCTCTGGCACCAATTTCGCAACGAGGTTCTCCCGGGTATCTTCAGAAACTTCTTCATTTGTCCGTTATCAAACAATGTGATTGATGTAATGTGTAGAATGTTACTAGTGATACCAGATAACACTTCGTTCCGTATTCCTCAAGCCAGAACATGACAGCATAGAATCAGAGGCTTGCGTTGAAAAAAAAACCGTAAAATGCAATTTGACGCCTGAGCGTGTTTCGGACCGTCAGAGGAATACGACTTCGCTCACTTTACCTCCTCCAACCATCCAGGTTGCTGTCGCACAACACTTGGCAACCGCCCCTCCTGTTCCTACACCTTTTGCTGCAATAGTCATATCATCGCCATTTTTTCTATCAATGCTGTTCTACTGCCTTCCGTCATGCCACGCACCTCAAATGCCAGGTCACAGTCAACACTAGCCTCGATTCTCGGAAGGAGTAAAGAATCGGCACTTGCACAGTGGGTGACTGATGTCCTGAAAGGTGCCCAAGGTGGTCATCCGCTTCTTCGACTAGCGGCGTGTGGAGGTTTACTTTTGGGTGTGGCAGACGTGAAGGAAGGTGAGAAAGAGGGAATTCAGGTGGGTAGTGCAAGGTCAAGATGAGATTGTCCTCAGTAGGAGGTCATGGATACATACCCTTCTAGTGCAAGAAGTGGACCAACTGCTCATGAAGTTGAAGAATGGGAGCGAGAATTTCAGCCTGCGGGACAAGGTATAGTGTATCCTTGATCTCTTGGACTTTTGTTAACAATATATGGCACTAGACATACTTTCCCTTGCGTTGATCTTGACCTCACAGTCATTGCCACATGTTGCGCAACATAGATTAGAAGCCCTTCCATTGCCTGGTTTTTCACGTTTGCTGACCGCTACAATCGCCTCGACCTTCAAACACCTTTTTGTCGACTGTATCCGCCTCCGTCACTCTTGCACCCAACAAACAAATACATAGATCAGTATGTATTCCCTGTTCATCGAGTTCCGTACGATTTGAATGGTTCTCTTAGTCTTCCTCTCCTCTAGTTCAAACTTTACAATCCATGTCTTCCTCCTATTTAACAAATTCAATTTCTTCAATGTCCACATGGACTGCGAATATCTTCTGCATTTTGCTAGAGTCGCCCCGGGCTACCGCCATAACGGACAATCTTTACACCGTACCTGATTCACATGACCTTATTCGCGAGATCGCAGAGACAATCGAACGCGACTGGATTTCCTGTCCGTTGGCTAATGCCGTGGAACCAGGCATCGCTCCCGATTCAAGTCTAAATCAACATGAACAACATCAAAAACGTTTCTTTTCGTCTGTGTCATGCTGTCCGAGGTAGTCCTCTCCACCCTTGTTTACCTGCCTCCCCAACCTTGCGATATCACCCCTGCCACACTAGCTCTGCAAACGCTCTATACCTTATCACACTTATCACTCGTCATATCGCAGTTTGGAGGTGTGACCAAGGCTTCGAGCAGTTGAAGAAGACATTTTACCTTTCTTTAGACATTTTGGCTCAAACTGAGGGCGCGTCCGAAGGGGTGTGTTCCAAAGCAGAGGCCAAATTTGTTTGTTGGTGAACTCTTAAAGCTCCAAAAGTGGTGAGATCCTTTACCGTTCGACAGCTTATCGAGCTGACGAACACATGAATTCTGAATAGCGACGACTTTGCCACGCCAAGCGAACCAGGCCCTCGTTCTCGCAAGCATCGAACAACTAGTGCCCGTCTTGAGTATTAAATGCATCAGAGACTGGGTTTGGGGTGTTTGCTATCCGTAAGTCGATTGGAAAGCCTCTTCTTTGACTACGTACCTTTCGCCCCCTGCCCCTCATCTCCGAGAAAATCGCAGCCGAAACCGCAATTTTCGTGTGCCACACCACGTTTTTCCTCTACATGCATCTCATTTATCCTTTCCTTTACCTTCGACTTCCCTTTTTTTTCGAACTTGCTCACATAGCACCTATTCTTAGTATAGCCACCTTTACGATTCATCTGATCGCGAAACTTTCGAGTTCGCCCATTCTGTCGTTCTTGCTGTCTTTGCTTCCTATTCACAGCGCCAGCAGCAGCAATTTTTCACCGGCAATCAGAGTCCCGGTTCCTCGATCATCAGGGAAGGCGTGGAAGAAGTTCGGTTCTTGTATGAAGCCCAAATACCTTGATAATAATAATGATCACCATTCGACTCGAGCGCCATCCGGTGTACTTGAGACCAGAAGGAGAAATGGTGAAGCCGTTTCTATAACAGAGCCTGATTCTATCGACGAATCCACCGTTTCAGCCAAATTTATGGAACGAATGGTACCATTTATTTCCCCACCCCATTTATATATATATTCTACTCTCTGTAGACCAAAATTTACTGAACTTCTTTGATACATCATCAGGCTCCTAGAACCAGCCTCTCAATTCGAGAGGATCGCAATATGTATACATGATTGGTTGGCTTGAGAGGTTCCTCAAGGTTGGAAAGAGATACAGGCAAACGGGAATACGAGATACTTCAAAACTTACGATGGGTACTAGACAGTGTAATGCCTCTCCTGAACCTTGGTCAGACCACTCCTTATCCAAGTCCCAGCACGTAAATTAAGCCGGTACTATCAAGTCCCTCATCGTTGTGTTTTGAGTTGTTCAACATGTATCTGCAAAGTGTCAGACAGCGTGAAAGCGCGCATGTTAGTGCACCTTTTGTCCTATAAAGTAAAGATTTGTCTGACTTCAATAAAAAATCTATGTGGTTTGGTAAATATATTGTTCTTTTTGGTAACAGGGTAAATCAAGCTAATTAGCTATAAGGGTGGACGAAGGCGGTATAATTTAAGGGGCGTACATAAAGATTACACGAGATGTGGTGACTAGCAGTACAAATGTGGACAAAATGCAGTCAAAGCTAAGCAGAGCGACAACTACCATTGAGAACTCCAAGTCAAATCACGAATAGAACCTATCATACGCAGTTCAGCAGAATCCTCTAGTATGCAAAGAGGGCCCAATTGTACACTTACTTTTTGTTGATCTGGAACAGGAACAACTCGAAATTGACCCTGACTTTGCCATCCAGTAATGACAGGGAAGGCCGCTTTTCGTATTTCGCTTGGAGGAGATCATCCATGCGTATGTCTTCTGAAGCGATGCGAGACGTGACTCCAACAATGGTGGATTCCAGACAAACGTTGAAGACGCCAGCGACATTAGATGACAAGGTAATTTGCAACTTGTCAAATTGCCGCGGGGAATATTGGTCGATGGAAAGAAGAATGCGTCTATCATACAACTCCCTTGCAGAATAGATATAGGAGCCGAACTGAGGGGCTTGTCCTGTCTTCTGTAGATCACGCAAGTGATAGAACTGTTTGGTGAACGGAACAACAAAGCGCTTCTTCCTGCAGCAAGACATAAATCGAGTGTAAAATCTCATGATAGGAACCTACCCTTTGCCCCTTTGCATCGTACTCATGGCAGACTCGACAACAGCGTGATAACTGTCCAGTTGTTCCTCGAAATACTTCTTTCTTTCCGCTAGCTGGCGAAGAGCTTCATTCATGCTTTGCATTTCTTGTTGCCGTTGGAGTCGTTTTCGGTGCTTGCTCCTAACGTCGCCAGCGATAGCATTCAAGATCCCTTGAAAGCCATCCTCACGTGAAATTTTCCCTTGTTTTTCCAACTCAAGCAAATTAGATATAGCAAGGGCTTTGACCGCTGCAAATTTAAGCCTGTTTTCTTTTTGTCAAGAGAAAAATCCTGATTTTCATAGCACTTACAACCTAATGTCTTCCAGGCGATAGGCAGAGTCGGTAGCTATAGCCGAGGGCTGCCGCCTGGGGATTTGGCGCATCTCATTTTCCATCTCAGTCTCAAGAACTTCTTCCCATAGAAGCTCGTCCTTTTCAGTGACAGGGCGCATTAGGGATTCCAATAGGTCCTGAGCGGGTTGAACTCGTAATATGGCTAGGACACCCCGCTTTGCTTGCACCCACAAGGTCTTCTCTTCGGCATGGGGATCTATAAAGATGTTAACCATATTTTTTTCAGCGTGTCTTTTGCATACCCTGAACATGAGCAAAGCGATTGGTGAGTTCAAGGGTGATCTGCGTATCCCGAGCATCTTTGAGTTCTTCGCTGTCAGGGAGCGGTATACCGCCCAATTCATTCAGGATGACCTTCAAAGTATCATCATGTACGGGACCCTTCATTTTAAAGTAAGAAATAGCTTCACTCAAGAACTATAGGCATACCAGTTTACTTTGATGTTGGACCAACATGGAATGAATGCTGTATATTTCATTGGGTGAAATATAAATTGGTTTGGGCTGCACAGTAGCATCCATGAATTCATGGGCATGGAAATGAGTCTCGGCGTCCGGAACATTTGCAACTGACACCAATTCGTAAAATACTTCGTCATTTACGCATGAACGCAACGCACCTTCAAGAAACCAAGCGAACATTTGCTGAATGGCCTTGCGTACGAAATCGTTGATAGGCACATAGCTTGGTTGGTCATCGTCAAACTCTGTACCAGATGTGATTTGTGTTAAAACCCTTAGAATTTGACTGAGATTCTTCTTTCCGGTTACTATTGACACGGCCTTCGGGGCGATATCAAAACTCTCGGGAACTCTGTAGTTGTGAGACTAGGGTTGAGCAAGAAAAAAACTATGTACTTACTCCAAAGCTGGGCTAATATAACGATAGAACACCAATCTACTAAGGCATATTGCGTAATGGTCGTTTGAAGATTCAGGAAATTTTGCCTTCAGATAAAATCCATCAGTATTTCACGTTGTATGGGACAAAAACGAACTCGGAGGGCCTCCAAGGTCTCCCTGGCAAGATAACGCATGCTATACGGCATCTTCTTTGTTGACTGTGTGATGACGTTGACGAAAGCTTCAGTCCACCATTGGAGAAGCTGCAAGTCTATAGTATTTGAATGTTAATTGGAACAAAGTTGTGAAGAATTTTATACTCACGACGTATGTAAATTGCGCGGGTGTCAGGGTCTGTAACAGCTTCCCTAAAAGGAAGGTCTTTAGAGATATCTAAAGTTCTAGCCGATCTCATCTCCTCCACCTCAATTCGAGCACGATGAATCTATGAAGACAATCAGGTGACATCACAAAGTCGAGTGCAGATACGTACTATAGAAGGGTCAGCCTCGAGATCGAGGTCATCCGAGTCAATGAGTTCGCGAATAATACCTTGTAAAGCACCTTTCACGTAGGACACTTGTCGCGAGCGGACGTACTGGACAGCAATATTAATGTAGAGTGGATGACTGAAGAATATAGAGTCCAATGATGGCGCATAAGCGACCTCATCTCTAATAGCATGCTAAATTCGTCTGCATCAGCTGGTATTCGCAAGTCGATCAGCAATTTATGTTTACTTGGAATATCTTTAGCAACAGGAAATCTTCACGACGACCCTGTCCATAGCCAAAAAGTGTCAAAACAGCACGTTCCATGAACCTCCGATTGATTTCGGGCGTGTTTTCAGAGGACAAAAGAGACAGAAGCCCAGTAAGGTACTCCGGTCGAGTTTGGAGAAGGTAAAACAATTGTTGGTAGAGTTCCAATTTTCTGTGTGCCCCTTGATCAAGGGTGTTGGCGGCAGAAAAAATGTCACCGTGTGCAGCAAGAAGAGACACTCGAGCAGCGTTCAAAGCAGAGCTATCGGCGCCATATTTTTTCCTAGCCTTGAGAATATCTTCAAAAGTCTTCATGTTATGAACAACGAGTCCGATTCTCTTGTCCAGATCATTAATATCGTTTTCCAAAGCTTGATTTTCGCGTATGGCTTCTACCACACGTTTCCGCAATCTCTCGACCTTCATTTCTTCCTGGAAATCCGCCTCCGAATCATCCAGTAGATGGACGAAATTCTTGATAGTGCCGACAGTGACATTTTTTCCTAAAGTCAGTTGACGATATTGTTCTCGCGTTTCTTTAGCACGAAAAAGAGACTGAATCTTGACGACCTTGCTTAAATTCGAACGGTAATACGCCATCTTCTGCCGGAAAGTACGACGTTGCATTGCACCGCGGAGCATAGCTTGGAGGATAGTAGCAACATGGTGGTTTCGGCGCAGATGGTCTCGCCATGCGAAGAAGTCTACTCGTACCAATGCGCCTCGGATGATAGCCTGGAAGCCGACGACATCAGGTAATGCAATCACCAGTTTTTTATCGAGCTCGCGGTGCTGATTGCGAACGACTGCGGCTCTTGCAAGAGCTTGAAGTCGGCCGACAGCCTTGATAGTCTGTGCCTGCGATAAAGCTTTCTGAATGCTCTGGTGATGTTGGCGTAACAGTCTGCCTCTTGAATACGCTTGCATTTCGACAATAACGGTGGTCGCCCGTCTTAGTCCTCGAATGAGCATCAACAACCGTTTTCTAGCGAGAAATGTGCGAACAGCTGCCTGGATGCCGATGACGATGTCTGTCACGTTTTTGAGCTTCGCCAAGTGCGCACGCAACCTGCGTCGCATTATGAGCCCTCGGCAGCGTGCCTGCAACTTGACAACACTCCCAACCACTTGGCGCAACTGACGTATTTGCCTTGTAATACTTCTTCGGACAAGAACGCCTCTGACGTGTGCTTGCAGAGCAACAACAGAAAAACCGATTTCGGGCAAGATAAATGACTTGGTAAGTTCCTTCCGCTGGAACCGAAGGATATGTCCACGAGCGATTGCTTGCAACTTCTTGGTAGGGAATTCAAATTTCCGCAAAGCTGCCTTGAGTCGCTGATATTGACGCCGCTGCAAAACCCCACGACTTTGCGCTTGAATATTGACGATAAAATTGACAGACTTCCTAAACGTGCGCAAGTAGGCATGCCACCTCCTCCGAAGCAAAATGCCACGTGCTTTGGCTTGCAAAGGAAGTACCCAGGGCGTAACACTTGAACGCGCTCTACGTATATCATCCAGTAGCCGCCGGACCAAAAGACCCCTGATGTGAGTTTGAAGCTTGACTATGTGGCGCTCTGCAAGGCAAACTCGACTCCTAAGGCCAGTAACAGCCTTTCGAGCTAGAAAAACACGAGCCTGTGTTTGAAGCGCAACGATAGATGTTTCACACTCTAAAAGCAACCTGTCACGCCCTGCGAACACCATGAGCCACACCACTAAATGTCATGAAAAGCTTAAACTTTACTTTCGTCGTCGGATTCTTCGTCGACTGCAGGTTCATTGATCTCCTTGGCCAACTCTTTCCCAACATTTCCGAAGTTGGGCATCGCTACACCAGCGTCTTTCAAACAATTTTGTGTGCGGATCAGTTGGTCATCTGAGAAATGCAGTTGACCGAGAAGATTTCCTATCCGAGCTGCCAGACCGCGATGGGCAAGGAGATGACTGCCAACAGCTTAGGAACAGTAACGGTATAGAACAACATACGAGCTACCTTAGAGCATGAATGCAATATATTACTTTAGGCAAATTCTTCTTTTCGTAAAGATCTGTCAGCTCGAAGATGAAACCCTGTCCGATAAAGTCAATACTAGAAATTGAAAGAATTATACAAAACTTTCCTCTGGAAGGCCGACTTCACGAACGAATCTGAAGAAATGATTGATATTCTCCGAATGACGAAAGTCAAATCTCTTGTTTCCACCCTAGCAACTTCTTAAATTCCCGTAAACAATGGGGCAAGATGACTTCAGTTCTGACCTCGTATATTCTTTTGACGACAGCATCTCCCTGAAAAACGCGCACAAGCCTCGCTAGAATCACACCATTCTGGAGAGCGTCCTCTAATTCAACAACACCGCACTCTAGTTCCTCTCCGAGACAACCTTCTATCCACTGCTGAGCTTCCCCAACATGGCAAAGATACTCGTATGCTTGAAGTAAATGGCGTTGTTTATCAGCCCATGAACCACCGAAAAAGCGAGAACCAGAATTCGGAGAAGGATCCTGACTTGGGGCTTTCAAAGAAATTCTACCGGGTAATCCAGCAACTCCATTGTTCGTGAGGACCCCTGAAGGCGTCAACCTTTTCTCCTGGATAGCTACAACAAACCGGCGATCACGTAACTTGGTCCGTTCTACCCTGTGTGTGGAACGTTCCTCGGTCTTCTCTGCGAGGTTTTGCTCAGGAGTCCATGAGTCTTCAACATCACCACTTGCAATACGAGGGAGGTGACTTCCGAGTCTTCGTCGGCTCCCTCCTGCAGAAAGCGGATCGAACGAACTCGCCTTCTTACTTGTCATGTATGAGCTACGATATGGGGTAGGAGACATAATTGACGACGCCGGTGATGCTGGGGTTGTTGTTGGTGTGACTAAAGACGATGTCGAACTATGCTTTGCTAGTCGTTGATGATTTGAAGAGACATGAATACTCTCGACATTTGGAACAGTAGGTTCTTCAAGAACTACCTTGGAAGTAACCTTCGTAGCTTCGAATTTCCACGGGGCAGGAGTAGATCGTTCAAGCTTTGGGAGAACTGGTGATGGACAGTTAACTTCAACCGTTTGGGAACGTTGCACCCGATTGGAGGTGCTTGGGGTAAAAGTCGCTTTCGTTGGAGAGCTAGAGCCAGTATCCCTTAAATGAGACCGCCAAGAAGCAGGGCCTGAAGGTGACTCTGGAACAGGGATGCGAATTCGTTGAGGAGTAGCCGACGATGAAGAACCTGCCTCAACCGGAATTCCAGTGGAATTCGGAGAAAGAGCGGAAGCAATGATGGGGGCGGGCATAGTTTGCCTTTTGAGATGCTTCGGCGTTGTATGCGTTTCCTTGCCGAACGATATTGAGATTGGACGGTTATGAGCCGTAAGCTTAGAATCTTCCGAGGGCTCAACATGGGGATTAGCTAAGGTTTCAAAACCACTCTTTTCTGGACTTGAACATAGTTGCTCCTCCGGCAATGCCTCCCGAATACGATCCTCTCGTCTCCCTCGCATGGCATCCAGACTGCTTGTAACTCGATGCGTTGATGTCCATCTCCTTGGTGCGACAGATGCAACAGATGCAACAGACGAACCAGTAGTATTCGTAAGAAGACTGAAAGTCGAAGATTGTGAGTTACTTCTCGATAACGATTGAGCCCCACTCCTGCTGGATGTCCGTTCCAACAACCGCGTCTGGTATGGGAAAGGTGCAGAGGATCCTGATCGCGAGCCGCTGAGGGTATCGGAGAGTGTGTTCGAGCGATCCATCCGTACCTAGTAATGCCTTGCACTACAGAAAGAATAGAATCTGAAGCATGCAGTGGTAAGTCCGAGAACACCAGTTTGATAATATGCCACTATACTGGTACGTCACGTGATTAATTATTGACAAAGGCTTCAACAGTCAACCAACTTCTTTCTTCAGCCTGGAATTTTTTCGTTTATGTAAAATATCTAAAAGTTGATGTCGTTGTGAAAATATTGGGACGCTCTTTTGCCATTGACCATAATGTACAATTG